>Ga0209487_1002160_pt1 | contig 16137 bp, 13 predicted proteins | sample Poulit2012_FD_187524 | JGI IMG/M metagenome (GOLD analysis project Ga0209487, IMG submission 187524) | Agricultural soil microbial communities from Georgia to study Nitrogen management - Poultry litter 2012 (SPAdes) (version 2) | ecosystem: Environmental > Terrestrial > Soil > Agricultural land...
TCGGGCTCCTCGGCGCGGATGGTCACGTCCGTGGTGAGCGGGGTGACCTCCTCGCGCCAGGTGGTGTAGCCGCGGCCGGAGACGACCCGTCCGCCGAGGTCGACGTCGACCTCGCCGCGGACGAGCACCCGCAGGCCCTCGGCGTGCGCCTCCACCATCGCGAAGGACGGCAGGGCGGCGATGCCGGCGGCGGCGAGGTACTCCACCCACGCCCCCAGGCGCGTGCCGCCGGCGGCGAGCTGCCACAGCTCGCGGGCCACGGCGTCGGGCAGGGACGGGTCGAGCAGCGCCAGGGCGCCGTCGTTCACCAGGGCGGTCCACCGCCCGGACCGGTACTCGTGGGCCGTCACCGGGCGGCCCCCGACTCGGCCCGCGGCAGGGTCGACTCCTGTGCCTCGGCCGGCTCGTGGTGCTCGCCGCCCTCGGGGCCGACGGCGAGGACGACCACCGAGACGTTGTCGTTGGCGCCGCCGCCCTGGACGGCGCGGTCGAGCAGCGTCGCGGCGGCCTCGTGGGGGTGCGCGGCGGCGGAGACCACCTCGGCGATCTCGGCGTCGGAGAGCTCGCCGAAGAGGCCGTCGCTGCACAGGACGAGCTGCTCCGGCCCACCGGCGCGCAGCATCCAGAAGTCGACCTCCGGGGCGGGGCCCGTGCCGACCGCGCGGGTGATGACGTTGCGCTGGGGGTGGCGGCGGGCCTCCTCGCGGCTGATCGTGCCGGAGTCCACCATCTCCTGGACCAGGGAGTGGTCCACGCTCACCTGCTCGACGTCCTGCTGCCCGCAGCGGTAGATGCGCGAGTCACCCACGTTGAAGACGAGCCAGAACGGCTCGCCGTCCTGCTCGGTGAGCAGCGCGCCGGCGACCGTCGTGCCCGCCACGGCGTCCTCCCCCGCCATCGCCTCGCGGATGTGCTCACCGGCCCGCCGCAGGGCCGCGACGACGTCGTCGGGCCGCCCGGGGCGTCCCAGGTCGGCGAGCCGGGCCAGCTCGTCCACCGCCGCGCGGCTGGCCATGTCGCCGCGCGCGTGGCCGCCCATGCCGTCGGCGACGGCGAACACGGGTGGCTGCGCCAGTACGGAGTCCTCGTTCGCCTGCCGTCGCCCGCCCGCGTCCGTGGCCACGCCCCAGTGGATCTGCATCCGCTTCCTTCCGCCGTTCCGTCTGGGATCCTACGTGCCCGCGCGGACACTCCGTGCCGCCGTCGTCACCCGATGGTGGGGAAGACTCCCCAGTACGCCGCGGCCAGGAGCAGCCCGAGTGCCCCCAGGTGGGTCCCGACGAGTGTGATCGTCCCCACGGTCCCGGTCCGCACCCCGCTGCGGCGCACGCGCAGCCACGAGCTGGCCGACCAGACGCCCACGGCCGTCACGCCCACCGCCACGGCCTGGATCCCGAGCCAGCCGCCCTGCACCACCAGGGGGCTCTGCTCGTAGTTGAGGGCGAGGCCGGCGACGACGAGCAGGTAGGACAGGAAGAGGACCCACACGGCGAGCACGCCCATCGTCAGGGCCGCGCTGGCGCGGGCCAGCGGTGACGGCAGCCGCTCGCTCGGGCGCCGCACGACGCGGCTGACCAGCCACAGGGCGGGCCCGAGGAAAAGCAGCGCCGCACCGCCGGCCAGGCCGAGGACGATCATGTCCCCCGAGGCGTACCAGCGGGGGCGGTCCACCGGGTCGGCGCGGAAGCGCTGCTCGGGCTGGCCGCCGGCGACGCGCGGCTCGGCGTCGGCCGTCTCGGGCAGCCCCTGCACCCAGCGCGCCACCGCCTCCGGGAAGCCGGGGGCGAGCTCGCCGTCGACGCGGATGCCGTGGTTGGCGCCCTCGAAGTAGCGCAGGGTGTAGTCGTCGTTGCCGGCGACGGCGAGGTCCTCGACCACCTTGGCCGGGGCCTGGACGATCGGCATGGAGATGTCCTCGGTGCCGTAGACCATGAGCACCGGCTGCTCCATGCGCTGCTGGTAGGGGCCGACGTCGAAGTCGGCGTAGACGAAGCCCCCGCCCGGGACCTCGCTGCCGAGGAGGCGGGGCACGGCGCGCAGCAGCTGCTCGGGCGCTCCGAGGGCGCGCAGGTAGGTGTCGGTGGCCAGGGCGAACTGCTCGCGGGCGGGCACCACGGGCGCCGAGACGAGGATGACGAAGGCGACCTCGGGGTTCTCCGCCGCCGCCACGGGAGCGATGAAGGCCCCCTCGCTCTCGGCGTAGAAGCCCACCCGCTCCGGGTCCACCCCCGGCCACGCGACGAGCTCCTCCCAGCTGTGCATGTAGTCGCGCGCCATCGCCGGGTAGTCCCGGAAGCGCACGCTGTAGGTGTCCATGCGCTTGTCGGGCACGAGCGCGACCACGCCGGCGCTGGCGAGCGCCTCGGTCATCTGCCAGAAGTTGTCGTGGGTGGCGGTGCCGGCGCCGTGCATGAACACGACGCCGGGCCGCAGGCCCGGGGCGTCGACCGGCTCGTGGACCGTGGCCGAGACGGTCGCGCCGTCGAGCTCGACGGTGAAGGTCTCCGTGCGGGTCTCGTAGGTGCCGACGGGGTCGGTGGCCACGTCACCGCCGATGGTGACGTCCGGTGTCTGGACGACGATCGTCTGCTCCAGCGGCTCGGGGTTCCACCCGGGCCCGGCCACGGTGCCGATGAACCCGAAGATCAGCACCGCGACGACCGTCACCGCGACTCTCCAGGACCTCACCGGGACAGGGTAGTCGGTGCCCTTGCGGGCCTCGGACCGGCTCGCCGCGGCGCTCAGAAGCCCAGGCGGCCCAGGAGCTTGGGGTCGCGCTGCCAGTCCTTGGCCACCTTGACGTGCAGGTCGAGGTACACCCGGGTGCCCAGGAGCGCCTCGATGCCCTGGCGGGCCCGCGTGCCGACGTCGCGCAGCCGCGACCCGCCCCGGCCGATGACGATGGCCTTCTGGGAGTCGCGCTCGACGAAGAGGTTGACGCGCACGTCCAGCAGCGGCGGCCGGTCCCCCCGGTTCTCCCGCTCGGTGATCTCCTCGACGACGACGGCGAGCGAGTGCGGCAGCTCGTCGCGCACGCCCTCCAGGGCGGCCTCGCGCACGAGCTCGGCGATCATCACCGTCTCCGGCTCGTCGGTGAGCTCGCCCTCCGGGTACAGCGGGGGGGACTGCGGCATCTGCTCCAGCAGCAGGTCGGTGAGCAGGTCCACCTGCTCACCGCGCACCGCCGAGACGGGCACGATCTGCGCCCAGTCCCCCAGCTCCTGGATCTCCAGCAGGTGCTCGGCCAGCCGCTCGCGCCCGACGGTGTCGCTCTTGGTGGCGACGGCGACGACGGGGGTGCGCACCCCGGCGAGCTCGCGGGCGATGTAGCGGTCCCCCGGGCCGATCTTCTCGTCGGCCGGCAGGCAGAAGACGACGACGTCGACCTCGCTGATCGTCTCGCGCACGAGGTCGTTGAGCCGCTGCCCGAGCAGGGTGCGGGGACGGTGCAGGCCGGGGGTGTCGACGAGGACGAGCTGGCCGTCCTCCCGGTGCACGATGCCGCGGATGGTGTGCCGGGTGGTCTGCGGGCGGCCGGAGGTGATCGCCACCTTCTGGCCGACCAGCGCGTTGGTCAGCGTGGACTTGCCGGCGTTGGGGCGTCCGACGAGGCAGGCGAAGCCCGCCCGGAAGCCCTCGGGCCACGAGTAGGTCATGACTCCTCGTCCTCCCCCGCAGGGGTCTGCTCCTCGACCGGGCGGGCCAGGATGGTGGCGATCTGCCGGCGGCGGCCGCCGGCGCGCTCGGCCTGCAGGTGCAGCCCGGCGACCTGGACCTCGGCCCCGGGGATGGGGACCTTGCCCAGCGCCTTGGCGAGCAGGCCGCCGGCGGAGTCGACGTCGTCGTCGTCGAGCTCGATGCCGAAGAGCTCGCCGAGCTCGTCGACGGGCAGGCGGGCGGGGACGCGGACGAGGCCGTCGTCGAGGTGCTCGACGACGGGCTCGGCGCGGTCGTGCTCGTCGGTCAGCTCCCCGACGAGCTCCTCCAGGAGGTCCTCGATCGTCACGAGGCCGGCGATCCCGCCGTACTCGTCCACGACCATCGCGATGTGGAAGTTCTTCGCCTGCATCTCGCGCAGGAGGTCGTCCACGAGCATGGTCTCGGGGACGAAGACGGCCTCGCGCACCACCGTCTCGACGGTGTCGCCGCCCGTCTCGGGGCGCATGTGCGTGCGGCGCAGCACGTCCTTGAGGTAGAGCACGCCGCGCAGGTCGTCGACCGACTCGCCCACCACCGGGATGCGGGAGAAGCCGGAGCGCACGAACAGGGCCAGGGCCTTGGTCAGGGCCTTGTCGGCGTCCACGGTCACCATGTCCGGGCGCGGGACCATGACCTCGCGCACGAGGGTGGTGCCCAGCTCGAACATCGACTGGAGCATGGTGCGCTCCTCGTCGGCGAGCTGCTCGGACTGGCTCACCCGGTCGACCATGTCGCGCAGGTCCTCCGCGGCCTCCTCGCGCGCCTCGGCCTCGGTGAGCTTCGGCTTGGGGGTCAGCGCGCGGGCGACGGCGACGAAGGGGCGGGTGAGCACGAGGACGACGCCGACGAGCGGCAGCAGCGCGTGCAGCACCCGGCCGGGCTGCCGCGTGCCCAGCCGCGTGGGGTAGACGCCGGCGACGGCGGCGAGCAGCAGCGCCGTGCCGAGGACCGCGACGATGAGCACCTGCCACCAGGAGGACAGGAGGTCCGCCACGACCAGCGTGATGGACACCGCCGTCGTCATCTCGGCGAGCACGCGCGCGAGGGCCAGCCCGGGCAGGGCGGTCTCGCGGTCGTCGGCGAGCCGCTCGACGCGCTCGGCGCGGGGGCGCTCGGCGACGTGGAGCTCGCTGAGCGCGCTGCGGCCGATGCGCTCGAGCGCGGCGTGCGCCGCGACGAGCAGTGCGGTGAGCATGAGCGTGACGAGGCCGAGGACGGCCAGCCACCACTCGGGGATGTTCGGGAGCAGTCCGTCCATGTCAGCGCTCGGCGAGGAAGGTGAGCAGGAGGCGTCGCTGCAGGGCGAACATCTCCTTCTCCTCCTCCGGCTCGGCGTGGTCGTAGCCGAGCAGGTGGAGGATCCCGTGGGTGGTGAGCAGGAGGAGCTCCTCGGCGGTGCTGTGCCCGGCGGTCTTGGCCTGGCGGGCCGCCACCTCGGGGCACAGGACGACGTCGCCGAGCATGCCCTCGACCGGCTCCTGGCCGGGCTGGCCGGGGCGCAGCTCGTCCATCGGGAAGGACAGGACGTCGGTGGGGCCCGGCTCGTCCATCCACTTCACGTGCAGCTCGCTCATGACGTCGGTGGTGACGAAGAGGATGGACAGCTCGGCCTGGGGGTGGATGTGCAGCTGCTCCAGGACGTAGCGCGCGAGCGCCGCGAACTCCTCCTCGGCCACCTCGTAGCCGGACTCGTTGGCGACCTCGATCATGACCGGCCCCCGCGGTGCTGGGCGGCGCGGCGCTCGGCGCGGTTGCGCGCCGGTCCGGCGTCCCACCGCTCGTAGGCGTCGATGATCTCCGAGACGAGCCGGTGGCGGACGACGTCGGCCGAGGTGAGACGGCAGAAGGCGACGTCCTCGATGCCGGTGAGGATGTCCTCGACCACGCGCAGGCCCGAGCTCGTGCCGCTGGGCAGGTCCACCTGGGTGACGTCGCCGGTGACGACGACGCGCGAGTTGAAGCCCAGCCGGGTGAGGAACATCTTCATCTGCTCCGGCGAGGTGTTCTGCGCCTCGTCGAGGATGATAAAGGCGTCGTTGAGGGTGCGGCCGCGCATGTAGGCGAGCGGCGCCACCTCGATCGTCCCGGCCGCCATGAGCTTGGGGATGGACTCGGGGTCGAGCATGTCGTGCAGCGCGTCGTACAGCGGCCGCAGGTAGGGGTCGATCTTCTCGTTGAGCGTGCCGGGCAGGTAGCCCAGCCGTTCCCCGGCCTCGACGGCCGGGCGGGTGAGCACGATCCGGTTGATCTGCTTGGACTGCAGCGCGTGCACGGCCTTGGCCATGGCCAGGTAGGTCTTGCCGGTGCCGGCGGGCCCGACCCCGAAGGTGATGGTGTTCGCGTCGATCGCGTCGACGTACTTCTTCTGCCCCAGCGTCTTGGGCCGGATGGTGCGGCCGCGGGCGGAGAGGATGTCGAAGGTGAGGACGTCGGCGGGCCGCTCGGCGGTGGGCGCGGTGAGCATGCGGATGGCGCGCCCGACGGCGTCGGCCGTCAGCGCCTGGCCGCTGCCGGCCACCTGCGCGAGCTCGTCGACCAGGCGCTCGGCGAGGGCGACGTCCCCGGCCGGGCCGGAGAAGGACACGACGTTGCCCCGCACGTGGATGTCCACACCGGGGAAACCTGCCTCGATGGCACGGAGCACCTCGTCACGCTGGCCCAGCAGGGACACCATGGGCACGTTGTCGGGGACCGTGATCTGGTGGTGGAGCATCGCATCCGGTTGCGATGCGTTGTCGCTGTGTGGCATGGGCGCGGGCGCGGGGGCCCTTGATCCTCCAGGGAGTCGAGTCAGGCGTACGGGGAGTCTAACGGCGGGCGCCGGAAGTTCCTTCCCCCGTCCCCCGTCGCCCCCGTCGCCCCCGTCGCCCCCCTGGGCGCCGAGAGTACAGTTCTCGACCGTGCCCGGGCCGGGAAGCCTGTCAAGAACTGTACTGTCGGCGCGGGATTGGTGGTTCGGCGCGGGATTGGTGGTTCGGCGCGAGATTGAGGGCGGCGCGACCGTCACCAGTGGCCGAGGCGGGTGGCGAGCAGGGCGGCGGCGACGGGGCCGGCGGTCGAGGTGCGCAGGACGTGCGGGCCGAGGCGGACGACGACGGCGCCGCGCTCGGCGAGGTCGGTGACCTCGCGCTCGCTCAGCCCGCCCTCGGGCCCGACGACGAGCAGCACCTCGCCGTCGTCGGGCAGCGGCGCCGCGGTGATCGGCTCCGTGGCCTCCTCGTGCAGGACGAGGACGGCCCCGCCGGCGGCGAGGACGGCCCCCACGCGGTCCAGCAGCCCCCGCCCGACGGCGAGCTCCTCCACCTGCGGGACCCGGGCCCGGCGGGACTGCTTGGCGGCGGCGAGCGCGACCGCCTGCCAGCGCTCCCGCCCGCGGGCGGCCTTCTTGCCCGCCCACACCGACACGCACCGCTCGCTCTGCCACGGGACGACGGCGTCGACCCCCACCTCGGTGGCGGTCTCCACGGCCTGCTCGTCCCGCCCGCCCTTGGCCAGGGCCTGGACGAGGGTGAGCCGGACCGGCGCCTGCGGCTCGTGGGTGACGGTCCCGACGCGGACGGTGAGCTCCTCCCCCACGGCGGCGGTGACCTCACCGCGCACCCGGGTGCCCTCGCCGTCGACGACGTCGACGGTCTCGCCGGCCCGCACGCGGCGCACGGCCACGGCGTGCCGGCCCTCGGGGCCGCGGACGGTGAGCGTGGCTCCCGGACGCGCGGCCGCGACGTCGGCCGGCGCGCCGAGGAAGACCGGAGCGCTCATCAGCGCCCGGAGAACTTGTCCCGCAGGCGGGAGAACACGCCCGAGGCGGCCGGCGTGAGGCGGGGCTCGGCCCGCTCCTCACCGCGCAGGGCGGCCAGCTCGGCGAGCAGCTCGCGCTGGCGGTCGTCCAGCTCGGTGGGGACCTCGACGTCGACCTGGACCTTGAGGTCCCCGCGGCCGCCGCCGTTGAGGCGCCCCACGCCCAGGCCGGACAGGGTGATGACCTCCTCGGGCTGGGTGCCGGGGCGGATGTCGATCTCGTGGTCGCCGTCGAAGGTCTCCAGGTGCAGGACGGTGCCCAGGGCGGCGGCCGTCATCGGCACCTCGACGCGGGCGTAGAGGTCGTCCCCGCGGCGGGCGAACACCGGGTGGGCGCGCACCTGCAGCTCGACGTACAGGTCCCCGGGCGGGCCGCCGCCGGGGCCGACCTCGCCGCTGCCGGTCATCTTGATCCGGTTGCCGGTGTCCACGCCCGCGGGCACGGAGACCGGGATGGAGCGCCGGGTGCGCACCCGGCCCTGGCCGGAGCACTCGGGGCAGGGGTCGGGGATGGTCGTGCCGTGCCCGCCGCAGGCGGAGCAGGGTGAGGTGGTCATGACGTTGCCGAGGAAGGAGCGGGCCACGCGCTGCACCGAGCCGCGGCCGCCGCACACGGCGCAGGTCTGCACGCTCGTGCCGGGCCGGGTGCAGGTGCCGTTGCAGGTCCCGCACAGCACGGCCGTCTCGACCTGGACCTCCTCCTCGACGCCGAAGACGGCGTCGCGCAGGTCGATGTCGAGCCGGATGAGGGCGTCCTGGCCGCGCCGTCCGCGCGGTGCCGGGCCGCGGGCCGCGCCCGCCGCCGCACCGAAGAAGGTCTCGAAGATGTCGGAGAAGCCGAACCCGGCGCCCGCGCCGCCGTTCCCGCCCAGCGCCGACTCCCCGCCGAGGTCGTACATCTGGCGCTTCTCGGGGTCGGAGAGCACCTCGTAGGCGCGCCCGACCTCCTTGAACTGGTCCTCCGCCTCCGGTCCGGCGACGTCGGGGTGGAGCTTGCGCGCCAGCTTGCGGTAGGCGCGCTTGATCTCCTCCTGCGTCGCGGTGCGCGGCACGCCGAGGATCTCGTAGTAGTCGTTCACCAGGTCACTTCCTGTGGGGTTGCGGGTGGTGCGTCGTGCGGGTCAGCCGGACAGGATCCGGGACAGGTAGCGGGCCACGGCCCGCACGGAGGACATCGCCGAGGGGTAGTCCATGCGAGTGGGGCCCAGGACGCCCAGGTGGGCCACCCCCTCGCTCCCCCCACCGTAGGCGGTGGCCACGATCGACGCCTCGGACAGCGACTCGTGCCGGTTCTCCTCACCGATGCTCACCGCGACGGAGTTGTCCTCGGCCAGTTCCTGCAGCAGGCGCAGCAGCACGACCTGTTCCTCCAGCGCCTCGAGCACCGGGCCGATCGTACGGGAGAAGTCCATGTCCGAGCGGGCGAGGTTGGCGGTGCCGGCCATGACGATGCGCTCCTCGGCGTCCAGGCGCAGCGTCTCGGTGAGGACCTCGATGACCTTGCCCACCATCCCGCGGTGCTCGGGAGCGAAGCGCAGCGTCGTGTCCTCCAGCGCCGAGCCGATGTCCGCCACGCGGCGCCCGATGCTGCCGGCGTTGATGCGGGCGCGCAGCTCGGCGACCACCGCCGGGTCCAGCGGCGAGCTGACCTCCAGGGCGCGCTGCTCCACCCGCCCGGAGTCGGTGATGATGACGACGAGCAGCCGGCGGTCGGTGAGCGGGACGAGCTCGACGTGCCGCAGCGCGGAGTTGCGCAGCGAGGGGTACTGGACGACGGCGACCTGCTGGGTGAGCTGGGCGAGCAGCCGCACGGTGCGCTCGACGACGTCGTCGAGGTCGACCGCGCCGTCGAGCAGGTGCGCGATGGCCCGCCGCTCGGCCGTCGAGAGCGGCTTGAGCGTGGAGATCTGGTCGACGAAGAGGCGGTAGCCCTTGTCGGTGGGCACGCGGCCGGCCGAGGTGTGGGGCTGGTGGATGAGCCCGCTCTCCTCCAGGACGGCCATGTCGTTGCGGATGGTGGCCGGGGAGACACCCAGGGAGTGACGCTCGACCAGTGCCTTGGAGCCGACCGGCTCGCGGGTGTGGACGTAGTCCTCGACGATCGCGCGCAGCACCTCGAGGCGGCGGTCGTTGTTCATGGGGTACCTCCTCCCGGCTCGCCCAGTAGATGACGACGATGACGACGACGGCGGCGACGCGGGCGGTCAGCACTCGCCAGCCATGAGTGCTAATTCTACGCGCCACGCCACCGAGTGTCTCGTGACCTCGCCCACCGGTGCCTAGTCTGCCGGGGTGATCGATCGCTACGGCTCCGACGTCCTGTCGTCCGACCCCCACCGTACGGGCGCCCACGCCCACCGCCGCACCACGCGCGACCAGCCGGCCGAGCCAGGCCTCGTGGTGGAGGACGTGGAGACCGGGTGGGTCGGGGCCGTCACCGCGGTGGAGAAGTCCGGCGGGATGCACGTCGTCGTGCTGGAGGACCGCCGCGGTCGGACCCGCACCTTCCCGCTGGGGGCGGGCTTCTGGGTGGACGGTCAGCCGGTGCGGCTGGTGCCGCCGGCGCGCAAGGCGGCCCCCACCGGACCGGTGACCGCCGGCGGACGGCGGCTCACGGCGTCGGGCTCGATCGCTGTCGACACGAGCCGGGCCCGGGTGGCACGCGCGTCGCGGATCTGGGTCGAGGGACGGCACGACGCCGAGCTCGTCGAGCGGGTGTGGGGCGACGACCTGCGCGTCGAGGGCGTGGTCGTCCAGCTGCTGGAGGGCGTGGACAACCTCGCCGAGGTGCTCGCCGACTTCGCGCCGGGGCCCACCCGCCGCGCCGGCGTGCTCGTCGACCACCTCGTCACCGGCTCGAAGGAGACCCGGCTCGTCCAGGAGGCGCTGCGCTCCCTCGGCCGCTCGGCACACCACGTCAAGGTGCTCGGCCACCCGTACGTCGACGTGTGGCAGGCGGTGCGGCCCGAGCGGGTGGGGCTGCGCGCGTGGCCGGACGTCCCGCGCGGCACCGACATCAAGGTGGGCACGCTCGCCGCGCTCGGCTGGCCGCACGCCGACCAGGCCGACGTCGCCCGCGGCTGGAAGCGCATCCTGGGGACCGTGCGCAGCTACAAGGACCTCTCCCCCGCCCTCCTCGGCCGCATGGAGGAGCTCATCGACTTCGTCACCGAGATCCCCGAGTAGCCCCACAGCTCACCTGCCGCCGACAGCTGACTTATTGTCGACAGCTCAGCCTTCGCCGTCGTCCCCGAGGAGTGGCACGTGACCCCACCGGTCCGGCCGGGCGGTGAGGCCCGGGAGCTCATCGAGGAGCGCACGGCGCTGGCCGACGCCGCCACCGCGGTGCTCGCCGAGGAGGAGCGGCTGCGGCAGGAGGTCGTGGGCCGCGTCGAGGAGTACCGCGAGGAGCGGCTGCGTACCGAGCTCGCCGGCATCGAGGTGGACCGGCTCCGGGAGACCACCGAGCGCAACCTGCGCCTCCAGGCGCTGGAGGAGGCCGGCGTCCTCACCGTGGGCGACGTCCTCGCGGCGAGCCCGGAGCAGCTGGAGGCCCTGCCCGGCGTGGGCCCGCACACCGCCCGCGCGGCGGCGGCCGCGGCCGCCCGGCTGCGCGACACGCTGCGCGCGGGGCTCCCGGTGCGGATCGAGCCGCGCGGGGACGGGCCGCTCGGGCTCGGGCTGGCCACCGCGCTGCACCGGCTGCACCGGCTCGGGCGGCGCCTGGAGCCGCACCGCCAGGAGCTGGCGGACTTCTCCTCCACGGTGGCCGGGCAGGTTCAGCGGGCCCGGCCGGCGCGCAGCCGGCTCGGGCTCCTCCTGCGTCTTCCGGGCACCCGGGCGCGGGCTCGGGAGGCCTTGGCCGGCCTCGCCCGCTGGGAGCCGTGGCTGGCCTCCACCGGGCTGCCCGACGTCGTCGCCGGGCTCACCGACCACCTCGCGGGGCCGCAGCCGGGCCCGCTGGCGGTGGTGGAGGACGTCGAGCGGGACGCCGCCACCTACTACGCCCTGCTCGGCCGGCTCGTCCCTGACCTCGACGCGCTGGGCCACGGCACGCTGCCCGCCGAGCTCGTCGCGCGGATCGAGGCCTTCCCGCTCGACACCTCCCTGCTGCGGGCGCGGCTGCGCGGCTACCAGGCCTTCGGGGCGCGCTTCGCACTCAACCAGGGCCGGGCGCTCATCGGGGACGAGATGGGCCTGGGCAAGACGGTCCAGGCGATCGCCGTCATGGCGCACCTGGCCGCGATGGGCGAGGAGCGCGCGCTCGTCGTGTGCCCGGCGAGCGTCGTCGTCAACTGGTGCCGCGAGGTGGCGCTCCACAGCGAGCTCACCGTTCACCGCGTCCACGGCCCCGGCCGGGAGGACGCCCTGGCCGCCTGGCAGCGCGACGGCGGCGTCGCCGTCACCACCTTCGAGACGCTCCGGCACATCCCTCTGCCGGGTAACAACTCAGCTCTCGGCGATGAGGACGGTGGGCCGGTGCTGCTGGGTAACAACCCAGCTCTCGACGGTGAGGGTGGTGGGCCGCCGGTGCTGCTGGGTAACAACTCAGCTCTCGACGGGGAGGGGGGTGGGCCGGTGCCCGCCCTGCTCGTCGTCGACGAGGCGCACTACGTGAAGAACCCCGACGCCCGCCGCACCCAGGTGGTCGCGGCGTGGGCGCAGCGCTGCGAGCGGGCGCTGTTCCTCACCGGGACGGCGCTGCTCAACCGGGTGGAGGAGCTCGTCGCCCTCGCCGGCATGCTCCAGCCGCGCCTCGTCGCGTCCCTCCCCGGTCACCTCGCCCTCCTGCCGGCGGAGGTGTTCCGGCGGCACATCGCTCCCGTCTACCTGCGCCGCAACCTGGAGGACGTGCTCGTCGAGCTGCCGCCACGGCTGGTGGCCGAGGAGTGGGAGACCTTCACCCCGGCCGCGGAGCAGCGGTACCGGCAGGCCGTGGCCGAGGGGAACCTCATGGCGATGCGGCGGGCCGACCTCACCGTGCCCGACCCGCGCGACTCGGCCAAGCTCGAGCGCCTGCTGGAGATCGTCGAGGAGGCCCGCGACGGCGGACAGCGGGTGGTCGTCTTCTCCTTCTTCCGCGACGTCGTCGCCCGCGTGGCCGAGGAGGTGGCCCGACTGCCGGGTGCGCAGGCCTTCGGACCCATCACCGGCTCGGTCCCCGCGACCCAGCGCCAGGAGATCGTCGACGCCTTCGCCGCCGCCCCGCCCGGCGCGGTCCTCGTCAGCCAGGTGACCGCCGGTGGGGTGGGCCTCAACGTCCAGGCGGCGAGCGTCGTCGTCATCACCGAGCCGCAGCTCGTGCCCGCCGTCGAGGACCAGGCCGTGGGACGCGTGCACCGGATGGGCCAGCTGCGCCCCGTGCAGGTCCACCGCCTGCTCACCGAGGACAGCGTCGACGAGCGGATCGAGGAGCTGCTCGCCGGAAAGCGCGAGGTCTTCGACGCCTACGCGCGCGAGTCCAGCCTGGCGCGCGGCGCGCTGGCCGCCGTCGACGTGTCCGAGGCCGAGCTGGCCCGGCAGGTGGTCGCCGCCGAGCAGGCCCGGCTCGGGTACGGGCCGGTGTGGGAGGAGCTCGCGCAGGAGTGAGCGCCCGCCGTGCCCGGTAAGTGAGCGGTAGCCCACCTACGCTCACCGCTGGTCTCCGTTCACTCCCCAGGAGGACTCATGACTCGCCGATCCACCCTGCTCGCCGCTGCCGTCGCCGCAGCGCTCAGTCTGGCCGCGTGCGGCGGCGACAGCGAGCCCACAGCGGACGCAGCGGACGCAGCGGACGCAGCGGAGCAGGACGCCACCGACGACGCGCCCGCCGCCGACCCGGACCTGCCCGCTGCCGAGCCCGACTTCGCCGGCCAGACGGCGGTGCTCGGCGCGGTCGGCCTCAAGCCGGTCGAGGCGAGCGAGGAGGTCGGTGTCCATGCCCCCGGGCTGGCGCTCGACGTCACCGCCGTCGGGGTCGTGGCCACCATCCCGGTCGACGCCTACGAGGACATCACCGGGGACCGGCTGCGGGTGGACAGCGACGAAGAAGCACCCACGGAGGTCCGCGCCGCCGACGGCCACGTGTTCGTCGTCGCCGATTACGAGACGACCGACCCGCAGTGGCCGCCGCGCGGCGAGGAGCCGCGGACCGAGGCAACGCTGCGTGTCCAGGGCAGCGAGGTGGGGCGCCTCTTCTCGACGGCGGACGGCGCACGTCACACCGGGACGCTGGTCGTCTCCCTGCCCAAGGACCCCGCACCCGGGGACGCCGTCATCGAGATCGAGACCGACGACGCGTTCCAGTCGGTCAGCCTGGTCGACGGCACGCGCGTCGACACCGACGTGCCGCAGGCCTACCCCGGCCCCCAGGAGGTCACCCTCGAGTCCGCCGAGCGGCTCGATGTCAGCTTCCCGCACTGGCACCGCGGGGAGATCAGCGTGCAGGGCGAGGTCGTGGGAGGCTTCACCACCCCCTACCTCAGTGGTCAGGGGTGGGCCTCGCCGGGCCAGCACTACCTGTCGGTGGCCGTGGACTGGCACCTGAGCGAGCGGACCACCTACGACGAGACCACGATGCGGGTCGAGACGGCGGACGGCGACGTGTTCCAGCCGATCAACGACTTCTCCAGCCACCAGGAGGTCTTCGCGCGCGACGCCGTCTTCCAGCTGCCCGTCGACGTAGAGGCGGTCACCGTGGTCATCGAGTCCGCCTACCAGACCAGCCCGACGAACAAGGAGCTCATCGAGCAGGACCCGATCAGCGCCGAGCTGACGATCGGCTGACGGCCGACCGGCCGCGCACTCCGCCGCAGGCGAGAGCGACGAGCGCGAGTGAGTGTTCACTCGCGCTCGTCGCTCTCGCCTGCGGGCGTCGAGGGGAGGTCGTCTGCTCCGACCGCTGCACCTACACCCAGCTCCACTCGAAGCCGGCGATCACGCCGGGCGCGACGTCCTGCCGGGTCCAGCTGACGCGGTGGGAGGGCCCGAGGGGAACGTCCTGCTCGGCGGTGACGTCCTCCTCGGCCAGCTCCATGCTGCGCCAGGACCGCCACTGGACGCGGACAGGCAGCGCGGGCGGGGTGAAGCCGACCTGGACGGCGAGCACTGCCGTCGGGGTCGCGACGCCGGCGACGTAGCGGTCACGGTCCCCCGCCGGGGCGGTGAAGCGCATCCGGTAGGCGTAGACGTGGACGTCGCCGGTGTGCAGGGGCCGGGGGAAGCGGGCGTGGACGAGGGCGGCGGTTCCCGGCTCCGGCTCGGGCTCCGGTTCGAGGCGACAGCCGCTGAGGGCGGTGAGCTCGATGTCGTCGCGGGCGTGGACGAGCGGGAAGCGCTCGACGCCGTCGGCGAGGGCCTGGACGGTGATCGTCGTGTGCACGTCCCACGAGACGCGGTCCGCACCCACCCTGACGTCGATCGCCCGGCTCAGCGTGGTGACCGTCGGCTCGCCCTCGTAGACGCCACCGGTGGCCGGCCGGAGCGGCGCGCTGCCGGCGCGCCGGGCGGTGTGCAGCGTCCAGAGCCGTTCCTGCTCGGCGACGGTGAGCTCGAAGGCGTCGCTGAACAGCCGGATCGTCAGCGGCGTGACGACCTCCCCGGCGAGCGCGCGGCGGGCGCGGTCGCGCAGGGACTCCAGGCTCGCGTCGGTCACGCCGCTGAGCACGCGGGCGACGGCGCTGTGGCTCACGCCGTCGTGCCGGCGCCGCTGGACGTGGCGCAGCCAGCGCTCCCGGTGCTCGGGGACCTCGGTGAGCAGCCGCCGCAGCTCGGCGGCCACCGCCGCTGCCGGATCGTCCTCGCTCGTCGCCCGCCCCGCCGCCATCGCTGTCCGCCCCTCCATGTCCACGACCGCCAGCACCCTACCCACCCCACGTCGTTTCTCCGCCTTGGGCCCGGGTTGACCAGCCACATATTGTGCGCGGGATCACTTCCTGCCAGGGGGTGGGTGGAGCCAACGGAGTGCTCCATCGACCCTGGGGGATCGTCGTGTGTGGACGACAGGGCGGGCCGCAGCAGCGGACCATCTGCACTCACCGTTTCTTGTGGTCGAGCCACCTCGAAGGAGAGTGAGTTCGTCATGCTGAGAAGGATCGGAACCAGCTCGTTGGCGGCACTGGCGCTGGCGGCCACGGCGGTTGTGCCCGCCGGTGCCGTCGACGCCGTCCCCGACGCCATCGACGCCCTGGACGTCGTCCCCGGGCTCGCCGACGAGGCGAGCTCGGCCACCGACACCGCGCTGACGCCGTCCGCGCTCGGGTTCCAGGCCACCGGTGGGTCCGGAGACGCGACCGTCATCGAACGCGCCGACGCCGACGCGAGCGCCGTCACCTACACGGAGGACGGCCAGACCGTCATCGAGAGCACCTCCACGGACACGGACACCGTGGTGCAGCAGCTGCCCGACGGCGGTCGCGTCCTGGAGATCATCGGGTCGCCGGACGCGCCGACGGAGTTCTCCTACGACGTCGACGTGCCGGACGGGATGGAGATCATCGAGCACGAGGACGGCAGCCTCCTCATCGGCACCGAGGAGCAGGTGGGCAACCGGGTGACGGTCGAGGTCGACGGCGTCATCGGCGCCCCCTGGGCGGTGGACGCCGCCGGGCAGCCGGTGCCGGCCACCTACGAGGTCGAGAACGGCGCGATCACGATGCACGT
>Ga0209487_1002161_pt1 | contig 16137 bp, 16 predicted proteins | sample Poulit2012_FD_187524 | JGI IMG/M metagenome (GOLD analysis project Ga0209487, IMG submission 187524) | Agricultural soil microbial communities from Georgia to study Nitrogen management - Poultry litter 2012 (SPAdes) (version 2) | ecosystem: Environmental > Terrestrial > Soil > Agricultural land...
AGTGTCTTTGACCTCCGGCGTGCGATTGACTTTATAGAAAACACTGAAAATCTGGATGCCTCCCGCATTGGATATTTCGGGATTAGTCTGGGGGGTGTCATAGGTACTATATTGAGCGGCGTAGATGATCGCATCCAAGTTCCCGTAATCGCATTGGCAGGAGGCAGAATGAATTTCATGTTTGGATCCAAAGCATTTTCCAAATCAATTCGTGAATTATTCCTGCCAATTGATCCAATTCATTTTGTAAGAAATATCAGTCCCCGTCCGCTCCTGATGCTCAATGCCCGTGAAGATGAAATCATTCCTCCGATGACTTCAAAATTTCTGTATCGTAAAGCAAAACGCCCTAAAAAAATCGTATGGTATGATGCCAAGCATCGCACTCTACCTCTGGAAGAAGCATTTGATGAGGGGATCAGATGGTACAAAAATCATTTGTAATTTAGAGATAACGAAATATTATTTTCATGTTTGGTCAGCTGCCTGGATCAAACGAATCAGCTGCTGCCCCATATTTTGGAGTAAGTGAGGAGCATCCTGCATGGCTTGCTCCACTGAAGATGGTTTTTGAAGAATGGAAAAAATAGAAGTAATCCCATGATCTAAAAGAGCTACAGCACCCTTACCGACAGTTCCTGCGACACATATTACAGGTTTGTGGTATGACTTCGCAATTTTCGCTACACCATATGGCACTTTCCCGTACAGGGTCTGTGCATCTACTTTTCCTTCTCCGGTAATGATCCAGTCCGCCTGGCGGACCGCCTCTTCCAATTGAACCGCATCCGCTACGATTTCAAATCCGGAACGCAAACGGGCTAAGGGTAGCGCCATCAAACCAGCACCCAAGCCACCAGCAGCTCCTGCCCCCGGAATATCCACGATCGGTTTTTTAGCGGCAGCTTCCAAAAGATTTCCATAATGGATCATATTTTTCTCCAAGACAGTACGCATTTCAGAAGTTGCACCTTTTTGCTCTCCAAATACGTGCGTAGCTCCTTTTTTACCCGTCAATGAATTGGTTACATCGGAAGCGATTTCGATTCTCACCTTCTTCAGTCGCAGATCCAGGTGATTCAAATCCAAGGAATTGATCCCAATCAACGGACCATCATCGGTGCGATCCGGATCGTACGTTACGGTAGCACCCAATGCTGTGAGCATACCTACGCCTCCATCATTGGTGGCACTTCCCCCGATTCCTGTGATGATTGATTCACATCCCTGATCCAGGGCATGTAGTATCAACTCCCCCGTACCGTATGTACTGGCAATAAGAGGATTCCTTTCATCATCTGTCAACAACTCCAGTCCAGATGCGGCGGCCATCTCGATAACGGCCATTTTCTGATCCGGTATAATTCCATACCGGGCAGTCACCGGACGAAAAAGAGGATCCTGTACCTCCACTTCCACCCACTCCCCTTGTAGCGAATAGAGAATTGCCTCCACAGTGCCTTCTCCACCATCAGCGAGGGGCACTGAATTCACCTCAAGGGATGAGTCTGCAAGTTCCATACCTGCTTTCAGATGAACACATACCTCCTGAGCAGATAAACTGCCTTTGAATGAATCAGGTGCGATAAGAATTCGCATAATTTAATTAGTCATTTGCCCAGTAATCGAGGACAACAGCTTTTTCCAGATGCGGTCCCAATATCTCCACGAAAGCCTCATGCGCCGGATGAGGCAAATAAGCATCCCGATCCTCTTCACTCTCAAATGTAACCAAAAAACAATGGGTCAAACCTTGATTTAAACCTTCCGGACTGTTGTTGATTCCCCACTCATAGTCTTTGATTTCGGAGATCTGCGAAGGAAGTGCTGCAAAAGCTTCTTCAACTTTCCGCACATCTTCATCACTGGAAGTTTCCTTAAACTGGAACATAACCACATGACGTAATTTTTTAGCTTGTGCTTCCATAGCTTGAGGATTTTGCTCGGTAGTGGAAGACATACTGTCATTTCCACCCGACTGACAACTGGTGATCAAAAAAAGTATCAACCACAAAGGAAAGAGTAATTTCATAAATTTCATTTTTATCCATCAAAAGAATTCGTATCCCTCTATGCTTACTGATTAGCTTATCCTTTGAAAAGCAATAAATGAGACATCGAAATATTTCAGAAAAAACAAATTTAGTGAAATATTTTACGATCAACAGGAATTCCTCCTTCCTTTCATGATAAGGACTCACTGTCAATAATATGGTGATTGTTTTTGGGAATTTCACATCACCTTATACTTAACTGATGTTCTAACCTGCATTATTCACCAAAACTTTTAAATAATTATATGCAATATCGACTACTACTTGATGCACTTGGCATTCAATTTTTTGAATTAAATAATACAGGAATAATATGAGGAACGCTTCGTGAACTTTACATCACTATCTATATGCTGATCTTCTAAAATCCGAAAGGGGAGATGTAAAAAACACTCCCCTTTCGGATTTCAAAAAATGACAATTTCTTTCTATTCAATTACTGATGATAGGCATCATTGTGCACCAAGGCAGCACCACATGAAGGACAGCTTCCCTGAGAAGGACCTCCTCCGCCACATCCTGCACTACAGATATAATGATGTCCAGTTCCTCCTCCACCCCGCGGAACGGAAGCTCTGGGAGCGTCCGGACTATTGAACACACTTGGATACTTCACTTTGGATTCACCCATATTTTGACCTGAAGGAGTCGCCGGCTGAACATTACTTGATGCTCCCTGGGCATGATAAGCATCATTGTGCACCAGCTCTGCACCACAAGAAGGACAATTTCCTGCCGAAGGACCTCCATCACCACATCCAGCACTACACATAAAGTGGTGTTCACCGCTTACATTGGCAGTAGCACCCGCATCCGGAAGCGTGATATTTTCCGATCCTCCGCTGCTGTGATAGGCATCATTGTGCAGCAAAGTTTCTCCACATACCGGACAGGTGCCTGAAGAATCCGATCCACTCCCTTCACAATTATTAGCACAGATATAATGATGCTGTGCAGAGGAATTATCACTGCCTGCCATTATATTATTGATTCCAGGATTGTCCGCTGAAGAAGGAGCTGGTGAAGTAGATTGGGGTGAGGATGCATTTTGCCCTCCACTGGAGCTGACACCTCCATCCCGGCAAGATCCCAATAACATTAACCCACTAATCAATAAAATGACATAGATTCCGCTCTTCAATCTAAATGATCGAATTTCAAACATATTATTTTTTATTTCAAGATTTAACTTAGTCTACACAACGAGAAACCTTTTCAGTTGTTTTATTTAGCTTTCGAATATTTCAATAATCCTTGGTTTTTCAAAGAATCACCGTTCAAAACGGGACTTTCTCTCTATTTCTTCGACGGCAGTATATTTTTTCATAATAAAAATGATTCGTTTCAATCATTTTCAAAAGACTTTGAACTTAATTTTCATCTATTCTGTTTATCTGATCATGTATCGGAATAAAAATTCGATAAATATCAAATTAAAATTTTTTCCATATGAAATGTTCAGCCCACCTCATTTATTCCATTTTTTTCCTTATCACTCCCTTCTTCATTTTTGGACAAGATCATTCGGTTTCCGTCGCTGATCCGGAGATTCAAATTAAAATGGCACTGCTCCCTGCCCCCAAAGATAAAAAGGAAAATGCAAAAAGTCTACGGATATGATCAAAAAGGAAAATTTGTCGTACTTAGAGAAGGAAGCAATGACATGATTTGTTTGGCCAGCGATCCGACCAGCGACAAACTTCATGTTGCCTGTTATTTTGCTGAACTGGAACCTTTTATGGCGAGAGGACGAAAACTGATAGAAGACGGGATCACAGGAAAAGAAAGAGACGAAATCCGTGGGAAAGAAATTGAATCAGGACAACTCATGATGCCAAAAGGAATCTCCACACTCTTCGTCTATGATGCAGATGAGGGAAATTTCGATCCCAAAACCGGGGAGGTGGAAAAAGGAAGACTTCGGTCTGTTCTTTATGTTCCTTATCTGACGGGTGAAGAAAGTGGGCTTCCTACAAAACCTGTCGGACCTGGTATTCCCTGGCTCATGGATGCCGGTACACATAAAGCACACATCATGATCACCCCGGCAAACCCTTAAGAAAATAACGGATTTCAAGGGTTTTGCTGAATATTATCTTTTTTCATATAAAAGTGATCCATCCACATATGTCTGGATTACGGAAGCATTTAATATATCTGCCTCATCACATTCCATGAGATCGGTATCAATTACCATAAAATCAGCTCTTTTGCCCGGTTCGAGACTGCCGATTTCATCTTCCAGATGAATCGCATACGCATTCCAGATCGTGAGGGATCGTAATGCCTGATCACGCGTCATCACCTGTTCCGGAAAGAAAGGCTCTTCCCCGACAGACCGTTTTCTTGTAACAGAAGCAAATAGATTCTCAAAAGGATCCACACTTTCTACCGGAGTGTCCGTACCATTGGCGATGATCCCTACATCCTGCAGTAGATCCTGCCACACATATCCTCTTTCTTTGGCTCGTTGATAACCCAGCTTCGGAACCACCATCGGTGAATCCGAAGTACAATGGATTGCCTGCATACTTGGAATCACCCCAAGCTTATCAAATCGTACCACATCCTCAGGAGCAAGTATCTGAGCGTGTTCGATCCGCCATCGAAGATCCTCCCCTTCTTTGTTATTCTTTTGAAATAATTTTTCAAATATATTCAATACTTCATGATTTGCCCGATCCCCAATCGCATGCACACAGTACTGCAGCCCAAGTTCGAGACATCTTTCACCGATGGCTTCCAGGTGATCCATATCAGTCACATTTTGCCCCATCCATCCGGGCTGATCCTCATATTCATCGAGCATCCAGGCTCCATTTGCTCCCAGAGCTCCGTCCGCAAAACCTTTAACAGCTTTGATCATCAACCGATCATCATCCGAATGAAGCGGCAGCAACTCCGGCACCTGATCCTTCCACACTTCATATCCTCGCAACATACCCCACAACCGAACCGTCGATTTTCCTTCTTCATTGTATTGTTGAAGATGGTTTAGTTCCTCCAGATTGATCCCTGCATCCACAAAAGTCGTAATTCCATATGAAAGACAGGCGAGCGAAGCTGAATCCAAAAAGTGATTCATTTCTTCCCATTTTTCCTGACTTGTACGATTTTCTTTCCATTCATTGTAGGCAGAAGAGACAAAAGTCATCGCATTTTCTTCCAGAATACCGGTCGCCCTGCCCTCCGAATCCCTCACGATACGACCTCCTTCCGGATCTGAAGTTTCAGCACTGATTCCGGCGAGATTCAGTGCAAATTGATTCGCCATCAGGGCATGCATACTGGAGTGCCAAAGTATCACCGGCTGATCAGGAAACAATTCAGAAAGACGTTCATTCGTTGGATATCCTTCCACTACGTCTTCCGGCATTCCCTCCCAGTGATTGGGATGCCAGCCGAGACCTACAATCCATGCGGAAACCGGGATGTCCCGCGAAAAATCCTCCACTTGCTCTAAAACCTCATCCCATGATTTAAATCCAGCCACATCCAGCCCGCTCGTCACTTCTCCAAGGCTTATAAAATGCCCGTGTCCCTCTATCAATCCCGGAAAAACATACTTGTAATCCAGGTCAAAAATCCGATACTCCTCCGACAATGTATCCAAAATCTCTTCCATTCCGATAGCCCATATCCGTCCATCTTTTACTACCATGGTCGAGTAGATCCTCCCCTGAGAATCCAGGCTGTAAATCTTACCATTGGTATAGACATCATAGATATATGCTGAATCTGCTTCCATCTGACAACTGCTCATTTTTGTCAAGATGATGAGCGTAAATACTCTCGCCCACCCCCATTGTTTTATATAGATAATTATCTTTTTCATTCAAATGAATTCATCCGTGCATATTCAAACTCCCCCTTCCATTTTTCGGGGATCTCTCCATATTTAAAACTACCATAAGCCACAGAAGGATACAAATCCTCCATTGAACGTACTTCCTGCTGACTCACACGGCTGAAAACATCTTTTCGTAAAATCTCCTGAGGATTTCGTTTTCCTGATGCTGCCATCAGTTCCACAAAATTGTACACCGTTTGCATGTGAAAGTTGGCTACCCGCTTCGTCTTATCCGGCACATGCAATCCTGCCACCAGCTCTTTGTTGTGCGTAGTGATACCCGTGGGACATGTATTGAGATTGCATTCCAAAGCTTGGATACAGCCCAATGCGAGCATCATTCCCCTTGCGCTATAACAAGCATCTGCCCCTAAGGCTCTTGCCCGGAAAATAGAAAATCCGGTCATAATTTTTCCACTCGCCAAAATCTTAATCTCATCTCTCAAACCAAATCCGCGCAGCATATCATGCACAAAAGTCAATCCTTCCCGATAAGGCATCCCGACAGAATTGGTAAACTCCAAAGGAGCCGCACCGGTACCACCTTCTCCTCCATCCACGCTGATAAAATCAGGCAAGATTCCTGTCTCCACCATTGCTTTACAGATGGCAATAAATTCTGAAGGCCGCCCCACACAAAGCTTGAAACCTATCGGCTTCCCATTCGCCAGTTCACGCAACTGCTGTATAAATTCCAACAATCCTACCGGAGAATCAAATGCAGTATGATAAGAAGGAGATTCTACTTCTGTACCCGGAGTTAAATGACGTATCTTCGCGATTTCCGGAGTGTTTTTGATCGCCGGTAAAATTCCACCATGTCCCGGTTTTGCACCTTGAGACAACTTGATTTCAATCATTTTTACCGTTTCCATTTCTGCCTTATCGCGAAACAAAAGAGGGTCGAAGCGGCCGTTTTTGTCTCTGCATCCGAAGTAGCCGGTCCCTATTTGAAATATCAAATCTCCTCCCGGAGTGATATGATAAGGGCTAATTCCCCCTTCTCCGGTGTTGTGAGCAAAACCAGCTTCTTTTGCTCCGCCATTGAGCGCCAGTACCGCCCGATCACTCAATGCTCCATAACTCATCGCTCCGATATTAAAAACACTTAAATCATAAGGCTGGAGGCAATCTTTTCCTCCTACCCGCACACGAGGATGAAGGTCCATTTCCGACATCGGAATAGCAGCTATACTATGGCTGATCCATTCATACCCATCTGCATACACATCCATTTGAGTACCGAAAGGTGTCGTAGAAATAACATTTTTTGCCCGCTGGTACACTATCGACCGGTAAATCCGGGGAATCGGTTTTCCATCTGTGTCCGACTCTACAAAATACTGATAGATCTTAGGACGCAGAGCTTCAAAGATATAACGTCCACGGCCCAGGACGGGGAAATTTCTCATGACCGTGTGCTGCGTCTGTATCATATCATAATATCCCAATGCTAAAACAGGGATCAATATGATCAAAGACCAGCCAATAGGTGGCCAGAGGAATTGGGAAATCACCAAAACCAGGCCAAGAGATATAATTGAAAAAAACACAAATTCATTTCTCATGAAATAATTGTAATTTTGAACGTACTAAATAACAGGATGCTTCAAAACATCCAAAAAAAACCAATAATAATGAAAATAGTTCATACAACGCAAGATCGGATAATTGCCAATATTTTAAAAGCTGAGTTGGAAAATAATAATATTGAAGCCGTTATCATGGACAAGAGAGACAGCGCGATCAGTAGTTTTGGTCATTTGGAAATATATGTTCCTGAACCTAACTTCAAGCTCGCTCAGACAATAATCCAAAAATCCCTGAAAAAAGAAGAGGAAGAATAATTTCCTTTCAGGTAAACATTATCAGGCTTCTCTTTATTGATATATAAAAGCAATATTTCACATGATCAAGCAGGCATATTTTGGCGGAGGATGTTTCTGGTGCCTCGAAGCGGTTTTTGAAAAATTGATCGGCGTAAAAAAAGTAACAAGTGGATATGCAGGGGGGCATGATCCCCTACCGACTTATCAGAAGGTTTGTACAGGTGAAACGGGACATGCAGAAATCATCCGGATCGATTATGATCCTGAGAAGATCAGTTATGATAAATTGCTGAAGTTTTTCTGGACGTTTCACGATCCCACCACTCTCAACAGACAAGGCCATGATATAGGTACCCAGTACAGAAGTATCATCCTCTACGAATCGGAAAAAGAAAAAGAAGTCATCCAAAAATCGATTCAAAAGGTAGCTTCTGAACTTTACACAGATCCTGTAGTCACAGAAGTAGTACCCCTGGAGGAGTTTTTCCCTGCCGAAGAAAATCATTATCAATACTTCAGAAGAAATCCGGAAAGCCGATATTGCCAATTGGTGATCGCACCAAAAATCTCAAAGCTGAGACAAGAATATCATGATCAAATCAAGGAAATCACATGAAACAGCCAATCAATCTATCCAAAATAAGACTTTCAGCACAAGAAAAAGATGTGCTTTTTGACAAAGGAACAGAACGTCCGGGAACGGGAGCTCTATTGAGCAATGAAAAAGAAGGTCTCTATCTCTGCAAGAACTGTCTTACTCCCCTTTACACTTCCGATCATAAGTTTGAATCCCACTGCGGATGGCCCAGCTTTGATGATGAAATAGAAGGAGCCGTCTTGCGGCAGCCTGACGCGGACGGAAGACGCACGGAGATCATCTGCAATAATTGCTATTCACACCTCGGGCATGTGTTTGAAGGAGAAAGATTTACGGATAAGAATATCCGGCATTGTGTCAATTCACTCTCGATGGTATTCATTCCTGCAGAAGATTATAAGCAGGGCGACTTCGATACGGAGGATCTCGTCCGGGGATAAATCCGATTCGGATCAGATCGGGATGGTTGAACAGGTCTTAGCTTTTTTACTTTTAAAATAATTTCTTCACTTCGAATCTCTCAAATTGTTTCAAAGTACGTAAGCTGACCCCGGAAACCTCAGCCAGCATTTCCTGAGTGACTTGCAGCATCTTTCTGCGCGTTTTGATGATTTCTATGAGACCGTTGTAGTGCATTATCCTGTTCTTTTGAATGAAATTGAAGAAATACTTTCACAATAAAAGTCTATAAGTGCATTATATCGCACTTATTACGAGTTATAGATCCTAATCCACAATACTCTTACTGCTATTACATCAATCTCCGCTGAAATCCTTTCACCCATGCATCAGCCATCAGCTGTGCACCGGCAATCGAGGGATGCACTCCGTCCGCAGCCCAGTATTCAGCGGGTGCTCTTAGTAAGGCCTGATCAAAAACAGATTGAAAAGGTACAAACACCGCATCATATTTTGTCGCCAGATCACGCGAAACCGCGCGATATTCATCAAACACCGGAATCCACTCCTCCCGGTTGATTTTTTCCACATCCGTCAGAATAAAAGGCTCACAGATGATCAATTTCACAGAAGGCAGTTTCTGCATCGTCTCACGGAGCAGGTCATCATAATCATTTCTGTACACTTTCGCTGTTCCGTCATATCGCCCGCCCAGCGTGTGCCAGTGATCATTCACACCAATCATGATACTGAGGATATCGGGACGAAGATCGATCGTATCCTCTTCCCACCGTTCTGCCAGCTGGTGCACTTTATGACCACTGATTCCGCGATTATGTATCCGCAGGTTCATTTGTGGATATAGCTCGAAAAGACGGCTGGAAGCCAGAAAAGCATACCCGCTTCCCAATCCTCCTGTCGTATTCGCATTTTGATTTTTCTTATCTCTTCCGGCATCGGTGATCGAATCCCCCTGAAAAAGAATGCGCAAAGGGTGATTGTTTTGTTGATCCTCTGTTTGTTTTTTGATCCCCGGAATCACAAATGGTCCTGCAGAAGCAGCGGCTGTCCATTTCATAAAGTCTCTTCGTTTCATATTTCATTCCATAAATTAGCTGTTAAAAACTTCCTTGATCCATTACCGTTTGATCGCTCTGCTCTTTTACCAATCATTGAACTCTATCCTGCGAAAGTTGAGGGTCCAATGGTATCGGATCGCAATAGAACGAATCAAAATGATGAGCAATATAGTTACAAAAATGCTGATTTCGTCCTGAATAGATGTTTTTCCAAGGATCAAATAAAAAATACCACCAGCATAGCAAGCGGTCGCATAAATTTCCTTCCGAAAAATAAGCGGTGGCTCATTGGACAGAACATCCCGGATCACTCCTCCAAATACCGCCGACATCACACCCATATTCAAAGCGATGAAAGGTTCGAACCCCAGTCCCAAAGATTTTTCCATGCCGATAATGGTGAAAATTCCGATACCGATCGTGTCAAATAAAAACATCGTCCTCCTCAATCTTAAAATATAAGTCCGGAAAATAAGCGACAAAAAACATCCGACAAAGATATAGATAAAATACTGGGTAGACACCACCCAAAATACCGGAGTAGCTCCTAATAGCAGATCTCTTAAGGTACCGCCACCCGTCGCCGTCACAAAAGCAATCACCAGTGACCCGAAGAGATCAAACCGATTGTTGAGCGCTGCCAATGTCCCGCTCATCGCAAAGGCGACTGTCCCCACTATATCTAAATATGTCACCAACATTCCTGCCATAAATATTTTCGATTGATTTTATGTTTCTGGACTACGGAACAAGATCATTGAGATTTCGTTCTTTCGCAAAAAGATCAAAGGTTGCAGAAAAAACATGTCATTCCCTAAGATTTTCCCGAATTTTTCTACCTTTACTCCGGGTAACAAAGACCTAAGCATCCGAACAAAAACAATAAAAAATGGACATCCACCAAATATTTAAAAACAACGAAGCTTGGATCAATGACAGAAAATTGGTCGATCCCGAGTATTTCACAAATCTCGCCAAAGGGCAAAATCCCGAAATCCTCTATATCGGGTGCTCCGACTCACGTGTAGCTGCGGAGGAAATGATGGGAGTAGGTCCGGGTGAAATTTTTGTGCACAGAAACATCGGGAATATGGTCCCCAATACTGATCTCAATGTGATGTCCGTCATCAACTATGCAGTGACCCACCTGAAAGTAAAACATGTGGTGGTCTGCGGACACTATTATTGTGGCGGCGTCAAGGCAGCTATGCAATCCAAAGATCTGGGGATTCTCAATCCGTGGCTGAGAAATATCAGAGATGTATACCGGATTTATTATGAGCATCTTCAGTCCATCCCTGACGAAGAGGAACGATATAAAAGACTGGTCGAACTCAATGTCCGGGAACAATGTGTCAATGTGATCAAAGCGGCCGACGTTCAGATCGCATACAAGAAAAGAAATCTTGCGGTTCATGGCTGGGTTTTTGATATTCATTCAGGGAAAATACTGGATCTCAACATTGATTATGAGGAAGTGATGGAAGGCATTATGGAGATCTATCATCTGGGATCTCCGGCGATGAAACAATAATTTCTTTCAGCTTCATCTCGTTTCATAATTCAATGAGACAAGTATTCCCCAGCTCTCGCACAAGCTATGCTTGAAAAAATCTCAGCTTCATCTATCATTTAATTTATAATAGAGGCAAACTACTTCCGCTGATCCAACACCATCTGGATCAATAAGCCCAGAATGACGACCCCTGCACATCCGATCACATTGAACCACAAAAAGCCGATATCCATACTGAAGTACATGATCAGCACAATCGCTTCTGCCATCAACGCCGCATAAAATACGGCATTGGCACCGATTCTTTTGATATAAAATGCCACTAAAAAAACACCCAATATCGTCCCGTAGAAAATCGAACCAATAATATTCACCAGCTGAATCAGATTTTCAAATAATGTCCCAAACGTGGCGAAAAGTATCGCTAAAATCCCCCATATCAAAGTAGCTACCATGGAAGCATTCACATAATGAGACGCAGATTCATCGGGTCGGATCGTCCTTTTGTAAATATCGATGACTGAAGTGGTCGCCAAAGCATTGAGCTCCGCTGAAGTAGAGGACATGGCTGCTGAAAAAATCACAGCCAGTAAAAGTCCAATGATTCCCTTGGGGAGATGATGGATGATAAAATTGATAAAAACATAATCTTTGTCATTGGTTTCGGCAAGAGGATCTGCCTGCGTGATGAGAGTTTTGGCTTCTGCTCTCAAAGCTTGCTCCTGCGCATTCAGCTCCAAAATTCTCTCTCCGATCGTACCATCCTTTGAACGGATATAGTCCAGAGAAAGAGCTGACTTTTCTTCACTCAAAAGTTGAAATTCTTTTTCCAATCCTTCATACTCCGCTGCATAAGTACTGCTTTTTACGATACGTTCACCAGCAGGATTGAAGAACAGCGGCGACTGATAAAATTGATAAAAGACAAAAACCATCACGCCTGTCAAAAGGATAAAATATTGCATCGGAATTTTAAAAATACCATTGAAGATCAACCCCAACTGGGATTGCCGAATGGATTGGCCCGAAATATACCGCTGCACCTGACTCTGATCGGTTCCGAAATAAGACAATGCCAAAAATAATCCACCCGTGATTCCACTCCAAAATGTATATCGATTACTGAGATCGATACTAAAATTGACTGCCTGAGTTTTATTGTGAAGGTTGGCCAGTTCCCAGGCTCCGGCAAAAGTCATCTCTCCCGGAAGAGAGTCCAACAAGAGATAAAATGCCAGAAACATACCTCCCATGATGATGACCATCTGATATTTCTGGGTCACATTGACCGCTTTGGTCCCTCCGCTCACGGTATAAATAATCACCAAAACTCCGATGACAAGACAGGTCAGATTGAGATTCCACCCCATGATCGTAGATAGAATAATCGCCGGTGCATAAATGGTGATCCCGGCTGCCAGCCCACGCTGGATCAAAAACAAAAACGCGGTAAGACTTCTTGTTTTTAAATCAAACCGCGTTTCCAAAAATTCATATGCTGTATATATCTTTAACCGGTAATATAAGGGAATGAAAGTAACACAGAGAATAATCATAGCGATGGGCAGCCCAAAATAAAACTGAACGAACTCCATCCCGTCAGCAAATCCTTGTCCCGGTGTACTCAAAAAAGTAATCGCACTCGCCTGTGTAGCCATCACCCCCAAACCCACTGTCCACCAGGACGCTTCATTCCCACCGCGGAGATATCCTTCCAAACCTTTACTGGCCCGGCTTTTCCATACACCCACCACTACTATAAACAATAAAGTCCCCGCTAATACTACCCAATCAATCCATGAAATTTGTCCCAACATCTATAAATATTTTAATCAATGATGTGCCTGATCCAGTGACAGAATATTGGTAAAAAGCTTGAAAGCGCCTGTCACACCCGCCGGCAATTGACGGAAAAAACTAATTCCCGTATATACATAATATCCCTTGCCATAGGGAGCTACCAACAATCCAGATTCGAGAAACGGTTCATCTGGATCCTGAAAAGCCACCACCGTCTGAAAATCATCCGACCATTTTCCCGGAAAATATAATCCCCGCTCTTGTACCCAGTCTTCAAAATCTTCCGAAGTAATCCGGTTGGGATAGTGCATCACGGGATGATCTGGATCTACGATCTTCACCGGCGAATGCTCATCAGCGACCCGATCCCGGGATATTTCCAAAGGATAAGGTGAAAAGTCATTTGTATTCAATGCATGGTTGGTATTATATTGTAAAACCAAGGTTCCTCCATTTTTGGTATATTCCATCAAAGAAGGCATTCCTTGTCCGATTTCCTCGATCGTATTGAGCGCTCGAATCCCCAACACAATAGCATCATACTGACTTAGATCTTCCTGCATCACCGCCTTCACATCCAGACCCTTTGTTTCAATCCCTATCTCTTCCAAAAATTCAGGAATATCATCTCCCGCTCCTTGTATATATCCCACTTTTTGAGCGGTTGATTCCACTTGCAGAGTCACGAGCGTGGTTGATGCGGGCTGCAAAACCGTCTGTAATGGAATATGATCATATTCGATCTCGATCAAGGATTGGTTGTAAATCTTTCCGGAGCGCGTACGTACCTCTGCCGTCAAGGATTGTTTTCGGGTGCCTTTCGATCCTGTAAGTGAAAAATGGTAATTCGTCTGTCCATTATTTTCTAATAAATAATAAGCAGGTGAAACGGAAAATCCATCAGGAAGATCCAGAGTGAGTGTATCTTGACTCCACTGATCTGTATGATTTTGCACCCGAACGGTCAGCGTTTTTGTTTCTCCCTCCTGAAAAAACAAAATAGGATTTTGAATGGAAACCGTATATTCAGGTACGATTTCAACCGGTCGGTACACCTCTCCGCGTTCGGGGCGATTGATCACGTTGACCAAGTCCCGTTCGATTTCAATCGTCGCTCCATCGATATCCAAATAAAATCGTGCCTGCAAAAAAGAAGGCGTCTCCGGCATTCCAATCCAGGACAACGAATCCACATGATACAATCCCACTTCACCGGGTTGATTGAGCCAGTATGGATTGGTATAAGGAGCATTTTCAGGCAAAACAAATGAAAAACTTCGTTCTACACCTTTGTTTTTTTCCAGCACCTGCCCCACTTCATATCTTTTACCCAGTGGGGAAATTTCTACCGCCTGCGCCTTCACAGAAGCGCCGCCACGATTGATCAACTCGTATTTTGCGGCTACTTTCTGCCCCGGCACGAGCCGATGAGATTCCAGTCTTACCTCCAAAAACAATCCACTGCAAGCCTGAATCAATTCCAGACATTCAGCCAGTTTTTGTTCCTTATAAGGATGATCAGGCATTTCCTTGATCATATAATACATATTGGCAAGAGCTGCCGTAGAAGCAGCTGGGTTCTGAAAGTCATAATTTTGCTTTATCTCTTCATAAACCGCCTGTATTTTGTCACCGCCTTCCACACGGGACCAGGTCGTATTGAGCCCAGAGGCAGGGTCATCTCCTGTTGGCTGCTCTCCCTTCAAAAACTCAAGATAGGATAATTCTTCGCCACGGGAACCAATCTGCCCAAACCCCTGACATCGGTGTTGACTCCGTGATAATGCTGAAATCTCATTGTTCGATTGTCCCAACAAAGGATAATACACTCCCACATTCACTGCGTTCATTCCGCTTTTTTCTGCTTCTTCAAATTTTTCCTGACTACCATAAAACCACCAGGAAGTATTGAAAAATAATCGACCGGGCTGCCAGGGTTCCACCCATTGTAATTGTTCGGGAAAAACTTCCGGATCCGCAGCCAAATCAAATGCTTCAAAACTCAACATCGCCGATCCTGTGTGATGTCCATGCGTGGATCCCGGACTTCTGTGATCGAACCGGTTAACGATTATATCGGGTTTTGTTTTCCGGATCGCCCACACGACATCATACAACACCTTCTCCTTATTCCACATCTCAAGAGCTTCAGACGGATGTTTTGAGTATCCAAAATCGACCGCACGTGTAAACATCTGCTTCCCCCGGTCAATTCTTCGGGCGGCTAAAAGTTCTTGCGTCCGGATGACGCCCAGTAAAGGACCGATTTCGGAACCGATCAAGTTTTGTCCTCCATCTCCGCGGGTCAACGAGAGATAAGTTGTTTCATAATGACGTTCATTACTAAAATAAGAGATCATGCTGGTATTTTCATCATCGGGATGAGCAGCGATATAAAGAACATTGGCGAGGGTTCCCAGTTTTTCTATTTGATGGTAGATTTCAGCAGAGGTGAGCTCAGGCGGCCTCTGAGAAAGACTATTAAGGGGTATTGATAACATAAATATCCAGATCCAGATATCAGCTCGCATAGTCAGATTTTTTTTATAATCGTGAAAGATAAAAAATTATGCGAATAAAAGAACAGAAAACCACTGCCGATAAAGAGTCTCAAGATCTTCTGCCAAAGCATCCCTCAACAAAGAAGAATATTACAGCACCATACTTTTGATGACCAACATACAAGTAGAACAATGACTTTCTCATCAGACTTTTCAATGGAGAAATAAATTCGCTAAGCCTTCATCTACCGGACGAAATTGGTCTAAATTCCTTCCTCTCTCGCAGGGCAATCCAAACAAATTTAACCTTACAAATAGTGCAGAATTAAAAAATAAATGATTATATTTTCACCATGGTAAAATCTGGTACAGTATCCATATTATTGCTTCTTATTTCTGTCGCTCAGGCACCAGCTCAGAATGCTAAAAATGATTTTCATTACAATCATACCTTCACCCGAGCCATCGAAAAACTTCAACTGGATTTCCGGATAGATTCCCTCCAATATTA
>Ga0209487_1002162_pt1 | contig 16133 bp, 13 predicted proteins | sample Poulit2012_FD_187524 | JGI IMG/M metagenome (GOLD analysis project Ga0209487, IMG submission 187524) | Agricultural soil microbial communities from Georgia to study Nitrogen management - Poultry litter 2012 (SPAdes) (version 2) | ecosystem: Environmental > Terrestrial > Soil > Agricultural land...
CGCCTCGGGGGCGCTGGCGAGCAGCTCGTCGTTGACCTGGAAGGGGATGAAGGGTTCCTCTCGTTCGGCCGCCTCACCTTCCTGCCCCATCGAGACCCAGGTGTCGGTGGCGATCGCATCCGCGCCGGCGACGGCCTCGCTCGGGGAGGTGACGACGGCGGCGGAGCCGCCGGTCGTTTCGGCGATCTCCTTCGCGCGGGTGAGGATCTCGGGCGCGGGGTGGTACCCCAGCGGCGCACCGATGCGCACGTTCATTCCCGCGAGGACTCCGCCCAAGAGGTAGGAGTGGGCCATGTTGTTCGCCCCGTCCCCGACGTAGGCGAGGGTCTTGCCGGCGAGGGCGGGGCCGCTCGCGGTGAAGCCCCCGGTGTGCTCGGCGATGGTGAGGAGATCGGCGAGGATCTGGCACGGATGGAACTCGTCGGTGAGCGCGTTGATCACGGGCACGGTTGCGTACCGCGCCATCTCCTCGATGCGGTCCTGACCGTGGGTGCGCCACACGAGCGCAGCGACCTGCCGGGTCAGCACTCGCGTGACGTCCGCGATCGACTCCCGGGTGCCGATCTGCGCGAGATTGCCGTCGACGACGAGGGGGGATCCCCCCAGTTCGGTGATTCCGACCGTGAACGACAGCTGTGTGCGCAGCGTAGCTTTATCGAAGATCACCGCGACGCTGCGCGGGCCGTGGAGGGGCTGCTGAGCGAACCGGTCGGCCTTCAATTCGCGGGCGCGGAGGAGGACGTCCCGCTGCTCGCTCGAGGTGAGGTCGTCGTCTTTGAGAAAGTGCCGCACGTTATTTGCCTTCCGATGCGTCGAGGATTTCCGGCAGCGCCGCGGTGAATTTCGCCACTTGGCCCTCGGTGATGATCAGGGGCGGGGCCAGGCGAACGACGTTGGGGGCGGCGGCGTTGACGAGGAAACCGGCATCGAGCGCCGCGGTGACCACGCCTTGAGCGATCGGGGCGGTGAGTTCGATCCCGAGCAGCAGCCCCTCGCCCCGGACCCCGGCGATCCGCGGGTCCGTGAGCGCGGTGATCTCCTGCGTGAACTGGTTTCCCCGGGCACGAACGTTGGCCAGGAGGTCGTCGCGTTCGATGACGTGGATCGTCGCGAGGCCCGCGGCAGCGGCCATGGGGTTCCCCCCGAAGGTGGTGCCGTGGTTGCCGGGGGCAAGCACGCCGTCGGGTTTCTCGGTGAGCGTGATCAGGGCCCCCACGGGGAATCCCGAGCCCAGGCCTTTGGCGAGGGCAATAGCGTCGGGACGCGCGCCTCCGCCGATCGCGTCAATCTGGTGCGCGAACCAGGACCCGGCCCGCCCCATGCCGGTTTGTACTTCGTCGTAAATGAGCAGCGCGCCGTGGGAATCGGCGAGTTCCCGAGCCCGGGCGAGGAAGCCGGGGGGCGGCATCACCACGCCCGCCTCCCCTTGGATGGGTTCGAGGACGATCGCGGCGACGTCCTCCCCCATCGCGGCCGCGAGCGCCGCCGCGTCGCCGTAGGGCACGTGTTCGACGCCGCCGGGCAGTGGTTCGAAGGGGGTCTTGTACGCGGGTTTGTGGGTGAGGGCGAGGGCGCCCATGCTCCGCCCGTGGAAGCCCCCTTCCATCGCGATGATCCGCGGCCGGGTTTCCCCGCCGAATTTGCGCGCGAGTTTGAAGGCCGCCTCCATCGCTTCGGTGCCGGAGTTGGTGAAGAAGACCCGGCCCTGGGCGCCTGCCCCGGCACGGCTGAGGAGCCGTTCAGCGAGGCTGACCTGGGTGGGGGTGGCGAAGAAGTTCGATACGTGCCCGAGGGTGTTGAACTGCGCCGCGATCGCGCCGGTGAGGGTGGGGTGGGTGTGACCGAGGGAGTTGACGGCGATGCCGGCGAGGAGGTCGAGGTACTTGTTGCCGTCGGCGTCCCACACGTAGGGCCCTTCACCACGAACGAGCACGCGTTGCGGCGGGCCGAAGGTGTTCATCAGCGCGTGGGTGTAACGTTCCCGCCACTGGGTCTGGGTGACTCCGGTCCCGGAGTGGGCGATATCGGTCATTTGTGGGGAACCTCCGGTTCGATCATCGTGCCCACCCCTTGGGTGGTGAAGATTTCTAGGAGCAGGGAGTGGGGTACCCGGCCATCGACCACGTGCGCCGAGGCTACCCCGCCGCGGACCGCGCGCAGGCACGCTTCCATCTTCGGCACCATTCCCGATTCCAGGTTCGGCAGGATCTGCGCGAGCTCCTCGGCTTTCATCCGGGAGATGAGGGAAGATTTATCGGGCCAGTTCGCGTACAGTCCCTCGACGTCGGTGAGGATGACGAGTTTTTCCGCTCGGAGAGCTACGGCGAGCGCGGCAGCTGCGGTATCAGCGTTGACGTTGAGCACGTCCCCGGGGGTGTCGACGTCCGGGGCGATCGTTGAGACGACCGGGATGCACCCGGCCTCGAGCATTCCGCGCACGATCGAGGCATTGACGCGGACCACGTCGCCGACGAGCCCGACATCGACGGGTTCGCCGTCCACGTCGGCGTGGCGCCGGCGCGCGCCGAAGAGCCCCGCGTCCTCCCCCGAGATCCCCACCGCGAGCGCTTCGCGGAGGTTGAGCTGGTTGACGAGCGCGCGCTGGACCTGCCCGGTGAGCACCATCCGCACGACGTCCATCGTCTCCGGGGTGGTCACGCGCAGGCCGCCGCGGAATTCGCTGTCGATGTTCAGGCGGGTGAGCATGTTGTTGATCTGGGGGCCGCCGCCGTGCACGACGACGGGTTTGAGCCCGGCGTATCGGAAGAACCGGATGTCTTCGGCGAACGCCCGCTCAAGATCCTTGTTGACCATCGCGTTGCCACCGAATTTGATGACGACGACCTTCTCGGCGAAGTTCTCGAGCCAGGGCAGCGCTTCGATGAGCGCGGCGGCCTTCTGTTGCGGAGTGGGGTTCATGTGGAGTACGCGCTGTTCTCGTGGATGTAATCGTGGGTGAGATCGTTGGTCCAGATCGTCGCCTCGTGCCCACCGGCGCCAAGGTCGATGAGGATCTGCACCTCGCGGTGGGCGGCAAGGTCGACGCGTTCGCGAGGTTCGTGCGCTCCCCCGCCGCGGCAGACCATGATCCCGTTGATCGTCACGTCGAGGTCGTCAGGATCGAAGGCCGCGACCTCTTCGGGCACGGTTCCCACCTCTGCGAGGATCCGGCCCCAGTTCGGGTCGTTTCCGAAGATCGCGGTTTTGAACAGGTTCGAGCGGCTCACCGTCCGCGCAACGGCCTCGGCCGCGGCCTCGCTGTGCGCACCGGTCACGGTGAGTTGGATGTCGTGGCTCGCGCCTTCGGCGTCGGCCACGAGCGCCCGGGCGAGGTCGGCGCACACTGAATGCAGGGTTTGCGTGAACTCCTTGGCACTCGGGCGCGTGCCGGCCGCACCGGAAGCCAGGAGCACGACCGTGTCCGAGGTCGACATGCAGCCATCGGAGTCGACCCGGTTGAAGGTCGTGCGCACCGCTTCGGCGAGCGCCGCCTGGGCCGCCTCGGGGGAGATGGCCGCGTCCGTGGTGATGACGGCGAGCATCGTCGCCATTCCCGGCGCGAGCATGCCCGCGCCTTTAGCCATCCCGCCCACGGTGTACCCCTCTCCGCGTGCGTGGGCTTGCTTGCTGACGGTGTCGGTCGTCATGATCGCCTCGGCGGCGCGCTCGGCGGCCTCGGCGGTGCTGCCGAGCTGGGGGGCGGCGTCGTCAATGCCCTTGAGGAGCCTGTCCATCGGCAGGTACTCGCCGATGAGCCCGGTGGAGGCGACGAGCACGTCGCGGGCGTCGAGGTCGAGGACTCGGGCGGCCCGCTCGGCGGTGGCGGCGGCGTCGGCCAGTCCCCGTTCCCCGGTGCACACGTTCGCCCCGCCGGAGTTGAACACGATTGCTCGGGCCACCCCATCGGCGATGTGCGCGCGAGAGAGTTTCACCGGTGCACCGACGACCCGATTGGAGGTGAACACGGCCGCCCCGGTGCGGTCCGGGCCGTCGCTGACGACGAGCGCGAGGTCGGGCTTGCCGGAGTCTTTCAAACCGGCGGTAACACCGATCGCGCGGAAGCCGGCGGCTGCGGTGACGCTCATGGAGCGACTCCTTCCGTGCCGAGCCCGGCCCGCTCCTCGAGGCCGAGGGCGACGTTCATCGATTGCACCGCGGCGCCGGCGGTGCCTTTGACGAGGTTGTCGATCGCGCAGACGACGACGACGCGGCCGGCCCGCTCGTCGACCGCCACTTGCATGAGCGCGGTATTCGCCCCCAGGGTCATCGCGGTGGAGGGCCATTGCCCCTCGGGAAGAAGGTCGATGAAGGGTTCCTCCGCGTACGCACGCTCCCACGCCTGCCGCACCGCCCCGGCCGGGCCGAGGAGCGGGGCAGTGATCGTGGCGAGGATGCCCCGGGGCATCGGCACGAGCGTGGGTGTGAAGGAGATTCGCACCCGCTCGGCCCCCGCGGCGAGGAGGTTCTGTTCGATTTCGGGGATGTGGCGGTGCACTCCGCCGACCGCGTACGGCACGGCCATTCCCATCCCTTCGGCGGCGAGCAGGTGCGGTTTGAGGGATTTTCCCGCGCCGGAGTAGCCGTTGGCGAGCACAGCGACCACGTCACCGGGGTCGAGGACTCCCGCGGCGACGCCGGGTTGCAGGCCGAGAGTCACCGCGCTGACGTTGCAGCCGGGCACCGCGATCCGGTTCACGCCGATGAGGTCCTCCCGGCCGCGCCCGCCGCCGGATTTCAGGAGCTCCGGCATCCCGTACGGCCAGGCGCCGGCATAGGGGGTGCCGTAGAACTCGTTCCAGGCGGCCTCGTCCGTGAGCCGGTGGTCCGCGCCGACGTCGATGACGAGCGGTTCCCGCTCCCCCCGGTTCGTCGCGGCGTGGGCTACGGAGGCGGCCAGTTCACCCGACGCCCCGTGCGGGAGCGCGAGGAAGACCACGTCGTGGCCGAGGAGACTGTCGGGGGAAGTTTCCACGAAGCGGCGCTCGGCGAGCCCCCGCAGGTGCGGCTGCACGCCGCCCACGACCTGGCCCGCATTCGAGTGCGCCGTCAACGCACCGATCTCGACGTTCGGGTGGCCGGTGAGGATCCTCAGGATCTCTCCGCCGGCATAACCACTTGCCCCTGCCACAGCTACAGATACACTCACCCGCATAAATATACACCACGGGCGCGGCCTTCGCGAACCCGTGTTCAGATCTCGCCGCGAGAGGTGGAAGAATACCCTTCATGACTGTTCGCACATTGCTCAACGGGGTCGAGGTTTCCGACTACCCCGACCTCCCCGAAGAGGCCCGGCGCGGCAAAGTTCTTCGCGTGACCGAAGTGGGCGAGGAGGTGCTGCACGCACCCTGTCGCACCATCACCGAATTCGGCACTACGGAGCTCCGCACGCTCATCGATGACATGTTTGCGACGATGGCCATCGCCGAGGGGGTGGGGCTCGCGGCGAACCAGGTAGGCGTGGATCTGCGCCTGTTCGTGTACGACCTCACCGAGGACGGTGTGCGGCACGTGGGGCACGTGCTCAATCCCGCGTGCACGATCGACCGGGAAGAGGGCAACGTCGAAGGCGAAGAGGGCTGCCTCTCGGTTCCCGGTCCGGGCGCCGGGCTCTTCCGGGCGAATCGCGCATCGGTGACCGGCGTTGACGTCGAGGGCAACCCGGTCGAGTTCTCCGGCGAGGGGTATTTGGCACGGATGCTGCAACACGAGACCGACCACCTCGATGGCCAGCTCTATATCGACCTCATCTCCAAGCGTGAACGCAAGCGGGTGATTTCTGAGATGCTCGACTTCCGCCCGGAGGTCCTCGCGCGCCGCGCGGAGCTTTCCGAGGCACTGGAGAAGGAGCCGGCCACCTATCCCGATACCCCTCCACTGGAGAAATAACTCGCGTAACCTGGATGGCATGCATGCCATCGAAGTGAGCGCCCCGGGTGGCGCAGACGCCCTTGAGTACATTTCCACGGACATCCCCGCCGCGGGCGATGGACAGATCGTCGTTCGCACCGCTGCGGTGGGCCTGAACTTCATCGACACCTACATCCGCTCCGGGGTCTACCCCACGCAGTTCCCCTGGCGGCCCGGCTCGGAAGGGGCGGGCGAAGTGGCGGAGGTCGGCGACGGCGTCGAGAAGGTGAAGGTCGGCGATAAGGTCGCCTGGGCGGCCTCCGTCACCGGTTCATACGCGGACTTCGTCGTGCTTGACGCCGACGACGCGCTTCCCGTACCCGAGGGCATGGACCTGCCGGTTGCTGCGGCGCTGCCGTTGCAGGGCATGACTGTGCACATGCTCACCGATGGGGTCACGCAACTCCGTGAGGGCGACACGGTGTTCATCACCGCCGGCGCCGGCGGGGTGGGCCAGCTCTTCATCCAGTTCGCGAAGTCTCGCGGCGCGCGGGTCTTGACGATGGTGGGCACGCAGGACAAAGCCGATCTCGCGCTCAAGGCCGGCGCCGATCGGGTGTTCATCCAGAAGGACTTCACCGACATCACCGCAGAACTCTCCACCCAGCTGCGGGCGGCCACCGACGGCCGCGGGGTGGATGTCTTCTACGACGGGCTCGGCAAGGTCACCTTCGATGCTGCGGTGGAATCCGTGCGTCGTCGCGGCCTCATCGTGTTATTCGGCGGCGCGAGCGGCCAGGTGCCGCCCTTCGATCTTCAACGGCTCAACGCCGCGGGCTCGCTCTTCGTCACCCGCCCGACGTTGTGGCACTACATCGATGATGCCGGCGAACGCAGCCGTCGCTGGTCGCACATCACCCAGGCGGTCCTCGCCGGCGATCTCGACGTGCGAATCGGGGCGGAATTTCCCCTCCAGGACGCTCCCGCCGCGCACGAGGCCCTGGAGGGACGGGCGACGACGGGCAAAGTGCTCCTCATTCCCTGATCTCTGACATTGCGCATTCTTTGCGTAACGTTTTACGTTTTCGATGAATGTCGGTAGTGTATTTTGACTATTCGGGCGTACGCCTGGAGAAATGAATACCTAAGGAGATCCAAAATGGCCGACATCGATTGGCTCGGAATGGCCCAGAAATTGGGAATTGCCGTTGTCATCGTCCTCGTCACCTGGCTGGTTGCCCTCCTCGTGAAATGGGCGATCAGCAAGCTCGTCACTAAAGTTCCGATATTGCAACGCGAAGGTGCTGATGGGCAAGCCGTGGGCCAGTCAATCGGCACGGTGGGTTCCCTCCTGGTGTGGCTGTTCGGCCTCGTCGGGGTCCTGCAGGTGTTCACGCTGGAGAGCGTCCTCTCCCCCATCCAGGGGCTCTTGCAGACGATCATGGAGTATCTGCCCAACGTCATTGGCGCGATCTTTGTATTCTTCATCGGCTTCGTCATCGCACGGATTGCAAAACAGCTCATCGAAGCAGCCGTCGGAATGATCAATTTCGGTGCCCTCACCGCGAAGGTCAAGGGCGTTGATCCCGCTCGATCCGGCGCCCCGGCCGCGCCCGCCGCGGACGCCACCACCGCGGGTGAGGGCGCTCCCGTTCCCGGAACGGCCCCCGCTCCGGCAGAGTCCGCCCGGGTTGCCTCGGTGCTCGCGAACATCACCTTCGGCGTCATCCTCATCTTCGTGACGATCGCGGCGCTGCAGGTGCTGGGGATCTCCGCGATCTCCAACCCCGCCGAGCAGATGCTTTCCCTCCTCCTCGGCGCGATCCCAGCAATTATCGCCGCGGTGCTCATTCTCGGGATCGGTTACCTCATCGCGAAGGTCGTGGGTACGATCCTCGAAAGCACGCTTCGTGGGTTCGGCACCGACAAGGCGATCGCCGGGCTCGGAATCACCACCGCGGGCACGCCGCCCTCGGTCATCCTCACCCGAATCGCGCAGGTCGCCGTCATGGTGTTCTTCGCGATCATGGCCGCCCAGGCCCTCGACTTCCCACAGGTGAGCCTCATTCTCAACGAGGTGCTGGCCCTCGGCGGTCGGGTGCTGTTCGGCGGCGCGATCATTGCTGCCGGCTTCCTCGTCGCGAAGATCCTCGCGAACACCGTTGGTGGCGGGACAGCCACGACGGTTGTCCGGTACGCCACGATCGTGCTCTTCGCTGCGATGGGGCTGAAGTTCATGGGCATCGCCGATTCCATCATTACCCTCGCCTTCGGCTCACTCGTCGTCGGTGGGGCGCTCGCCGCGGCGCTGGCATTCGGCCTCGGTGGCCGTGATGCGGCGGCCCGCAAGCTCGCGCGGGTGGAGGCGAAGGGAGAGGGCGAGGGGCCGGTTTCCTAGCCCATCGCCGCTAACGCGTCCCCGAGGATCGCGAGTCCTTCGTCGACGACATCCTCGGGGATGTTGAGCGCCGGCAACAGCCTCAGCACGTGTCCGTTACTCCCTCCGGGCAGGGCGACCATTCCCCGCTCGAGGGCGAGAGAACGCAATTGCGTGAACGCACCCGGGCTCGGCGAGCCGTCGGAGTTGATCAGTTCGATCCCGTGGAGCGCGCCCAGCCCCCGCACGTCCCCGATGACGGGGTGCTCGCGCTGCAGCTGCCGCAACCCGGATTGGATCTTCTCCCCGATCCGCCGCGTGTGCCCGAGGAAACCGTCGTCTTCAAGCTGGTCGAACACCTCCAAGGCCGCGGCGCAGCCCACCGGGTTCCCCGAATAGGTGCCACTGAGCGCCCCAGGAAGCATCGCGTCCATGATCTCCGCTCGCCCCGTCACGGCCGAGACCGGAATCCCGGCCGCGATCGCCTTGGCGGTGACGACGAGATCGGGCTCGAACCCGAAATGCTCGGAACCGAACATTCGACCGGTCCGCCCCAGGCCGGTTTGGATCTCATCGGCGACGACGACGATCCCGTTCTCCCGGCACCACTCCTGCAGCGTGGGGAGGAACCCATCCGCGGGCACCACGACCCCGCCCTCGCCTTGAATGGGTTCGATGAGGAGGCAGGCAAGGTTCTCCGCCCCGGAGGTCATCTCCAGCCGCTCGATCGCGGTGAGCGCGGCCTCCTTGCCGGTCATCCCGTCCCGATACGGGTGGGAATTGTTCGTCCGGTAGATCTCCCCCGGGCGGGGGCCGGCACCGGCGGAATATGCGCCGGCTTTGTAATTGAGCCCGAGCGTGAGGTTGGTCCGCCCGTGATACCCGTGGTCGACGACGGCGATTCCGTTCCGCCCCGTATAGGCGCGGGCGATCTTCATCGCGTTCTCGATCGCTTCGGCCCCGGTGGAGCTCAGCACCGACTTCTTCTCAAACTCTCCCGGGGTGAGTTCGGTCAGCCGCCGCGAGACGTCGATGTAGAGCTCGTAGGGAGTGACGGTGAACAGCGTGTGGGTGAACTTACGCAGCTGCTGCTCCGCCGCTTCCAGCGCGCGCGGGTTTCCGTGTCCGAGGGCGATCACGCCGATCCCTGAGCCGAAGTCGAGGTATTCGTTGCCGTCCACATCGGTGAGGATCGACCCCTCGCCCCGCTCGATGTAGACCGGATGCGCGCAGCTCACCGCGGCGGAGACGTACGTCGCCTGTCTACCCGCAAGCTCTTGGGACTTCGGGCCGGGTACGGTCGTCGTGATACGCGAGCGGGTCATCGATCTCTCCTTGGTATTCCTTGCGGTCAGTTGACGGTGGGGCGGCGGGCGATGTTGTAGAACCGGATCTCTTGGTACTCCTCGAGCCCTTCGTGGCTTCCTTCCCGCCCGAGCCCGGATTGTTTGATCCCCCCGAACGGGGCGGCAGCAGAGGAAGGCACCCCATTGTTGATGCCCACGAGCCCGGTTTCTAACGCGTCGGCGACGTTGAGTGCCCGGTCGAGGTTCTCGGTGAACACGTAACCGGCGAGTCCGAACGGGGTGTCGTTGGCGGTCGCGAGCACCTGCGATTCCTCGCGGAAACGGGTGATGGCGGCGACCGGGCCGAAGATCTCGGTGTTGGCGATATCGGCGTCGCCAGGAACGTGGTCGAGCACGGTGGCGGGGAAGAAGTACCCCTCCCCCTCCGGCACCTGCCCGCCGGTGCGAAGTTCCGCACCGCGCGCCGTAGCGTCGTCCACGAGCGCGCTCATGTTCGCCACGGCGCGTTCGTCGATCACGGGGCCGAGGGTGACGCCGTCGGCGAGCGGGTTGCCCATGACGACACGGTCCATCGCCTCGGTGAAGCCGGCAACGAACTCCTCGGCGATCCCCTCCTGGACGAAGATGCGGTTCGCCGCGATGCACGATTGCCCGCCGTTGCGAAGTTTCGCTTTGACGGCCCCCTCGACGGCGCGTTCCACGTCGGCGTCGTCGAACACGAGCAGCGGCGCGTTTCCGCCCAGTTCCATGGAGCTCTTGACGATGTTCTTCGCCGCCAGGCCCAGGAGCGTACTTCCCACGCCGGTGGAGCCGGTGAACGAGAGTTTACGCACCCGCGGATCGGCGAGGACCGCTTCGGAGAACCCGGAGGCGTCGCGCGTCGTGACGACCCGGACGAGCTCCTCTGGCACCCCGGCTTCAATCATGAGGTCGACGACGATGCCCGTCGTCAGCGGCGTGAGCGTTGCGGGTTTCATCACCGCGGCGCAGCCGGCCGCGATCGCTGGCGCGATCTTGCGCGTGATCATCGCCATCGGGAAGTTCCACGGCGCGATGAGCACGGCGAGCCCGATCGGAGCACGGCGGGTGAGGATCGTCGATCCACCGGCGGGGTTCTCGCGGTAAGCGCCGGCGGGTCGAAGTAGCTCCGCGGCGTACCAGCGGACATAGTCGCACGCGTACTGCACCTCACCGCGCGCTTCGGCGAGCGGCTTCCCCATCTCGGTACTGATGACGTATGCGAGCCGGTCCTGGTTCTCGATCAGCAGGTCGTAGGCGTCGTGCAGGACCTGCGAGCGGTGATTCGGGGTCGTTCGGGCCCATGCCTTCCCCGCCTCGTGGGCGATGCGCACCTGCGCCAACGCCTCGTGCGGGGTCGCAGAGGGCAGGGTCGCGATCCGCTCCTGGGTGGCGGGGTTGAGCACGTCGAGTTCGGAGGCGGACGGGGCGTGGGTCGAAAACCCCGCGAGCACGTCGGCGGCAGCTCTGTGTACGGCGGGGGAAACTTCGCGGTGTGGGGTGGTCATGTTCTCCTTCTTCGTCTTCGAGGGCGGTCAGGTAGCGAGGTAGCCACCTTCGACGGGGATCGAGGCGCCGGTGAGGTAGGCGGCCTCCGGAGAGGCGAGGAAGCGTACGACCGCGGCGACGTCCTCGGGTTCAGCGATTCGCCCCATCGGGATCGCCGAGGCGACCTTCGCCGCCTCGGCGGCCGGGTCCGGCAAGCTCTCGAGCCACTCCTGGTACAACGGGGTGCGGGTCATTCCTGGCGCCACGGCATTGACCCGGATATTGTATTTCGCCAGATCCACTGCCGCCGCGGTGGTGAAGGCGAGCATCGCCCCCTTCGATGCGGAGTAGATGCTCATCGTCGGCACGCCGATGCTCGCGAGCCGGGACGTGATGTTGATGATCGCCCCGCCCCGGCTGCGCATGTGGCGCGCGGCGCCGATGAGGAGGTTCATCGCGGCGAACGTGTTCGTCTCGAAGGTTTCGCGGATCTCCTGTTCGGTGACCTCCAACAGATCGTTGGTGTGGTCGATGGCCGCGTTGTTCACGAGCACATCGAGCCGGCCGTAGGCCCGGGCCACCTCGTCGGCGAGGGCGCGGGCGTTCCCCTCGCCGGTGAGATCGGCGGGGAAGAACTCCGCCTGCTCACCCAGGTCCGCCGCGACCCGCTCCCCACGTTCTCGGGAGCGGCCGCTGAGGGCCACCTGGAAGCCGTCGTCGATGAGTTTTTGCGCGACGACGACGCCGATGCCCGACGTCGAACCCGTCACCAACGCCACTCGTGTCACAGAGCCATCCTCTCCTTGTCACTGTCGTCTCCCAGTTCACTCTCGCCCCAGTCTGCCCCTTCCCCCGGCGCGGCGAGCCGGAGCCCCATGAGGACGTAAGCGTGGGCGGCATGGACGAGATCACTGATGGATACTTCTTCGTTCGGCTGGTGGGCCTGGGTGTTGACGTCCCCCGGGCCGAGCACCACCGTGGGCACCCCCATGCGTGCGAAGAACCCGCCTTCGCAGGCCGCTGTCCAGCCCGTCACGAGCGCGGGCTGGCCCAGGGCGAGGAGCGCTTCGCGGGCGGTGCGCACGAGATCGGAATCGGGGGATGAGCGAAACCCCGGCATTTCCATATCCACACCTCCGTTGACTTCGAACCAGTCTGCGTTGCTGAGCTCCTCGATGTCGAGCCGCAGTTGGGTCAGCAGGCTCTCGAGGATCTCCTGCGGATCCTCCCCGGGCATCGTGCGCCGGTCGATCGTCACGAGGGTTTCCCGGGGGACCATCGACGTGCCGGTGCCGCCGCTGATCGTGCCGACGTTCCACGTCACTGCTCCCAGCAGCGGATCCGCCTCGTAATCGCTGGCTTGCCGGTGGTGGGCGCGCACGAGGTCGATGAGGAGACTGGCCGCTTCGATCGAGTTGGCGCCGTCCTCGGGCCTGCCCGCGTGGGCGGAGGAACCGGTGACCTGCACCCAGAAGTTGCTCGCGCCGCGGCAACCGACGACGACGTCGAGGTTGGTCGGCTCCGCGACGATGCACGCGAGGTACTCCTTGCCCGCGAAGCGCTCGAGGGCGGCGCGGATCCCCAGGGAGCGGTCCTCTTCATCCCCCGTGCACAGCAGTTCGAGTCGGATGTCCGGGTTGATCCGGTGGATCGCGTCCATCGCTGCGACGACGGCGGCGAGCCCCCCTTTCATGTCGGCGGCGCCGCGGCCGATGATCGCGTCGTGGCCGAAGCGGGGCCGGAACGGGTCGCCATCCCAGCCCTCGCCGGCGGGAACGACATCAGAGTGGCCGAGGAAGAGGATCGCCGGGCCCTGCTCCGGTCCGAGCCAGGCGTGGAGGTTCTCCCGCCCGGGCTCGAACTCCCACGTCGTCGCCTCTGCCCCGATCCGCCGGCACATCTCGCGCAGCCAGCGAACGGTTTGCGCTTCGGTCTCGCCCGGGTTCTCGCCCCGGGCGATGATGAGCTGGCAGGTGTCGACGACGATCTGGGTGCGGCTGACGTAACCGAGGGCCGTGGCCTCGAGGTCGGTGAATTCACTCATGTCAGCCCCTCACCGTTTGCGCGAGGCGCTGAACACCTTCTTCGATCCGCTCGGGAGTCGAGGTGGCGAAGCACAGCCGAAGGCTCGACCGCATCGAACCGTCGGTGGTGAACGCCGACCCCGGGATGTAGGCGACGCCGTTCGCGAGCGCCCGGGGGAACAGCTCCTCGGTGTCGACGCCGGCGAGCTCGCCCTCGAAGGTCACCCAGAGGAAGAATCCGCCGTCCGGGTCCGTCGCCCGCATCGATTCGCCGAAGTGCGCGTGCAGCTCTCGGCGCATCGCGTCCTTTCGTTCGGCATACATCGGCAGCAGCCGGGCGATGTGGGTGCCCAGGTGCCCCTCTTCCAGGAACTGCGCGACGGTGTGTTGCGCGGGGACCTGCGTGCACGTATCCATCGCCTGCTTCGCAGCGATCGCGAGGTCGCGGATATTCGGGTCGACATCGATCCACCCCGTGCGCAGGCCCGGAGCGATGATCTTAGAAAACGTGCGGACACCGAACACGAGGGGGTGTTGCGGGGCGAGTTCGAGGAAGCCGGGCTCGGGCGCGCCGGAGAATCGCAGCGCCCCGTACGGGTCGTCGTCGATGATCACTGCGCCCCATGTTTCCGCCAGGCGCAGCAGTTCCTCGCGCCGAGCGCGGCTCATCGTCACCCCGGAGGGGTTCTGGAAGTTCGGGACGGTGTAGATCGCTTTCGGTGCCCGGCCCTTGGCGGCGACGAGGTCCGGGAGCTGTTCAACGATCATTCCCTCCTCATCCACCGGCACGGGCAGGACGTCCGCGCCGTAGCTCAGCGCGGTCGCGTAGCCGTTGGTGTAGGTCGGGGCCTCGATGACGACGACGTCGCCGGGATCGACGAAGAGTTTGAACGCGATGTCCAACCCCTGCATCCCGCCGCTGGTGACGAGGATGCGCTCGTCCGCCGTCGCCTGGCCGGATTCTGCGCTGAGCTTGAGGATCTGCTCCCGAAGCCGAGGTTCGCCTTCGCTCTCACCGTAGTCGTATCGCCCCGCCTTCGCCGTGGCGTACGCCGCGTCGAGTTCGGCGAGGGGGATGAGATCCTCGCCCGGGGCGCCCATGGCGAAGCGGACGATGTCGTGGCGCTGGCTCGCAAGGAGGGCCGTCGAGGAGTCGATGACCGAGCCGATGAGTTGGTCGGTCCTAAGCGCGAAGGGAATAGTGATCTGGGCGTTCATAGTCCTCCTTCACTATGAGGGCGCGAGGGCAATTGGTCAGCACCTCCGCGCCCCGGGGGCCGATCCGTACGGATTCTGAAACTTCGAAACTGTCGTGGGCGAGCCACATTCCCGCAATCATGTGGAACGTCATGTTTTCGGTGAACACGGTTTCATCGCCCTCGCGGATGCTCACGGTCCGCTCCCCCCAATCGGGGGGATAGCCGATACCGATCGAGTAGCCGAGCCGGGAGTCCTTTCGTAAGCCGTTGCGCTTCATCACCGCGTTCCACGCGGCGGTCACGTCTTCCGGGGTGTTGCCGGGTTTCATTTCCTCCAACGCGGCGTTGATTCCTTCGACGGTCGCTCCCGCGACCCGGTCAAGTTCCCGGGAGGGAGTACCGAGGATGATGCTGCGGGCGAGCGGGCTGTGGTAGCGCTGGTAGACCCCGGCAAGTTCTACCGAGACGATCTCTCCTGTGGCCACCGGCGTAGAGCTCCACGTGAGGTGCGGGGTGTTCGCGCTCTCCCCGTGCGGGAACATCGGCACGATCGCCGGATAATCGCCGTCGATCGGCCCGACTCCTCGCGCCTGGGCCTCGAGCACCTGGGCGGCGACGACGTTGAGCGTGACGCCCTCCTCGATCGCGGCGACGGCGCTGCGCATCGCCTCCGAGGCGATCGCGCCGGCGCACCTCATCAGCGTGATCTCGGCGTCCGATTTCACTAGCCGCACCCAGTTGACGAGTTCCTTGCTCTCCACGAGTTCCCATTCGGGGATCTCCTGGAGGAAGGAGAGGTAGGAGCGCACCGCGAAGAAGTGGGCGTCTCCTTCGAAACCCACGGTCATCGGGCGCGCATAGCCGGCATCCCGCAGCTTCCTCGCGACCCACTCCATCGGGTGCACATCGGGGTGATGGACGAGGTGTTCGGGATAGCCGAGCACATTTTCGGCGTATTTCAGGGCGGTCCGATGCGCACCGAGGGCGTCCATCTCCCGCATCGCCAGGATCGGTTCCCCCTCTAGCGGAACGAACAGGATCTGCGGAGTATAGAACGACCAGGCATCGTAGCCGCTGAGGTAATAGATATTTGCGGGGTCAGCAACAATGAGCCCACCAAGCTCGCGTGCCCGCATGCGCGCTCGAACACCCTCTAGCCGGGCATCGAGCTCCGCGATGGTGACGAATTCTCCACGCATAAGATCTCCTTCGAACGCGGATTACACCACAGCGTCAAACGCTTAGGACCTTCAGCCTAGACCCCCCTGACTCTTTATTGAAGGGAAAACATGCGACTGATACAGTTCATTTTGAGTTAACGATAGGGGTGCGGATGCTCGATGTTCACAAGCTCGCTCTTCTGCGCGAAGTCGCGCTTCACGGAAGCGTGACCGCCGCGGCGCGATCGCTGCAGATGAGCACCTCCAATATTTCCCAGCGACTGAGCCGGTTGGAGCAGGAGACCGGCGTGCGTCTGCTGGAGACCGTCGGTCGGGGCGTCATCCTCACCGACGCGGCGTGGCAACTCGTTGCCCAAACCGAGGACATCCTCGCCGCGCTGGAACAGGCCGAGGCGGACCTGAGCGCGAGCCGTGACGCCCTGGCCGGGCGGGTTCGGCTCGTGGGCTTCCATAGTTTCGCGCTGCGAATGCTCGCGGAGGTCGCGGCGCACCTGCGGGAACTCGCCCCGGCGCTCAACCTGGAGTTTCGCCAGCTCGACCCGGAGGAAGCGATCGACGAGGTGCTGGCGAGGCGAGCGGATATCGCCGTCGCCGATGAATATCCCGGCGTGCCGCTGCCTCCGACCCTCGGCCTGGTGCGCACGGATCTCGGGAGAGAACCGATCCGGGCGTTCCTCCCCTCGGAGGAG
>Ga0209487_1002163_pt1 | contig 16133 bp, 14 predicted proteins | sample Poulit2012_FD_187524 | JGI IMG/M metagenome (GOLD analysis project Ga0209487, IMG submission 187524) | Agricultural soil microbial communities from Georgia to study Nitrogen management - Poultry litter 2012 (SPAdes) (version 2) | ecosystem: Environmental > Terrestrial > Soil > Agricultural land...
TTTCCGCCGCCCTGAAATCGGGCCCGCCTGCCGGGCGGTCACCCCGCGGGCCCCGGAGGGACACCGTGTGGGTGAGGCGCGCATTATAGGGAGTCTGAAGACCCCGTCAAGGGAAAAAACAAAAAACTGGCAAAAAGAGCAAAACCAATCCAATCCTAGGCCGAGCGGTCCGCATCCGACCGGCCGGGCCAGCGGCCTCGACGCGCTGCCAGTGCGGGCCCCGACAGGGCATAGAGCAGCGAGGCGACCAGCAGCACCCGCGGCGGGTCCAGCATGACCAGGCCAAAGCCGAGAACGACCAGGATCATCACCACAAAGGGAACGCGTCCTCGCAGATCCAGCCCCTTAAAGCTGTGGTAGCGGATGTTGACGATCATCAGGATGCCGATGAGCACGGTGAACAGGGCCGCCAGCCAGGCCAGCTCCGGGGGCAGCTGCGCCCCCACCCAGCCCTCGTCTCGAGCCACCCACACCGTGGCGGCCAGGGTTGCGGCCGCCGCCGGGCTGGCCAGCCCCGAGAAATAGTTGCCGTCCGCCACTTCGATCTGGGTATTGAAGCGGGCCAGCCGCAGGGCGGCACAGGCCACATAGATAAAGGCTGCAGCCCAGCCGAACTTGCCCAGCCCCTGCAGTGCCCAGCTGAACATGACCAGGGCTGGCGCCACGCCGAAGGACACCATGTCGGAGAGGCTGTCGAACTCCGCCCCAAACTTGCTCTGGGTCTGGGTAAGCCGGGCGATGCGGCCATCCAGGCCATCGAACACCAGGGCGGCAAAGACGCTGATGGCCGCGGCCTCGAACCGTCCGTGCATGCTCGCAACAATGGCATAGAAGCCGGCAAACAGCGCTGCTGTCGTAAACAGGTTGGGCAGCAGATAGATGCCGCGATGGCGCTCCTTGCGACCATTGACGGAGATTTCTTCCTCGTGTTCGTCCACCGGAATCAGCGACTCGTAGCCACTGCCTTCCAGTTCGGCCTCCAGATCGGGGGGCTGCTTGTCCATGTCGTCACTCGCCAGATCACCAGAAGCTCTCATGATAAGCCATCTCCGCCCCGGCATCCCCTGCACAACTCCACAAGGCGGCCACCAGAGGGTCCTCCAGCCGCCCTGCCCGGCTGCACAGCCCCACTTCGAACCGGGGCAGGACCGGCTCCAGCTCCACCACCTGCACCTGATCGCCCTGGGCACTGGCGCGCAACACCAGCTCTGGCACCACCCCCACCCCCAGGCCCAGGCTGACCATGGAGACGATCGCCTCGTGCCCTGCCACCTGGGCATAAATGTCCGGCTCGACGCCGCGTCGGCGGAACCACTGCTCGATGTGCTGTCGGCCCAGACCTCGCTGCGGCAGGATCAGCGGGGCATGTTCCCAGCGCTGCGGGCGCCCCGGCCCCAGACCCGAAATCGGGGCAATGAACAGTAGCGGGGAGCGGGCCAGCGTCAGAAAGCGTAGCGCGGGTGGCAGTGCGCGGGGCCTGGCGGCAATGGCCAGGTCCACCTGCCCTTCCCGGACCTGCTCGATGGCATCGGCCTGGTCCCCGGTATGGAGCACCGGCTCGATGCCCGGGTGGCGCTCGCGCAATCTGCGCAGCAACTCCGCCACCAAGCTGTACACTGCAGTGACCGAGCAGTACAGGCTGACCTCTCCTTTCAGCTGTTCTGGCTCGGGGTTGAGCCGCGCGCGCAGGCCGTGCCAGTCGTCGACACTGCGGCGGGCATATTCCAGAAAGACCCGCCCGGCATCGTTGAGGCGAACCCGCCGTTGATCGCGCTCCAGCAGGCGCCTGCCGAGCTGTTCCTCCAGGCGGCGCAGGCTGCGACTGACCGCCGAGGCGCTCAGGTGCATGCGCTCGGCGGTGCGGCCAAAATGCAGGGTCTCTGCCAGATCGATGAATAGCTCCAGCTGTCGAATGTCCATCACTGCCTTCCGCGCAACACTGTGTGGAGCATATATCATTTTACGCAACACCCGCCCTCGGTTAATGTAGAGAGCTGGTCGCCGACCGTATCGGTCCGGTCTGTGCAGCGCCGTCTCTCCTGACCAACCCTTCAAACCTCAACCCTTGGTATCGGAGCTCACTTCATGCCACAAAACTATTTCAACTCCCTGCCCCTCCGGCTGCAGCTTGAAGAGCTGGGCAAGTGCCGATTCATGGATGCCTCGGAATTCAGCAATGGCTGTGACTACCTCAAGGGCAAGAAGGTGGTCATCGTCGGCTGCGGAGCCCAGGGCCTCAACCAGGGGCTCAACATGCGGGATTCCGGCCTCGACATCCGCTATGCCCTGCGCAAGGAGGCCATCGAGCAGCAGCGCCAGAGCTGGAAAAACGCCACCGAGCACGGCTTTGTCGTGGGCACCTACGAAGAGCTGATTCCCGAGGCCGACCTGGTCTGCAACCTGACCCCGGACAAGCAGCACTCCAACGTCGTCCAGCAGGTCATGCCGCTGATGAAACAGGGCGCCGCGCTCGCCTATTCCCACGGCTTCAACATCGTCGAGGAAGGCGAGAAGATCCGCGACGACCTGACCGTCGTGATGGTCGCCCCCAAGTGCCCCGGCACCGAAGTCCGGGAGGAGTACAAGCGCGGCTTTGGCGTGCCCACCCTCATTGCCGTCCACCGGGAGAACGACCCCAATGGCGATGGCCTGGAGATCGCCAAGGCCTATGCCGCCGCCACCGGCGGCCATCGCGCCGGGGTTCTGGAGTCCTCCTTTGTCGCCGAGGTCAAATCCGACCTCATGGGCGAACAGACCATCCTCTGCGGCATGCTGCAGTCGGGCTCCATCCTCTGCTTTGACAAAATGGTCGCCGAGGGAATCGATCCGGGCTATGCCTCCAGACTGGTGCAGTACGGCTGGGAGGTCATCACCGAGGCGATGAAGCACGGCGGGGTCACCCACATGATGGATCGCCTGAGCAACCCGGCCAAGCTGCGGGCCTTCGAGCTGGCCGAGGAGCTCAAGAGCATCCTGCGGCCGCTGTTTGAAAAGCACATGGACGACATCATGGATGGCACCTTCTCCGGCACCATGATGGAGGACTGGGCCAACGATGACCGCGACCTGCTGCGGTGGCGGGAAGAGACCGCCGACACCGGGTTTGAACAGGCTACCACCGACGAGTCGGTGGAAATCAGCGAGCAGGAGTACTTCGACCAGGGCATTCTGATGGTGGCCATGGTCAAGGCCGGGGTCGAGCTGGCCTTCGAGGTCATGACAGAGACCGGCATCATCGCCGAATCAGCCTACTACGAGTCGCTCCACGAGACGCCGCTGATCGCCAACACCATCGCTCGCAAGAAGCTCTACGAGATGAATGTGGTGATCTCCGATACCGCAGAGTACGGCTGCTACCTGTTCGACCACGCCTGTCGCCCCCTGCTGCAGCCCTTCATGGAGCGGCTCAGCACCGACGTCATCGGCCGCGGCCTGGATGTTCGCGACCTGGCGGTGGACAACCAGGAGCTGATCGCTGTCAACGACGCCCTGCGCAACCACCCCGTCGAGCTGGTCGGGCGGAGGCTGCGCAGCCACATGACGGCCATGAAGCAGATCCGCTGAGTTGGCTGCCACCCTCCCTGCAGGGAGACGACAAAAGGGGGCCGGTGGGCCCCCTTTTTGATCCTGCCTCTGCCATTTCCTGGTGCGCCGGGATGGTCTTTCCCGCCCGCGCCGGTCTACAGGCTCAGCACCTTGTCGCCCCGGGCAATGCCCGAGACCCCACTGCGCACCACCTCCAGAATGGCGGTCTCTCCCACCGCGTACAGAAAGGCATCCAGCTTGTCCGCCGGACCCGCCAGCTGCACGGTGTAGACGCTGGGGCCCACATCCACGATCTGGCCCCGGAAAATGTCCGTGGTCCGCTTGATCTCCGCGCGCTGCCCGCCGGTGGCACGCACCTTGACCAGCATCAGCTCCCGCTCGATGTGAGCGCCCTCGGTCAGGTCCACCAGTTTGACCACGTCCAGCAGCCGATTGAGATGCTTGGTGATCTGTTCGATCTTCTGGTCATCGCCAATCGTGGTCAGGGTGAGCCGGGACAGGGTCGGATCATCCGTGGGGGCCACGTTCAGGGTTTCAATGTTGTAGCCCCGCTGGGAGAACAACCCCACCACGCGGGACAGCGCCCCCGGCTCGTTTTCCATCAACAGAGATATGATACGCCGCTTCATCAGGTGCGCTCCGTCTTGCTCAACAACATGTCGCGCATCGACCCGTTCGGGGCAATCAGCATGGGATAGACGTGCTCATGGGGGTCCACCATGATGTCCATGAAGACCAGCCGGTCCTTCATGGCAAAGGCTTCCCTCATGGCCTCGTCCAGATCCTCGGGGCGCTCGACCCGCATGCCGACGTGGCCATAGGATTCTGCCAGCCGGATGAAATCCGGCAGGGAGTCCTCATAGGCGCTCTGGGAATGCCGCCCGCCGTACTGCATGTCCTGCCACTGCTTGACCATGCCGAGGTAGCCGTTGTTGAGGTTGATGATCTTCACCGGCAGCTGGTACTGGGTACAGGTCGACAGCTCCTGGATGTTCATCTGAATGCTGCCCTCACCGGTGACGCAGGCCACGTCGGCATCGGGAAAGGCCAGCTGCACGCCCATCGCGGCGGGCAGACCAAAGCCCATGGTGCCCAGCCCGCCGGAGTTGATCCAGCGCCGGGGCTGGTCGAAGCGGTAGTACTGGGCCGCAAACATCTGGTGCTGGCCCACGTCGGAAGTGACATAGGCCTCGCCCCCGGTCGCCTGGTACAGGGCCTCGATGGCCGCCTGGGGCTTGATCAGAGACCCCCCGGTCTCATAGCGCGGGCCGTGCCACAGGCCCCACTCCTCGCGCCACTGGTCGATCTGGGCCCACCAGGACTCCAGCGCCTCGGCCTCCACCGCCTGCCCCTGTTCCCGGGCCTCGGCCAGCAGCGCCAGCATGTCGGTGAGCACGGAATCCACCGGCCCGACGATGGGCACATCGGCCTGGATCGTCTTGGAAATGGAGGCGGGGTCGATGTCGATGTGGATGATCTTTGCCGTCGGGCAGAACTTGCTTGGGGTGTTGGTCACCCGGTCATCAAACCGCGCACCTACCGCCAGAATGACATCGGCGTGGTGCATGGCCAGGTTGGCCTCGTAGAACCCGTGCATGCCCAGCATGCCGATGAACTGGCGATCCGTGGCCGGATAGCAGCCCAGCCCCATGAGGGTATTGGTCACCGGGAAGCCCAGCTCCCGGGCCAGCCGGGTCAGCAGGTGGCTGCTGTTGCCCAGCACCACTCCGCCGCCGGCATAGATGACCGGGCGCCGGGCCGTCAGCAACAGCTCGGTGGCCTTGCGGATCTGTCCCGAATGCCCCCGCACCGCCGGCGTATAGGAGCGCAGCTTTACCGTGCGCGGGTAGTGGTACTCAAACTTTTCCTCGGGATTGGTGATGTCCTTGGGCAGATCGACCACCACCGGTCCGGGGCGTCCCGTGGTGGCAATATAGAAGGCCTTCTTGATGGTCTCGGGAATGTCCTGGGCCCGCTTGACCATGAAGCTGTGCTTCACGATGGGACGGGAAATGCCCACCATGTCACATTCCTGGAAGGCGTCCTCGCCGATCTTGTCGGTGGGAACCTGGCCGGACAGCACCACCATGGGAATCGAGTCCATGTAGGCGGTGGCAATGCCGGTGATGGCATTGGTGGCTCCCGGCCCCGAAGTCACCAGCACCACCCCCGGGCGACCCGTGGAGCGGGCATAGCCATCAGCGGCATGGGTGGCGGCCTGCTCGTGGCGCACGAGGATGTGAGGAATCTTCGAACGGTTGAACAGGGCATCGTAGACGTGGAGCACCGCGCCCCCCGGATACCCGAAAATGAATTCAACCCCTTCATCGGCGAGTGCCTGAGCAAGCATCTCGCCACCCGATAACAACTCCACTGGAGGACCTCCCAAAGGATGGAGATTCAAACAAGCGTGCAGTGACGTGGAGACACCACACGACCTCGACCCCCGCACCGGCAGGAGTCGTGCGAAACGAGGGCCACCGAAGCCCATCGCAGGCAGCCACCGGGTGGATGGCTCGCTCTCGCAGGCAACACAGGTCGTGTGTTGGCGGAAGGTTGAACCGCCGAAGCGGATGGCCCCGGTCGGATCCTGCGCGACCACGCTGGCCGCGCTCGGCAGCGGGCATGGATTACCCTCTGCAGACGGCCATTGTTTCGCCTGCTTCCCACGCTGTCAACCACTGTGTTGCCCACAGCGCCGTGCACTCTCTGCCACCTTTGCCATAATGACGAGACCGCGAGGAGAGGAGACGCCGTGAGCACCAACCCCACCAGGACGGCCCTGGTCATCGGGCTGCTGGGCCTGCTGTCTGCCTGCACGGCCCGGGCCGATGCCGATTACTATCGCTGGGTCGACGGAGACGGCCAGGTCCACTACAGCCAGCAGCCACCGGCGGACCGGCCCGCCGAGGCCCGCCGCCACCGCCCTGAGCGACCGGGGGAGCCGGGGCCTGATTCCCTCCCGGCAGCCCGGCTCGAACGCTCTGCAAAACCTGCTTCACCCGAGCCCGACGAGGCGGGACCCGAGGGGCTGCCCGCGCCCGATCCCGCGCTCTGCGCGCAGGCCCGGCAGCTGCTGCACTCCCTGTCGGGCCCGGTCCGGATGCGCGCCCGCCATCCCGATGGCCACCACGTGGTGCTGACCGAGGCGGATCGCCAGGAGCAGCGGCAGCTCGCACGGCAGGTCATCGAGCACCACTGCCCCTGAAGCCAGGACTCAACCCTTGCTGTCGAAGGCCATCCGGTCCTGGTCATCCAGCTGGACGGCAATGGTGTCCCCAGCGCTGAAGCGTCCCTCGAGCAGGGCCTCGGCCAGCGGGTTCTCCAGGTACTGCTGGATTGCCCGCCGGAGGGGCCGCGCCCCGTACACCGGGTCAAAGCCGGCCTCGCAGATCCGCTCCATGGCTGCCTCGTCCACGTCCAGGCCGAGCTCGTGCTCCGCCAGGCGCTCCCGGAGATGACCCAGCTGGATGTCGGCGATGCGGCGCAGATGCTGGGCATCCAGCGGGTGGAAGACCACCGTCTCATCGATGCGGTTGATGAACTCTGGCCGGAAATGTGCGCCCACCACCTCCATCACCGCACTCTTCATTGCCTCGTAGTCTCCGCCACCGCCCATTTCCTGAATGCGGTCGGAACCCAGGTTGGAAGTCATGACCACCACGGTGTTGCGGAAATCCACAGTGCGGCCCTGCCCATCGGTCAGCCGCCCGTCCTCGAGTACCTGCAGGAGGATGTTGAAGACGTCGGGATGGGCCTTTTCTACCTCATCCAGCAGCAGCAGAGAATAGGGCTTGCGGCGCACCGCCTCGGTCAGATACCCCCCCTCTTCATAGCCGACATAGCCGGGCGGGGCCCCGATGAGGCGTGCCACCGAGTGCTTTTCCATGAACTCGGACATGTCGATGCGCACCATGGCCTGCTCGCTGTCGAACAGAAACTCGGCCAGCGCCTTGCACAGTTCGGTCTTGCCCACGCCGGTGGGACCAAGAAACAGGAAGGAGCCATTGGGCCGGTGGGGGTCGGCCAGCCCGGCCCGGGCCCGGCGCACGGCATTGGACACCGCCACCACCGCCTCGTCCTGGCCGACGATGCGCTGGTGCAGCACCTCCTCCATTCTCAGCAGTTTTTCTCGCTCGCCCTCCAGCATCCGCGACACCGGGATGCCGGTCCAGCGGGACACCACTTCGGCCACCTCCTCTTCGGTGACCTTGTTGCGCAGCAGCTTCATGTCCTGCATTTCGGCCTGGGTAGCCATGTCCAGCTGGCGCTCCAGCTCGGGGATGACCCCGTACTGCAGCTCGGACATGCGCGTCAGATCGCCGGCACGGCGTGCGGCCTCCAGATCGAGCCGGGCCTGCTCCAGCTCTCCCTTGACCTGGGCGGAGCCGTGCAGGGCCGCCTTTTCCGCCAGCCAGACCTCTTCCAGGTCGGCGTATTCCCGCTCGGCCTCGGCGATGTCGGCATCCAGCAGCTCCTGCTGCTTGCGGGCGGATTCATCGGTTTCCTTCTTCACTGCCTCCCGCTGGATCTTCAGCTGGATGAGGCGGCGCTCGAGGCGGTCCAGGGCCTCGGGCTTGGAGTCGATCTCCATGCGGATGCGGCTGGCGGCCTCGTCGATGAGGTCGATGGCCTTGTCCGGCAGCTGGCGATCCGTGATGTAGCGGGTGGACAGCCGGGCGGCAGCCAGGATGGCGCTGTCGGTGATGTCCACCCCGTGGTGCACCTCGTAGCGCTCCTTCAGCCCGCGCAGAATGGCGATGGTATCCTCCTCGCTGGGCTCATCCACCTGCACCTTCTGGAAGCGCCGCTCCAGCGCCGCATCCTTTTCAATGTACTGGCGGTATTCATCCAGCGTGGTGGCGCCCACGCAGTGCAGCTCCCCCCGGGCCAGGGCCGGCTTGAGCATGTTGCCCGCATCCATGGCCCCATCTGCCTTGCCCGCGCCCACCACCGTGTGCAGCTCATCGATGAACAGAATGATGCGGCCCTCTTCCCGGGCCAGCTCGTTGAGCACGGACTTGAGGCGCTCCTCGAACTCCCCGCGGTACTTGGCCCCGGCGATGAGGGAGCCCATGTCCAGGGCCAGCAGCCGCTTGTTCTTGAGGCCTTCGGGCACCTCGCCGTTGACGATGCGCTGGGCCAGCCCCTCGGCGATGGCAGTCTTGCCCACTCCGGGCTCACCGATGAGCACCGGGTTGTTCTTGGTGCGGCGCTGCAGCACCTGAATGGTGCGGCGAATCTCGTCGTCCCGGCCAATGACCGGGTCCAGCCTGCCCTGCTCCGCCCGCTCGGTCAGGTCGACGGTAAAGCGCTCCAGGGCCTGGCGCTGTCCCTCGGCATCGGCGTCGGTGACCTGCTCGCCGCCCCGCAGCTGCTCGATGGCCGCGGCCAGCTGCTCTGCCCCGGCCCCTGCCTCTTCCAGCAGCGAGCGGGCACTGCCGTCCACCTCCAGCATGGCCAGCAGCACCATCTCGGTGGCAATGTAGCCATCCTTGCGGCGCTGGGCATTGCGGTCTGCCACATTGAGCACCCGACCCAGCTCGCCCGACATGTGCACTTCCCCGGCCACCCCCTCCACCGTGGGCAGGCGATCCAGGGCCGCGGACAGCAGCCCCCGCAGGTTGGCCACATTGGCTCCGGCCTGGCCAAGCAGCGCAGGCGCCGAGCTGCCCTGCTGGTCCAGCAGGGCAGACAGCAGATGCAGGGGCTCGAGATGGTTGTGATCCCGCCCCACGGCCAGCGACTGGGCATCCGCCAGTGCATGTTGCAGTTGATTGGTAAATCGATCGATGCGCATGAAGTTCCCTCAACTGTTTGCTGCCTCTCGGGGACAGCATTCCCCCTGGTTCATGTCCCTGGCGCACGCCGAACTTCCTGTCCGGCAGCCGCCACGACGGATCTCCCCATGACATCGGGGCGCTGGGGGAAATTTCAAGTCAGTCGAGGTCTGCCTCGCCCGGTCAGCGCCCGGGCAGCAGATAGATGCCCGTGGCCTGCCGCCCGGTGGAGCCGTCCCGGCGCCAGGAGTAGAAGGTGCGGGGCTCGGTGGCCGTGCACCACCCCCCGCCATGGATCCGGTGAAGCCCCAGCCGATGCAGCCGTACTCTGGCCAGCTGGTACAGATCAGCTTGCCAGCGACCATCGCGCCCAGGGGTGAAGGCCTCCCTCAGGCGGGTGGCGTCTCCCGGGCCCTGGAGAAAGGCCTGACGCACCTCGGGCCCCACTTCAAACGCATCGGGACCGATGGCCGGTCCCAGCCAGGCCAACAGCTGGTCGGCGGGCAGGCCCAGCGCCGCCACCGTCTGTTCCAGCACCCCCTGGGCCAGGCCTCGCCAGCCAGCGTGGGCCGCCGCCACCCTCCGGCCCCGGTGGTCGCAGAGCAACACCGGCAGACAGTCGGCGGTCAACACCATGCAGGCCAGCCCCGGAGTGGCTGTCCACTGGGCATCCGCCGACGGTGAGCCCTCCGATGCTGCGGCCACCACGGCGATGCCATGGACCTGCTCCAGCCAGGCCAGGCGGGGGCGGCCGGGGAGCTGTTGCCGCAGGGCATTGCGATTGGATTGCACCGCCGCGGCGTCATCGCCGACGTGGCCGGCGAGGTTGGCTTCGGCGTAACAGCCCTGGCTCACCCCGCCGCGGCGGGTGGTACTGAAGGCCACCACCCCTGGCGGAGCCGGCCAGTCGGGGCGCAGCAGTTCAATCATTCCTCTTCCACTCCTTCCACTCCACGCAGAGCGGCCAGCAGCCCGGCCAGATCTCGGGGCCGTGCCGCCTCCCACTCCATGGCCTGGCCCGTCACCGGATGAACCAGGCCCAGTCGCCGGGCGTGCAGGGCCTGCCGATCGAATGCTGCAATCGCGCGGCGCAGGGCGGGCGGCGCCCCCGGCGGAAGCCGGCGGCGCCCGCCGTAGCTCGGGTCTCCTACCAGGGGATGGTGCAGATGGGCCATGTGAACCCGTATCTGGTGGGTGCGCCCCGTCTCCAGCCGACACTGGACATGGCTGTGGTGGGCAAAGTGCTGCAGCACCCGGTAATGGGTAATGGCCTCTCTGCCACCCTGCTGCAGCACGGCCATGCGCTTGCGATCCCGGGGATGGCGACCATGGGCCGTGGTCAGGGTGCCGCCGCCCACCATGATCCCCCAGGTCACCGCCTCGTATTCCCGGAGCACTCGGCGGGCCTGCAGGGCGGCCACCAGCCCGTGGTGGGCGGGCAGGCTGCGGGCCACCACCATCACCCCCGTGGTGTCCTTGTCCAGCCTGTGGACGAGGCCCGCCCGGGGCAGGGCTTCCAGCTCGGGGTAGTGGTAGAGCAGACCGTTGACCAGGGTGCCGTCGGGGTGACCCGCCGCAGGGTGGACCACCAGCCCCGCGGGCTTGTTGATCACCAACAGGTGCTCATCGGCATGGAGGACGTCCAGGGGCAGCGGCTGGGGGCGGTTCTCCACTACCGGCTCCAGCTCCGCCGCCAGCACCAGCATCTCCCCGCCCCGCAGCCGGTCCCTGGGCCGGGCCGGCTGACCGTCCAGCGTCAGGGCGCCCGAGCGGATCCACTCCTGAAGCCGGGCGCGGGAATAGGCCGGAAACAGCCGGGCCGCCACCTGGTCCAGACGGCGGCCAGCGGCGGCGGCATCGGCCACGGCGGTGTGCTGAATGCACTGGGAAGCGGAGCGAACTTTCACGTTGACCAGGGGCTGTGGTTAAATACGGACCTGACTTCTCCGAGCGAACATCGCATCGCGGGCCGGCGGGCCGGCTCCACTTCACCATTGTAACCGGGAATGCTCATCATGCGTCTGCTGTTGTCCACCCTGCTGCTGCTGGGCCTACTCGCCGGCTGCTCCAGCAAGGACCAAAAGCCCTCGGACATGGGGGAGAGGGAAATCTATGAAGCGGCCCAGCGCAACCTGAAGGACGAGAGCTATGCCCTGGCCATTCGCAACCTGCAGCTGCTGGAGGCCCGCTACCCCTTCGGCCCCTATGCCAGCCACGCCCAGCTGGAGCTGATCCACGCCCACTATCGAAACCACGAGCCCGAGGCCGCCATCGCCGCGGCGGATCGATTCATCCGCCTCCATCCCCAGCACCCCAGCATCGACTATGCCTACTATATGCGGGGGCTGGCCAACTACACCGAGGGCATGGGGCTGCTGGACCGCTTCCTGCCCACGGATACGACCCAGCGCGACCCGGGCTCGGCCATCCAGGCCTTTGAAGACTTCCAGCAATTGCTGCACCGCTTTCCCGACAGCCGCTACGCTGCCGATGCCCGAGCCCGCATGACCTACCTGCGCGCGAGGCTGGCCCGCCACGAAATCAACGTGGCCAACTACTACTTCAAGCGCAAGGCCTACCTGGCCGCCGCCAACCGGGGACGCCACGTGGTGGAAAACTTCCCCCAGACCCCGGCGGTGGGCGATGCCCTGGCGGTCATGGTGCAGGCCTATCGCCTGCTGGAGCTGGAGGACCTCGCCGAGGACGCCCTGGCCGTCCTGCAGACCAACTACCCCGACCATCCCGCCCTGGATGCCAAGGGCCAGTTCAAGGCCCGCTTTCACCTGGGCCGGGACGACAGCCGTCGCTCCTGGCTGAGCCTGCTGACCCTGGGCCTGTTCGACCGCTCCGCTCCCCCCGCCTTCGACAATCGGGCCGACTACCTCCGCCCCTGAGCCCGACCGACACCGCCCCTCAGCGGTCGAGGGGGGCGATGCCCACCGCCTGGCGCACCCGGTCGACCAGTGCTGCGGCCTCGCTCCGGGCGCGCTCGGCCCCCCGGGCCAGCACCGCATCGATGTGGCCGGGGTCGGCCATGAGCTCCCGATAGCGCTCCCGGGGCTGGGTCAGCTCGGCATTGACCCGCTCAAACAGCTGCTTCTTGGCCTCGCCCCAGGCGATGCCCTCGGCAAAGCGCTGCCGCATCGCCCGGGTCTGTTCGGCATCGGCGAAGGCCTGCCAGATCTGGAACACGGTGGAGTCGTCGGGGTCCTTGGGCTCGCCCGGTTCCAGCAGGTTGGTCCGGATGCGGTTGATCTGCTTGCGCAGCTGGGCCTCGGAGAGAAACAGCGGAATGGTGTTGCCGTAGCTCTTGCTCATCTTGCGCCCGTCCAGCCCCCCGAGCACGGCCACATGGTCCTCCACCTCTGCCTGGGGCAGGACAAAGGTCTCGCCGTAGATGTGATTGAAGCGCTGGGCGATGTCCCGGGTCATCTCGATGTGCTGGATCTGATCCCGACCCACCGGGACCCGATGGGCGTTGAAGGCGAGAATGTCCGCCGCCATCAGCACCGGGTAGGAAAACAGCCCCATGGTCACACCGAAATCGGGGTCCTCGCCCGCCGCCTCATTGTCTGCGACCGCCGCCTTGTAGGCATGGGCGCGATTCATCAGCCCCTTGGCGGTGACACAGCTCAGTATCCAGGCCAGCTCGGTGATTTCCGGCACATCGGACTGCCGATAGAAGACCGCTCGATCGGCGTCCAGGCCCAGGGCAAGCCAGGTGGCGGCAATTTCCCGGGCCGAGGACCGGACCTGTGTCGGATCCTGGCACTTGATCAGGGCATGGTAGTCCGCCAGAAAGTAGAAGCTGTCCACTCCGGGGTCGCGGCTGGCGGCAATGGCCGGCCGAATGGCTCCTACATAGTTGCCCAGATGGGGGGTTCCTGTGGTGGTAATCCCGGTCAGGACACGGGGCTTGCTCATGGTATGGTCCCAGGTTGGAAATGACGGAATGCCGCGGCGGACCCACGGAGACGATGGCCGCTCATGATACCGGCTGCACCGCATGGTGGCCATGCGGGGACAATTTGCTACCCTGTCGGCCGCCCATCATCGATCACGCCACGGACCTCGTGGCCGCCAGGAGGAAGTGTCGTCATGAGCAAGTCACCGGAGCCGTCGGCCTGGACCACCCTGCAGCTCCAGGTCGAACAGGGCGTCGCCACCGTGGTCCTGAACCGCCCCGACGCCGCCAACGCCATGGATCTGACCATGGCGCGGGAACTCGCCGCCCTCACCACGATCCTGGAGCGCGACCCCGACCTTCGCGCGGTGCTTCTCACCAGCCGGGGCAAGATGTTTTGCGCGGGGGGGGATCTGCCCTCCTTCCAGGCCGCCGGCGACCACATCGACCGGCTGATCGCTGAAATGACGACCCATCTCCACGCTGCCATCTCGAACCTGATGCGCATGGGCAAACCGGTGGTGGTCGCCGTCAACGGTGCCGCGGCCGGTGCCGGATTCAGCCTGGCCCTGGCCGGCGACCTGGTGATCGCCGCGGCCTCTGCCCACTTCACCATGGCCTACACCGCCATCGGCGTCAGCCCGGACGGCGGCGCCAGCTACAGCCTGCCCCGCCTGGTGGGACTGCGCCGCAGCGCCGAGCTGATGCTGACCAACCGCCGCCTGAGCAGTGCCGAGGCCCTGGACTGGGGCCTGGTCACCGAGGTGGTTCCCGACGAGGAGCTGGAACAGCGGGCTGTCGAGCTGGCCCGTCGCCTGGCCCAGGGGCCCACCCGGGCCTACGGCACCGTCAAGCAGCTGCTGGCCAGCAGCCTGGACCAGGGTCTGGAGACCCAGATGGCCCTAGAGGCCCGGGGCATCACCGAACTGGCCGCCAGCCCCGATGGACGGGAGGGCATCGAAGCCTTCCTCGCCCGGCGCCGGCCGGAGTTTCGCGGCTGACGCCCGGCCTCAGCCCTGCTCGCCCCCCTCGATGCACACCCTGGGCGCGTTGTTCAGCGCCACCAGGGCGCGATAGAGTCGATGGGGGTCGCTGGCTCCACATAGCTCGCGGATGGAGTGCATGGCCAGCTGAGGCACGCCGACATCCACCGTCGGCACCCCCACCGCCCCGGCCGTAATGGGGCCGATGGTGGAGCCACAGGCCAGATCGCTGCGGACCACGAAGGCCTGCACGGGCACCTCGGCCTGGCGGCAGAATTCGCGAAACCAGGCGCTGGTCTCGCTGTTGGTGGCATAGCGCTGGTTGGCATTGATCTTGATGACCGGCCCACCGTTGAGCAACGGCCCGTGCCGGGGATCGTGGCGATCGGCATAGTTCGGGTGAACGGCGTGGGCGTTGTCGCAGGACACCATCAAAGAGCGGCTGATGGCCCGGGCCGCCTCAGCGGAACCACCCGCCACCCGGTCCAGCACATTGCGCAGCACCGGGCCCTGGGCCCCGGCGCTGGACTGGCTGCCCACTTCCTCGTGGTCGTTGCAGACCAGCAGGGCACTGTGCTCGCCATCGGCGGCCAGCAGAGCCTGGAGCCCCGCATGACAGGAGAGCAGATTGTCCAGCCGCGCGCTGGCGATGAAATCTTCCTTCCAGCCCACCAGAGCCGGGGGCTGGCTGTCGTAGAAGCTCAGCTCGTAGTCCAGCACCTCGGCCCCCTGCCAGGAGGGCTCCCCGCTCTCCTGCACCTGGCGAGCCAGCAGCGCTCGCAGCTCCGGCAGCGGCCCGCCATCCAGACTGCTCAGCACCGGTGGCAGATGCTGCTGGGCATTGATGCTGCGCTGACTGTTGGCGTCCCGGTCGAGGTGGATGGCCAGGCTCGGAATGACCGCCAGCGGCCGACGAAAATCCACCAGCGTGCTGGCCAGCCCGCCGTCCTCCAGACGCAGAGTCACCCGCCCTGCCAGGGACAGGTCGCGGTCAAACCAGGGGTTGAGCAGGGCGCCCCCATAGACCTCCACCCCCAGCTGCCAGCAGCCCTGGCTTTCACCTTCGGGGCGGGGCTTGACCTTGAGGCAGGGGCTGTCGGTGTGGGCACCTACCATGCGCCAGCCGGACTGCTCGGGGCCACTCCGCCCCAGCACCATGGCCACCAGGGAGGAGCCATTGTGCACCACGTAGTAGCGCCCGCCGGGCTGCAGCGCCCACGACTCTCCCTCGTCCAGCGGGACAAAGCCCGCGGCATCCAGCTGGTCAACCATGTTGGCGACGGCGTGAAAGGGGGTGGGCGAGCGGTGGAGAAACTCCAGCAGCCCGGCATTGAACTTGGCGATCTCGGTCATGAACAGCTCTCCACAGCGATGCTGCCCCGCCAGGTGGAGGGAAGGAGGGCGTCAAACCCGCTCGTCAATGCCCGCCAGCTCAACCCCCAGGCGCTCCAGCGGACTGGGCTGATGCGCCAGGTAGGCGGCGATGGCCATCCGGTTGCGGGGCAGAACCGCCTCGTCCTCGATGACCTGGGCCAGGTCGACGGGCGGCCCGCTGGAGCGCGGCGACTGCTCCCCTCCCGGGGCAGGCAGAGGCCGGGCATCGGAGCCGCCACGCACAAGGTGGCGGCCCGCTTCGGGCATGGCAACCGGGGCAGCAATGCGCACCTCGACCCCTCCAGAGCGCTGGGCAGCAAGGAAATGGTCACAGTATAGCCCGCCCCGGGGCGGGCTTCACCACCGCTAGCGGATGTGTTAGCCCCAAGCAGTAATGTCCTCTTTGCCCAATTCTAAAATGTCCTCTTTTGAATTGAGGAAGGGACGTGACGGGGGAGCACATCACCTTGAGCCATCAGGAGGTCGATCGGCTGGAAGTCATCCAGTCGATTCAGCGACGTCAGTTGAAGCAGGCAGAGGCTGCCC
>Ga0209487_1002164_pt1 | contig 16130 bp, 12 predicted proteins | sample Poulit2012_FD_187524 | JGI IMG/M metagenome (GOLD analysis project Ga0209487, IMG submission 187524) | Agricultural soil microbial communities from Georgia to study Nitrogen management - Poultry litter 2012 (SPAdes) (version 2) | ecosystem: Environmental > Terrestrial > Soil > Agricultural land...
AATAAAGAAAAAGTACGTTTAAGATTATTAAATGGATCAAATATGAGAAATTATACAATTAAACTAAGTAACAACCAAAATTTTGAACAGATTGCATCAGATGGTGGGTTGTTAAATGAACCGGTGGAATTAAATGAAATACAGTTGACACCATCAGAAAGAGCTGAAATAGTTGTTGACTTTTCCCAGTTTAAAACAGGTGAGGAAGTGAAGCTGATGATGGATGACGGGACAGTATTACTTCCTTTTAAACTGAATGAGCAAGGAAAAGACAGTGAAAGTGAAATGGAACAGCGAAAAAACCCGGTGACGATCAGTGACGAAGCCATGCAAAAACAGGTCAGTAAAGAAATTAATTTAAGTGGAATGGGACACCACGTCTCCATTAATGGTAAAAAGTTTGATAAAGACCGTATTGATCTTACACAAAAACAAGGTGAAACGGATGTGTGGGAGATATATAATGAACCGGATATGATGGGTGGGATGATTCATCCTTTCCATATTCATGGGACACAATTCAAAGTTATATCGATTAATGGAGAAGAACCTCCGAAAAATTTACAAGGATATAAAGATACAATTTCCTTAGACCCGGGAGATAAAGCAAGGATTGCAGTTAAATTTGAAGAAACAGGTACGTATATGTACCACTGTCATATTTTAGAGCATGAAGATAATGGTATGATGGGCCAGATAAAGGTGGAATAATGCATTCAAATAGCAAAGAGTGTCTCAATGAATTTTAGAGATGCTCTTTGCTTATACTTGTTCATAAATTGCTTTATTACAGTGATTACTACGATTTTTATTCTGAATGCTTATAAAATTACTTTAAGGGAAAAAATATATAGAGTCTATTGATAAAATCTGGATAAAGTGAAGATAAGATAAATATAACAGTAGAAATGGGAAATATAAATTATATCGATGGAAGTGAGGAGATATACAATGAATAGTAAAAATAAGACTGAATATGAGCATACCCATACTCATCATGATAACGGTCAGGAAGGTGACCACAATGGTGATCATGATAGTCATGAAGGACATGAACATCATGATCACGGGGATATGGTAAGTGATTTCAAAAAACGTTTTTTCATATCTTTAATTATTACCGTACCTATTCTTGTTTTATCACCAATGATACAGAGCTTTATAGGTGTGGATTGGCGCTTTGCTAATGATCAATATATTATATTTGCTCTTGCATCATTTGTATTCTTTTATGGGGGCTGGCCTTTTATCACAGGTGGCATTAGTGAATTAAAGGACAAAAATCCTGGAATGATGACACTGATCGGGCTTGCGATTACGATTGCTTATGGATATAGCGCACTTGTCGTGTTTGGATGGGAAGGACAGGATCTATTTTGGGAACTTGCCACACTCGTTGACATTATGTTACTTGGTCATTGGATCGAAATGCGATCAGTCATGGGTGCTTCAAATGCGCTTGAAAAACTTGTACAATTAATGCCTGACGAGGCACATAAACTTGATGAAAATAACCAAATTGAAGATGTACCAACTTCAAAACTCAAAAATAAAGATACAGTACTCGTTAAGCCGGGAGAAAAAATTCCAGTCGATGGACTTATTGTGAGTGGTTCTTCTACAGTGGATGAATCTATGTTGACAGGTGAATCTGTGCCTGTTGATAAAGGCAAGGATGAGGAAGTCATTGGTGGTTCGATTAATAATGAAGGGTCATTAACGATAGAAGTATCTAAGACAGGTGATGAATCTTATTTATCACAAGTAATTACATTAGTTAAAGAGGCACAGGAATCACAATCAAAAACACAAGATTTCACCGATCGAGCAGCAAAATGGCTCTTTTACCTTGCGTTAACAGCGGGGATTTTAACATTGGCTATATGGCTGATGCTGGGTTATTCCTTTGATGTTTCCCTAGAGCGCATGGTTACGGTGATGGTTATTACTTGTCCACATGCACTTGGCTTAGCAGCGCCTTTAGTCGTTGCCGTATCGACAACTCTTTCTGCTAAAAATGGGTTGCTAATTCGTAATCGCGCTAACTTTGAAGAAGCTCGTAATTTAAATGCAGTTGTTTTTGATAAAACTGGGACATTGACAGAAGGTAAATTTGGTGTGACGGATATCGTAGCAAATGAAGGTTACACAGATGAAGATGTATTACGATATGGTGCTAGTTTAGAACAGCAATCTGAACATCCAATTGCTGTTGGTATGGTAAAATCAGCAGAGCAAAAAGAGTTGAAGTTAAAACAGGTAACAGATTTTCAATCCATTACTGGTAAAGGGATTGAAGGGGAAATTGACGGACGAAAAATAAATGTTGTAAGTCCTGGTTATATTAATAGCATGAACATAAAATATGATACTGAGAAATTAGATCAAATGTCTTCGCAAGGGAAAACAGTTGTGTTTGTATTGGTGGATGAAACGTTAATTGGAATGATTGCTTTGGCAGATATCATTCGTGAATCTGCAAAGGAAGCTATTACTTCTCTTAAAGAAAATGATGTACATTCCATCATGTTGACGGGTGATAATGAAAAAGTAGCGCACTGGGTAGCAGAACAGCTTGGAATTGATGAAATTTATGCTGAAGTTCTTCCAGACCATAAAGCGGATAAAGTGAAAGAGATACAATCTAAAGGTTGGAAAGTAGCGATGACTGGAGATGGAATCAATGACGCACCAGCACTCGCAACAGCTAATTTAGGAATAGCCATTGGTGCTGGTACAGATGTGGCAATGGAAACAGCTGACGTGGTTCTTGTGAAAAGCAATCCCAAGGATGTCGTTACGTTAATGGACTTGTCCCAGAAAACCTACCGTAAAATGGTTCAAAATTTATGGTGGGCGGCTGGATATAACATATTTGCCATCCCATTGGCAGCAGGTGTCTTAGCATCCATTGGTATTGTTTTAAGCCCAGCAGTGGGAGCTGTATTAATGAGTTTAAGTACAATTATTGTTGCAATCAATGCGAAGCTATTAAAAGCTTAATGAAGGGAGATAAAATTTATGTTAAGTAAAACACGTTAAAACCTGGCGATGAAAGAGTTTAAGGTCACAACTAATAGTCTCGAAGATAATCGGAAATGCAGATAACAAAAAGTAGTCCGTTCAACAACATTGAAAGGACTAACTAAATGTTTCAATGAGACGATTTGATATTAAGAAAAGTTATAAGCATGAACCCATTGAAATAGACATTTTGGGTTCATGCTTTTGATATTATGTATCCAACTCCACAAATTCTGCACAAAAATAGATTATTATTAAATTGAAGGACTGATATTTTTAGTAGAGAGAAAAAATTTTTATGTTTTTTATAGCCAAGAAGGGGAGCGTATATGATACCAATTGGAAAGATAGTGAAGATATCAAATAATACCTTGTTGACAATACCGGTATCCTGGAGAGATGAAATAAACTTGGAAAAAGGAACTTAGTTAAAATGTATATACGAAATAACTCAGTTATCATCACAGAATGTAATCAGTATACAACTGAAATCACAAGTACAATTGGCAAATGCGGCCAGATATATATTCCAATTGAGGTATGTAATTATTTTAGATTTAAAAAAATAAAATCTTTTAATATATTTATTGATAAAGTTAAAAAGAATATTATTTTAATGCCTTATGCTTGAATCAATTTCACTTAATTTATTAATAATAAAAAATAGGGTAACCTATTTCTGCATAAAGTAACATGTTCACTAAAAATAACTATATTATGTTATTTTTAATTACATATATATAAACGATGAAAAAAGAAGTAAATTATAGAGTGACAAACTTAATGGAGGTAAGACAAGTGAAATTAAAAATAGCAGTTGTTTTTGCATGTACTATAATTTTCCTTGCTGGGTGTGGTGGCGAAGGAGATAGTGAGGAAGCAAAAAATATAGATACAAAAGAAGTGAAGGAATTAGTGCAAGACTATACTACAAGAAACCTACAAGCGGAGTCAGCGTCAATAACGTCAACAGAACTGGTTGTGCAAGACAAAGATAAACAAGAAAGAGTATATGATCTTCCTGAAGATGAATTTTTTGTGTCCATAGCACCTTTTATCAACGAAACCCATCCATGTGATATACATAGCTTGACGGGATGTCAAGGTGAGCTTGTTGAGCAGGAATTTGATTTACAGATCAAGGATTCAACAGGAAATATTATACTTGATGAAATGAAGAGAACTGAGGCAAATGGCTTCATCGATTTGTGGTTACCACGAAATGAAACATATAACGTTATTATTACTCAAGACGGCAAAACAACAGAATCGGAAATTTCTACTTTTGAAGAAGACAATACCTGTATTACAACGATGCAGTTGATCTAAGGTTAATATAAAATTGAAGGAAATTAATATTACAAGATACAAACGTATTACTGAGTAACTAAAAGTAGAATGGAAAACGTTGGATCTAGGTCAATATCTTGGACACTGTTAAGTTAACTTTTTGTTCTTTGAATCAAATAACACTTTCACAAAGGGTTTCCATTTCCTGTGGCGTATTAAAACCTATGCTGCCATGAATTCTTTTTCGGTTGTACCAACCTTCTATATATTGAAACAATGCTAATTTGGCGGATTTATAATCAAAATATTGCACATGATTTACTTCTTCTTTCTTTAAAGTAGCGTGAAAGGATTCAATGCACGCATTATCATAAGGACTGCCTTTATAGCTAAAAGATTGTATCATATTAAACGCGTTGGTAACTGATGTAAATGCATCACTTGTGTATTGTGCACCAAGATCCGAATGAAAAACCAAGCCTTCGGCTGGCTTCTGAATGTGATAAGCATTTTCTAATGCTTTTATAATCAGTTCTGTTGTCATTGTGCGATCAAATGAATAACCAATAAACTTTTTTGTGTGTAAGTCCATGACGGATGCTAGATAGCACCAACCGTCCTTAAGCGTGTGAATATAAGTTATATCGCCAACCCATTTTTCATTTATACTTTTCGTAGAAAAGTCTCTTTGTAAGAGATTTTCACGCTCAACAACTTTTTCATTACTGGGAGTTGGACGAAATTTTTTCACAATAATAGATTTGATATTGGCTTTGTTCACTAAACGTTGCACGCGTTTCATACTTACCTGGTAACCTTCCTTTTCCAGTATGATATGGATTTTGGGAGCACCATAACGTTGTTTACTATCAAGATGAATTTCTAACATTCTTTTGGTTATTTTCGCATTTTCTTGGTCGCGCTCAGACACTGTTTGATCTAGAGTTTTATAGTACGTGCTTCGTGGAATATCAAGCACACTACACATGGTTTGAATAGAATGGGTTTCTTTTTGTTGACTAATAAAATCAGTTATTTCAGCATCGTTTATTTTTTCGCGAATATGGCCATAGCCTTTTTTAAGATTTCGTTTTCCCCCTGTAACTTATGCATTTGTTTTTGTAGCTTTCTGTAATCATCAAGAGTCATGGACGAACCATCCTCCAACTCTACTGGAGTGAACTTCTTAATCCATTCATAAATTGTAACTTCAGATACGCCATATTCACTGCTTAATTCTTTAACTGGTTGTCCGGAATGATACAGATCAACAACCATTTTACGAAAATCATCACTGTAACGATCGCCATTTTTGTGATTTGTCATTGGACACAACCTCCTAGTTTTTATTCTAGTGACTTAACTAAGACGTGTCTATGAAACTATACTAGCATCAACGTCATAAGTGAGGTTTTTATGAAAATTATTTAATCTATTTTATTACGTATCTAATTAAATGAATGAGCATAAAAAGTATATATAACTAACTTTAAAAAAATAACAATAATAAACAACAATATAAGCTCACGCGCAATTATCTTTATGAAGTAACACTCAAAGCCATTGATTCCACAGCATTTCATAATTTAGAGAAGCAAAAAAAAACGGCTCACAACACGTCGGGCATGATGTAAAGTCAACAGAATGTTGATCACTTGAACGTAGCAACAGGACGTTGCGGTTTTAGTTCAAGTACCATGTTAATTAAATAATGACTGATATGACGGGGTTGCCAAAGGGCAGACCCCCGTTTTTTGCGTTGAAGTAAAAATAGTTACCTTAGTAAGGAATCAGACATAATGAGTCGCAATGAAATTTAATAAAAAAGGGCGCGATTACTTGAACAATGAAGTAAAATTTAATGTTTTAAATTACAATACTTAGTTATCACCCTTAACAATGGTGAAAATAACTTATCTATAAAGCCGCATTGAATAGAAGCAATAATATTATTTAACCGAATATTTTAAATTGACATGGGTCAAGGAATCCCTTTGCTATCTCTTCTATACTATAGTCATAGGTAAGAGATAAAAAATATTTCTAGATAAAAATATAATATTGTCAATTTGACCTATATCAAGTCTTTTTGTCTGACGACTTATACTGGAAGTGACAAAATAAATAAGGGAAAAAATGGAGGGAGAAACATGCAAGCTTACATTTTGAGGAAGAAAAATCAAATTACGCTCATTAATGCATTGTTAATTGTTCTAGGTTTCTTTGGTCGATTTGTGTTAGATAATATGATGATATTTAGTTGGTCACTTATTATTGCGTCAATACTTGGCATTTCGCCAATTGCAATTCAGGCGTACCAAGCGTTAAAAGTGAAAGTTATCAGTATCGATGTATTGGTTACTATCGCTGTTGTAGGTGCCGTAATAATTCAAAACTATGAAGAGTCAGCAATTGTAACGTTCTTATTCTTATTCGGTGCTTATTTAGAACAGCGTACTTTGAATAAAACACGTTCAGCGATTAAAGAATTAACAGACATGGCACCACAAACTGCGATGAAGCAAATGGATAATGGCGAATTTGAAGAAGTGGACGTTTTTGATGTAGATGAAGGAGACATTCTGTTAGTAAGAACTGGTTCAAGTGTCCCGGTAGATGGTACAGTACTAACTGGTGAAGGTCATGTTAACGAAGCCAGTGTTACAGGTGAATCTGTACCAGTAAGCAAGCAAAAAGGTTTAGAAGTATTTGCGGGAACAATATTGGAAAATGGCACGATTCAAGTGCAGGCAGATCTTGTTGGAGAAGATACAACGTTTGGGCGAATTATTGAATTAGTGGAAGATGCGCAAGATTCAAAGTCGGAAGCAGAACGGTTTATTGACAGTTTTTCTAAATATTACACACCAGCTGTTTTAGTGATAGCTATTGTCATTTGGATATTCACACAAAATATAGAAATGGCGATTACAGCATTAGTCTTAGGTTGTCCTGGTGCGTTAGTCATTGGGGTCCCTGTATCGAATGTTTCCGGTATTGGAAATGGTGCACGAAATGATGTTCTTTTAAAGGGTAGTGAAGTAATTAACGACTTCAGTAAAGTGGATACCATCGTTTTTGATAAAACAGGAACGTTAACAGTTGGAAATCCTGAGGTTGCAGAGAAGAAATTTTATGGTGAAAATGAAGATGAGGTGCTTGGTTATTTAGCAAGTGTCGAACGTGAATCAGATCATCCATTAGCAAAGGCGGTTCTAGATGATATTGGTGAAACAACATTTTCTACTGTTGAAGGAACAGAAGTGGTCAAAGGAGAAGGTGTTGTTGCAACAGTCAGCGGGCGTCAGTTAGCGATTGGTAATGTAGCTTTGATGGAAAGAAAAAACGTTATTTTAAATGAAGGGGCTCTAAAAGATATTAATCAATTTGAAAGGAATGGTAATTCTCTTGTCCTCACTGCCGTGGATGGCGTATTAAAGTCCATTATGGGTATTCGAGATCAAATCCGTCCTGGTGTGAAAGAAGAATTGCAAAACTTAAAAGAGCTTGGTGCAAAAAATCTGATTGTCCTGTCAGGGGATAACCAAGGAACAGTCGATTTAGTCGCAAGTGAAATCGGGTTAACAGACGCACATGGACATATGTTACCAGAAGATAAATCAAATTATATTAAAGAATTACAAGCTAAAGGTCAAATTGTCGCTTTTGTTGGGGATGGCATTAATGATAGTCCTTCTTTAGCTCTAGCAGACATTGGTATTGCAATGGGAAGTGGAACAGATGTAGCCATCGAAACATCTGATGTCGTCTTAATGAAATCAGACTTTAATCACTTAGCACATGCACTTGGTCTAACAAAAGCAATTTCACGAAATATGAAACAAAATATTGCTGTTGCAATCGGTGTTGTCGTTATCTTGTTTTCAGGCTTACTCTTTAGTGATTGGATGAATATGTCTATTGGAATGTTAGCACATGAGGGAAGCATCTTAGTTGTTATCTTAAACGGAATCCGATTACTCCGCTATCGTTTGAAGAAACAAACGACTGAATCGAGCAGTAGCTATATAGAGAAAACTCAATCAACACTATAAAAGTTTCAACAATATGATCATAACTTGATGTGCATCAATTCATTAAAAGAAAATGTACGTTATATTATAAATAGAGATAAAGAAACAGGATATCATTTATAATCACAGAGGAGAGATTGATCATGCAAAAGGCAGTTATTAACTTAGAAACGTTAACTTGTCCATCATGTATCCAAAAAATTAAAAAGGCTGTAAAGAATATAAATGGAATCGATAAAGACAGTGTAGAAGTATTATTTAACTCAAGCAAAGTTAAAACAAACTTTGATGCTGATGCAGTTTCTATAGAAGAGATTGAAAAAGCAATTGAAACGATGGGATATCCGGTTATTCGTTCAAGAGTAAGAGCCGCTTAAAGCATCAATAACTTAGTAAGAAAGCGATATGTGAAAATGAAAACAAATAAAAGTTCCGTAGGTAGAAGATTACCTACGGGATTTTTTTATACCAACTAATAATGAATTATTAGGAATTTATTTAACACCTGGTAAAAGCATATTTCCGAGGTAGTGATGGGCTTTGGAGCTCATGCGATTACTGCAGAGGATTATCTCGTGATTAGTGATGAATATATTTGGTTTTCTAGCTGCAGGCTACAACTTCTTGCTGTTCGTTCTATTTATTACCGGTTTCGTGCCTTTGGCACTTGGATGGACGCCAAAATTAGGTAAACTTTTTATGTTTATTTTGGTTATTTCTTTCTACTTAACTATTTCGGCTGTATTCTGGATTTACCATCATGATTTTCAAAAAATTGCCATTCATAACTTGCTTCCGCAAATGCCGATGGAAGATTGTGATGTTCCAATTTCACTTTAATAAAAGTATTTAGGAGTACACGATGGTAATCATTTTCCTTGGTCATAAACAATGGGATTCGTATGATCCTAACATTGATTTAACAATAAAATAATAAACTTTCTAAATTATTAGCGCTAGTACAAATTCGTGGACATATCTAGGTTAAGTAATTATAGTCAAAACTGAAAGGTTTTTCAGGGACATGATAGCGGAATGAAATGTGTATGAAATTAGATTCAAAAAAGTAACAGGAATAAACAATAATACAAAAATACACGCAATTATCTTTGTTTAGTGAAGCCTAAAACTATTGATTTAAAGCAAATTCACAATCCATCACAACACAAAAAGGCGGCTCACAACACGCCGGGCATGATGTGATGCCAAAAGTAACTTAATAAAAGCTTGATATGACGGGGTTCTCCTATGAGGGAATCCTGTCTTTTCGTATAAAGGAACAAAAAGGTAACATGAGTAAAACAATCATACGTAATTGTGTGCGATACTTTTTAAGTATCTATTTTTATTAAACGTATTTTTAATAGCGGCTTTAAACAGGGCGTAATCATGAGATGGAGTGATGTAAGGTATTATAAGTTTACTTTTAATACTGTTCAAGCGAGTAAATCTGACTAGCCAACGAAAGGTTACATTATTCATACGATATGAATTACAGAATCGTTTCATGTAATAGTAATACGTGATTTGATATAGTTATTTTTGTTGTAAATGACTAGAAAGTGTTCAAAATTAATGAGCAAAAGTTGTTCGTGTCGATTTAAATTACTCTGTCTTGTAGCGGTTTGCAATTATTGGTATTATTAAAATAGAAAAAATGTGCACTTTGAAAGCGATTTATAATTACTAATGGCAGGTGATATAGTTGAAAAGTATTGAACCTAGCGAGTACCCTGTACATAGAAATTGGAATGCAAAAGTATTTTCACTCCCCAAAATACCAAGAGGTAACTTAGGTCAACCTGTGATCTTAAGAAGGATTTTAAAAGCAATAATAGCAAGGGTACCTTATAATACTAAAATGGAATTTAACGGAAGTGTCAGTCATGCTACACTCGAACAATTATGTGTGTGGTTAAGACCTATAGGGATAGTTTACTTAGAAGATGGGACGTGGAAAGTTTCTGAGGAAGGAAAAAAATACTTAGAATCAAATGATGATTTATATCTAACAGCTATCTATTGTGCGAACGTAAGGTTCACTGGCGAATTGTTAGCAAATTTAAATTCTCCAAAAAGGATATTGGAACTAATAAATATAGCTAATAAAGAATATCATCTAAATTGGGAAACTAAATCTGAAATCGGAAATAGACTTACATGGTTTAGACAACTAGAATTAGTAAAATATCATGATGTAAAATATACTTATAGTTTAACCGATAAGGGTAGCGAATTTGTTGAAAATATTAACTATGTACATCCGAATGATATAGATACATATCTCGATCCAACAACTGAAGAAAAAGATATTCCCGTTTCGGAGTGGGTTGCAGAATTGGTGGATATGAATCAAGAGAAGCTTTTAAAAAGGAAACAATCAATTGGATATATACCAGGTAATATTTCAGAAATATGTGATACTCTAAATGGCTTTATTCAGTTGATGTATTCTACTATTGATAAACAATCATTTTATGGTTATGCAAAAGAAACTTACAATATATCAAGTAATTCCTCTAACGCGTTTGTTACAGCCTTAACGAATATAGGATTCCTAGAGCGAAAAACAAGGAATACATATGGGGCTACAGAGTTAGCAAAGAACTGGTTGAAAAGTAATTCACCCATAGACCTAGTATACTGTTTGCATGCAAAGATGCTATTTGTTTTTGAAATACTTAAAGAATTGGAAAAAGATAATTTAAGTGTAAAGGAATTGACTGCAATCGCAAAAGTTTCTTATGGATTTGAAACAGAAAGACCAGATGAGATTAGAAAGAGATTAAATATTATGCAGTCGGCATTACTTATTCAAGAAAAGGGACAGAGTAAATATAGTTTAACTCAAAGAGGTAAAAATGTTTTAGAAGAAGTTTTAATACAAGAAAAGGTAGAAGAGGAAAAAGCTAATAAGATTCAAGTAGACAATGCTAATAGTGGCCAATCAGATGTTGATAAATATTTTACTGAGCTTAGACTAGCTTCAAGGGATTCTTCAAATCCCATTCGATTCGAAAAAGCTATAGCCTCTATTTTCAATAACTTAGGTTTTTATACTTCCCAATTGGGAGGAGCGGGTCAAACTGATGTGTTAATACACTCACCTAGTATCCCAAAACATTCATATACAGTTGCGTTAGATGCAAAATCATCCCGTAACGGTTTAGTTTCAGAGGGGCATATAAACTTTGATACTTTAAAGGAACATAAAAAGCTGCATTCGGCAGATTACATAGCAGTTGTAGGATACTCCTTTTCAGGCGAGCGTTTAATTAAACGGGCAAGCTCCCATAAGGTAGGATTAATAGATATTGATGTTTTAGAAGAAATAATTAGGTCCCATCAAAATGTTCCATTACAAGCGGATGCATATAAAGAGGTTTTTTGCCAATCAGGAATTGTAGATACCAATTGTCTTGATAAGTATCGGCGAAGTATTGTAAGGTCAGGAAAGTTACTCCAATCTATTATGGAATGTCTCGTTCTTGAGAGTAATGATCCAGTAACTGAAGGATTATTACAAGAAAAAGATGTATATAGAACATTAAGGCATGAAGCGGAATTTGGTAATCTACCTTCTATAGATGAAATATCTGAAATGTTACAGTTCTTATCATCTCCATTAATAGGTTGTGTAGGACGTACTAATGAAGGATATTATGCTCTTGGCACATTGCTGGATGCTAAGAACAAATTCAATTTCTATGCGCAATGCTGTAAAGTCCAGGATTAGTTATGTTGATGCTAATATAGCTTTAGAAACATATTTTATCGCAGTAATGGCCAATTGGTTCAACTAACAATCAGTAGTAGATAAAGAAAACTCCCACTGGTTGAAGTTTCACTTTATTTTGGTTATTATCGGCATCTTAGGAACGGCCAGGTAATTAACGAGGACTATTAGGATATATAATTGCAAAATATTAGGTGGAATATCCTATACAATATTTATAATGGAACTAATTTGTATTTTCAAAGTCCAGATATTAACTTTTACAGTGTAAAGAGCATAGGCGTTTAGTTATTTGACATGGCCTCATTATCAGCATGATTATTGAGCCAATTCCTTCCCTTACTGTTTTAAACTTTTGGTATTATTCTTGAATTCAGATACTTTCAATTTAAGTTAGAAATTCAAACAAGATGAATGCAGAGTTTTTGTATTGGTATAATTAAATATGAGTCAGATTCATGGAGGGATTAACATGGAAAGCATAAATGAATTTGTACTATATACCGGAGAAGATGGAGATATTAATTTGAAAGTTTTTTTAGACGAAGAAACACTCTGGTTATCGCAAAAAATGATGGGTGATTTATTTCATGTAGAATCGCATACAATTAATTATCATATCAAAGAAATATATAAGAGTAGAGAATTAGAAGAGGAATCAACTACTCGAAAATTTCGAGCAGTTCAAAAAGAGGGAAATAGGGACGTAACCAGGGACATTTTATTTTACAACTTAGATATAATAATTGCTGTTGGCTATCGAGTAAATTCAAAAAGAGCAACCCAGTTCAGGGTATGGGCAACAAAACTTTTGAAAGAATATATTATTAAGGGATTTGTATTAGATGATGAAAGGTTAAAACAAGGAGAAAAGGTCTTTGGTAATGACTATTTTAGGGAACTCCTTGAAAGAGTACGTTCCATTCGTGCAAGTGAAAGAAGAATATATCAACAAATTACAGATATCTTTGCAGAGTGTAGTACTGATTACGATCCTAAATCTAGTGTTACAAAAGACTTTTATGCTACTGTACAAAACAAATTTCATTACGCAATTACTGGTAAGACTGCCGCTGAGATCATCCACGCTAAAGCCAGTAAAAAAGAACCTTACATGGGATTACAAACTTGGAAAAACAGCCCTGAAGGAAGAATATTATCATCAGATGTAAAAGTAGCAAAAAATTATCTGAAGAAAGATGAAATAAAAAAATTAGAACGAACTATATCTGGTTTTTTTGACTACATTGAAAATATTATAGAAAACAGGGAAACATTTACGATGGAAGAGTTTACAAAGAGTGTGGTTAAATTTTTAGAGTTTAATGAATATAAAGTACTAGAAGATAAAGGGAAAATATCAAAATTCCAAGCTGAGGAAAAGGCATTAGATGAATATCGTGAATTCAATAAAATACAACCAATTAAATCGGATTTTGATATTCATATTGGAGAAATAATAGATACTTCTAAAAAGAAAAATGATAGGAAATAAAAGTTTTATGTCGTATTCCCCAACTACTCGAAAATTTCGAGTGATATAAAATTCACTTTATTATAGATGATGCTAATATAATTTCAAGACACATCATAGTTAAATTACTTAAAATAAAGCCAATGGTGATTTCGTGAAATAATTGTTGTAATAATTAGCTAACATCAATATTTGAAATATAACTCAAATAAAGTAACAAAAAAGTAACAGAAATAAACAACAATACAAAATCAGACGCAATTTACTATTGTTAAGTGATACCTAAAACCATTGATTCAACAACGTTTCACAATTTAGCATGACACAAAAAAACGGCTCACAACACGCCGGGCATGATGTAGAACGTTAGACCTAAAATTGAAGCTTGATATGACGGGGTTTGCCAGAAGGCAAACCCCGTTTTTTTTCTTGAATATCACGAAAAAGTAACATGAATAAGGAGTCATGAAAAATTAGGCGTAATAAAATGAAGAAAAGTACGAAGTAACCAATGGATATAACAATCCAACGCAATTGAGCATGTTTTTGTAGAGATTCAATTGTTTCGAATTACATTATACCTGTTTTATTAGAAGTTGATTGATACATTTACTGTAATACTTCCTGAGAATATTGCATCATTGATTAAATTAATATAAGAGTTATGTTAAAGTTTAGTTAATGGAACTTCCAATTTAGTTTATTCAAAAATTGGCGAAAGATTGCCTAATAACAGGGTGAAACAAGGGGCAACCTAGTGTTGCCCCTTGATGCGCTTATAACTATCTTTACTTTATCTCTCCACCTCAATAATAATGAAAAAGGAAGGGCGATGAATACTATGTTTTTTGGAGACAAATTAAAAAAGGAACGGGAAAAAAGAGGTTGGTCACAAGGATATCTTGCTGAAAAAATATATGTTAGTCGCCAATCAGTTTCAAAATGGGAGACTGGTATAAATTATCCTAGCATCGAAGTGATTATTGATTTAAGTAATTTATTCGGTATCACTATAGATGAATTATTGAGGAGTGATGAAGAATTGAAAGAAAAAGTAATTCTGGATAGTAAACAATTGGCGCACCCAAAATGGAAAACATTTTTTGACAGCTTATTTTTATTAGGGGTATTTTTATTACTAGTAAAATTGATTATTTTAGGTTTGAATTATTTTATTGGTACGGAAATTTTAGTAACAGAGGGTAAGTCATTAAAAATCATATCTAACTTTTTACCGTTGGCTTTGATGGTAATTGGTGGTGTTGGTTCAGATAGCTTAAACAAGAAATATATTGATTAACTAATTAGTTCTGCTAAGGGCCCTATGAGTATCATTTCAAACGAATGTTTTCGTTTCTAGCAGGTGTAACGTTGTAGGAGTATATTCGGAGAAGGTGGTTCACGCTTGCAGCTTTTGAGCTGAACAATAGAAGTTTTTGGATTATTGACATTGCCATTAAATACGGCTACAATTCTCCAGACTCTTTTACGAGGGCTTTTCATAGCCTTCATGGGATAACATCATCAGAAGCTAGAAATGAGGAAGAGTCTATTTTGAATCAATTATTTTCAAAATAGACTCTTTTAATTTGTAAAATATAGAATTAGAAGGACTCTAAATTCCATTTTTCATTCGCCATTGACCACTATGGTCATTTGGGTTATACTGTTAATGACCGCAATGGTCAAATTAATTTTGAATGAAAGGAGATCATTATCATTTATTCCAAGTTCATTAACTTAAATTCAGATAAACAAAAGGCAATTATTAATGCAGCAATAATGGAATTTGTCCAAAGCGGTTTTGAAAAAGCATCTACAAATGAAATTGTAAAAAGAGCCAACATCTCTAAAGGTTCATTATTTAACTATTTTAATAGCAAAAAAGATCTTTATGTATATTTAATCGATTACAGTGTGCAAATTATTGAACGAATTATTGAACAAATCGATTTGAATGAAACAGATATATTTAAAAGAATTGAAAATATAGGACTGAAAAAACTCCGTATCCAACGAAAAGTTCCACAAGTCTTTGATTTTCTCGTTTCCACTAAACAAGAGGAATCGGCTGAAGTAAAGGAAATTATTCAGCAAAAGGTTGACCCTATTTATGATGAAAGTACGAACAAAATGTATGAACAGATTGATTATTCTAAATTTCATGAAGGGATCGATATCGATAAAGCGATTGAAATATTGAATTGGACGATGTTTGGATTTGGAGAGAAAGGTCTTAAACAAATAAATACGTTTGAAAATATAAACGAATTTGGGGAGCATTATCTCAAAGAATGGAAAAGTTATTCTGAAATACTAAAGTACAGCTTTTACAAATAGGAATGAAATACGAGTGTGTTTGAGAGTATACATTTAACAACAACAAGAAAAGTCTATCAATTTAGGAAAGAATATCAATGTTTGTAATGGTGTTTGTTAAGATTTTTAAATTTCTCTATACGTAGAAAAGGCCGTATTAAAAGACATCGAAAACTTCAAAAGGAGAGTGTAAATGTTATGAAGGAAATTGTGAAAGTACAAGGTTTACAAAAGAAATTTGGTAAATTTCAAG
>Ga0209487_1002165_pt1 | contig 16129 bp, 17 predicted proteins | sample Poulit2012_FD_187524 | JGI IMG/M metagenome (GOLD analysis project Ga0209487, IMG submission 187524) | Agricultural soil microbial communities from Georgia to study Nitrogen management - Poultry litter 2012 (SPAdes) (version 2) | ecosystem: Environmental > Terrestrial > Soil > Agricultural land...
CAACAATCTGACCTTCGGAAAGCTTGCTGAGCATGCGCTCGGGATCCACCTTCTTGATGCGCGCATTGAGGTGCGAATCGCAGGTTCTGACGCCGGCCTGCGGGCCGGTCAGCGCAATCGCATCGTGGCCCAGATCGTGCAGCGTCAGGCTCAGCATGGAAGCCGAGGCCTGCTCGCCGGAGGCCAGCAGCATGTCCAGCTCGCGGTGTTCGGGGTTGGAGTTGAGCTTGCCGGCGCTGGCCAGCAGGCGGTTGGTGGTCTTGCCGCGGGCCGATACAACCACGACCACGGCCTTGCCGGATTCGCGCGTGCGCGCCACTTGTCTGGCGACAGCACAAAGCTGGCCGTCTTCGGCCAGTGACGAGCCGCCGTACTTTTGTACGATGATGTCCATCTGTCTGATCTTTGTTTGCGTGATGTGAGTTTGAAACTGGGTGGCTGGTTCAGGCTCTGCCGGGCGGTATGGGCGCCATGGCCGAGCCTTCGTCCTTGGCGTGCAGAATGTCGACCAGGGCCTTGAGCCCCTGGCTGAGCTTGTTGAGCTGCTTCTCTTCCATGCGCGTTGCGGCGTCCATCAAAAAGCCCTGCGCCGGCAGCGGCGCTGTTTCAAGCAGCTGAACGCCAGCCTCCGTTGCAAAGAGCTGAACCACGCGCTGATCGGGCCCCTGCCTTGAGCGGCGCAGCAGGCCCTTGGCCTCGATCTTGTCGAGCAGGTTGCTGGCCGTGGAAGGCTTGATGGAAAGGCGCCGGGCGATCTCGGACACGCTCAGGCCCGGAGAGCGGTCGGCTTCCCACAGGGCCCACAGCTGGGCCGCGCTCACGCCAAACTGGCGTTCAACCCAGGCCGAATGCGCCTGGACGGCGCGAACCGCAACGCGAAAGTTTTGCACGATGCCCATGATTCTCGGGTCATCGGGCGCGCTGACAATCTGCTGCCCGTTGCCCGATTCTTCCAGCGGTGTCTGTCCTGCAGTAACCATTGAGCTGTTATTGGTTTTGTCCATAATCAATTGGCTGCTAATTATATGGCATCGAATAAGTTTGTGGCTAAATATATGGGATATTGGTCAACTATTTATTAATTTCATTAAATATCAAACACTTGAGTGAGCCCAAAAGCCCGCTGACCCTGCGCAGCCACGGCGAAAGACTCTTTTGGCGCCCCCCGACCGAGGTGCCCTACCTGAATCTTCGCCTTCGGTCCTGGTGGCGCCAGTAAAGAATCAGCCCAAGCCCAAACAGCATGCCGCCCAGATGGGCAAAATGCGCCACGCCCGACATGGTGCCGCTGAGCCCGAAATACAGCGTCAGCAGCCCGTAGCCGATGACAAAGTATTTGGCTTTCATGGGAATGGGCGGAATGAGCAGCATGATGGTGCTGTTGGGAAACATCATGCCAAAAGCAAGCAGCAGGCCGAATACCGCGCCGGATGCACCAATGGTGGGATAGACGCTGCCGGTGGCCGCTGCCACAACCAGCTGCAGCACGCCGGCACCGACCAGGCAGACGAAATAATAGACCAGAAACCGCTGCGGGCCCCACACCTGCTCGGCCGGGCGTCCGAACATGTAAAGCGCAAACATGTTGAAAAACAGATGCCCCAGGCCGCCGTGCAAAAACCCGTAGCTGACCAGCTGCCAGGGCGCAAATCCCGGGCTGTGGATGCGGCCATCGGGAAAGCGAATCGGCGCCTGCCCGTCGGCCGGCCACAGGGCAAACAGGCGAATGGCTTCGTTGGGCATGGCCTGCTGCACAAAATAGGCCAGCACGGTTATGCCCAGAATGATCATGGCCACGGAGGGCTGACCGGGGCGGTTGACGGGGAAAGGCCTGTTCATGGCAGCTCCTCAAGCAGTTTGTCCAGTCCTTCACGCCCCCTGATGGCGCGCTGCCCGGAAACTGCAGCACGCACGGCCGCCACATCGTCGGCACGCCAGCCGGATGCGCTCGCTCCCCAGCTGTCGTTAACAAAATTGACGATGCGGGCAACCCGCTCATCGTCGAGCCGCGTCATGGGCGGCATGTACCCCACGTATTTCTTTCCGGCCACTTCAATATCGCCCCGCAGCCCCAGCAGTATGATGGATGTGAGCGCCTCCGGCGGCAGCTCAAGCCACTCCGAACCGTCCAGCGGCGGGAAGGCGGGCGGGCGCCCCTGGCCCAGACGGCCGTGGCAGCCTGCGCAGTGGTTGTTGAAATCCGCCTGGCCGGGCGAGGCGGCCATTTCTTCCTGGTCGGGCGCACCACAGCCGGCCAGCAACAAGGCAACAACCAGCGCAGTGGCCGTCCGCACACGCTTACAATAGTGCCTGAGCATAGTCTGTTGATTCCATTTCATGAGCATTCGCAAGGTTACCGTTTATGCCGCATCAAGCCAGGCGCTTGATCAGGCCTATGTTGATGCCGCCGGCCAGCTTGGCAGGATACTGGGTACAGCCGGACTGGAGATTGTCTATGGCGGCGGCGGCGCGGGCCTGATGGGCGCCATGGCCAACGGCGCGCTGTCCGCCGGCGCCAGGGTCACCGGCGTCATTCCGGAGTTTCTGAAGCAGGTTGAGCGCGGACATCAGGGCCTGCACCGGCTTGAAGTGGTGACTGACATGCGCGAGCGCAAGGCGCGCATGCTCGCAAACAGCGATGCCGTCATTGCCCTGCCCGGCGGCTGCGGCACTTTTGAGGAATTGTTCGAGGCAGTCACGCTCAAGCGGCTGGGACAGTTTCTGGGGCCCATCATTCTGGTCAACACCCAAGGTTATTACAATTTGCTGCTCGAGTTTTTGCAATACAGCGTCAAAAACCATTTCATGAACACGGCCCACCTGGGGCTGTGGCAGGTTGTTGAACGGCCTGAGGAGGTCGTGCAGGCGCTGTCGCACGCCGGGCGCTGGTCTGAACAGCAGGCGGTTGAATCCGCCGTGGTCAGGTCGCGCACATGAAAATGGAGTACCGCAAGGTCGGCTTTGCGGCCGGGCTGCGCTGGCTGCCGGCTGCGGCCGAGATGATGGCGGGGTCCATCGTTCCGCTGACGGGAATGGCCGCCCTGTGGCTTGGGGTATCGCTGATCGGCCTTGTGCCGCTCATGGGCCCGGTTGCACTGGCACTCATTGCGCCCCTGCTGACAGCCGGTGCGCTGTTTGCCTTTGCCAACATCGGCGCGGGGCGCGCGGCAGCGCCAATGATGCTGTTCTGGGCCTGGGGCCAGCCGCGTGAAAGAGTCCGCCTGATGCTGCTGGGTGCTGTCGCCATTGCGGCCTTTATATTGATCAGCCTCATTGTTGCCGGCTGGCTTGAAGGCCAGCTGACAGCCGAACAGATTGAAGCGGCAGCCCAGTCGCCCGAAGCCATGGCGCAGCTCATCGAGCAGCTGAAGCCAGGCTGGCCGGTGTTTTTCGCGGCCCTGCTGGCGGCGCTGGCCATGGGCGCCCTCTATTTTGCGGTTCCAATCGTTGCGTTTGCCAACACCACGCCCGGCCGGGCCATGGGCCTGAGCCTGCGCGCGCTGGCAACCAACTGGGCAGCCTTTCTGGGCCTGGGCCTGGCAATGGCCGCCACGCTGCTGGCCGCCGGCCTCCTGTTCATGATTGTTGCGCTGGTCATCGGCATCGGTCTGGGCACGGCCGGCGCCTTTATTGTCGAACTGCTGGTTCTGGTGGCTGCCATGCTGGCACAGGTTCTGATGGCCGGCGTCAAATGGGTGGCCTTTTCAGCCATTTTTGGCCGCCGGCAGGGCACCGGCGAAATTCAGGACGAAAATCAGGACAATCATCAGTCCGATCAGCTGCTGGCCTGATCCCTCCTGGTCGTCACCAGCAGGCGGGCCATGATGATTCCCAGCTCATAAAGCAAAAGTATCGGCACCGCCAGCAGCGTCTGGGACACCACGTCGGGCGGGGTCAGCAGCATGCCGATGACAAACGCACCAATGACAACGTAGCCGCGCACGCGCGTCAGGCTTGCTGGCGTGGTGGCGCCCAGGGCAACAAGAATAATGACCGCCACCGGAACCTGAAACGCCAGGCCGAAGGCAAAAAACAGCATCATGACAAAGCCCAGATAGCGATTGATATCGGTCATGACCACCACGCCTTCCGGCGCCATGGAGGCAAAAAAGGCAAACGCCAGGGGGAACACAACAAAGTAGGCAAAGGCGCAGCCGGCATAGAACAGGCCGACTGCCATGACCAGCAGGGGCCGCGCCAGTCGTTGCTCATGCCGGTACAGGGCGGGCGCCACAAAGGCCCACAGCTGATAAATCACAAACGGCATGGCCACCACAAGGGCCACAATGAGGGTCAGCTTGAACGGCGCCAGAAACGGCGAGGCCACATCGATGGCCACCATGCCGGCGCCTTCGGGCAGATGCCGCATCAGCGGGCGGGCCAGCAGGCCGTAAAGCGCGCGCGAAAATGGCATCAGCAGCACAAGCATGACAGCCACTGCGGCAACCGAACGCAACAACCGCAGCCGCAGCTCGGCCAGGTGGTCAAGCAGGGACCGCTCGGGATCAATCCTCGGTGCCGGGCTGCTCATCCGTATCCTGTCTGTCGGCATCGTCAAGCTCGCCGCGTTTTTCGGCTTCCAGAATGCGGCGGTTGTGGTCACGGTCCATTTCGGACTCAAACTCGGACTTGAGGCTGGCCCAGGCGTGCCGCGCCTGGCGCGACCAGCGGCCAACCGTGCGGGCCACTTCGGGCAGTTTCTGCGGCCCGGCCACCAGCAGCGTGATCAGGGCCAGCAGCAACAGTTCGCTGAAGCCGACATTGCCCATGGCTCAGGGCTTCCGCGACGAGTCCGGGTCGTGGTCGCTTTCGCCGCTGTCGGCGCTGTCAGCGGCAGAATCCTCAGCGGTCTCTTCATCTCCGTCGTCGCTGACGCCCTTGCGGAATTCGCGCACCGCTGCGCCAAGGTCGCTGCCGATGTTGCGAATGCGCTTGGTGCCAAACACCAGCAGCACAATGATGAGAACGACGATGAGTTGGTATATGCCAATAGAGGGAAAACCCATGATTACCGTCCTGCGAACCTGGATTGAGCCGCAAGGCTCAGGAGAGGTGCAGTTTATCAGCTTGCCGCGAGGCGGCGCAGCCGAAAACCGGCAATGGCGGCCATGAACAGCGCCATAAACCCGACCCAGGGGGGCGACATCAGCGGCACTTCGGCCGGCGCCGCCTGGGCAGCCCGGCAGGCGCCGGGTGGTGCAATGGCCAGCGATTCAACGCCAACGATGGTGTCGGCCACGTGCTCGGCGCGACCGGTTTCGGCATCGATGCGCAGAATCTGGCTGGGCAGGCGGCTTGACGAAGGCGGCACGCTGTTGCGGTCGGTGATGGCCCACAGGACGTCATTCTCGTCGGCGGCCAGGCCAGCCTGATTGTAGGGCGCCGCAGCGCTGCCCAGGGCACCGATCAGGATGGCTTTTGGCTTTTCGGGATCAATGCGGTAAAGATTGCGGGCCACCGCATGTCCGTTGCGGTCGGTGCCAAGCCCGATGCCGTAAATGGTGCTGCCAATGCTGGCCAGGTCCACAATGGGCACATCCAGATCGCCGATGAGATCAAGCCGGCCTGTTTGCGGGTCGGCCCAGAACAGCTGGCGGGTGCCGGCAGCCGATACCAGCAAGTCGCCTTCGCAGGTAAAGGTCATGCCGAAGTCCATGCTCTGATTGCCCGACAGGGCCATGTTGGAAATCGCCTGGGGCCCGCCTATGGGCACCGCGTTGCCGGTCTTGATGCTGATGCGCAGAAGCGTGTTGGTGTTGTCGTCGGTGCCAAACAGCTTGTCAGGCTCCTGAAAGGCCAGGCCTTCCACATCGATGAATTCACCCTGGCCAGTGTCGCCGACATAGTCCGTTTCACCGGATGCAAGGTCGATGCGCCACAGGGCAAACACGCGGCTGTCGTCTTCAAAATCCCCGCGCGAATTGACCGCGTAGCCATGGGGCTGCGCCCACACCGCCCCGCTGACCACCAAAATGAGGGTCAGCAATACGTATCTCCAGATTGCGGGAGCGGGCGTTCGCATTGTTGTTCTTGGATGCATCCAGTACATCGGGTCCGATGCCGCCATGATAGCAGAACAGCCCCGGCTGTCACATTGTCCGTCGGGCAATCAGCTTGGCTGCAACAACAAGGTTGACCATTCCGGACGGGCGGTGACTACAATGACAGCCCAAACCCACTTGTCGCATTGAATAGCCGTGTCAACCCAATACAACCAGTCCGCCCGAACCAAACAAGCAGTCCGCCAGCTCAACACCCACAACGAGGCCGCCCGGGCCGCTGTACTTCTGGTTAACCTGGGTACGCCCGAGGCGCCCACAGCAAAGGCGCTGCGCCCCTACCTGCGGGAATTTCTTGGTGACCCGCGGGTGATCGAGGCACCGCGCCTGCGCTGGTGGTTCATTCTCAACGGATTTATCGTGCCCTTTCGCTCACCGCGTTCGGCCCGGGCCTACAAGCGCATCTGGACCGACCAGGGCTCGCCGCTGTTGATCGGCAGCCGCCAGCTGGCCGGTCGGCTGGCTGACGAGTTTCGCAACAGCCTGCCGCGCGTGGAAGTCATGCTGGCCATGAACTACGGTAAGCCCGACATTGATTCCTGCGTTGCAAGGCTGCGGCAAAAAAATATTCAGCGCCTGCTGGTGCTGCCGCTGTATCCGCAATATTCAGGCACCACAACCGCATCGGTGTTCGATCGCGTCACCGACGCCCTGAAGCGCCTGCGCTGGCTGCCGGAAGTGCGTTTCATCAATGACTATCACCGCGACGAGGGCTGGCTTCAGGCCATTGCCGATTCCATCCGGCGCTTTCAGAAGAACAGGCCCAGGCCGGACAAGCTGCTGTTTTCGTTTCACGGCATTCCCAAAAGCTGCCTGCTTGACGGCGACCCCTACTATTGCCAGTGCCAGGCCAGCGCGCGCCGCATTGCCGCCCTGCTGGGGCTTGCAGACGATGAATGGATGGTCAGCTTCCAGTCGCGCCTGGGGCGGGCTGAATGGCTCAAGCCCTACACCGACGAAACCTTTGAGGCCCTGCCTGCACAGGGCGTGAAAAACCTGCACGTGGTGTGCCCGGGCTTTTCCATAGACTGCCTGGAAACCATCGATGAAATCGCATTTGAAGGGCGCGAGGAATTCATTGCCGCCGGCGGCGAATCGCTTGAATACATCCCCTGTCTCAACGACTCGGATGACCACGTCAAGGTATTGAGCCAGCTCAGCCGCCGGCACGGCCAGGGCTGGCCCGAGTTTGACGGCGCCCGCGACAGCGCTGCATCCGCGCTGGAAAAGCGCGTCGAACGCGCGCTGGATGCGGCAGACTTTCTGGAGCTCGACTAAAGCGCCGGCATGAGCGATGGCGCCCGCTGCGAATCGGCTTTGCATACTCCGCAGACCATTCTGCGGCAGGTTTTTGGCTACCGGCAGTTTCGCGGCCAGCAGCAGCAGATTATTGACCACGTCCTGACCGGCGGCCACGCGCTGGCGCTCATGCCCACCGGTGGCGGCAAGTCCCTGTGCTACCAGATCCCGGCCCTGATCAGACCGGGCACGGCCGTGGTCATCTCGCCGCTGATCGCCCTCATGCGCGACCAGGTCAGCGCACTGCAGCACAACGGAGTGGCCGCCGCCGTGCTCAATTCCTCGCTCAGCGCCCAGGAACAGCGCCGCACCGAGCAGGCGCTGGCGGCCGGGCAGCTCAAGCTGGTCTATATTGCACCCGAGCGCCTGCTGCGCGGCTACACGCTTGACCTGCTCGCCCGCTGCAGCATCAGCTTGTTTGCCATAGACGAAGCCCACTGTGTATCGCAGTGGGGCCACGATTTCAGGCCCGAGTATCTGCGCCTGGATCTGCTGGGCAAGCACTTTCCCGACGTGCCGCGGCTGGCGCTGACCGCCACCGCCGACCCGCGCACCCGCAAGGAAATTGCCGCCCGCCTGCTTGATCCGCAGGCGCGCATATTCACCGACAGCTTCGACCGCCCCAACATTCATTACCGGGTCGGCCTGAAGCGCAATGCTCGCAACCAGCTGCTGGCGTTTATCCAGCGCCATCACAGCGGCCATGCGGGCATCGTGTACTGTTTTTCGCGCAACAAAACCGAACAGACCGCAGCCTGGCTGGCCAGACAGGGGCTGGATGTGGTGGCCTATCATGCCGGCCTGTCCAGGGACGAGCGCCAGGCTGCCCAGGACCGCTTTATCCATGATGACGGGGTCATTGTTTGTGCCACCACCGCCTTTGGCATGGGCATAGACAAGCCCGACGTGCGCTTTGTTGCCCACCTCGACCTGCCCCAAAGCATCGAGGCCTACTACCAGGAAACCGGGCGCGCCGGGCGCGACGGGTTGCCGGCCGATGCCTGGATGGTGTACAGCCTGGCCGACGTGGTGCGCATTCGCCAGCTGCTGGCGCAGTCCGATGCCGGCAGCGAACACAGAATTGTTGAGCAGGAACGGCTGACCGCACTGCTGGCCTACAGCGAACATGCCGGCTGCCGCCGTCCGCCCCTGCTGGGCTATCTGGGCGAAAACCACCCGGGCAGTTGCGGCAATTGCGACAACTGTGAGCACCCCCCGCAAACCTGGAACGCCACCGAAGCCGCGCGCATGGCCCTGTCCTGCGTGTATCGCACCGGGCAGCGCTTTGGAGCCGGCCATGTCATAGACGTTCTCACCGGCAAACGCAGCCGGCGCGTCGACCAGCTGGGCCACGACCGGCTCAGCACCTGGAACATCGGCCGCGACATCGGCCGCAACACCTGGCATTCGGTGCTGCGCCAGCTGCTGGCTGCCGGGCTGCTGGTTCCCGACCCGGACGGGCACGGCGGCCTGCGGCTGGGGCCGGACTGCCGCGCCGTGCTGCGCGGTGAAGTCGATATTGAAATGCGCCGCGACGTCTTCCCCCGGGGGCACCGCAGCACGAAATCCAGGGTGGACAGGGTCGACCCCGGGGTTCTGGACGAGTCACCGCTGGCGCTGGCACTGCGCCGCTGGCGCATGGACACTGCCCGCCAGGAAGGCAGGCCACCGTATGTCATCTTCAACGACGCCACCCTGGCCGGCATCATTGAACAGCGGCCGCAAAACAAAGCAGAGCTGTCACAGGTCAGCGGCATAGGCGAGCACCGCCTGAAAACCTACGGCGCGGCCATTCTTGAAATACTGGCTGAAAACCGGCGCAGGGAGGCCTGACCGCTCAGCCGGCCGCCAGTCGGAAAAAGACCACCAGAGGCGCAAACAGCACCAAAAGAATGAAGATGCTGGCGACAACCGCCAGCAGCACCGTCAGCGGGCGGCGCACGATGTTGGACCACAGCGTGTCGGCCTGCCCGCTTTCACGCGCCTGGCGCCAGGCCTCGCGCGCTTTCTCCCGGCGTTCCTGCTGATAGTCGTCCATCAGCTCGCGGGCGCGCGGGTAGTCTTCCCTGTGCTTGAGCCATATGCCGCCGGCGCTGATTCTGAACGGCCCCGGCGGCGTGATGTAACAGGCAATGCCGTGGCGGCGCATCAGGGCATGCACCTCTTCGGCCTCGTCATCGGGCACGTGACGCAGATTGAGCAGCAGGCGGGACATGGTTCAGTTCAACAAAATCAGTCGCCCTTTTCCTGCTGCAAAATGGTTTTGCCGGAACCAAACGAAACCGGCGACTGGGCGCCCAGCCAGGCCAGCACCGCGTAGGCAGCCGCATTCTGGGCCAGGGATTCGGCGTCCACCTTGTCGAGGGTGTCGTTTTCGGTGTGGTGGTAGTCAAAATAGCGCGTGCCGTCCTGGTGCAGGTCCACGGCCGCCACGCCCAGCGGCAGCGCCGGGCTGAAGTCTGGCCCGCCGCTGGCGCGACGTGCACCCAGCTCAATGCCCAAAGGCGCCAGCTCCTGTTGTATGGCCTGTATCACCGGCCAGGCTTCATCGCTGACGCGTGCACCAATGGCGTATACCTTGCCGTCGCCAAAATCGGACTCGGCCACCAGCTGGTAGTTTTCAATGTCGTCGGCATGCGCCCGGGCCCAGGCGTGGCCGCCCCACAGCCCGGTCTCTTCGGCCGCAAACAAAATGACATGGATGGAACGTTCGGGCCGCTGCTCCAGGCCGGCAATCAGGCGCGCCGCCTCGGTCACTATGGCCACCCCGGCGCCGTCGTCAAGCGCGCCCGTGCCCACATCCCACGAGTCGAGATGGGCGCCCAGGGCAACGATTTCCTCGGGCCTGCCGGCGCCGGTAATTTCGCCAATGACGTTGTACGAGGTGTGGGCATCGATGGTTTCGGCATCAACTTCCACCTGCATTCTGACCGCCTCGTCGCCGGCCATCAAGCGCTCCAGCAGATCGGCGTCGGGGTTGGATATGGCCAGCGCCGGGACCATGTCCACGTCCTTTTCATGGCGCTGCATGCCGGCGTGGGCAAAACGGTTGTCGGAGGTGCCAATGGAGCGGATAACCAGCGCGGCTGCACCCTTTGCGGCCGCAATGCGCGCGCCGCCCGAGCGCACGCCCACCGCCTGGCCGTACCCCGCTCCGCTGCGGGTACGCTCCATGCGGTTGCGCACAAATATGATCCTGCCGGCCACCTCGTCTTCAGAGACGTTTTCCAGCGCCTCCAGGTCATCAAGCATGACCACTTCAGACTCAATGCCGCCTTCGGGCGTTGACGGTGAAAAGCCCAGGGCCAGCGCCGTCAGCGGCTGGCTGGCCGGCGACACAACCTTCGCGCTCTGGCCGTAGCGCCGCCACACAGGAAAAGTGGCCGGCTCGGTCCAGACCCGGTCGAAGCCCTGGTCGCGGAGCATTTTCTGCGCCCATTCCACGGCGCGCTTTTCGCCATCGCTGCCGGCCATGCGCGGCCCGATCAGCGTGGTCAGATCGGCAACGATCTCAAACCCGCCGTCGCCGGCCAGGGCAGCCGCCCTGAGTTCGCGCGCCGTTTCCAGGTCGGATTCGCTGAACGTTTCTGCGGCCAGGGATGCACAGGCCAGCAGCGCGGCCGCCGCAAGCAGTTTTAAATTCATGCTGTTTTCTCCTGAAAAAATAACAACCCGACGGCGCATTGCACAACGAATGTCGCCGCCGGGCAGAGTAACCTGTCAGTATGAGCCCTGCGAAGGCAAATAGGGCTCCAGATGGTCAAGGGCGCGGCGGTATACGCGCCGCTTGAAAGAGATGACGTGATCTACCGGATACCAAAAGTCCACCCAGCGATAGGCATCAAATTCGGGCCGGTCGTCAAAGGCCAGGTCAAAGGCCCGGTCATCGGCCAGAAACTGCAGCAGAAACCAGACCTGCTTCTGCCCGATGCAAACCGGCCTCTGGTGGCGCCGCTGAAAACGCCTGGGAAGGCGATAGCGCAGCCAGCCGGGTGTTTGGCCAAGAACCTTGACATGCCCGGGCGCCAGGCCGGTTTCTTCGGTCAGCTCGCGATACATGGCCTCAACCGGCGTTTCGTCGGTGTTCATGCCGCCCTGGGGAAACTGCCAGCCGCCGCGCCCGGCCCGACGCGCCCAGAACACGCGGCCATCGCTACGGGCCAGCACTATCCCGACGTTGGGCCTGAATCCATCCGGATCAATCATGATGCTCTATGCTGTGGCCGGCTATCATACCGGCCAGCAAATCCTGTCTACTGGCCACGATGTTAAACAATTCATGACCCAGACTCCAGCCAAAAGCCGCACGCTGGTGTGGGCGGCGCTGATTGCCCTGCCGCCGGCCGCCCTGCTGCTGGCCGTCAGCTGGGGAAGCAGCGGCTGGACCTGGCCCTTTGGCGCCGGAGCGGGCATGAACCAAATCATTCTCGAACTGCGCCTGCCGCGCGCCCTGGCCGCCCTGGTCACCGGCGTTTTGCTGGCCCAGGCGGGCTGCCTCATGCAGGTTCTTTTGCGCAACCCGCTGGCCGATCCCTATATTCTGGGGCTGTCGGGCGGCGCATCGGCCTTTGCGCTCATCGGCATGAGCCTGGGCCTGACGCTTCTGCCGGTGCCCGTGCTCGCCTTTGCCGGCAGTCTGCTGACCATGCTGATTGTTTTTGTGCTGGCCCGCGGCCGGGGTGCCTGGAGCACCACGCGCGTGCTGCTCACCGGCGTGGTGGTTGCCTCCGGCTGGGGCGCCATCATTTCACTGATTCTGGCCACCGGTCCCGATGCCAGCCTGCGCTCCATGCTGTACTGGCTGATGGGCGACTTGAGCAACGCCGGCCTGTCGGCCTGGTGGCTGCCGGTTCTGGCCGCCGGCAGCGCCGTTCTCTGGCTGCGCAGCCGCACGCTAAACGTGCTGACCGCCGGCGAGAAGCAGGCCGCGCTGCTGGGGGAATCCTCGCGCACCCGCCTTTGGGAAATCTACGTGGTCGCTTCCCTGCTCACCGCCATGGCGGTTTCGCTGGCCGGCGCCATCGGCTTTGTCGGCCTGATCGTGCCGCATCTGATGCGTCTTGTGGTCGGCGCCGACCATCGCGTTCTGCTGCCGGCCGCCTCCCTGTTCGGCGGCGGGTTTCTGGTGCTGGCCGACACCGCCGCGCGCTCGCTGCTCAGTCCGCGTCAGCTGCCCGTGGGCGTGCTGACCGCCCTCATCGGCGTGCCGCTGTTTTTGCTGCTGCTGTATCGCGCCGCCCGGATTCGCTGACCATGCCCGCCCCGCGCCCGCCCGCCCTCATTGCCGAAGACCTGCGCGTTCGCATCGGCCATGTAGAGGTTGTCAACAATCTGAACCTGGCCGTTCGCCCGGGTCAGCTGTTTGGCGTGCTGGGCCCCAACGGCGTGGGCAAGACAACGCTGCTGGAAACCCTGGCCGGCCTGCGCCCGCCGCAGCGCGGCGGCATAACCCTGGGCGGTGACCGCATGGACACGCTGGACAGGCGGGAAATCGCCCGCCGGCTGGGCATGCTGATGCAGCACACCAGCTATGCGTTTGAAGCCACCTGTCTGCAAACGGCCCTGGTCGGCCGGCACCCCCACATCAAACCGTGGTCGCGCGAAAGCCGCCGCGATCGCAACCTGGCCCGGCAGGCGCTCGATGATGTGCACATTCTGGACCTGGCGCAGCGCAGCTGCATGGATCTTTCAGGCGGCGAGTCACGTCGCCTGGCGCTGGCCACCCTGCTGGTTCAGGATCCGCCGGTCATGCTTCTGGACGAACCCACCAACCACCTCGATCCGGCCAACCAGGTCACCATTCTCAACGTGATTGACCGCCAGGTCCGGGAACACCGCAAGTGCGCCGTCATGGCCCTGCACGAAGTCAACCTGGCCAGCTGCTACTGCAGCCATGTGCTGCTCTTGTACGGCGAGGGCGAATGGGAGGCGGGCCCCAGCCGGGAGCTGCTTACCGCCGACAACCTGTCGCGGCTGTATCACTGCCGCGTGCGCCTGATAGATGACGGCCGTCAGCGCGTGTTTGCCGTGGCCGGTCAGCGCTCATGACACACGCCAGGTGCTCAGCCTTCCATCAGCAGCACGCTCTGGCCATCTGAAAGACGCTCGTTGCCGCGCACAATCACCTGGTCACCGGGCTGGATGGGGCCGCTGACTTCAATCCAGTCGCCCTGGCCTATGCCGGTGGCCACGCGGGCCTGCCTGGCCTTGTAATCGTCGCTGACCACAAATACGGTTGTGCCCGTGCCGCGCAGCACCAGCGCATCGCGGGGCACGGCAAGAACCTCGCGCATCTCAGATGTTGGCACCGTGACCCTGACGGTTTGACCCACCGGCAGCGACTCCTGAATGTCCATGCGCAGCTCAAAGACGTGCAGATTTTCGCTGCCCACGCTGACCTTGGTGCGCAGCGGCGCGTGAAACAGTTGATCGGCCGCGCTGATCTCAATGAAATCGCCCGAGCTGACAAAGGGGTAGTAGCGCAACGGTGCCCGCGCCACAATTTCCAGGCTGTCGGGATCAACCATGCGCACCACCTCGGCGCCGCTGCCAACGCGCTCGCCGGCGCGCGCCAGGCGCTCGACCACCACGCCGGAGAACGGCGCTTCTATTCGCGTTCTTTCAATCTGATCGCGCAGCTGCTCAAGCCGTGACCGCGTCACCTCAAGATCGGCCAGCGCCATGTCCCGATCCGAGCGGGTCTCGTCTATCTGGCTGACGGCCGCCAGGTTGGTTTCGGCCAGACGCTCAACGCGTGCCAGCGCCGACTCCAGATAGCTCAGTCGTGCCTCGCCGCGCCTGAGATCGGCTTCCAGCTCGGCCTTGCGAAGCTTCAGCGCGGTGTCTTCTATGCGTGCAACTGCATCGCCCTTTGCAACCTGCGTACCCACGTCGGCCACCTCGAGCAGGCGTCCGTCAACCTCGGCCGACAGCACGGCGTCAAAGCGCGACAGCACCGTGCCCGGTACCTGCATGGCCGGCGTCATCTCCCGATGTTCCGCCAGCGCAACCTTAACAGGTGCCGCACCGCCAGGCTGTGCGCCGACGGCGGCAGGCAGCAGGGCTGCCATGGAAACAGAAACCAGCAGGGCAAATCTTTTCATTCTTGTTCCTTTCATCATGCCGGCACAACGTCGGCGTCGGCCGCGCTGTACCTGGATTCATTGGTTCGCAGCAGCGCCGGCAGCAAAACCAGGGTAAACAGGGTGCTGATGGCCAGGCCGCCCACAATAACGGCAGCCAGTCCCTGATAAAGTTCCGTTCCTGCCCCCGGCACAACAACCAGCGGCAGCATGCCAAACAGGCTGGTGGCGGTGCTCATGAGAATGGGCCGCAGGCGCTCGCGAACCGCCACCTCCACCGCGTCGCGGCGGCCCAGCCCTTCCTCGCGCTCGCCGTCGCGCGCCCGATACACCAGCAAAATGGCGTTGTTGACCACCAGCCCCAGCAAAATGACAAAGCCGATCATGGTCAGCATGTCCATGGCCTGACCGGTAAACAGACCCAGAAACCGCAGCGCCACCACCCCGCCAACCGTCGCCATGGGAATGGTGGTCAGCACCAGAAGCGAGTCCTTGAAGGAGCGGAACAGCGCCGAAATGAGCAGATACAAAATCACCACCGCCAAAAGAAAGCTGCCGGCCAGGCTCGACAGGGTTTCATCCAGCGCCTCGGCCGTGCCGCGGTAGCTGACCACGCCGTCGGCCGGCAGGGCCTGGCGGATGGCCGGCTCGATTTCATTCCTGATGTAGTCCAGCGCCGTTTCCATGGGCATGCCCGAAGGCGGCGTAACCTCCAGTGTCAGCGTGCGGCGACGGTCCACGCGCCGGATCTGGTTGGCGCCCACGGTGCGCTCAAGCCGGGCCAGCTCGCCCAGCGTTGAAACCTGACCGGACGGGGTCGCAACCGGCATGCTCATCAGATCTTCCGGCGTCACCCACTCGGGCCCGCGCAAAATGACGTCCAGGCGCCGATCGCCGTCAAAATAGTCGCCCAGAAACGCCCCGTCGCCAAAAGCGCGCACCAGATTGGCCACCTCACTGCGCGACCAGCCGTGCTCGGCAATGCTGCGGTCATCGGGCAGCAGGCGCAGCTCCGGCTGGGCCAGTTCTAGTTCGGGCTGGGGGCGAATATTGGCCTCCGGCATCTTGCGGCTGATTTCATCAAAGGCGGCCCGGCCGGCCTCCAGCAGCTGGTCAACATCGGTGGCCTGCAGGTCGATGTCAATCTGGCGCGAGCCGCGCCCGCCAAAAATGGGGGAGCGGCTGGCGCGCCCGAAGGTGTCTGGAAATCCGGCCAGAACCTCGTTGTTGACCAGATTCAGCAGCTCATCAACTTCGCGGCTGTTGACCGCGCTCATGCCCAGGAATGCGCCGCTGCCGAAATAGCCCAGAAAGGTATTGGCGATTTCCGGCTGTTTTTCACCGCGGATATAGGGCAGCAAACGCTCGTTGATGGGGCCTATAAGCTCGGCCTCGGCCGTGTCGGGCCCCATGCCGGGCGGCGTTTGCAAGAAACCGAACAGGTTGTTGCGCTTGCCTTCGGGAAGGTAATCAGCCGGCGGCAGCAGCAAAAGCCCCAGCACAACGGGCACAATGGTCAGTCCGACTATCCACAGGCGGCGACGCTGCGCTGTATCGGTCAGGCGCATGACCACGCCGGTCATGCTGCGCCACCAGTGGCCATGCAGGTCCTCGACCTTTTGGTCGCCCATGAAGCGGTAGGCGGTGGTGGGCAGCACCACAATGGCCACCAGCAGCGAGCAGACAATG
>Ga0209487_1002166_pt1 | contig 16126 bp, 16 predicted proteins | sample Poulit2012_FD_187524 | JGI IMG/M metagenome (GOLD analysis project Ga0209487, IMG submission 187524) | Agricultural soil microbial communities from Georgia to study Nitrogen management - Poultry litter 2012 (SPAdes) (version 2) | ecosystem: Environmental > Terrestrial > Soil > Agricultural land...
CGAGGTGGAAGCGTGGTGACACGTGGAGCTGACGGATACTAATTGATCGAGGACTTAACTAACTTTTTTATCGATGTGATGTCGATGGATGATTATTGATACTCTTATTTAGTTTTCAAGGTATAAACGAAAAATGGTTTAACTTGGCATGATTTACTTGCTTTTTTCTAAAAAACAATTATAATGATAATTGTCGCTAAAAACAACATAAGAATTACAAGTGTACATAAATGCTTTGAAAATAAACATTTTGTTTATAAATATACAATAATCTCCTTGGTGTTAGTCGCATTTATTACGTTGGATGTAAATGGGTATCATAAATGAGATAATCCAAACTATTCCACAGTAGCTCAGTGGTAGAGCAACGAGCAATTCTTCCACCGAATTAGCTACGAGTAACCCCGAAGCATTCACACCTTCGAGTAATCGAGCAGATGCAGGGGTTGGTGAAATGCTTGCTGGTACAAATGTATATAATTTAACTAACATTATTCCACAGTAGCTCAGTGGTAGAGCAATCGGCTGTTAACCGATCGGTCGTAGGTTCGAATCCTACCTGTGGAGCCATGGAGAGCTGTCCGAGTTGGCCGAAGGAGCACGATTGGAAATCGTGTAGGCCACTAACGTGGCCTCGAGGGTTCAAATCCCTCGCTCTCCGCCACACACATAAAGGCCCGTTGGTCAAGTGGTTAAGACATCGCCCTTTCACGGCGGTATCACGGGTTCGAATCCCGTACGGGTCACCATTTTATTAAACTTAAGTTGTTGTTATGGATGATGCTATCCAAGTTTAATGTGTCGGAGGATTAGCTCAGCTGGGAGAGCACTTGCCTTACAAGCAAGGGGTCGCAGGTTCGAGCCCTGCATCCTCCACCATTGATTACTCTTAAACATTCAACAATAAAGGATAGCTCAAATTCAATACTTTATCATATCGCGGGGTGGAGCAACGAGCAGGGCATCATCGAATAATCCGCGAGTAACTTCGAAGCATTCACATCTTTGAATTAGCTAGTAGATGCAGAAGTAAACCATTGCTCATTGTTCAAAATTAATACTTTATCATATCGCGGGGTGGAGCAGGCTGGTAGCTCGTTGGGCTCATAACCCAAAGGTCGCAGGTTCAAATCCTGCCCCCGCAACCAAACAATGGTCTGGTAGTTCAGTGGTTAGAATGCCTGCCTGTCACGCAGGAGGTCGCGGGTTCGAGTCCCGTCCAGACCGCCATTATCTCACACGGCTCGGTAGCTCAGTCGGTAGAGCAAAGGACTGAAAATCCTTGTGTCGGCGGTTCGATTCCGTCCCGAGCCACCATTTCCTTAAACAGGAGATTAGCCTATGGAGGGGTAGCGAAGTGGCTAAACGCGGCGGACTGTAAATCCGCTCCCATCGGGTTCGGCAGTTCGAATCTGCCCCCCTCCACCACTTTCATATAGGGGTATAGTTCAATTGGCAGAACAGCGGTCTCCAAAACCGTCAATGTGGGTTCGAGTCCTACTACCCCTGTTAATTATATGGCGATCGTGGCGAAGCGGTCAACGCACCGGATTGTGGCTCCGGCATCCGTGGGTTCGAATCCCATCGATCGCCCCATATATTTAAAAATTGGGCTATAGCCAAGCGGTAAGGCAACGGGTTTTGGTCCCGTTATTCCTAGGTTCGAATCCTAGTAGCCCAGCTTATGCGGAAGTAGTTCAGTGGTAGAATATCACCTTGCCAAGGTGGAGGTCGCGGGTTCGAATCCCGTCTTCCGCTTTTGTTTTTTGAAAATGGCGGCATAGCCAAGTTGGTAAGGCAGAGGTCTGCAAAACCTTTATCATCGGTTCAAATCCGGTTGCCGCCTCTTGTTTCTTATCGAGCCAGTGTGGCGGAATTGGCAGACGCGCGTGACTCAAAATCACGTTCCTCACGGAGTGCCGGTTCGATCCCGGCCACTGGTATAAGTAGGGTCATTTTAGATAAGATAAGAAAAATCATCACATACCTTTAATCATTGTTACACCAATGGTTAAGGGTATTTTTGTGCTTGTTTTAAATATCGATATTAAGATTGAATAGGATTGATTTCTGAAAAACACTACACAAATACTACACATTTTTATACAACCATATCATCGAGTACACAATTGCTTTCTTTGCATCTTCTTGCTTTAATTCAGATAGAACATGTGCATAATCTTGTTGAGTTCTGATAGTATTTTTATGGCCGAGTGATTCGGATACGTAACCGAGCGACAAACGTTTATATAATAGCACACTGGCATACGTATGACGTAAACCATGTAATGTTACTGTGCCTATACCTAAATCTGTTAAAACCTTTTTTGATTACGAGGTATATAACGATCTTGGCTACAGTGAGCGCAAGTACTATCGAGTCAAGGTAAGGGCATTTTATAAATTGGATTTAATATTAAAAATAGAAGTTTACAAGGAGGAATCAGAAGATGAACTTTGTGCAGCCGATTAGAGATATTGAGGAAATAAGAGAGATTAGACGCTACCTAAGAGATAAAAGCTATCGCAATTATATGTTGTTTGTTACAGGAATCAATAGTGGTTTAAGAATAAGTGATATCTTGAAATTACGAGTACTTGATACAAAACGTCCATACTTTAGTTTAGTAGAAATGAAAACAGGTAAGGTAAAGCGAATTGAGATCACTCCAGGGCTTCAAAGGGAATTAAAAGAATATGCTTCAGATATGGAGGATCATGAATATTTGTTTAATAAGTAGAGAAGGCATCAATAAACCAATTGGACGGAGCACGGCATATAAATACTAAGGGATGTTGCAGCACATGTGAACTTAGAAAACATTGGTACTCATACGCTTAGAAAGACGTTTGGGTACCATTTTTATAAGCAATATAAGGATGTCGCTTTACTGCAGAGGATATTTAAAAACTCAGAGCCAAGAATCACGGAGGATAAACGACATGAAAATAGATAACATGAACAAGTGGATGGAACCAAACAAATAGAGATATTAATAAAAAATGATGAAAAAATATGGCAGATAAATGGTAGATGCTGGCAGATTGTTTCGGTTAGATACGTTATTATGTAAGTGTGGCGGAAACCACAGAAACTATGACACGATAGAGTACCAATAAATCAGTATATCGTAAAAAGGAACTGGCGGGGCTGATCTCTTATTAGTATTGCTAAATATCTCCTGTTATAGGATAATATACCTATATACATAAATGGGGGTTGATTAAAATAAAAAGGTTAATCGGACTTATAATTTTACTGGTTTTGTTGGTTGGGTGTAGTAATAGTACTGATATCGATGGGGAAAAGGTTACTTTTGAGGAATTGCAAGATAAAATTAGCGAGAAAGAAGATGATTTAGAGGAAGTTGAAAATAAAATAAAATCATCGGAAAAAGACTTGAATAGAATTGAAAAGGATTTATCGGATAATAAAAAGAAATATGATGACTTGGAAACATTAGCTAAAAACGAAGAAGATTTAAAATCAGAAGTAAAGACAAAAGAAGATGAATTGGAAGAATTAGAAGAAACATTAAAAGAAACTCAAGAGAAATTTGACACCTTACAAGGTGATTTAGTAAAGATGGAAGACGAACCGTTGAAAGTAAACGCTGGTTATTTCTACTTTGGTTCAGATATTGAGCCGGGTAGATATATAGTCAAGCCTCAATCTGGTAATAGCGGGAATTTTTTTGTGAGAGGTACTAATCGAGTTAACATCATTTTGGGAAATGACAGTGAGCGTCATTTAGAAGAATACACATTTGAAGCATCAGACGGAGATGAACTTGAAACGGGATTACCAATCGAACTATATCCAGCTGAACAATAAAGGGTAAGACACTTACAAAAATGTAGGTGTCTTTTTATACAAGATTAAGAAAATAAAATGATTGATATGGCAACTTGAACTGGTATACTTAAATAGGATTAAACGGACGGAAAAGGGGGAGGCCGATGCTGTGCTGGTAACGTTTCAAATCATATTAATTGTTATGGTTATAATAGGCTTTCTTGGTATGATTGGCGAGAAAGAAAACGAAAACCTCAGAAATAGTCTTATGAAAGTTTGCATCATTGCAATTATTGCATTTATAATAACAATCTCATTATAGTAAGTTAAGCAAAGATAAATGAAGCGATTTTCAATTAGACGGTCTGGACGGCTTTAGTTATCGACAATAGTCGCTAGAAATATATTTTTTAATGAAAAATGATGAATATCTCGATGAATGACAGATAGTTTAAACACATTTTTGAAGACATCTCTTTATGTGAGGTGTTTTTAGTTTGTTCTAAAAAGCTATATATCTAGGTGGACATACAATAAGCTAAATCCTTATATCCATATTCAATTAAAAATTGAATGATATGATCATTCATCTACCGCCGTATATGATATTAGGACAAGATGGACATAATAAAGAAAGAACAGCGATGTTATGATGTTAATGACGTCATAACAAGGCTATTCTTTTTCGGAAATACGTTTAAAAATGGCACCAATTAATTTCTGACTGTCTGTCACGTTTTAATAAGGTATTTGCTCTGGAAAAGGGTTTGCTGCCAAAGAAGCCACGATAGGCGGATAACGGGCTGGGGTGTGGTGACTTGATAATAAAATGTTTGTTTGTATCAATTAATTTTACTTTCGCCTGCGCAGCAGCACCCCACAAAATATATACAATACGTTCAGATTTCTGATTTAAGGTTGATATAATCTGGTCGGTAAACGTCTCCCAGCCTCTTCCCTTATGGGAGTGGGCTTGTCCAGCTCTAACTGTTAAGACTGTATTTAGTAAAAGCACACCTTGTTTCGCCCAACCTATTAGACTGCCATCCTTTGGTATAACGCAACCAACATCCTGTTGCAACTCTTTGAAGATATTCATTAATGAGGGAGGTTGCTTAATATTCGGTTGTACAGAGAAACTCAAACCATGGGCCTGATAAGGTCCATGGTATGGATCTTGACCTAAAATAACGACTTTAACATCTGAAAAAGGTGTATAATGTAAAGCATTAAAAATATCATATTGATCTGGATAGACTGTACCATTCATATATTCTGTTTTTAGAAACTCACGTAAATTTAAATAATAGGGCTTCTCAAATTCTGCTTTGAGCAAGGGTGCCCAATCATTGTGCAATATCTGTTTGCTCATGAATCATAACCATCCTTTTTTGAAAACGATATCAATAAGATGTTAAAACAAGAACAAGCGAACGAGTCATGCTTGGTCTTTGAATTAGTAACATGTTATGATATTTTATATTGATGATCATTTAAAGGCGTGTTTTCATTTATAAAAATGAGTGCCCTATCTAAGTCATATTTTGTTATAACATCCTGTAACCAAAAGTAGACCAAAACCATCGCAACAACACATACTAATATAATTAAAAGAACCATTTTTTTACCTTGCATAACATGACCTCCTTTGGCTATTGAACTAAATGAAGCTTTCTATTTTTTTAAATTATTACTATACACACCATCATAACATGTAATATACGTTGTGTCATAAAGGAGAGATAACATTGACAGAGAAATTTATTTTAGCACTTGATCAAGGGACAACGAGTTCACGGGCGATTTTGTTTAATCATAGTGGAGATATCGTCGAAATAGCACAGCAGACGTTCGAGCAATTTTTTCCGCATCCAGGGTGGGTTGAACATGACGCAAATGTGATATGGAATTCAATCACTTCATGTATTGCCGAAGTGTTACGCAAGGCTGAAGTAGATCCAAATCAAATTGCTGGAATCGGTATTACGAACCAACGTGAAACAGCTGTTGTCTGGGATAAACATACTGGCAGACCGATTTATCACGCGGTTGTTTGGCAATCGCGTCAAACTGAGGAAATTTGTGAATCACTTAGGGAAAAAGGGTATGAACAGTTATTTAAGGATAAAACAGGGTTACTGATTGACCCTTACTTTTCAGGTACAAAAGTAAAGTGGATCCTGGATCATGTTGAAGGGGCACGGGAGAAAGCTGAAAATGGCGATTTAATGTTTGGGACAATTGATACGTGGCTTATTTATAAGCTGTCCGGTGGAAAAAAACATGTAACAGATTATTCTAATGCATCTCGGACACTCATGTATAATATTTATGATTTACAGTGGGACGATGAATTGCTTGATATTTTATCGGTACCTAAATCTATGCTTCCAGAAGTGCACGCATCCTCTGAAATCTATGCACATACCGTTGATTATCACTTTTTTGGTCATAAGGTGCCGATTGCTGGGATTGCTGGTGACCAACAAGCAGCATTATTTGGGCAAGCATGCTTCGAATCGGGTATGGCAAAAAACACATATGGCACAGGTTGTTTTGTACTTATGAATACCGGTGAAAAGGCAGTGGCTTCTGAACATGGTTTATTAACAACAATTGCATGGGGCATTGATGGGAAAGTGGAATATGCTTTAGAAGGGAGTATTTTTGTTGCGGGGTCAGCGATTCAGTGGTTGGAGGATGGCCTAGGTATCATTGACAATGCGGCTGAAAGTGAATCATATGCTAAGCAAGTCGAATCAACAGAAGGTGTCTATATTGTCCCAGCCTTTGTCGGACTTGGAACACCGTATTGGGATAGTGATGCAAGAGGTTCGATACTCGGAATCACGCACGGGACAACAAAGGCACATGTTGTTAGGGCGACACTGGAATCGCTAGCTTATCAGACAAAAGATGTCCTCGATGTTATGATCAAAGAGTCGCGAATTGATTTAAAATCACTCCGTGTAGATGGTGGTGCTGTTAAAAATGACTTTCTCATGCAATTTCAAAGTGATATGCTCGAAGGAGATGTCGAGCGACCAGTTGTGCAAGAAACAACGGCATTAGGTGCCGCTTATTTAGCAGGTTTAGCGGTTGGTTTTTGGGAGAATAAAGAGGAAATAGCTAAACACTGGAAAAATGAACAGACTTTTAAGCCAATCATGACCAAGGATGAACGTCAATCCTTGTATAATAATTGGCAAAAAGCGATTGCATCAACACGGACATTTAAGTGAATGTTACGCTGAATGGGAGGCTAGATGATACATATCATCGCCTCCCGTTTTGTTTATGATGTTGTTTTCAATGCTTGTGTCACGTCATAATTTTCTAGCTGAATGTCTAATGGTTGATCAAGTGCAAGTTTAGCGAGTTGTGTTCCGACAAATGGCCCTGTTGTTAGGCCCGAAGCACCAAGGCCATTCGCGAGCAGGACACCGTCATAATTTGGGAGGGGTCCAATAATAGGTATGGATCCAGGTGTGAACGGGCGAAACCCGACTCGTGTTTCTATATAAGTGCTGTTCGATAGACCAGGGGCAATTTTTAAAGCCTGATTTAGAATTTCATGAACACCACCGGCCGTAATTCGACTGTTAAAGCCTTCTTTCGTTTCGTGTGTCGCGCCTACAATGATACGGTCATGTAAAGTGAGCATATATTGATTATTTGGTGGCATGACGACTGGCCAGTTCCCTGTATCTGTATGTGGCAAAGATAAATGGATGATCTGTGCTTTTTGTGGATGGACAGAAAAATGAATGTCTAACGGATCAAAGAGCGTATTCATCCACGCACCACATGTTGCAATAACGAGATCAGCTTCGATGTCAGTTTCTCGCACACGTGCGCCGATGACGCGATTGCCGTTTGCGATGAGATCAGCATGGCCGGTAATGAGTTTTGCGCCTCCTTTTTCTACTTGGCGTAGTAAGGCATGACGCAGCGCACGACCATCAACACGTGCTGCACCGTGAACGTAGAGTGAACGGAAGTCCGGGTCGACAATGGGCATGTGTGCCTGTGTTTCTTGTTCATCTAATAATGTGACATCACCAATTTCAGGTGCATCGATACGTCGTTTTAATACCCGTTCTTTGGTTGATTGTAGCTTGTCCTCATCTGTGTGCAGACGAATCGCGCCAACCCGTTTATAACCTGTATCTGTTTCGCCAGCTTCTGTCAGTTCGTCGATGAGATCGGGATACATTTTCGCACCACTTCGGGCGAGATGATACCATGCTTTGTTGCGGCGTTGTGCGAGCCAGGGACAAATGATACCTGCGGCTGCTTCTGTCGCTTGACCACGATCTTGACGATCAATCAAGGTTACATCAATGCCTTGTTTGACTAAACGATACGCAGCTGTTGCGCCAAGAATACCAGAACCGATAATAATGACCTTTTTCATAAGTTAATCGTCCTTTTTTAAATGATGTTTTCAACTATATAGAGAAATGCGTCATTTGTAAAACATCATGTTTAGCAAGCGGAAGATGATGTTAAAATACTACCCCATTCTATGAAAAATATGTTACGCTAGAAGATATACAAGAAACTATCGTACGAGGAGAGTCGGAATGAGTAAAACTTTAATATTTGGTCATAAAAATCCTGACACAGATTCAATTTGTTCAGCGCTTGCCTATGCTGACTTAAAAGAAAAATTAGGTGTTCCAGTAGAGCCGGTTCGTCTAGGTGCCGTTAACAATGAGACACAGTATGCACTAGACTATTTTTCAGTTGAAGCACCACGCTTCATCAATCAGGTTGATGAGGATGTTGCTGGTGTTATTCTAGTAGACCATAATGAGTTCCAGCAAAGTGTTGATAATATCGCAGATCAAAAAATTCTCGAAGTAATTGATCATCACAGAATTGCTAATTTCGAAACAGCCGATCCTTTGTTTTTCCGTGCTGAGCCTGTTGGTTGTACGGCAACCATCATTAAGAAGATGTATGAAGAACATAACATCAACATTTCTAAACAAATCGCTGGTTTAATGTTATCCGCCATTTTATCGGATTTACTATTATTAAAATCCCCAACATGTACAGATGAAGATGTCGATGCAGCACATGCGCTCGCTGATTTAGCTGATGTAGATATGACGTCATATGGTCTGGATATGCTTAAAGCAGGGGCAGACTTGAGCGATAAATCAATCAAAGAACTTTTGACAATGGATTCTAAAGAATTTACGATGGGTCAAACGAAAGTTGAAATTGCCCAGGTCAATACGGTTGATATTGCTGAAGTATATGAAAAACAGACAGAAATTGAAGAAACGATTGCACAGATTATTGAAGAAAAAGATTTAGGCCTATTTTTATTCGTTGTAACAGATATTTTAAATAATGATTCGGAAATATTAGCTATAGGTGACGCTCAGAGCAATGTAGAAAAAGCATTTAATATTGCTTTGGCTAACCGACGCGCACTTTTAAAAGGTGTTGTATCAAGAAAGAAACAAATTGTAACGAAGCTAACAGATGCTTTTACAGTGTAATAAAAAAACACTGTCTCTATGTAGGGACAGTGTTTTTTTAGGCATTCTTTACCAAAAAAAGCTACCCTCTCAGGGGTAGCTTTTTATTATAGTTGATTCATATTTACTGTTTTTCAACGTTTGTTGCTTGGGGACCACGGTCGCCTTCTTCAATTTCGAAAGTAACAGTTTGACCTTCATCTAATGTTTTGAAACCTTCGCCTTGGATTGCAGAGAAATGTACGAATACGTCGTCTCCACCTTCAACTTCAATAAATCCAAATCCTTTGTCTGCGTTAAACCATTTTACTGTACCTGTGTTCATGTTTAAATTCCTCCAAGTGCTTAAAAGCACAATATTACTATTTTTGTTCTGCAACATTCAAGACGAAACCATTAATGAGTCGGTCCTTCTATTGTTAAGCTATAGAACAACAATAATTATTTATAGTATACCACATAATTATAAAAATAAACACATTAATTAAAAAAAGTTTATTTATTTTGTTATGATCCATTATCCATTGTCATTCAAAACTTAAAGGTGTGGGTGTACTCTGAAAATTGTTCCAATGCCTTCCAGTCAATCTCATAACCTATTCCTGGTGTGTCTGACACGGTGATTTCTCCATCATTGACGACAACGGGTGGTGTAATAATATCTTTTTGCCAGTAATGTGCCGATCCCGCTGTATCCCCAGGTAATGTGAAATTGGGTAATGTCGTTAGGGCAATGTTATGTGCACGACCGATGCCGGCTTCAAGCATACCGCCACACCAAATTGGAATATGATGATCTCGACAATAATCATGAATACGTTTTGCTTCTGTGAGACCACCAACGCGACCTATTTTAATATTGATTACTCGACAGCTACCGAGTTGAATCGCATGACGCACATCATCAAAAGAATGGATACTTTCATCCAAACAAATGGATGTGTGTATGTTTTTTTGTAACGTGGCATGGTCGATAATATCGTCATGGCCAAGTGGTTGTTCGATCATCATCAGATTGAAATCATCAAGCTGTTTTAAATGGTCAATGTCTTTTAATGTATAAGCCGAGTTGGCATCCGCTAAAAGGGGGAGGTCAGGAAAGTGCTGCCTCACGCTATGTAGCACCTGCATGTCATGACCCGGTTTAATTTTTAGTTTTACCCGTTTATAACCTGCTTGGACAGATTGTTCAATCCGGTATATCAAATCATCGATGGATGGTTGAATACCAATGCTGATTCCCACATCGATTGTTTTTTTATTTCCACCGAGTGCTTGATAGAGTGGTATATTGTTTGTTTTCGCATATAGATCCCAAATCGCGCCTTCGATGGCTGCTTTGGCCATATGGTTTTTTTTGATCGGTGAAAATAGGGCTACAAGGTCATCCGGATGATCGATCGGATGAGCTTGTAACAATGGGATTAAAAAATCACGCATCATGTGGAAACACGTTTGTGCTGTTTCCTCTGTATACCATGGTGTAGCAAAAGCGACAGATTCTCCAAAGCCATGGTGTCCATTTTGATCAATGACTTCAACGATATAAAATTCACGGTCTTTGACAGTGCCAAAGCTTGTTGAAAATGGATGATTTAATGTCATATTGAGCGCATGGAGTTTGATTGCTTTAATATTGATGGTCAACTTATACAACTCCTTCAAATACTTTCTTCACTGTATATCTGATTGTATCATTCTAGGCTTTCTCGTCTAGTTGAATATGTTTATAGGTTTGACAGGTTGTGTAACCCCTCTTCGAACAAAATGGACAATGATCCGTTTCAATGAGCGTGAGTGCATGATTGATAGCAGCGGTTGTTGTTTTAAAAAAGCGATCTTCTCCAATGGCTTCAAATAGGCCACTCATTTCGAGCATTTCAAGTGGGTCATTTTCTAATTCCGAGATGAGGACAATGCCGCCTTTGTTTTGAAAATCAAGTACAAGAGAAGCGAGGTTATTTTCGCCAGTTACATCAATAATTGATACGTGCCGCATTTTTAAAATGAGTACTTTAGGACGTTCATTAATCGAACGGGTAATAATTGTCTCAAAACGATCTGCCGCTCCAAAAAATAACGGGCCATGAATAGTGTAACTTGCAATTTGTGGACAACGGTAGAACTGACCTTCCGCATGTGGTTGTTCTGTGTGAATATCTGGAACGATTTTTTCCACTTCTAAAACATCACTCATACGTTTAATAAAAGATATCATCGCCAATCCTAAACCAACAGGAACAGCAATCGTCAAATTAACGAAAACCGTTAATAAGAAAGTTGTCACTAAGACGAGTGAATCTCCCGAACGCATTTTTAAAATATGTCGGAAAGATTGGTGCTCACTCATGTTGAAAGCAACAACCATTAAAATCGGCGCCATACTTGCGAGTGGGATATGTGAAGCTAAAGGTGCAAATAAGAGTAGCGTTAACAGCACAAAAACACTTTGAAAGATTGCTGAAAAGGGACTCACACCACCAGCACGAATGTTAGTTGCTGTTCGAGCAATCGCACCTGTTGCGGGAATGCCACCAAATAAAGGTGTCACCACATTAGCAACCCCTTGACCAACGAGCTCTTTGTTTGAATGATGTCGGCTCCCAGTCATCCCATCAGATACGACGGCTGATAATAAAGATTCAATGCTACCGAGCATGGCAATAACGAATGCTGGCTGCCATAAATAAAGTAGCTTTTCAAATGTGATGTTTGGAAATTGAATCGTTGGAAATGACTGTTTAATACCACCAAACTCTGTGCCAACGGTTGCCATTTTATCGGGAAAAAAGATTACCGCAATTAAAGTTGGAAAAACCAAAGCAACGAGCAATGCCGGCACCCGAGGAAATAATTTAGGCATATAAATTACAACAAGTAAGCCGATTACGGCAATCAAAATGCCATACAAGTTAATTGATGGTAAATGACGCACCAGTTCAAGCATGTTTTCGTGAAAATATTCATGTTTTTCGACGCCTTCTAGACCTAAAAAATTGCCGATCTGTCCTGAGAAAATGATGACAGCGATACCTGACGTGAAACCAATGGTCACAGAGCGGGGAATGTATTTAATTAATCCCCCCACTTTGAAAAAACCCATAATGATGAGCATGATACCTGCTAGAAATCCCGCAATAAGTAAATCTTCATATCCATACTGTAAAACAATGGCTAATAATATAGGAATAAAAGCACCTGTTGGGCCAGCAACTTGATATTTAGAGCCACCAAAAAGCGCGACAAGCAAGCCGGCAATGACGGTTGTATATAATCCATATTCAGGCTTGACACCCGAGGCGATTGCAAACGCCATACCTAATGGAATGGCAACAACACCAACTGTAATGCCAGCAATTAAATCTTTTCGTAAATCGCTCTGAATTAAATTTTTAAAGCGATCATCTTTCAACAACTGATCTGATCTCTCCTTTATAAGTAAAAAAGCACATGTTAAAATAGCAGTCTGTATCGTTCAGAAAACATCAATCAAACTGCTAAAAATGATAATATAATCCCAGCGCAATGACGCTAGGATATGAATAAAAAAGTGTCACTTATATTCCAGTGTACCATATAAAGGAGAAAAGTTAAGTAAATAGTCAATATTAGAAGTAATAACAACTTATATGCATTATTTAAACTATGAATAGATCACTATTAATCTGACGTGTTTTTTTGTATACTAACTTTAATGGAGGGATAGTTATGTGGGAAGATTTTAAAGCCTTTGCATTCCAAGGAAATGTTGTCGAATTGGCAATAGCTGTCATCATTGGAGGTGCATTTGGACAAATTGTAACATCTTTAGTTGAAAATATAATCACACCACTTATTGGTGGCCTTATGAGCGGTGTACATTTTGAGGGGCTATCATATTCAATAGGTGCTTCAGAAGTAACGTATGGTGTATTTTTACAATCTGTATTTGACTTCTTTGTCATTTCGATCTCGATATTCTTATTCATACGATTGATTATGAAATTTAAACACGAAGAAGCTGAGGAAGAGGAAGAAGAGATAGATCCACAAGAAGCTTTACTAACAGAAATTCGTGATCTATTAAAAGAACAAAATAAATAATGTAGAGAAGATTATTCAGGAAGGAGCATATATGTTAAGTCGCTTTAATAAAAACATATTAACAGGAATCCTTGTCCTACTTTTACTAAATACATATGTATTTGAAAGTGAGCCCCTTAATGTATTGATTGGGATTGCTGTCTTAGGGATTTTTATATATTCTAATCGCAAAGTTCTAAAAACATTATCATTGCTAGAGATTATTGGTATGGTTGTTTTTATCGCTGCGGTTATTGGCTTGTTAGTTGGATTCTTTTTCTTCATCGCAAGTCCGCTTATAGATCGCATTACAGTCGGATGGCTTAATTTACTTGTTGCGATATTCATCGTCATTGTTATTCTAATTCCGACGCTTGGTATTCTTTATAAAGGGATGCGGGTGATTACGAAAAATAAGTTTCCGGTCATGAAAACGGAAATAGATGAAGAAGACAGAAAGAATTACCCGAAAGATGAACAAATTCAACAGTTGGCAAATGAAGACAAAATCGTTGAAGCAGTCAAGTTAGCTCGAGAAAAATATGGTTATTCACTATTAAAAGCGCATGATTATGTTCAGCATTTAAAAAAATAAGCAACATTTTGCTAAACACACTAAGAGATTTAGGCTGATTTGATCAATCTCCTTAGTGTGTTTTTATTTGATATGTATGAATTCAGTCTAAAGTCTGAGATGATTTCAAACTGCAGGCTCTAGAGATGGCTGGTGTGACACAGTATGATATGAATAGGAACAAAGAAGGGGGCGGGGATGATGAAACCCATTATTGAAGTGCATAACTTAGTGAAAACGTATAAAAAAAGACGTACCAAGGCGTATATGACTGCTGTAGATGATATATCATTCACAGTTAATCGAGGCGAGATTCTTGGTTTACTCGGTCCGAATGGTGCTGGAAAAACGACTACAATTAAAATGATTTGTGGGTTGTTAATTCCAGATTCAGGGACGATTACGATTAATGGCAGGGATACACAAAAAAGACGGCTGGATACGCTGCATGATATCACTGCCGTTTTAGAAGGGAACCGGAATCTGTATTGGCGTTTAACGGTAAAGGAAAATTTGGAGTATTTTGCAGGCAATCGCGGTCTCTCACGAAAAAGCATTCAACCAAAAATTGAAGAGCTTCTGCAACAGTTTCATTTAAAAGATAAAGAAAAAGAATTGGTTAATCGTTTATCACGTGGTATGCAGCAAAAGTTAGCGATTGCCGTTGCAATGCTAGCAGATAGTGACGTTATTTTACTTGATGAACCAACGCTTGGTTTAGATGTTGAAACAGGATACGAAGTACGGGAAATTTTAAAAAACATTGTCGCAACAGAACAACGAACGATCATTATTAGCAGTCATGATATGTCTGTTATCCAAGATATTTGTGATCGAACGGTCATTATTAATCACGGTCAAGTGGTGACAAATGACAAGGTAGATAGTTTAATGAAACTTTTTTCTGTAAGATCTTATACAGTCACATTGGGTGGTCTTTTAAGTGATGCACAGTGCAAGGTAATGAGTGATACGTTCTCACATTATACGTACACACCTGATACCATTCAGTCTCTATTAGAAATCGACTTAGTTAAAAGTGAAGATATTTATACGTTGTTTGACATTTTGAAAATGGAACAAACGCCAGTGGAATCTATTGAAAGAGCAGCTATCAATTTTGAACACATTTTTATGAGCATTGTTAAGGGGGAAAAATCACATGCACTGGGTTCAACTTATTAGAGCCAATTTTAGAAAAGAATATATAGAACTGATCCGCTATTTACCTAATACGATCGCCATGTTGATTACTTTTTACGCTATTTTTCTTGGGATGTTTTTTGGTATCCAGGTTGTCGGGGATCCAAGTATGCAAGATACAAATATTCAGTATGCAATTGTCAATTATGTGTTTTGGTTTCTAGCGATGGCAGTTGTAAACGATACAGGTTGGCAAGTTACACATGAAGCGATGCGCGGCACGTTGGAGCAGTTATCCATGTCACCGATGGGCATTTTACGTATTATGGTGTCTAGGTTATTGTCATCTTCCATCATCAATGTCATTATGATTGTTATTTTACTTTATTTATCAATGGCAACAACCGGACAATGGCTAAATATAGATGTGCTGACACTGCTACCCATTCTTATTTTGACAATGGTGAGTATGTTCGGTTTAGGCTTGATCTTAGCTGGTGTATCCGTGATCGTTAAACAAGTGCAAGCTTTTTTGCAAATTTTACAATTTATTCTTGCTGGATTAACCTTCATGCCACTTTCAACAGCTCCATTTTTAGCGTATTTCCCTTTTGTTAAAGGTGTTGATCTTGTACGTGCGGTCATGATCAATAACGTCACTTTAATGGAGATATCGATTGCTGATTTTGCTATTTTGGCCCTTAATGGTATTGTGTATTTCGTTATTGGTTTGGTTTTTTTCCAGTTTTGTGAACGTGTGGCAATGAAAAAAGGTTTATTGGCGCATTATTAATGTCATCATATCTCGTGTGCAACAAGCCCCTGCTATGTTAGTATGAGTAGCTAGGGCTTTTTGTCGTGAATGGGGGATGATTATGAAAATATTGACAGTGACTGGTTGTAAACCAATGGAACTGAATATATTTAATGAAACAGATGAACGAATTCGTTACTTAAAAAAGGCGCTGGAAAAACGACTGATCGGTTTTATTGAAGCGGGCGTTGAATGGGTGCTCATTTCAGGTCAAATGGGTGTTGAATTGTGGACAGCAGACA
>Ga0209487_1002167_pt1 | contig 16122 bp, 12 predicted proteins | sample Poulit2012_FD_187524 | JGI IMG/M metagenome (GOLD analysis project Ga0209487, IMG submission 187524) | Agricultural soil microbial communities from Georgia to study Nitrogen management - Poultry litter 2012 (SPAdes) (version 2) | ecosystem: Environmental > Terrestrial > Soil > Agricultural land...
GGCATGGGGACCTTGTCGATGGTGAGCAGTTCGAATCCCGCGGCCGGCACGATGTCGACCTCGAGCCCGTCGGGGGTGCCCAGAGCCACGACGTCCCAGTCGGGGTGGACCCGTCGCAGTTCGCGGCCGATCGCCAGCATCGGCGAGATATGGCCGGTGGTGCCTCCACCGGCCAGGAGGATACTCGTCATCTCATTTCCTTCTCTTGCGGGCAAACACGGCGAACGAGGATCGCAGGCGACCCTTGTGGACGGCGATGGCCGCCTCGGCGCCCGGTTCGCTGCGGGCAAATGACAGCAGCACACCGACCGCCAGCAGGGAGGCGATGATCGATGAGCCGCCGTAGGAGACGAAGGGCAGGGGCAGGCCGATGACGGGCAGCAGCCCGGTGACGACGCCGATGTTGATGGCGGCCTGCCCGATCAGCAGGGCGAAGTAGCCGGCGGTGGTGACCTGGACCATGAGGTTCTCGGAGCGCATGACCACCCGGACCATACCGTAGCCCAGGACGGCGAAGACGAAGACGACGACGAGGCTGCCGATCAGGCCGAGCTCTTCGCCGATGATGGCGAAGATGAAGTCGTTGTGGGCCTCGGGCAGCCAGGACCACTTCTCCCGGCTGGCGCCGAGTCCGACCCCGAGCCAGCCGCCGGAGGCCAGGGAGAACAGTCCGTGGTTGGACTGCCAGGCCTGTCCCATGGTGTCGGCCGCGGTCTGGTCGGCATGGCCGGTGAGCATGGCCTGGATGCGTTTGAGGCGGTTCTCGGAGCTGAGGACGAAGAAGACGACGGCCGCGGTCAGGACGCCGCCCAGCAGCAGGAAGTACTTCATCGGGAAGCCGCCGATGAACAGGCACACCACGGCCATGGCCATGAGGACGAGGCCGGTGCCGAGGTCGTTGCCGCCGACGACGAGGCCGACGGCGATGAGCACACCGGGCACGACGGGGATCATGGCGTGGCCGAAGGTCGTCATCCTGCCGTATTTCTGGGCGAGGATGAGACCGAGCCACAGGGCCAGTGCGACCTTGAGGAATTCGGAGGGCTGGACCTGCAAGCCGCCGAAGCCGATCCAGTTCGCATTGCCCTTGGCTTCCTTGCCGAAGCCGGGCACGAAGACCGCCGCCTGCATGACCACACCGCCGAGCATCGCCCACCAGGCGAGTCCGCGCCAGACGCGCAGCGGCATGAGGCTGGCCACGATCATGAGTGCGATGCCGATCCCGGCGAAGAGCGCCTGTTTGTTGAAGTAGGCGAAGGACGAGCCCTCTCCTCCGTCGTAGGAGGTGATCGAGGACGCCGAGAGCACCATCACCAGGCCGAGGCCGGTCAGTGCCAGCACGGAGACGAGGATGAGGTAGTAGGTCGTCAGCGGGTATGCGGACACGCGGGCGAAGTCTTCGCGCAGGTGCGCCCAGGCGTGCCTGAGCACCGAGGTGCTCTTCGCGGTGCCCGTCGCCGTCGCGGTGCTCTTGGCACCGGTGCTGCTCTTGGTTCCGGCAGTGCTCTTGGTCGGCGGCTTTCTGCCTGCGGACTTCTTGGCCGGCGGTTTCCTGCCCGGGGTGGTCTTCGTCGCCGCGGGCTTCCCGGTCATCGGTCTCTTCGCGGTGGTCTTCGTCGCCGCGGACTTCTCGGCCGCCGGTCTCTTGGCGGTGGAGGTGCCCCGCGCGGTCGGATTCTCGACCCTCGGCTTCTTCGTCGCGGCAGACTTCGACGATGTTGCGGTGACCGTGGCCGCGGAGGTGGCAGCGGATGTCCTCGCTGTCTTCTTCCGGCGGCGTGCATCCGCCTTCGCGGTGGTCTGCCGTCCCATCTCAGCGCCCCAGGTGGGTGTGCACGGCCTCGGTGAACAGCTCTCCGCGCGTGTTGTAGTTCAGGAACTGGTCCATACTCGCCGCCGCCGGAGCCAGCAGCACGGTGTCCCCGGCTTCGGCCAGATCCGCCGCCGCTGCGACGGCGGCCGCGGCCACTGCCTCGCCGCGGCGCTTGGGCACTCCGGAGTCGATGCCCAGAGCCGGTTCGATCCGGACGACCTCGAAATCGGTGCCGGCGGAGGCGATGGCCTGGCGGAAGGCCGAATCATCGGCTCCGATGAGCACGAGCGCTCTGATTCGGTCCCCGTGGTCGGTCAGCAGGGAGGTGAAGTCGGCGCCCTTGGGCAGTCCGCCGGCGATCCACACGATCTTGTCGAAGCTGGCCAGGGAGGCGTTCGCGGCGTGCGTGTTCGTCGCCTTCGAGTCATCGACCCAGCGGACGCCATCGGACTCGGCCACGGTGACCATGCGGTGGGCGCCGAGGGAATGATTGCGCAGCCCGGCCGAGATCGCCTGCCCCGGCACGTCGATGGCGCGGGCCAGGCAGGCGGCGGCCAGGGCGTTGGCCACCTGGTGGGCGGCGGGTCGGCTGCCGTCGACGCCGGTGGCGATCGCGACGTCCCTGACGGCTGCGAGTTCGGCCGCCGAGGAGTACCGCTGCGGGATGAACGCACGGTCGACGAGCAGGTCCTCGACCACACCGAGCTCGCCGGGACGGGGCACGCCGGTGGTGAAGCCGATCGCCTTCGCCCCCTCGATGACATCGGCGTCCTCGACCATGTGCAGGGTCACATCGTCGGCGCAGTTGTAGACGCAGGCGAGCTTGGCATTGTGATAGATCTTCGCCTTATCGGCCGCATAGGCCTCGGCGCTGCCGTGCCAATCGAGGTGGTCGGGGGCGATGTTGAGCACGGCCGCGGCATCGGCGCTCATCGACTCCTGCCAGTGCAGCTGGAAGCTCGAGAGTTCGATCGCGAGCACCTCGAGTCCCGGCTCGAGCACGGCCTCGAGCAGCGGCGTGCCGATGTTGCCGCAGGCCTTGGCCCTGAGCCCGGCGGCCAGCAGCATCGATTCGAGCATCGTCGTGGTCGTCGTCTTGCCGTTGGTGCCGGTGATCGCCAGCCATTTCGCGTCGTTGGTGCCCCGGATCCGCCAGGCCAGTTCGACCTCGCCGATGACGGGGATGCCGGCCGCGGCGGCCGCGGCGAGCACGGGCTGATCCGGCCGCCAGCCGGGTGAGGTCACGACGAGGTCGATGCGTCCTTCGGGCAGGGTCTCGACGTGCTGGGCACCGCGGCGGATGTCGACGTCGAAGACCTCGAGGATCTGGACCTTCTCGCTGACATCGGAGGTGTCGTCGCCGTCGATGACGATGACATCGGCTCCGCGTTCGCCGAGGTGGACGGCCGCGGGGAATCCCGTCACGCCGAGGCCGGTGACGAGGATGCGCAGCCCGGCCAGGGAGGAACTCGGCCCGCTCAGCGCCTCCGGGATCGCCGCGGCAGGAGTCCCGGCGTCGGGGCTCGCGGCAGGCGAGCCGTCGGCAGGTGAGGTTCCGGCAGCCGAGCCGTCAGCAGGCGAGGTCGCGGCAGGTGCGGTGTCGGGACGGTTCTCAGCCAACTCGCGACACCCATTCGGCGTAGAAGAGGCAGATGCCGGCGATGACGAAGAGTGCGGCGATGATCCAGAATCTGACCACGATCGTCACTTCGGCCCAGCCCTTGAGTTCGAAGTGGTGCTGCAGCGGCGCCATCCTGAACACCCGTTTGCCGGTGGTCTTGAACGACACGACCTGGATGATCACGGACAGGGTGATGATGACGAAGAGTCCGCCGAGGACGATGAGCAGCAGTTCGGTCCGCGACATGATCGCCAGTCCGGCGAAGGCACCGCCGAGGGCCAGCGAGCCCGTGTCGCCCATGAAGATCTTCGCCGGTGAGGTGTTGAACCACAGGAACCCGAAGCAGGCCGCGGCCATGGCTCCGGCGACCATCGCGAGGTCGCGGGGGTCGCGCATGTAATAGCAGGCGTTCGTGGCCTCGGACATGAGGTTGCAGTTCTGGGTCGACTGCCAGGTGCCGATGACGACGTAGGCGGCGAAGACGACGACCGAGGCACCGGCGGCGAGTCCGTCGAGGCCGTCGGTGAGGTTGACCGCGTTCGAGACCGCCGTGACGATGAGGTTGGCCCAGATGACGAACAGGATGAGCCCGAGCACGGCCGAACCGAACGCGAGGTCGAGGTTCGTGTCGCGGATGAATGAGATCTTCGTCGACGCCGGGGTCTCGCCGAAGGAGTTCGGGAACTGCAGGGCGAGCACGGCGAAGGAGATGCCGACGAAGGCCTGACCGATGAGCTTGGGCACCGGCCGCAGGCCGAGAGATCGCTGCTTCCTGATCTTGATGAAGTCATCGAGGAATCCGACGACGCCGAGGCCGCCGGCCAGCCACAGCACGAGCAGACCCGAGGCCGTCGGCACGGAACCGGTGAACAGGTGTCCGAGCAGGTAGGCGAGGATGGCGGCGCCGATGATGACGACTCCGCCCATGGTCGGGGTGCCGCGCTTGGTCGCATGCGAGGTCGGACCGTCGTCACGGACGAACTGGCCGTATCCCTGCTTGACGAGCACCCGGATGAACAGCGGGGTGCCCACCAGCGCGAGGATGAGCGCCAGACAGGCTGCGAGCAGTACGGCTATCATTGTGCCCCCGATACGCCGGCGATTTCGTCTCCGAGGTAGCGCAGACCTGCGTCTCGGGAGGATTTGAACAGGACGATGTCTCCGGCGGCGAGTTCGGCGTTCAGCAGATCCTTCGCCTCGGCGGCGGTGGCGACCCAGGTCGCCTCGTTGCCCCAGGAGCCCTCGAGGTTCGCGGCGTTGAAGATCGGTTTCGCCCCCTCGCCGACGACGATCGTGCGGGTGATGTTGAGCCGGACGACGAGTTCGCCGATGTCCGAATGCGCGGACACGGACTCCTCACCGAGTTCGAGCATCTCTCCGAGCACGGCGAAGGTCCGGCGCGGACGGTTCTCCTCGTCCCCGCGGCCCATCGAGGCCAGGGTCTTCAGGGAGGCCCGCATGGATTCGGGGTTCGCGTTGTAGGCGTCGTTGAGCACGGTCACGCCCGAGGGCGAGTCGATGAGCTCCATCCGCCACCGGCTCGCGGCCGAGGAGGTCGACAGGGTGGTCACGATCGGTTTCGTCCCGACCCCGCAGGCGTGGGCGATGGCGGCCGCGGCCAGGGCGTTGCCGACGTGGTGCTCGCCGATCAGAGCCAGACGCACGTCCTGCGGCTCCTCACCGGGCAGGTTCAGGGTGAAGGTCGGATGTCCGGAGGAGTCCGTGCTCACCCCGGTGCCGCGGACGACGGCATCGGACTGACCGACCCATTCGGGCAGGGATTCGCGCTGGGAGAACCACAGGGTCTCGACCTCGGGGGCGAGGACTTCGCGCATTCCGGCCACACGGGAGTCATCGGCGTTGAGCACCGCGGTCGAGCCGGCCGTCAGGGATTCGACGAGTTCGGCCTTGGCCCGGGCGGTGTTCTCGATCGAGCCGAACACACCGGAGTGGGCGGTTCCCACGGCGAGTTCGACGGCGATGTCGGGCCGCAGCAGGCTCGTCAGATAGGCGAGGTTGCCGATCGAGCGGGCCCCCATCTCGAGGACGAGGAAGCGGGTGGACTCCACGGCCCGCAGAGCCGTCAGCGGCACGCCGACCTCGTTGTTGTAGGAGTTCGGCGGCCACACCGTCTCGTCCACTCCGGCGAGCAGATCCGCGGCGAGGTCCTTGACCGTGGTCTTGCCCACGGAGCCGGTGATGGCGATGACGGTGAGTTCGCCTTCGGTGCGCAGACCTTCGACGCTGTGCTTGGCCAGCTGGCCCAGCGCCTCGGTGGCATCGGCCACGACGACGGTCGGCAGGGCCGCGTCATCGACGGTCGGCACGGATTCGCCGATGATCAGGGCCGCACCCGCCTCGACGGCGGCCGCGGCGAACTCGATTCCGTCGAGGCTCTCACCTCGGCGGGCAACGTAGATGTCGCCGGGTCCGACTTCTCTCGAATCGGTCACCACACCGGCGGTCAGGGGGGTCTCGGGGTCGATGCCGTACAACTCACCATTGACGGCGGTTGCGATCTCGGCTGCAGTCAGTCGCTTCATATCAACTGTGAACTTTACCTGGTTGTGCGCCGCCCAGCCGCATGGACAGCGCTGAGCGTGTCCTGGCCCGGTCGTCGAATTCGGTCACCGTCGTGCCCACGGTCTGTCCTGTCTCATGCCCCTTTCCCGCGATCAGCACGGTGGAAGAGGCCTCTGCCTCCGCGATCGCCTCGTCGATGGCCCGGCCCCGGTCGGGCACCTCAATGATCTTTTTCACACGTGCGCGCCCGCCGGCCACCTCGGAGTCGATGCCCTCCCTGATGGCGGCGCGGATCGCGGCCGGGTCCTCGGTACGGGGATTGTCGTCGGTGAGAACGATCACATCGGCTTCCCGCGCCGCGGCCCGACCCATGTCGAAGCGCTTGCCGCGGTCGCGGTCGCCGCCGGCGCCGAAGACGATGATGAGCTCATCGGAATCGGCGTGCAGCGTCGACAGGGCCTTGGCGATGGCATCGGGAGTGTGCGAATAGTCGACGATGGCCCGCGGCAGGGTCTCGGGGTGGGTCTGCTCGAGCGCACGCGGGCCCGAGACGTCGATGATCTCCATCCGGCCGGGCACGGTGGCCACGAAGGTCGAGCCGATGGCGTCGATCTCGGCCGGGCTGATCCCGGATTCGATGAGCATGGCCGCGGCCAGGGCCGTATTCGTGACGTTGAAGTCGCCCGGCAGGGGCGACCGCAGCCCGATAGCGGTCGTGTCCGGTCCCGGCTGACCGAGGTGGAGGACGAAGTCCGACCGTCCCGGGGTGTGTTCGATGCGCCACTGGCTGCGTGCATCGCGGCCGAGGGTGCGCACCGGCACCTGTGCGGCCGCGACCATCCGCTCGCCCCAGTCGTCCTCGACGACGATGACCGCCCGGTCGGAGAAGCTGCGGGTGAACAGCTGCGCCTTGGCCTGAAAGTACTCCTCCATCGTGTTGTGGAAGTCGAGGTGGTCCTGGGACAGGTTGGTGAATCCGGCGACCGAGAAATGGGCCCCGTCGACGCGGTGCTGGCTCAGCGCATGCGAGGAGACCTCCATCGAGCAGGTGTCGACCTCGGCGGCGCGCATCTTCTCAAACAGCGCGTGCAGTTCGGGCGCCTCGGGCGTGGTCCTCACGCTCGGGACGGTGTCACCGGCGATGAGGATGGCCACGGTGCCGATGACGGCGGTGCGGTGGCCCAGGGCCGCGAGCATCCCATCGGCGAGGTAGGTCGTCGTGGTCTTGCCGTTCGTGCCGGTGACGCCGATGAGCTCCGGCACCGAGGTGGTGCCGTAGACGGCCGCGGAGACGAATCCGAGCACCGCCCGCGGGGCGTCGACGATGAGCGCGGCCACGGTCTCCAGCCGGGCGCGGTCGTCCTCGCTGCCGGACAGGGCTTCGGTGATCAGCTCCCAGCCGGCGGCGTCGGTCAGGATCGCGTCGACGCCGGAGCGGATGAGCTCGGGAGCGAATTTCGCACCGTGGACGTTCGACCCCGGCAGGGCGGCGTAGAGCTGTCCGGGTGAGACCGCGCGTGAGTCGTGGGAGACCCCCGTGACCGTGGTCTCAGGATCGCCGTGGAGGGTGCCGGGAGCGATCGGCAGCAGCTGTGAAAGTCGCATCATTTCCATTCTCGAGCAGGCAGGTCGGGCTTCTCGGTCGACGGAGGGATCTTCAGATGCCGCATTGCGAAGCCTGCGACATCGGAGAAGACGGGAGCTGCGGCCTGTCCACCGTAATAGCCGTCTCTGGGCCTCTGCAAAGTCACGGAGATCGCCAATTGCGGGTCCTCGGCCGGCAGCACGCCCACGAATGAAGCAGTGTAGCCGTCGTAGCCTCCGCCCTCGGCGGCGGGGGCCTGTGCCGTGCCGGTCTTGCCCGCCACCCGATAGCCGGAGACCTGGGCGGACTTGCCGGTGCCTTCGGCCACGACGCCTTCGAGCATCCGCAGGGTCTGATCGGCGGCCTTCTCGCTGACGACCCGCTGATTCTCACCCGCGGGCACCGGGACCGTCGAACCGTTCGGGGAGATCATGCCGTCGACCAGCTGCGAGGGCACGTGGACTCCCCCATTGGCGATGGTGGCGATGACGTCGGTGGTCTGCAGCGCGTTCGCGGCCACACCCTGGCCGAACATCACGGTGTACTTCGTGCGGCCGTCCCAGTCCTTGTACGGGTGGAGGATGCCTCCGGTCTCGGCGGGGAAGCCGATGCCCGAGGTGGAGCCGAAGCCGAACTTCTTCATGTATTCGTACCGCTCGGCCTCGCTGAGCTTCTGACCGGCGAGGATGGTTCCGGTGTTCGAGGACTGGGCGAGGATGCCGGCGAAGGTGAGCTTCTCGTCAGGGTGTTCGTGGGAGTCGCGGAACTCCTCGCCGTTGGGCGCCTCCCACTCGTCGGGCACGGTGAATTCCTGTTCGGGGCTGACGAGTCCCTGATCGAGCAGGGCCGCGGCGGTGACCATCTTCGCCGTCGAGCCGGGTTCGAACATATCGGTGAAGATGCGCGAGCCGCGGTCGTCGCCGTCGACCTTGCCCGGAGAGTTCGGGTCGACGGTGGGGGCATCGGCGGCGGTGATGATCCTGCCGGTCTTGACCTCCTTGATCACGATGGAGGCGGATTCGGCCTTGTGCGCCTTCCGCTGCTCCTCGATGGCCTGCTGGGCGTAGTACTGCAGGTCCGGGTCGATCGTCGTCTGCAGTCCCTGACCGTCGACGGCGTCCTTGATGTTGTTGTCCCCGAGCGGGATGATCTCGCCGCGGGCACCGCGCTCGTACTGCTGCTGGCCGTCGGTGCCCGACAGCTGCTCGTCATAGGCCATCTCGAGTCCGGCCTGGGCGGTGCCGTCGGAGCTGAGGAAGCCGACGAGGTTGCCGGCGATCCCCCCGGCCGGATAGGACCGCACCGCGTACTCCTCTGCGGAGATGCCGAGGATGTCGAGCTTCTTCACCGCCTGCCAGGTCTCGGAGGTCAGCCCCTTGGCCACAGGGTTCCAGCGCTTGTCGCCGACGAGCTTCGGGTAGATCAGGCCCGGATCGGTGTTGAGCGGTTCGGCCAGGGCCTCGGCCGCTCCCCAGGCGCCGACGAGTTTGCCGTCGACCTTGTATTGGGCGACGTTCTGCTGGTCGACGACGAGCTGATAGCGCGAGACGCTGTCGGCGAGCACGGTGCCGTCGGAGGCCATGATCTGCCCCCGGTCGGCCGGCAGGGTGCGGGTGACGAGACGGTTGGACAGGGCCTTCTCCGCGAGCTTCATCGAGTCCATGCCCTGGATCGACACGAGGCGGACGGAGGTGACGAGCAGGGCGAGGATCGACAGCGCGGCGATGATGCCCATCCGCAGGCGCAGATTGGGCCCGCTGCCGCTGCGCTTCTTCTTCAGTCGAGTCCTGGCTGGGCCCATTGCACTGTCCTTAGCTCTGTCGGCGAATGGCTCCACGGGTGTTCGGGCCGAGTCCGGCACCCCGGTGAGCTCGGACTACTTCGGCGTCTCCTGACTCGGAGCCGCGATGTCCTTGCTCGGGCTGCCCCCGACGACCGGGAGCTTCTCATCCGATCGTAGATTGGGTCGGAGGTCTTCTCGTGTATCGGCGCGCGGTCCGGGCACGACTGTGGGTTCCTTCTCACCGGAGACGTCGATGCCGGGGGCGTCGATGATCTCACCGGTCTTCGCGTCGAGGAACTCCGGCGAGGAATCGCGGACGAGGCCGAGCTCCTCGGCGGCCAGCGCGATGTTCTGCGGCGACTCCCGGTACGAGTTGTCCTCGATGAGGCGGTCCTTCTTCTCGGCCAGCGCCTCCTTCTGACTCGTCAGCTGATCGACCTTGTACGAGGTGTGGGACACGAAGATGTTCAGCAGCAGCACGGCCACGAGCGTGGCCACGAGGATCCCCACGCACATGAGCGAGAACGGCAGGCGCGACTTCGGCAGTTCGAACTTCAGCAGCGCCAGCTTCGGTCGGCTCAGGCTGCCGGGCTCCTCGTACCGGCGCGGGCGTTCGGTGAAGTGGGCCCGAGTGGCGGTCGCCTGGGAATTCCTCACGATCGTGCCTCCCTGATCTTCTGCACTGCCCGCAGGCGGACGCTGGCCGCCCGCGGATTGTTCTCTGCCTCGTTCGCATCGGCCGTCTCGGCCCCGCGGATGATCTCGGACAGCCACGGCTGGTGCTCTTCGGGGACCACCGGCATGTCCGGCGGCGCCGAGGCGGTGGTGGCGGCGCGGAAGGTCTTCTTCACGATCGTGTCCTCGAGCGACTGGTAGGACTCGATCACGGCCACCCCTCCCAGGTGCAGCGCCTCCAGTGCGGCCGGCAGGGCCGTGCGCAGCACACCGAGTTCGTCGTTGACCTCGATGCGCAGGGCCTGGAAGGTGCGTTTGGCGGGGTGGGACTTCTTCTTCGTCTGCGGGATCACGCGGCCGAGCATCGCTGCGAGCTGATCCGAGGTCTCCCACGGGGTGTGCTCGCGGTCGGTGACGATGATCCGTGCGATCTTTCCGGCCAGCTTCTCCTCGCCGTACTCGCGCAGGATGCGGCGCAGATCGGCCTCGGAGTAGGTGGCGAGCACCTCGGCGGCGGTGAGCTCCTGCGTCCGGTCCATGCGCATGTCCAGGGGCGCGGGCCGGGAGTAGGAGAATCCGCGATCGTCCTCGTCCAGCTGCAGGGAGGACACGCCGAGGTCGAGCAGGATCGCGCTGATGGATTCGATGCCGAGGTCGGTCAGCAGCTCCGGCAGCTCGTCATCGACGGCGTGGACGATGTCGATGCGCTCGGCGAAGGGGGCCAGTCGCCGGGTGGCGATGTCGATGGCCTGCTGGTCGCGGTCGATGCCGACGAGGTGGACATCGTCGAAGGCGCTGAGCACGGCTTCGGCATGGCCGCCCATGCCCAGGGTGCCGTCGACGACCACGGGGGTCAGTCCGGCCGTTCGCGCGGCCTCGACGCCGATGCCGATGAGTTCGACCACACGCTCGAGGAGCACCGGTACGTGCTGTGCTGTCATGCGTGGGTCCTTCTGCCGTGGGTGTCGTCGGTGGTGCTGCTGGAGCCAGAACCTCGACCGCCGCGGCCCTGGCACCGGGGAAGTGTGTCAGGACGTCCGAGCTTCGGAAACGGGGAAGTTCCCCGAAACTCGAGCACGGCGGGCAAGGATCAGGCCCGAGCAGAATCAGATCACTCCGGGAATCACCTCCTCCTCGCGTTCGGCGAAGGCCTGCTGAGCGCCGACGAGGTAGTCCTCCCAGGTCGGTGCGTCCCAGATCTCGACTCGGTTGCCCATGCCGATCACTGCGACTTCCCGTGTCAGTGATGCGTACTGCCGCAATATGTTCGGGACCGTGATGCGTCCCTGTTTGTCCGGTTGGTCCGCAAATGCCGCCGACAGGAACACACGCTGGTAATCGCGGGCTTCCTTATTCGTCTTCGGCGCGTTCTGGATTCGCGCGTGCTCGGCTTCGAACTCCGTGGTGGGGAACAGGGTGAGGCAATTCTCCTGGCCACGGGTGAGTACGAGTCCGGGCGACAGCTCCTCGCGGAACTTTGCGGGCAGGATGAGGCGACCCTTGTCGTCGAGCTTCTGCATATGAGTGCCCAAGAACATGTCGTCTCACCCCTTTCGAAACCCATCGGCTCCGATAGCAACCACAGTACTCCACTTCCCTCCACGTATTCCAGCGTTTTACCCCATCGGTGTTCAAACTCTCACGTTTTCCCAGGTCAGATAGGTGGAGGAAAGTGGGGATTTTTTCGCGCCGGTGCGTCGCAGCGGTTCTCGGAGGTCGTCCGGGGTGGGTTCGCACGCAAGGGTGGGCCGCCTCGGCGAGGGACCGCTCACGCGCCGAGATCGGCGAGAACTCGCCGATCTCGAGGATTTCCGTCGCCGAGGTGGATCGATGTGGGGAGGAAAGTGGAGGGTCCGTGTGGAGGAAAGTGGGGAGCCGGGTGGGGCGGCTGCCGTGGAGGCGGGTGGGGAGCCGAGTGGGGACTCCGTCGTGGAGGAAGGTGGGGGCGAGACAGGTGGGGCGCGCGGAACCTGGGAGAACCTCGTGTGGCCGGAGTGCCGCCCATAGGGAACAATGGAGGGTATGTCGATCAGCCAAGAAGGAACACAGACCAATTCCGTGATCGGTGCGCAGCACATCGAATGGGTCCAGCATCTGACCTCGCGGGCGCGCACGGCCATGAACACGGTGCTCGAAGGCAAGGACGAAGCGGTCGGGCTCTCGCTCATCGCCCTGCTCGCCGGCGGCCACGTCCTGCTCGAGGACGTCCCGGGCGTCGGCAAGACCCTCCTGGCCCGGGCCATGGGCAAGGTCGTCGACGGTTCCGTCCGCCGCATCCAGTTCACTCCCGACCTGCTGCCGACCGATGTCGTCGGCGTCAACCTGTTCAATCAGGAGACCCGCCACTTCGAGTTCCGGCAGGGGCCGGTCTTCGCGAACATCGTCATCGCCGATGAGATCAACCGTGCCTCTCCGAAGACCCAGTCCGCGATGCTCGAGTGCATGGCCGAGGGCCAGGCCACGGTCGACGGGCAGACCTATCAGATGCCGACCCCGTTCGTCGTGATCGCCACTCAGAACCCGATCGACATGGAGGGCACCTATGCCCTGCCCGAGGCGCAGCGCGACCGCTTCCTCACCCGCATCTCATTGGGTTACCCGGCCACGGCCGACGAGGTCGACCTGCTCGACAACCAGATCCAGAACGACCCGCTCGAGTCCGCGACCGCGGTGACGAACCTCGAGCACATCGTCCAGGCCCGCAGCATCGTCCGGCACGTCTCCGCGAGCCGGCAGCTGCGCGAGTACATCGTGGCCATCCTCCACGCCAGCCGCAACGACCCGGCGATCCTGCTGGGCAGCTCACCGCGCGGCGGCGTCCATCTGCTGCGGGCGGCCAAGGCCCGGGCGGCCCTGTCGGGTCGGACATACGCCACCCCTGACGATGTGCAGGCCCTGGCTCCCTACATCCTCGCCCACCGCATCATCCCCCGCGACGGCGACGACTCGGACCTGGCCGCCGAGCTCATCGGCCGGGTGCTCGCACGCGTGCCCGTCTCGAACAGCCAGTGACCGCATGCGACTGAGCACCTCTGGAATCATCTTCGTCCTCGCCGGGGCAGCCCTGATCATCGGCGCCTATCGCTTCGCGTTGCCCGGACTGCTCCCGGCGGGTCTGCTCCTGCTCGGGCTGGTCCTGCTCTCGGCCCTGCTCATCGCCTGGGGCACCCGACGGGTGTCGATCACGATGAGCACGTCCCTGCGCGAGGTCGCACTCTCGCCCTCGCAGGACCGCTACCCGCTGGCGGCCGAGGGCAAAGAGGTCGAGATCGAGGCGCGGGTGACCAACATCGGGCAGCTCGCGATCCCGGCGGCCACGATCGACTTCGTCGCCGCCGAGGGCTTCGGCGATTCCACCTCCGGCGAGGTCCCGCCCCTGGCCCACCGCGGCCGGCAGACCGTGCTCACCTCCTTCACCCCGAACCGACGCGGCATCAGCGGCCTCTCGGCGGTGCTCATCACCGTCTACGGCCCCTTCGGCCTGGTCAAGATGAAGCGGAAGGTCCACGGCGCCTTCCCCGTGGCCGTGTCCGTGCCGTCGCTGGGCGGACGCATTCCGAAGGACTCGTCGATCCGTCCCGCCCGCCTCGACGAGGGCAAGGTCGTGACCGGACACACCACCCGTGACTTCCACACCCGTGAGTACGTGCCCGGCGACGACCTGCGGCACGTGCACTGGCCCTCGACCGCGAAGTTCGGTGAGCTCATGGTCCGGCACGAAGCCGATGAGGAGACGCTCTACGCCCTCATCGTCATCGATCTGGTCGCCGACGAGGGGGACGAGGAGCCGACCGATCTCGAGGTCGAGTTCCTCCTGGCCGCGGCCACCGCCGCGGGAACGGCCTTCCTCAGGGCCGACTATGAGGTCTTCGTCGTCGCGCACGGCCACCAGATCAGATTCAAAGGAGCACGCGATATCGACAAGCTGCGTCTTCTCTCCGCTCTCATCCGGCCGGGCAGGGCCGAACTGCCGGCGCACGACAATCCCAACCACGTCGTCATCTGCTCCGTCGGCGATCAGCGCGGTCAGGAGCTGGCCTCGCACTTCTCCCGCCGCATCCCCGTCACGCTGCGCACGCTCAGTGAGATCGGCGATATGACGATGCTGGGACTCAGCGAGGATCTGCCCGAGTCCTGGACGACCTTCGAGTCGAAGCGGGTGAGCCGATGAGCCTCGACGCCTCCCCCACCCGCTCCCAGGAACCGCCGCAGCAGGCCCCGGCACCGACCTCGACCGACCAGTCCCGCCCCTCGACGGGGTGGCTGGAGGCGATCATCGTCTTCGCGGCCATGACGCTGACGGCCGTGGCCGTGTCCGCGGTGTTCAAGGACCTCGCCTGGCTGCCTCCCGTGCTCGTGTCCGCCGGAGTCATCGTCATCGTCGGTGCGATCTTCCGCAGCGTACCGGTGCTGCGCTCCAGCGGCACCGCCGTCATCGCCCAGTGCGTGGCCGGTCTCATCGCCGTCTTCGTCGTCTGCGCCGAGGGCTCCCTGCTGCTGGGCTTCATTCCCACCGGCGAGTCCTTCGGCATGGTCATCGACCGGCTCTCCGAGGGGATGAACGATCTCTACGGCACGGCGCCCCCGGCCGCGAGCACCCCGGGCTTCACCGCGATGCTCACGATCGCCTTCACCCTGATCACGATCCTCATCGACGGGCTGGTCTCCGATCTCAGGGCCCCGAAGGTCGGCGGTGTGCTGCTGCTCGTGCTGTGGATGATCCCCGTCTACTTCGCGCCCCAGGAAGTGCGCTGGTGGCATATCGTCGCGATCCTCGTCGCGTTCCTGCTGCTCATGCTCAGCCCCTATCTGCCCGCCACGCGCTGGCGCGGGGGCCTGACCGCGATCCTGGCCGGCGGACTGGCCCTGGCGATCGGCATCGGGCTGCCGCTGCTGCTGCCGCCGGTGCCGACCCTGCCCGACAGGGCATCGAACAAGCAGGGCGATCTGACGGTGACGAATCCGTTCCTCAATCTGCGGCAGAACCTCGGCGATCGCGATGATTCGAGGCTGTTCAGCTATGAGACCACCGGCTCGGACTCCGAGCCGATCCGTCTGACCTCCATCGACGATTTCGACGGCGAGAACTGGGCGCCGAGCTCCTTCAGCCTCGACCCCTTCGCCATCGCCGTCGATGGGATGCCGTGGCCCGAGGGCCTGCCCCGGGACGGGGGCTATGAGGACGAGACCATCGACGTCAGCATCGACGACGGCTACGACCAGCAGTACCTGCCCTCGCCGTATGCCCCGCAGCAGCCGGACGGACTCGACCGACGATGGATCTTCGATGAGAAGACCCTGACGGTCGTGGGCAACGGTGAGAAGACCGGTGGGCTGCAGTATTCGATGAACTACGTCTCCCCCGAACCGTCGGCCGAGGATCTCAAGAACGCGACACCGGTGAACGAGAGCGACTTCGACACCGAGCTCGCCGTCCCCGATTCCCTGCCCTCGAGCGTCGAGGAGACCGCGGACGCGATCACTGCCGATGCCGACAACCAGTGGGAGGCCGCGGTTCTGCTCCAGGCCTACTTCCGCGGCGGTGACTTCGAGTACTCTCTCGATGCCCCGGAGAAGGCCAGCGGGGACGCGATCTCGGACTTCCTCAGCGACAAGAAGGGCTACTGCGTCCAGTTCTCCTCGGCGATGACGATCATGGCCAGGACCATGGGGATCCCCGCGCGCATCGGTGTCGGCTTCGCCGGCGGCGAGGAGGACGACGGCGGCTATGACGTGAGCATGCAGGACTCCCACGCCTGGCCCGAGCTCTACTTCGAAGGCGCCGGCTGGGTGCGCTTCGAACCCACCCCCGGCGGGCCCGCCGGCGATCCGCCGGAGTGGACCCTGGCCAGCGGTGAGCAGGAGGACGATTCGAACGAGGAATCGGAGTCGGCGAGCCCGAGCGAGGAGGAGTCCGAGGAAGCCACCCAGACGGCCGGGGAAGGGTCCGAGGAGCCGACCGAAGAGGAGGAGACGAGCACCGAGGCGGCCGAACCCGCCGGAGCGACGGCCAGCACGTATGTGTGGGCCGGAGTGATCGTGTTCGCCCTGCTCCTGCTCGCGGCGATCCCCGCCATCTGGCGGTCGATCCTGCGTTCACGCCGGACGAAGGACCCCAACGA
>Ga0209487_1002168_pt1 | contig 16119 bp, 8 predicted proteins | sample Poulit2012_FD_187524 | JGI IMG/M metagenome (GOLD analysis project Ga0209487, IMG submission 187524) | Agricultural soil microbial communities from Georgia to study Nitrogen management - Poultry litter 2012 (SPAdes) (version 2) | ecosystem: Environmental > Terrestrial > Soil > Agricultural land...
CGTGTCAGCAGCTGATGTCGCTACTTCCAGCCGGAACGGCTTAACAATCCCGTCACCCCGAACGTGTTCAGGAGGGGGTTTAACGTAGGACGACCACCCTGATCGATCGACTCGTACTCGATGCGTCCAGCCGTACCAGGTAGACGCCTCCCGCCAGTCCGTCGGCCGACCACTGGATACGGTGATCTCCTGACTGGTACAAGCCGCGCGCAATCGTTGCCAGTTCGCGCCCCATCACATCGAAGACTTTCAGCGACACCTCGTCCGGTGTGGGAAGCGAGAACGAGATCGTGGTCGAATTCCGGATTGGATTGGGGAAGTTCTGTCTGAGTTCGATGTCGCCGGGTGTGACGGCGGTCGGAGCCGAAACGGCCGTGACCGAGCCGAGCATCGCCAGATACATCGGCGCTGCGGCCGTGCCGTCGAATGAGTTTCTGCCGAGTGCTATGCTGTCTCCCGCAGCAATCTCCCTTCGGAACACCGACATGGAGTGCTCGGCTTCGCCGTCGTCGATGATGATCCGCCTGCCGGTTTCTTCTAATGATGCGAGCCAGTCCGGCTTTTCCAGTATCGAATCTGCGTGCGCAATCAGCAGATAAGAATCACTCGCCGCGCGAAAGTCGGCCGCCGGGAAGAGATAATTGCGCACGCGAGTCGACTGTGCCGTCCGGATCCACGTGTCGACCGAGATTCCTTCGTCGATGTGAAGGATGGTGGCCGACTCATCATCGACGAATGGCGCAGCGCCGATCTCGAACTCGGACGCCACACCCCAGGCGTCGGCATCATCCATCGCGAAGACGCGAAGATCAGCGACAGCGCCGGCGCCTTCGACCGCCCTCCATGGCGTTACCGGCCCGGCACCATCGACGAGCTCAACGGCGCCGATATCCGGAGCCTTCCCGTAAAACGGCCGACCGATCTTGACCCCGCCGTCGACAAGGAAGGAGCCGTCAACAGGCTTTAAGAGCGGGATGTCCGGCAGCGAACCGTCTTCCTGACGCGGGCCCTTGGCTGCTCCCGTATCGAGACTGACGAACATGTCTGCCGTTACTTCCTCGTCGTACTGCCAGCTGTTGCCGTGTTCGACCGTCTCGAACGGAAAAAGCTGAGCACCGGTGTTCTTCGGCAGCACACTAAGATTATTGATGTAAACCGATTGACCTTCGGGCGGCGGTACGGGGAAGATGAAATTGCGGCCGTTGTTGTATGCCGTATTGTGCTCGAGCGTCATCGCGCCCCAGTTATTATTGTAGTCGAATCCCTTGGCATTTCCACCGGATCCGAAGTTGTCGAAGGCGAGGCTGTGGCGAACGATATGCGGCGTATGAACCAGGTCGCCGCCAAGTTTAAATCCATTGCCGTTGCCTTCAAACTCGCCGTCGTAATCGTAATCAGCAAAGACGGACGCGTCGCCGTTGCCGAAGGCCCAGCTGTTCTCGATCACGATTGTGTTCGGCGCCCTCCAGAAATCGAAACCGTCGTCTGAGTTCTCCCATGCGCGGCAGCCATAGTAGCGGTTGCCCGGTCCAAGCGCATCAAACTTGGCACTAAACCCATCGGCATTGTTGCCGACTCGAGGTGTGAGTGACGTTATATAATTGAAGTTGTGAAAACTGTCGCTGTTCTTGATCAGGTTGTATGATGCACCTCCGGCCATATGAATGCCGGAGTCATGGTTCCTATAGGCAGTAACCTGTTCGAGTATGTTGAAGCTACCGTCCATCCGGATGCCGTTATGAGCCGCATTACGAATGGAAATTCCGATGACATGCCACCAGTTGGCGTTGAGCCGAATGCCGTGATTATTGCGCTCTCTCGGCATCCGCGAGAAATCGAGGATAGGCACTTCGCCCGGGTAGGCGGTTAACGTGATCATCTCATCGGTGAAGCCGCTCGGCGACTGGATTCGAAGGGTCTCCTCCAGATAATAGACGCCGCCGCGCATCACGATGACGTCTCCCCGTCTCACGTCCTCAATCGCACGCTGTACGGTCGCGAACGGTGTATCCTCCGCTCCGTCGTTATCATCGTCGCCGTCGGGAGCCACGAAATAGATGTTGTCGCCGGCCGGGATGTCGCCGTAGAAGACATTCAGCGGCAGCGGCTCATCCTGCGCAAGAGCCAACGGCGTCAGCAGGAACGAAATCGCGAAGACAAGGCGGATTATCACGGACGGTTTCTCGGTGTTGATGAGAACGAATGCACGTCGTGCGGATGTCAATTACCGAAATGGCCCCGGCACCTGCGTGGCACCGGGGCCGTTCGGCTTGTTAACTCAAGCTCAATCGCTCGACACTACCGGGCCAGTGTAAAGGTGCGCGACTGCGAGAAGCCGTCGGCTTCGATCCGGTAGACGTAGACGCCACTCGCGAGGCTGCGCCCCTCGAGCGCGGCGTCGTACGTGCCCGGCGCGTGCTCCTTGTCGAGAACCTGCATAACGCGCCGCCCCATCATGTCATAGACGGTGATGGAGACCCGTGTGGTCCTGGGTATGTCGTAGCGGATGGTTGCTGCCGTAGCGAACGGGTTGGGGAAGTTCTGATGCAGCTTGAACTCCGTCGGAAGGCCGGCGAGCTGGTCGGTCGACACCACCACAGCGAGCGACCCCTCGCCAACCTCGACGCGTCCGTTCTCGCCGAGGACGAACGGAATCGTGTTGTCGAATACACCGCGGGTGAGGTACAGAACGCCGACAACGGTCGTCTCCTGGGAAAGAACGACGCCCGCCTCGTTGTCGATCGTCAGATCATTGACAACATTCGGCATCGCCGTGCTCGTAGTCTGGGCCGCGGTTCCGTTGAACACGTAGTTAGCCGCGGTATTGAGGGAGACCTCACCTGATGTCTGGATGGATCCGGCCACACCGTCCACATGCGCCGTGGCAAGCGTCGCCCCCTCGTTGAGCGTGAAGACATCGCTTCCTCCGAGTTCGCCGGCGCCAAGGTCCAGCGTAACGCCCGGCTCAACTACGATGGGCAGCTTGTTCACCTCGGCATCGGCCCCGATTTCCAGGTGCTGCACCCCCTCCCCGGCAAAAACAAAGACGGCATTGCCCGGCGTCTCGTTCGAGTTCTGCGTCGCGCCTTCGATCAGCCGGAAATCCCCGCCGTGAAGCGTCCAAATGGTGGAGCCCGACCCATTGCCCTGCGAGCCGCGCGCGATGGAGAAGTTGCCTCCCGTCACATGGATGTCGCCATGATGGTCGACAGCAAAGTGAGTGAGCGCGTTACCCGTACCATGGACAGAAAACTGCCCTCCTTCGACGAACACGTCGCCCACCAGTGTAACATGGGTGCTGTCCTCAGCCGATCCCGACGTCAGGTACCAGCGGGAACTCCCGGTGTCGAGCACTCGGATGTCGCCGCCGATCGTGACGCCGTCGAAGCTCATGTGAAGGTTTGAGCTTTGGTCAGGGCTGTTGAACGTGATATGATGGAACGACTGATTGCGATTACTCGGAGCGCTGCCCACGACACCGGTGATCAGCAGATGGGAGCCTGCTTCCCAGTTACCCGATGGGATGCTTCCACCGTCGCGCGCGTGATTGAAGGACGCCGTGCCACCGAACGTGATCGACTCGTGTGCGTGGATATCGCCGGCGTTAACGATGGAGCCATGCGCTTCTCCACTCCCCACACCGAGCGTGCCGAGTGAATCGAGCGTCAGGACGGCCTCCTCTCCCAGCCGCAATGTCATCGCGTATAACGTATCGTTGAGCGATGCTTCGACGCCGTTCGCAATCGAGAGCACACCTATCGAATCGGTGAGGATAACCTCATGGATGATGAGCGCGTCATCTCCGGCCAGGTGGAAGCCCGCACCCCGATCGATGTCAAGATTGACGGATGAACCAAACAGCGCCGCCATTCCTCCGGATGACAGCGTCAGCATCCCGCCGCTCTCGACGGTGAAGTTGCCGCTGCCTTCGACCGGATCTCCGGCTAAGGTCACGATCGCACTGTCGGCAACGACGAAGTCGAGCCGCCCCCAGTTGATATCTTCGAGGTCAAGCGTCTGCTCACCGCCTGCAAAGACGAACGCCGCGTTGGCCTGATTCGAGTTCTGGCTCGTGGCGTCGGACATCGAGAAGCTGCCGCCGTGCAGATACCAGTAGGTCGATCCTTCGCCGCCCTGACTGCCCCGGGCAATGGCAAAATTGCCTCCGGTGACTTCGATATCGCCATAATGATGGATGGCGACATCCGTGGGACTGCTCGTTCCCTGCGGTGCGAACTGGCCGTTGCGCATAATGACGTCACCAAGGATCGTAATGTCGCCATCCGAGCCGCCTACCAGTTGCCAACGCGCGTTGCCCGTGGATTCAATGACGAGGTCACCGCTAATCGTGTTACTCGAGAGGCTCAGGTCGCGGTTCGACGATAAGTTGGGCGTGTCGAGGACCAGATTGAAATAGTCCTGGCCGCGGTTGCCGGGCGCGTTCGACGTGATGCCCGTGAAGCAAGCGGTCGAACCCTCGGCCCACGTGGCCAACGGCACGGATCCACCGTCACGCGCGTGCTCGTAAACACCGGTCTCCACAAACGTTAGATCGCCGGCGGGCTGAATGGCTCCCCGGTTCACGACGAGTCCGTTGACGATAAAGCCATCGGAGATTGTCAGCTCGGAGTTCTCCAGGACCTCGAAGTGAAAGCCACTGCTGGCATACTCGACGTTCTCGAAGCTCAGCTGCTGTGCACCACCTGCGGCAAAGACGACGCGTGCGTTACCGGGCGTCGGGTTCGAGTTCTGCGTAGCCGCGTTGCTCATGGTGAAGTCACCCGCGTGCATCGTCCAGACGGTCGAGCCGGTGCCATTTCCCTGCGAGCCACGCGCAAGCGAAAAGTTGCCGCCGTTCACGATGACGTCACCGTAATGGTCAACGTGGAAGAGCGTCATCGCATTGCCGGTCCCCTGCACGGCAAAATTGCCTCCATCGACAATCACATCCCCCATAATCGAGAACCGCAAGGTATCGCCTCCACCGCCACTGCTCAGCTGCCAGCGCTGCTGGCCCGTACTGATAACGTGGACATTGCCACCGATTGTCACGTTGTCAAGGCTCAGGTCACGGTTACGAGCGAGGTTCGGGGTATTGATAGTGACATGATGGAAGCTCTGGTTGCGATTTCCCGGTGCATCATTTTCTGAACCGGTGAGCAGAAAGGTCGAACCATCCTCCCAGGTGGCGATCGGCACACTGCCTCCGTCGACAGCGTGCTCGTATGTGGCGTTATCCCCGAAGGTCAATTCGCCGGTATCGGCTTCAACGGTCAGATGACCGGCACCTTCCACCACAACATAACCGGTTACTTGAACGTCGCCACGAACGGTTACGGTGTCTGCAATTGAGATTGTCTCGGTGCCCGATGGTGCGGTCGCTGCTGCAGACCATGCCGATCCGTCGAACGTCTCCCACGTCTCGGCGGCATCCCAATCGCCGTTCACGGCTGACCGATAATCTCCTGCATCTTGCGCGTGGACGCTCACGGCCGGCATAAACGCCAGCAGAACGCCTATCAAGGTGGTAGCTAAGAATCTCATTGTGTCCCTCTGATATGATGAACAAATCGACTTTGTAAGACCCGGGGCATATCCAGGCACCGGGAGGTGTCGGCCGCCCCGGAGATCCTCCTCGGGGCGACCGGCGAGACGCGCCGATTCAGGGCACACTTAGTCCCGGCATTGCTTATCGATTACTTGAGAACGACCATCCGGCGGGTGGTCTGCTCACGCTGGGTTTCGACGCGGTAGAAGTAAATTCCGCTGCTCAGTTTACCGAGGTCGAGCGCGAGCTCATGGACGCCGGCACTGAGGTAACCGTCATGAGCCGTCGCGACGTGCTGGCCCAGCGTGTTGAACACCTTGATGCTTACGGCAGCATTCTCTGCGAGCCCGAATCGGATGGCTGTGCGAGCACGAAACGGATTCGGATAGTTCTGATCGACAAAGAACTTCCCAGGCATGCCGTCAATCAACTCAACCGATACCACGGTATCATCGATGATGCTACCGCCTTCGAGCGCCACGCGCCCCTCCGGGCCGAGGGTCACCGGGACGGAGTTATCGAACAGGCCGGCCTGTAGCCTGAGCACACCGTTGACCGTCGTCTCCTGTGAAAGCGTTACGCCTGCATCGTTATTGATGACGAGATCAAGAACCTCGGTCGGCATGACATCGCTGGTCATCTGAGCCTCCGTGCCGTTAAAGACGTAGGATGAGCCCACATCGAGCGTGTCGACACCTTGCCGGTCTCCGTGGAAGATGTCGGCCACGCCTCCGGGATGCGAAAGCGCGATGCCCGATCCGGCACGAACTACGAAATCGCCGCTGCCGGTAATGACGGAGTTGCCGAGGTCAAGGATCGTCCCGTTTTCGACTCGGATGGGAAGTGAGGCCAGCGTCGCATCGGTGTCGATCGTAAGCGTCTGCGTGCCGCCCGACCGGAAGACGAAGTAAGCGCCGCCCGGGGTAGCGGTCGAGTTCTGACTGGCGACGTCACCCGTCATCGAGATGCTTCCCTCGTGCATGTTCCACGTCGTCGTGCCCTGCCCCTGCGTGCCGCGGCTGATCGACATGTTGCCCGCCGTCACGATGATGTCGCCATAGTGGTCGACGACGAATGTCGTGAGAGCGTTGCTGGTACCTTGAACCGAAAACTGGGCGGACAGTCCGTCGGCAAGTGCGTCCTCACCCGAGACGATGACATCTCCAAGGATGGTGACCCGAGACGACTCAGTGGCCTCGGCAGACGTAAGGTACCACCGCGCATGTCCTGTGTTGAGCACGGTGATGTCACCCCCGATCGTGACGTCGTTAAGCTGCATGTTGAGATTGGACAGCTGGCCGGGCGTCTCAAAGATGATGTGATGGTAGGACTGATTCCGGTTGGCCGGCGCCACAGCCGTGACCCCGGTCAAATGCAGAACCGAGCCTTCCGCCCATGTTGCAGTGGGAATGGTGCCGTCATCGCGATCGTGCTGGTATACGCCGCCGTCGCCGAAGGTCAGGTTGCCTTCCCCTGCCGCAAGCCGCCCTTCCCCCTCAACAATCACGCGACCCGTAACGTTGATCTCGACGTCGACGAAGACAGAGTCCTCACCCTGAATCCAGATCGTCTCCTCGCCGGTCGGCGCGGAGGGAGAGTTCCCCCATATGGATCCGTTGTACATCGACCACGTCCCTGCAGCGCTCCAGTCGCCACTCGCGCGTGAACGAAGGTCGCCAAACTCCTGTGCATGAACAGGCATGGAAGCGATTCCAAGCACTGCAAGAGTAAGAATGAGTGTGGTAGCCTTCTGCTTCATAATGAACCTCCTTCGGTTGTACGAACGCAGCCCGGCGGCTGCGAAAATCAGGGCCAGTTGAACGTATAGACGAGATCGGCAACAATTGCCTGCCGCCGATCCCGGTTTAAATAGACGGCGGTGGAGTAAATGTCTTCGTAGCTAAGCAGTCCGTTCTGGTAAGCCACGTTGAGCCTGGCGCCGGCGAGGGCAAAGCCCAGCCCAGCCGAGTACGTTGTGTAGGAGATGGCTTCATCCTCAATGGGTCTCCCGGCGGCGCCGTATGGAACCGACTGCCGGCTCATCCCGAGCCGAAGGTGCAGCCAATCGAGCAAGTTCACGTCGGCGCCCGCCCTGAACGCACTCGACGACAGCCACGGCCGGCTGTCGCTACCGCTTGCATCGGTAAAAACACTTCGACTGTGCGGCCGAGCTTCGTACTCAACACCGAACGAAAAACGATCATGCGGCCGCACGGCGATCCCGCCTTCCCCTCGCCACGGCATCCGGAGCTTGTCCTCGCCGCTCTCACGCGACGATCCGCTGCCCAAAGTGACGGCATAATCGAAAGACCGCGTCAACGTCATCGGGGGGCGAACGGTCAATCCCACGGTCACAAAATCGGTCCTTATAGCGGTACTGAGGGCCAGATCGAATCCGCTAAAATCGGACGTCCCGCTCCGGATCTCCTCTCCGCTCCGCTCGGCTACGCGGAAGTAGTTCGCGAAGAAGGTCATCATGCCGCGATCCACATCGTGGATGAGGTCGTCGGTGGATCCGGCTACGTATTGCCCGCTAATACCGAACGAAACGTTGTGCCGTAGCCAGTCAATCGCCACCGTTCCTCCGTACCCCATGACCGCACCTGTGCGTGATCTGACTGCCTGGTACCAGACGACATCAAGTGGTTCGTTGTCGGATGGCCGCGCGATCGGAAGTGGGCGCTGCGACAAGATCTCCGGCGTGACGGCGTTGTTGTTCTGGTAGTAGTATTCAAAGTTGCCATACTCGGCCACGCCGACCCCCGCGACCACGTTGACCCCTCCCACATGAAGCGGTACCGCAGCAAAAAATTGCAGCGGCTGCGTTTGATTCTGATCGCGCGTCCAGTTCGGGCCGATGTCATCAAACGGACGCTGGACGGAGTCGGCAGGCGTGAAGCCAAAGAAGTCGGGGTCGGGAATGAGGTCCGTCATCCCCTCCAGCAGAAGACTGAGGTTGGGGTAATAGCGGACGGGCGCATACTGCTGCGTCTGCCGCTGATTTGCCGCCCTGTAGGTACCTCCGACAGATACCTGGATTCCGTCGATGGTCGTGAGCATGGCGGGGTTGCGGAACATCGTCGAGACGTTGTTCGGCGTCACGATGGATGTGCCGCCCGCACCAATGGCTGCAGCCGAGTGTTCCGACGTATGGCCGGCGCCTTGCATGTTTAGCGCCGGAGCGGTCTGTGACCGCGCCGTACCGGGCATCACGGCCAGGAGGAGTGCCATGGATACGGTCAGAACGATTTGCGATGTGATGCTTTGCCTCATCGTATCGAAACTCCCAGGCTTACTCGCTGAACGTTACCGAGGTATGTACCCATAGAACCGAAGCTGTAGTCGATCGCAAGGCCGAGATCACCCACTCCATAATTCAGTCCGCCGCCGAGCGTCAGGCCGTCGCTGTCGTAGAAAAACTTGTATCCGCCTCGAAGCGACAGTACGTCGTAAAAAACGTACTCAACGCCCGCGTGCATCTGCTGCGCGTAATCGTTCGGGTGGAAAAGGTCGAACGCCGCCCGGAGACGGTTGTCATCCGAGCCCGAAACGAAAAGTCCGTCCGCACCAATCAGATCGGCCGCAATACCGACGCGGAACATCAGCGGCACCGGGTACGACTCGACGGCATAGGTGACATCGGCCCCGAAGTTCTGAACCGACGATGCAATCTGTACTGAGCGGAAACCGGTGTCGTAGCGGATACCCAGGTCGAACAGCATACCCGCCGCCCAGGTGTTGACCTGCTCATAGACGCCCTGCCTGACCATCGCCTCGACGCTGCTCTGACTGAACAGCGACTCTCGCGCATACTTCACGCCCAGTCCGAGCGAAAAGCGTGGCGTGAGCGACTGCGCGTACGAAACACCTACCAGATAGCTGAACGGACGGAACGTGCGGCCGGTGATTCCCGGGTTGTTCGGGTCATTGATGTACGGCCGTTCGTTGCTGGTCTCCTCAAACACACCGAAGTCGACATACTGCACCTGGATGCCCACCGCACCCCGCCGCCCGAGCGACACCGCGTACGCGAACGAACCCTGCTGCGTGTCGAGCAGCCAGTCGACATACGTCGCAGCAAACTCGTGGCCTTCGACGGACATCAGGCCGGCCGGATTCCAGTGGATAGCCTCCGCGCCCGTCGCGATGACGCTATAGGCTTCTCCCATTGCGGCGGCGCGTGCCGAAGGCATCACCTTCAGGAACTGCATCGACGTGCTGCCGACTTTCTGCGCATGGGCCGTCGAAGCCCCCGCGAGCAACAGTAGCAGCACGAGTACAGCCTTAATTCTGACGGTGCCAGTCATTTCTGCACCCTTAGTGGATAACAACGAATTTGCCTGTCGTCCGCGCTCCCGTAGCGTGATCCTCCACAACGAAGAAGTACACACCCGAGGCAACAAGTTGATTGTTGATGGAGAGCTGGTACCACGGATTTCCGTAGGACTCTCGCTCATGCTCGATCGTCTGAACAAGCTGACCGGTGTAGGTGAAGATGCGGATGGTGGCGCGAGACGTGAGCCCCATAAACTGGATGCGGTCGGCAACATCACCACCGGCATCGCTGCCCGAGAGTCCGGATGACACGACGAGCGGGTTTGGTACCACATACACGCGGTCAAGCGTCTCGGCCGGCGGCGCCTGCGTTTCGTGGATTGTGAGATTCGTCATGCCGCTACGGTTACCATCGCTGTCGACCGAGACGACGGCGTAGGCCACGTTCTCGCCCAGATTACTTTCGGGATCGAGCAGCTCGTATTGTCCGCCGTCGAAATAGAACGGATCGCCGGGCTGTACTTCAGCGAGCGTGGTCCAGGGGCCGAGCGGGTGCGGCGCGCGCCGTACTTCGTAGTGACTAAAGGACGCGCGCAGCCGAGGATGATTGAATGACTCGACCTGCGGACCCCACATGATCCGGTTTGCTGCCGCTCGTGTGTCTTCTATCCGAATTGCCGGCGCGGGGAATGGGACAGGCACGGTGCTGTACACGCCGGACGAAGGCGCCGACGGAGGGTCGTACTGAAGTGTGTCATACTTGGCGAGCTCCCACCCCGTATACATTTCGATGGCACGGTCCGCTACGTCGCGGATCGAGACGACCGGCTCGGTGACATACCACGGGAGCGGGTTATCCTGCAGGTAGTCGCTGCCGATGTAGCTCGTCGGGCCGAGGTGCGGATACTCAATCCGGTTGTACCACGAAGGCACCGGATTGAACAGGAAGCCTGCATCGGCGCCGGCGCGCACCGTCCCGCCGAGATCCTTGTAAATGTGGTCTCCCTCGCCGCCCGGCCCGTAGCCCACGACCTCGGCGAGCGCAAACCGCACCGTCTCTCCCGGCTCGAGGATGAATGGATAGAAGCCATAGCCACGTGCCACCGGCTGCCACCACGAGAGGTTAGAGGACGTGCTCGTGCGCCCTTTCCAGTAGGACCAGAGATCCGGATCGAACTGTTCGTTGAAGCGCGTGGAATCTTCGGGGCTGTACCAGATGCTCGTCTTGCGCCGCACGGCCGGATCCATCCACACGGCAACCTTCTCGTCGTACAGGTTTCCGTTCTCGTAGCGGAGCATAAATGGTTGCTTCGGACGGCCCGTCTCATCCCACATGCCGGTTGTGTCTGCGGGTAGTAACCACACCTGCGAGGTTTCATCTCGCGTCGCAAGTTTGTCGTGGTCGTAGTAAAGCACCATCATCCCTGCCGCTTGCGGAGAGTTAAGCGCACCACGGTTGCCTTCCTGCGCCCATTCTGCAAACCGCTCTACTTCGGGCTGGCCCTCTCGGTCATGGTTGTAGCTCATCCAGCGTCGAAGATCGAAACGGGCAAACTGGTCGCCCACGCCGGCGGGTGCCTGACCGCGAAGCGCAGCCTCGGTCCACTCGCCATGATTGCGCTGGTAGCCGAACGATGACGGTCCGTACGATCCCGCAAACGTGATGAAGACGTCGGTCAACACCTCGTCCGTCACATTCGTGAACTCGTACTCATAAATAATAAAGCTGTCGTAGCCCGGATAACTCCATGCGCGGCTCGTGCGCAACACCCGAATGCCGACCGGCGTGTCCCACTCCGAAATAATGATTTCCTCGGCCTCATCCGCATCATAACCCGGATTCAGCTCGCCGGTCGCCGGATCGACGGGGAAGTTCTCGTACCGCTCCACACGGATCGGATTACTATGGACGCCAACGACGGGCACGGCGTCACCGTTTGAGTTGGAGACCGCTCCAGAAAGCGCGTAGTAGCGCTGTCCGCCGCGCGTACCGGCAAGCCAGACGCCGCCGCCAAACGAATTATGCTGCCCGTGATAATTGCGCCGATCGAGAATCATGCGCGAGTACGGCGGCCACTCGAGGGACGGACGCCCCTCCGTGATCGTCCCGCCGGCGCTGAATGGACGCCCAAGTTCTCCCGTATTGAATATCGACTGATGCAGCAGCCCGCGCGAATGGACCTGCCAGTCTCGCTGCTGGGCTGCAGTATCGGCAGCTGTGAGCAACAAGACTGTGCACACCGCCATGAGGCCAGCAACGTTTTGTAATGGTTGACTCATGGATGGATTACTTAAACGTCGATGACGAGGCCGAGGCTGAACGATCGCGGCGCGTTGCCGTAAATCAGGAAGGATTGATCGACGGCAAACGGCCCCTGGCGGCCCTTATCCCACCAGTACCGCACGCCATGTTCCGGGTCGTCGATGCCGTATTGCTCGTAGTACTGCAGGGCGAGATTCGGATTGGTCGGCGTGGGCCGCTGGAACAGGTAATTGTAGTTGAGATGCCGATTGTTGAAGACGTTGAAGACCTCCAGGTAGAAGCGAGTCGGCGTCCTGAACAGGTTGTCGAGGGATTTCGTGAGCCGCAGGTCGGCCGTAAACTCGGCGGGTGTCCGCTCGGTGTTAATGAGGCGGATGTCGGACGGTGACGTGTAGGGACGGCCACTCCTCGCATTGGAGAAGAAGGAGACCGACAGCCCCGCCAGCGGGCGGCGGTTCAGGATGCGGGGGCCGGCATTGCCGCCCGTCCGATAGGTGGCGGAGAAGATCAGGTTGTGCTTCCGGTCGAAATCGAGCACGATGTCGCGCGTCGGCACGTTCGCCAGATCATCCGTCACCACGCCCGTGGTATCGCGATTGAATATCGGCGTTGCCGCGACGGCCGTCGGACTCTTACCCGTCGCGTAGCTGTACTGGTAATTGACCGAGCCCGTAATAGACCCGCCACGCTTATTCAGCGCGACGCGAAATCCACGGATGTCCGCATAGTCGAGGTTGAAGTACGAACTCACCACATAGCCCGCCCGGTCGTCGATGAAGTTAGCCTGTTGAACGAGGTTCTTGACGTCTTTGTAGTACCCGCTGACGTCAATCGTAAAACCATCGCCGAGGCCGTGCATCACGCCGATGTCGTAGCTGTTGGTCGTTTCAGGACGCAGGCGCGGGTTGCCGAGAATGACCGGATTGTTCAGCGTGTGGCCCACGCGTTCGGAGACGATGTACTGGAACGACGGCCGCTGCATGAAAGCACCGTAGTTCAAGTGGAAAACGGTGTTCGACGTGACGGGGAAGGAAACGCCGACGCGCGGCTGTACGCGCATATGGACGGGTGGACGATGTCGCTCTCCTTGTGCCGGATCGAAACGGCCCTGCCCGTCGGATGGCCCGAAAGGTTCGTACAGGTCATCGAAGTACTCGACGCCCGAATACCACACGTCGTAACGGAGGCCGACATTCGCGATCATCCCTTCGAATTCCATCTTGTCCTGCAGATAGATCGCCCCTTCGAACGGACGGGCGCGGTAGTTGTCGAGATACCGCGAGGAGCGCACGCTCAGATAATCACTCACATCGATCAGGTAGGAGTTCAGCTGGATGCCGGCGTTTACCTGATGCGCCGACGCCACCTGACTGGTGAACGAGCCCTCGAGGGAGATCGTGCTGCTCCGCTGATCGGTAAAGTTGTCATTCCCGACGTGATAGTTGAGTCGGTCGGGCGAGTTATTGTTGGGATAGACGATCGTGCCCACCGCCCAGTTTAGCGATGTCGTGTCGGGGATCCAGCCGGGCACGGGAGATGAGCCAATCGTATTCGTGGTATGAAGCGTATTGAGCTGGATCTCGTAGTAGGTGGTGGTTGAAACGAGATGGGTAAGACGAGCGCCAATTTGCGCGTTCATGCGCTGCTGTGCGCGTGTGCCCGTCACCCGGTCCCACAACCATCGCTGGTAACCACTTGCGGAGTTCTGGCTCGGGAAGACGTTATTATTGCCATACGAAAGGCCGCCGCTAATGCGCAGCGCCCCGCCTTCCCACAGGTCGGTCACCACATTGCCCATTGCCTGATACTCCGTGTTCGGGCGTTCCGTGGGCATCGTGGGCCACTGCTCCTGCATACGCAGCGCCATGAACATCCGCGACCGGTCGTTGATCGGGCCACCGGTCGCGATCTCGGCCGAGTAGTCGAGATTATTGCCGTAGTCGAGACCGACGTCGCGGCGCGTCTGAGCATAAAGCGCCTGCGCCATCGCGAGCTGGGCGGTGGTATCTCCGGCGAAGTACGACGTCAGGCCCGATGCCATCGTGCCGTAGAAAGGCTGCGGATCATCGGAGTTGGGATCGCCGCGGAGCCAGATGTCTCCTTCCTCCAGAAGAAGGCGCAAGTAATCTTGCGAGCCGACGTCGAATGCGCTGGGCCCAAAATGTTTGCGCGTCGGCGCGCGGCCACGAACCTCAAAGCGGGTATCCCACCTGTGCGGACTCCCCTCACGCATCGAGATGCGTACCACACCCGATTGGGCATTACCGTACTGAGCGCCGAAACCACTCGTCATGACTTCAACTTCCTCCACGGCGCTCATGATCGGCATGAAGGCGGCGGAATTATCGAGCGGATTGACGATGCCCATCCCCTGTACCATGTACAGCTCCTCGCCGGAGCGCCCCCCGCGGAAGTGTCCGTCGATGACGTCGCCCGTCAAGTTCAGGACGTCCGAGATGTCACGCACGCCGGGCAGCGCTTCGACATCGTCAAATCGAACAATGTGACTGGTCGACGTTTTGTCGATCTCGACGTCCGGACGCTCGGCGATGATGACTACTTCGGCCGACTCGAGCGCCTCATCGATCAGCACGAAATCGATCGTGGTCGTCCGGCCTGCGTTCACCACCACGTCCACAACCAGCGTCGACTCATATCCCACCATGCTTGCCCGGACGTCATACCGACCCGGCGGGATGTTGAGGATCCGGTACTCCCCGTCCACATTGGCAGCGGCGCCGCGCGAACTCTCGACGATGACGACGTTCGCCCCGGGCAGGGCTTCGCCGGTGCGCGAATCCACGACCGTTCCGGCAATCTGTCCGACGTTCTGGGCGAAAAGCGCTCCCGGCCCCAGCAGAAACATGGCGACAAGCCAGAAGACGCCTACGGCGGCGAGCCGGATGCTCCGACGATTCCCGCCGTCGGCAGCCTGTATCCGATGGCCGATCAGCTGATTATCCATCGGCTTTCGATGTTGATGTGTCGGCCCAGGCCGGGATGGCACGATCGACCGCATACCCGGTAGTATTGTTGATGGAAAGGTACCGGGACGAAACGCGTAGTTTCGCCGCCACAACCGGGATCGAATCCTCTAAAGCGCACCATCACACTTCTCTCTCAAAAGCGCTTTCGCCTCATCTATACCGGTTACTTTACCGGTAATGTAACGCGCTCTTCAAGACTTGTCAAGGATTGAAAATGTGGATAGATGAGCGCCGTGTTACATCAGACAGCAGCCGATCACTGACTGCCCGCGGCGCACGGAACAGCACCGACGATGAAGCCAGGGGATGCTACGGCAGCAATGCCTGGCGATGCCAGATAATGTGATACCGGGTAAAGAGATGCCGGATAATATGCCCGGGAATTATGCGGCCCTGCCCGCAATTAGCCGAGGCGTTCCGATAGTGGATGCCGGGACGCGTGAGCTGTTGTGCCCGGCCTACCGATTCACGGGATAAATGATTGAAAGGACTGATCCGGGTCGCTTATACCCCGGCGCGTTGCTCCCGCAAAAAGTCAGGCGCTCGTTCTGATTTTGCCGGTCGAGGATATAAGTTGACGCGGCTCACCGGCTTCGATGATTTCCAGGCTGGAATCATCGAGGATCTGATACCAGTCGTCGTCGTGGGCCGTGGTGACGATGGCGTTTCGAGCTTCCATCAGGGTACGGGCACGCCGGGTCTCGACGAAGCGCGTGCGATGCCTCCTCTGATAATTTCCCGAAAAGACGATGTAGCCCATTGCGTTCCTCGGTTGTCATCCATCCCGTATTACTGGTACGGATTAACGATCGAAGACTCAAGCCGGCGGCGCTCGCAGGCGGCGCGTTTGCCTCGTTACTCACGGGATTGCCGTCTTCGTTTCGATCTCAGCGATGAGAATCAGACCTCGTCGGCGGCGGGCTTGCCGATCGCCAGCCTGGCCTCGGCCAGGGCCTCTGCCATACGGTTGAGGTTAACGGGCTTGGAGAGGTATTCGTTCATGCCGGCATCGAGGCAGCGCTGCCGATCTTCGACAAACGCATTGG
>Ga0209487_1002169_pt1 | contig 16115 bp, 13 predicted proteins | sample Poulit2012_FD_187524 | JGI IMG/M metagenome (GOLD analysis project Ga0209487, IMG submission 187524) | Agricultural soil microbial communities from Georgia to study Nitrogen management - Poultry litter 2012 (SPAdes) (version 2) | ecosystem: Environmental > Terrestrial > Soil > Agricultural land...
CCCGGATTGCACACAGTCCTGCATCACCTGCCAGATATTCAGCAGCTCGGCCCGAACGTCTTCTGGCTCACGCCATTCGAGTTCGTTTTCCCAGGTCAATTCGGCGATGGATTTGCCCTGTTGCTGGCACAGCTCCAGTAGTTGGTTCCCGGTGCGATAATCGTGTCGCACCTTGCGCTCAGTGGTTAACGGTTTATCTAGCTCTTCTTCGGTCACCACAAACCCGCCACCGATCGAATAGGTGATCTGGGAGTCCAGCTCATTGCCGTCGGCGTCGAAGACCGAAGATTTCATCCCGTTGGGATGACCCGGTAGAGACTTGGAAAGGTGCAGGATGACATCGTGTGCGCGATCGAACGCAATAGTCTTGGTTCCTGCCAGTTCCAAGGTTGCTGAGGTCTCGACCTGTGCGATGATGTCGTCGACCTGCTCGGGCACAATCGTGGCGGGATCATGCCCGGCGAGCCCCAGAATCACCGCGGTGTCTGAGTGGTGGCCGATACCGGTGGCTCCCAGCGAGCCAAAGAGTTCTACTTGGGCTCGCTGGGTGGCTGCCAGGGTATCAGCGTCCAGGCCATTGATGAACTGGGCTGCCGCCCGCATGGGGCCAACGGTGTGAGACGATGAGGGTCCCAAACCGATAGAGAACATGTCCAGCACACTTAATGCCATGGCTTATCCTTTCGCAGATGAAAACTCGATCATCCCGTCGAGTAACCAGTTCGTGACGTGGTTAGCAAACGAAATGCGCGGGGCGATCCACCAGGTGTCCTCGGCGACCCGCCACAGGATGACCGGGGTTTGGGCCACTTCAGTAACGTAGGCCTGGTTGACGGTCCATACCCGCGGGTGCAGATCCAGCGGGCAGGATTTCCGTAGCACCAGGGCTGCGGCTTGGCCCGACAGTTCGATAATAGTCCGGTTGGCAGACAGATCCAGCACCTGGCCGGAACGGTCCCCCAGGACTTCGGTAAGCCGATCCGCCAGTTGCGTATCTGGTTGATCGATGGCCAAGAACTCATCGGGTGATAGCCACAGCACGGCGGTCGATTCCACGTTCCCGACGACATCGCCGACCTTGGACGGCAGCCCGCCTAGGGCCTCCGCGAGGACGGTGTGGCCTTCGGTACCCGGTTCGGCGCGCAACCCCACCTGGGTGGTGAAGGGCACTTCCCGGATCGCCACGGCGGCAGACGAGGCGGCCTGTAGTTCTTCGGTTCGATCGGCAAGCGGTGAGTGCCGCAATTGTTGTAGGTTAGCCATCTCGACGAGCTCCTTCGGGATCATAGAGGACGGTTGGGCCGATTTTCATGGTGACTTCCTTACCATCGACCAGGGCCTTGAGGCTTTCACCGATGCGATCAAAACCATTTTTGACTAGCGCCAGCCCGAACGTGCGGCCAAGTGCCGGCGAATTATACGACGCGGTGACCCAGCCGTCTTGTGGGACGGGGCCAGCTTCGATATCAATCGGGGTGTCTATGGCCACCAGCGCTTCACCTTCTTCTAGGCGGAAGGTTGGGTCATCCGGCAGCACGGAGACGAGCTGTTTACGATCTTCACGGACGTTATCTGCTCGGGAGAACGAGCGTTTGCCGATGAAGTCCTTGTGCTTGGCTAGGATCCAATCCGCACCGATATCCTGCGGGGTCACGGTGCCGTCGGTTTCTTGACCGACCACGATGAAGCCTTTTTCAGCGCGCAGCACGTGCATGGTTTCGGTTCCGTAGGGGGTGATGTTGAATTCTGCACCGGCTTCGGCTACGGCTTCCCACACGGCCAGGCCGTACCACGAGGCTACGGCGATTTCCCAGGCGAGTTCGCCCGAGAACGAGATCCGACTGGCGCGCGCTGGGATGCCAGAGGCCAGGGTGATGTCGCGGAATTCCATGAACTTGAAGCCTTCGGCCGAGAAGTCCTCGTCCGGGGCTAACTTGGTCATCACATCGCGCGACTTTGGTCCAACGACGGCGATGGTGGCGTATTGTTCGGTGACCGAGGTGGCGTAGACATCAAGTTCTGGCCATTCGGTCTGCAGCCACTCTTCGATCCAGTCCAGGACATCTGCTGCACCCGAGGTGGTGGTGTGCATGAAGAACCGGTCTTCAGCTAAGCGCAGGGTCACACCGTCGTCGAAGATCATCCCGTCGGCTTTAAGCATGATGCCATAACGGCCCATGCCTTCTTTCAGCTTGACGTAACCGTTGGTATAGATCCGGTTGAGGAACTCGGGGACGTCTTTACCGCGCAGTTCAATTTTGCCCAGCGTGGTGCCGTCGAACATACCGACCGACTCGCGTACGGCAGCGCATTCGCGGTACACGGCTTCGTCCATGGTCTCGTTGCCTTGCGGATAGTACCAGGCGCGTTTCCACTGACCAACGTCTTCAAACACGGCTCCGGCGGCCACGTGGGCCGAATGAATCGGTGTGGTGCGGGCGGCTTCAAACAGTTTGCCACGACGACGTCCGGCCAAAGCAGCGAAGCCGACCGGCGTGTACGGCGGACGGAACGTGGTGGTGCCGATATTCGAGAGGTCATCCACACCCAGGATCGAGGCCATCACGCCGATGGTTGGGACACCGGAGGTCTTGCCCTGATCAGCGCCCGTGGAGATTGACGTGTAGCGTTTGACGTGTTCGACCGAGCTCATCCCTGCACCGGTGGAGCGCAGGATATCGGCGACCGACTGGTCACGCTGCAAATCCACGAAGTGGTTGTTGTAGTACTCGGCGCTTTCGCCGTCCGGTGAGGGGACCAGCCACAGCGGCTGGACAGGCCCGTAAGGGCGATCAATCGCACGCGGAGTGTCAGGCTCGGCGTCAAATCCGGCAGCGGTGGCGGCGGCAGCCCCGGCTTTTGCACCGGAAGCCAGTGCCGATGCGGTGCTGTATTGACCAACCAGTGCACCGGCCAGGCGCATGTCGTCGACCGATTCGACGGCGATAAAGCCCTGGAGCTGGTCGTCCCAGTCGATGCGGCCATTGCGTCCGGAGTGCAGGTGTACCACAGGTGACCAGCCACCCGAGACGGCCAGCGTATCGACCTCGAGGCGCTGGGCCTTGGCGGTGTCGAGTTTGCCGTTGAACGGGGCCACGGTGATGGCGGACAGTTCATCGTCTTCGCCCGCGTGCGTGTCGATCACGGCCGACCCGATGAGCACGTTGACGCCTTCGGAGACGGCTTGTTGGGCGGCAGCCGAGGCCGAGGAGCGGGCATCGATTACAGCGACGACTCCCCCGGTGGCAGCCAGCTCAGAAACCAGCGGATAGACCGAGTCGTTGGTGGTAAAGACGGCAATCTTCTTGCCGGCGCGCACCGCATAGCGGTTCAGGTAGGTGCGTACCGCGGAGGCGAGCATGATGCCGGGGCGATCGTTGTTTTGGAAGATCAACGGGCGTTCGTGGGCACCGGTGGCCAATACGACCTGGTCGGCGCGCACGTGCCAGATGCGTTCGCGGGAAATACCTTCACCAGGGTGCTCATCAAGGTGATGGGTGCGGCGTTCTACGGCGATCGCATAGTTTTCGTCGTAGATACCGGTCACGGTCGTATTCGACAGCACTTCGACGTCGTCGGAGGAGTTGAGCTTCGCCAGCGTGTTGTCGATCCACTGCGGGGCAGGTACGTCGTCGATAGTTTCATACGGCGCATCCAGCAGGCTCCCGCCTGCCCATGGCTTTTCGTCCATGAGCATCACGCGAGCGCCAGAAGCAGCAGCATTCGCGGCGGCAGTCAGCCCGGCCGGGCCGGCTCCGACCACCAATACATCCGTGTGGACGTGGACGTGATCGTAGTAAGCCTGATCCTCGGCGGGATCTAGTGTACCTAATCCACGCAATTGGGTGGCTTCGATGCCGTTGGTGACCGGGACCGTCGTGGAGGTGAGCATGGACTCTTCGATGTCGCCGGCATGGCGGGGCGACAGGTGTACCAGCGAGTTGGGTTCCTCGACTCCTGCGGAGAACACGCCGCGCGGACGGTTCCAGTACAGCGAGTTTGCCGCCGAGCGGGTCCCGGTGGCCAACAGTGCAGACGCCACTGTGTCTCCGCGTAGAGCCTGGGTTTGCCGTCCGTCGATGGTCACGGCGACGGTTTCGTCGTGGTTGACCACAGCGTGTGGCGCCTGGTCGGGTGTCAGACGGTAGGAGTAGTTCCCCGCTTGGCCTTCTGCGGCCCGTGGTGCTTGATCAGTTGGGGTGTGAGTCACTTGGAACCTCCGGTAACGTCGGGGCGAGGCGAGCCGACCGGGTAGGTGGCTTTGAATTTATAGGTCACGGTGTCGCGAACCGCGTTAAACCATTTGCGGCAACCACCGTTGTGGACCCACCGTTCTGCGAAGTCACCTTTGGGATTGTCGCGGTAGAACAGGTATTCGGCCCATTCGCGATCGGACAGGGCATATGGGTCTTCCGGGTACGCTACGTGAGCTTCGCCCCCGTAGCCGAATTCGGTTTCATTTCGTGGCCCGCAGTACGGGCAATCAATGAGCATCATGGCTGTTGCCTTTCGTTAGTGGGCCACGGCTGCTGCGCCGTGTTCGTCAATGAGGTGACCGGTTTCGAAGCGCTCCAAACTAAACGGGGCGTTGATTTCGTGCGGTTCGTCATGGGCGATGGTGTGTGCCAGGGCATAGCCGGCTGCCGGGGTGCCCTTGAAGCCACCGGTGCCCCAACCGCAGTTGACATACAGGCCATCGACTTCGGTTTTGGACACGATTGGCGAGGCATCTGCCGTGGTGTCGACGATGCCACCCCAGGTGCGCAGCACGTGCGCGCGGGCGAAGATGGGAAACAGTTCGACGGCGGCCGCCATCTGTTCCTGGATCACGTGGAAGGCACCGCGTTGGCCAAACCCGTTATACGTATCAATCCCGGCACCCATGACCAGTTCACCCTTGTGTGCTTGGGAGACGTAGACGTGGATGTGGTTGGACATCACCACGGTTGGGTGGACGGGCTCAAACAGTTCAGACACCAGTGCTTGGAGCGGGTGGGACTGAATGGGAAGCTGAATCCCGGCCATTTCGGCCAGCTGGGAGGAGTGGCCGGCACCGCACAGGGCAACTTGGCCGGCACGGATCTTACCGCGGGTGGTCTCTACTCCGGTGACCCGGCCGTTTTCGACGAGGATGTCGATGACTTCGGTGTTTTGAATCAGGTCAATGCCAGCGTTATCAGCCGAGCGGGCCAGTGCCCAAGCAACGTGGTCGTGTTTGGCGATCCCGGCGCGTGGCTGGTAGGTCGAACCCATAATTGGGTACCGGATGTTGTCCGAAATGTTAATGATCGGACAGATTTCCTTGACTTCTTCCGGTTCCAGCCATTCAGAGTCAACTCCGTTCAGCCGGTTAGCGTTGACACGTCGTTTAGAGTCACGAACCTCAGAGACGTGATGGGCTAGGTTCAGTACGCCGCGCTGAGAGAATAAGAAATCATATTCTAATTCTTCCGGCAATTCTTCCCAGAGTTTCAGCGAGGTTTCGTAGATGTTAGCTGATTCATCCCAGAGGTAGTTGGAACGAATGATCGTCGTATTGCGCGCCATATTGCCGCCGCCCAACCAGCCCTTGTCGATCACGGCAACATTGGTGATGTCGTGTCGGGAGGCCAAGTAGTGAGCGGTGGCTAATCCGTGACCGCCAGCTCCGACGATGATCACATCGTAGGACGACTTCGGTTCCGGGTTGCGCCACAAAAAGTCGGGGTGTTGTGGGAGGAGTTCTGCCATGGTTATGCTCCGAACGGTTCCAGGTTGGGGTACAACGGATGAGCTTCGGCCAGCGCTTCGACACGCTTGGCAAGTTCTGGGAGGGCGGCACGGTTATTCGTGGCCCCTGCAATCAAGGTCAGGGCGATGATGTCGGCAACTTCTTTGAAGGCTTCGGTACCAAAGCCGCGCGTGGTCAGAGCTGGGGTCCCAATGCGCAGCCCGGAGGTGGTCATTGGTGGACGTGGATCCCACGGAACGGCATTGCGGTTGACGGTGATGTCGACTTCTTGTAATAGGTCTTCACCTTGTTTGCCGTCCAGTTCAGAATTGCGCAGATCTACCAGCACCAGGTGCACATCAGTGCCACCGGTCAAAACTGAGATACCGACGTCAGCTACATCCGGTTGGGAGAGCCGGTCGGCCAGGATTTTGGCACCTTCTAGTGTGCGGCGCTGCCGTTCGGCGAATTCTTCTTCACCGGCAACTTTGAACGCGACCGCTTTACCTGCGATGACGTGCATCAGTGGCCCGCCCTGTTGTCCAGGGAAGACCGCTGAGTTAATTTTTTTGGAAATATCGGCGTCGTTCGTCAAGATGATGCCGCCGCGGGGTCCGGCCAGGGTCTTATGCGTGGTGGAACTCGCTACGTGAGCGTGTGGTACCGGCGATGGGTGCAATCCGGCAGCCACCAGGCCTGCAAAGTGTGCCATATCTACAAAGAGGTAGGCACCAACTTCATCGGCGATTTCGCGGAAGCGGGCAAAGTCGAGCTGGCGTGGGTACGCTGACCAGCCGGCAACGATCATCTTCGGCTGATGTTCGCGCGCCAGGCGTGCCACCTCGTCCATATCGACTTCATAGGTGGTTTCATCGACCGAGTACGGCACGATGTTATAGAGCCGACCCGAGAAGTTGAGTTTCATGCCGTGGGTCAGGTGACCGCCGTGGGCGAGGTTCAAGCCCATCACGGTGTCGCCAGGACGGATCAGCGCGTGCATCACTGCTGCATTGGCTTGAGCTCCAGAGTGTGGCTGAACGTTGGCGTACTGGGCACCAAAAAGATTCTTGACCCGCTCGATGGCCAGGCGCTCGACGGAATCGGCGTGTTCGCAGCCGCCGTAGTATCGCCGCCCAGGGTAGCCTTCGGCATATTTATTGGTCAGTACCGAGCCCTGCGCCTGCATAACCGCCATGGGAGTGTGGTTTTCCGATGCGATCATTTCTAAGCCGCTCTGCTGACGTTCCAGTTCCTCGTTGAGGAAGCCTGCAATTTCTGGATCGAGGTCAGCAAGATCCTGGGTCAGCGAGGGCGCGGCCTGCGTGGTGAACTGGCGGGAGGTAGTGCTAGTCATAAAATTTCCTTAGAAGTCCTGAACGACACTTGATATATCAGACATCGATCACAGACTATGATGGTTATCACATCACTGTCAAGGCTTTGGAGAACATTTTTTCAAACGCTGCGGTTGGCACATATTTAGTGCACAATGTAGAGCAACGAAAGGACACGGATGACCACGTTGAATGCTGTCGATACCAATAGTGAGTCCTTATCGGCTCGCGCATACCGGATCTTGCTTGACCGGCTCATTATGCTGGATATCCAGCCTGGTGAGCCCATTATGGAAAAACAGCTCGCCGAGGAAATGGGGGTTGGCAGAACTCCCCTGCGCGAAGCGCTCAAGCGACTCGAATCGGACCATCTGGTGGTAACCTATCCGCGCCGCGGCACTTTTGCCAGTCAGGTAGATGTCACCGAGCTGGCCCACGTATCGGAGGTTCGCCAGGCCCTGGAGCCACTAGCGGCTCGCCGTGCCGCCGAAGCCAAAGGCGGTGAATGGCGCGACCACCTCCTTGAGGTTCTAGAAAACATCAAGCACCTGGACCCCGACCAATCACAGCGCGACCTACTGGCCTATGACCTGTCAGTGCACCGACTGATCTACAGCATCACCCAAAATGACCACCTATCCGAAACCCTGATCCGCCTGGACAATATCGCCACTCGTATCTGGGCGGCGCTGTCGGATCGCCTGCCCTCGCTTCAGGTTCACATCGTGGAACACACCCACTTGATCGAACAGATTTTGGTCGGCGACGCCGACGCTGCCGAACAGACGGCGTCAAAGCACGTCAAGAACTTCTACTCGATGGTACGAGACGCCCTCTAAAACGGTCATCCAACATACCCCGGTCCTCACACTGGCCGGGGTTTTTCCGTGTCCACCTCGGTCGAACCGGCCGATTGTTGGCCACCCCTTGACCGTGAGATACCTCACAGCGTATGTTAATGCAACAACGTTGCGCTGAATGCAACTTACGATCTCACGGTGGTGAAACATGTCTGACTCTCGTGCGCTGACTCCTCAGGAGCAGCTTGGTCCAACCCTTTCGGGCCAGCAACGCCCCCACCCAGCGGGCATTGGTCCAAAAGAACGCCGCAAAGTCATTGTGGCAAGCTTTATTGGAAACTTTGTTGAGTGGTTTGATTACGGTGCCTATAGCTACCTGGCGGTAGTAATCGCCGTCGTGTTCTTCCCCTCGGATAATCTCACCGAGGGCTTGGTCTGGACTTTTGCCCTCTTCGCGGTCTCCTTCCTCGTCAGACCGCTGGGAGGGTTTATTTGGGGCCATATTGGCGACCGCGTCGGCCGCCGGAACGCGCTTGCATGGTCGATTCTTATCATGACGGCCTCAACCGTATGCATCGGGCTCCTACCCGGCGCACTTCAAATCGGCGTCTGGGCGCCTGCCCTGCTTTTACTATTCCGGCTAATGCAAGGGTTCAGCGCATCTGGCGAATACGCGGGCGCCTCCGCCTACCTGGTGGAGTACGCACCCGAGGGCAAACGCGGCATTTATGCCGCCGTAGTCCCGGGGTCAACCGCCGCCGGATTACTTTTTGGCTCGCTCATGGCGACACTGCTAACCGCCACACTGACTGACGCACAAATGGAGTCCTGGGGTTGGCGCTTGCCATTCCTACTGGCCGCTCCCCTGGGCCTCATCGGCGTGTATATCCGCCGGAAGCTGGAAGACTCGCCCGTTTTCCGCGAGCTCTCTGAAGAGGACGAGGCGATCAAAGCTCCGGTGTGGGCACTGTTCCGCGATCACTGGCGCACCCTAGTGCGCGCCACGGCAGCAGTGCTACTCAACGCGGTTGGGTTCTATGTCATCTTGACCTACATGCCCACCTATCTGTCCCAGACGATTGGTATTGATCCCACGTTGGCGAATATCACCACGACGGTTTCGCTCATTACCTATATCGGGTTTATCTTCCTGACCGGGCACCTTTCGGATCGATTCGGCCGCCGAACAATCCTCATGAGCGCCTCTGTGCTGTTTATTTTGCTGACGGTGCCGGCCTTCATGTTGCTGGGAACCGAAAGTATCATCGTGATCTTGCTGGTCCAGGTGCTCTTGGGCGGCATGTTGACACTGAATGATGGCAGTTTAGCCAGCTTCTTAGCGGAAAACTTTCCCACCAGGGTGCGCTACTCCGGATTCGCCGTCTCGTTTAACGTCGGCAACGCCGTCTTCGGTGGTACAGCCCCGGCGATCGCGACCCTGCTGATTGCCACGACCGGCAACGATATCGCTCCCGGGTGGTATTTGATGATCGCCGCAGCCATCGCATTAGTTGCCGTCTGGCTCTCACCGGAAACGAGCGATAAACCGCTCAAAGACGACTAAAGACGCGGGCCGAGTGCGCAGCAGGGTTATGCGGTAGCCCGAGCGTACTCGGTCCGGAAAATTGCCTGGTGCAATTGGGGCATCGTAAATCCGGGCATTCTCCCAAACGACTTGCGTTGATGCTCGGCATCTAACTGACCGCTGGCTTCAACCAGGAGGGCATCTCGGCGTTGTGCAGAAAGGTGCTGCTGCCCGGTGGCCTCTTGGACGAAGCGGTCTAGCCACGTGTCCTTGAGTGCAGTCACATCTTCGGTCGTGCGGCCCAGTGCGATGAGGAAATACTGCCACGCCAGCTCCGGCACGCCGGCGGTACTGATCAGGGCAGTGCGCTGCTGTTCAGAATTCGAGTCCACGTCGGCAGCCGTATCAATGCCTGCATCGAGCAACTGGCCTGCTGCGCTCATGAGTCGGTCCATCTGGTGTGATTCCGGCACAAAGTCAGCCAGCCCGACCGGGCCCAGAGTGGCCACAACGCGCATCATATCGGCTGGCCCGCGAAACGCTTTAAACGCTCGCAGCCTGGGTAAGACCCCGGCACCATAGACGCCATCCACTTGCGCTCCGATACTCAAAATTGTATCGAGCAAAGCCACTTCTACCGATGAGGCCCAGTCGCCAGTGGCGTTTTTGAAGGGTCTGGCGCCGATGCGGTTGGCCGCATCAACGACCGCGGCCAGGTCGGCATCGGAGGAAGAACTCATGTGCTCTCGCTTTCAAATGGGCGCTGTGCCCGTTGAGTCTTGCTGCGGCAAGTGGAATCCGTTTGTACCTTATCAAACACTCCTGGTGAGTGATATGGAGTGGTTCAAGAATGTGGTTGATCAGGGCCGATGACGTATGATCCTTAGAAGTTTGCAGAGCAAAGGAGCACAATGAGTTCACCGCGTAACTCGGTCGTTCACAACGTTATCGATGTCCTTCGCTGTTTCTCATCAGAGCAACCCCTGGTCGGTGTCACGGAGATAGCCGACCGTGTTGGTCTCCACAAATCTTCAGTCTCACGTCTGCTGACCACCCTGGAATCTGAAGGCTGGGTTGAACAAGACCCGTCCACTCGCAAATACCAGCTGGGACTGGGACTCATTGCTATTGCCGGGCCACTGTTAGCTAATCTGAATGTTCGAAAGGTGGCCTACCCGTATCTACTCGAGTTAGCGGAATCGTCCCAAGAAACTGCAGTATTAGCAGTGTGGGAGGAGTCGGCAGCGGTCACTGTTGAACAGATTGCATCCGACCGAACCATTAAACATACGTCTCCGCTGGGTGCGCGATATGCTTCTACGGGTTCGGCCACCGTGCAGATATTTTTATCAGACATGGATGCTGGGACGGTCGCAGAGCTTATTGATACAGGAAGTACTCGTTTGCAAGAAGGCTGGAGTCGGGCTGATCTGAAGCAGCGACTCGAAAGTGTCCGGGAGCGCGGTTACGCAACGAATTTACGCCAAACCTTTGATGACGAGGTGGGGATTGCAGCTCCGGTATATGATCACCGTAATAGAGTGGTCGCCGCCGTGCTCATCGCCGCCCCGGCCTACCGGATAGACGAGCCAACGACGACAGACCTCATTGAACAGTGCGTGGCGACTGCTGCGAAGATTTCGACACGCATGGGCAATCCTGCATCACCCGGCGAAGAGCGCGGCTCGGCTGAGGCCGCGGTTTAAGCATCTGGTTCGGTAGGGATCACGAGCACTGGACAGACTGAGCGGTTCAGCACCGATTGACTGACGGAACCCAAAAGCAGACCAGTGAACCCACCGCGACCGCGAGTTCCCATCACAATCATTGTTGCGGTTCTAGAGGCTTCAGCCAGAATATCGGAGGGTGATGCATCAAAGAATCGCCATTGCACCGGCGCTGAAGTTTGCTCAGCCACCTCACCTGCGAAATTCGCCAGACGATCGGCAACACTTTTGCGCAAATCCGGGACCTGAGACTGATACACCGGCGACACTGGCATCCACAGACTGCCGCTGAACGGCTGAGCATTCACAAGCACAAGGTCCAAGTCCCGCTCTTCAGCATACTTTGCCCCCTTCAGGGCGACCTCAACAGGTTGTATATCGAGGTCTACGGCGACAACAACACAATCCTTAAAATCTGCTGTGGTCGAGACTCCCTCAGAGGTGATCACGCCGACGCCGGTATCATCCCCTTCTTCAGGCACGCGAGCGAACTCGGCTTCTGGCAGGTGCTTCTTCTTGCCCCGACCTGGGACAACAAGACTCGGGCAGTGGGCATGTGCCGCAACAGATGCGGAAACGCTTCCAAGAAAACGGCCCGCAAACCGGCTCCGACCACGCTTGCCCACGACGACCAGCGATGCGTTTTTCGATTCACGAATCAGGACACCAGCTGCATCACCTTCAACGGCAGCTGAAGAGATGGCGACTTCAACGTCTTTAGCCGTGGCAACAAGGTCATCCATGACCTCTTGGGCATTTTCCTGCGCAAGCCCTTGGGTGGCTTCCGGCAGATACTCGTACCCTGGTTCGGTGTAGGCTGTCACGACTCGGAGGGCCAACTGACGCTGCTGCGCAACACCGAGTGCGACTTCAAATGCGCACTCACTATTGTCCGACCCGTCGACTCCGACCACGATAAAATCTGAGCCCGAATATTCCGTATTATGATCCATGTCATTAGCCTAGCAAGGTCCCTTGAAACATAACAGCACCTCAGCGGAAGCTCACGTGGGCCCTTCGGCTCAAATGACCTACTCCGCTGCTCTCCTCCACTCAGATCGTGGAAAGCCACGAAGTAGTCTATGCTTATCGATCGTGAATGCTGTCGTTATCGCCGTGGCCGTGATGTTGTTATTAGCACTGTTGCGGGTCCACGTGGTCATTGCCCTGTTTATCGGTGCCCTCGTCGGCGGTCTCATGGCCGGTATGGGACTTGAAGCTACCATGGTGGCTTTCCAAACCGGCCTCGGCGATGGGGCCAAGATCGCCCTCTCCTATGCGCTCCTAGGTGCATTTGCTATGGCGGTAGCCGCGTCTGGCTTACCGAAGGCGCTTGCCGATGCGCTGATTCGAAAGCTTGATGCAGACGCTGAGGGCGCGTCGCAAAAAGTCGTCACGGTCACCAGCTATCTGTTAATCGCTGGCATTTTGGCGATGTCAATCATGTCTCAGAACCTCATCCCGGTCCACATTGCATTCATCCCACTGTTGATCCCACCGCTATTGACCGTCATGAACCGACTCCACCTTGATCGGCGTCTGATCGCTTGCGTGCTGACTTTTGGTCTGGTCACCACCTACATGACCCTGCCGGTGGGTTTCGGTCAGATCTTCTTGGGCGACATCCTCTTAGGCAATATTGAACGCGCCGGACTCGACACGGCAGACGTCAATATAGTCCAAGCCATGGCCATCCCGGCACTCGGCATGGTGGTTGGCCTGCTCATCGCCGTGTTCATTAGCTACCGCAAGCCACGTGATTACGAAGAGCGACCCATCGCCGGCGGCACTATTGTGGAGCCCACCCCGACTCGCTACAACCTCATCATGTCACTGGTTGCCATTGCGGCAACGTTCAGTATTCAAATTGTCGTGCAAGTGAATGAGTCAGAAGCCGATGGGCTGCTGCTTGGTTCGCTTGTGGGTCTGGGCATCTTCCTCTTGTCCGGTGTAGTGGAGTGGAATAGGGCCGACGATGTATTCACGTCCGGCATGCGCATGATGGCACTCATAGGTTTCGTGATGATTTCCGCACAAGGTTTTGCCGCAGTGATTAACGAATCCGGTCAGGTCGAACCACTCGTTGCTGTCGTCCAAGACTTTTTTGGAGATAACCAGGCCATAGCAGCCCTCGCGATGCTGGTGGTGGGGCTCATTGTCACGATGGGCATTGGGTCATCCTTCTCGACCCTGCCGATCCTCACGGCCATCTATGTCCCGCTATGTGTCTCGCTCGACTTCTCGCTGATGGCCACTGTCGCGTTGATCGGCACCGCCGGGGCACTTGGCGACGCTGGTTCCCCTGCATCGGATTCGACGCTGGGTCCTACCGCCGGGTTAGCTGCCGATGGGCAACATGACCACATGCGCGACACCGTGATCCCAACGTTTATCCACTACAACATCCCCTTGACCGCAGCCGGCTGGGTCGCGGCCATGGTGTTATAACTACAAGCTAGCCCTCAAGGATCTGACGAACTTGCGCATCCGAGACTTGCTCAAAATCAGCGAAGTAGGCACCCACCGACTTAAATCTGGCCGGCGAGTATAAACACACGATGTCATCAAACACCATTGAATGCGTCAGGCTTTCAATCACCGTATAGGGAGCGACAGGTATTGCCAAGATGACTCTGGCTGCCCCGCGTGCACGGGCTAACTGGCCACCAACTTTGGCGGTCGCTCCGGTGGCAACGCCGTCGTCAACAATCACCGCGGTGCGATCTTGCAGTTGCACCGGCTCGGTACGGTGTGGCCGTAGCCGTTTGACCCGATCGCGGACCTCTTGACGTTGCTGACGAATGGCATCGGCTTGTTCTGCTTTGGTCACGCCTGCACGCCGGATGATTTCAGGGTTCAGCACCGTGATCTCGTCTTCCCCCACGGCGCCCATCGCAAGTTCGGGCCGAAACGGGACCCCGAGTTTTCGAACCACTAAAACATCCAGTTCAGCGTTGAGCGCGCGAGCTACTTCAGCCGCCACGGGCACTCCCCCGCGAGGCAGCCCCAACACCACGGTGTCTTGCGGGAGCTCCAAATCCTGGCGTTGAGTGAGTTCCTGGGCCAGGAGTCGTCCGGCATCGACCCGGTCGTAAAAGAAGAATCTTTTCAATATCCTGGCCCTGTCATAGCAGAACATTGTCTGTGCTCAACATGCTGTTGACTCATATGTTAGTCGTGTTATTGCAGGGACAATACGGTTGATGGGCCGCTTATTCGTCGGACTTCGGGCCGATGATTCGACGATGCAGGCGGTGAATCCCACGGATCATCAGGCCCACGGTGAGGGCGGAAAAGACTGTGCCCTCCCGCACTCCATAAAGCCCTCCCAGAAGCGTAAGCGAAGCGACCACGGCCAGCGATACCATGGTCGTATCAAAAATGGTCTTGATCCTGCCATACGGAATGTTCTGTAATACCGTGTAGATCGTAAACACGATGCCATCGGCGGGCAAAAACGTCAGACGCGGTTGCATCTCAATGTAGACACCCAACGCCAGGGCCACCACACTGACTAATAGCCATGCCCATTGCTCCACGTAGCTGGTGGGATCTAACCAGGACGTGAGGTACATACACAGATCAACGAAGAAGCCAAAAGCCACTGTCAGTGGAATTTGGATGAGCTGAAGAAGCTGAAATTTTCGACGCAGGATAAGAAATTGCAGTCCCACGAAGAGCAGATTCAACGACATCACGTAGGTTCCGACACTCCATGGTGTGGCGAAAGACAGCACCGCCGGTAATGAGGCGACAGGGGCTGTCCCGAGATCGGCCCGCACTGATACTGCAATAGCGAAGGCAATCAGAAATACCCCGAGCGAAAATACAAGTATCCGTTTGACTTGCCGCATCAGGCCCGCACCTCCGAGCCTGATGCCTCCACCAGGTAAACCCCGCACAGTTCTAATATGTCATGCACTCGACTGAACATCCTGCCGCACATTGTGCAGATAGCAACCACCATTCTCTAGTTTTCAAAGCCACGGCTACAACATTCTGTTGAGTTTCCTGGGCCACTAGCTAATAGTAGTCGGCAACTGGTTTGTATCGTTTTTTTAGGCGTCACGTGCCAGCAGCGCGGTCAAACAACGCGAGTTAAATCAGCTTGCGGCTGTAGGGGCAAGGTCACAGCTTCCTTTGCCTTGAAGTCGCATTTTGGGCGTGCCTAGGATGGGTTCGAACGACGAAGAATAGCCCACCTGTCCGCAAGCTCGACGGAGATCACTTTTATGGCAAACCCAACAACACCTCAAAAGACTGACCACAGTACTGTCCCTCATGTGTTTACCCAGGAAAACGGTGAGAAAGTACCCACCACCTTTTCTCCTGAAGAGTTTGAACGGCGGCTCAAAAATGCACGTGAAGTCATGGCCGAAAAGGACCTTGATGCACTAGTACTCACCAGCATGCACAACATTAAGTACTATTCCGACTTGGTTCCGTCACCGTTCGGCCGCACTTTCGGACTCGTCATCACCCCCGAGGATTCCATCACGGTCACCCCGTGGGTAGACGGCGGGATGCCCTGGCGCACCACGTACGGCAAAAACATTGTCTACTCCGATTGGGAATCCAAAAACATGCTGCGCGCAGTGCAGCACACCCTGGACGAGCGCAATATCAAACCCCGTCGTCTCGGCGTGGAGTTTGACGGCCTAAAAATTGGCGAGTACTACACCTTCCAAAGCTGGTTCGAGGGCGTCGAACTGGTCGATGTGGCTGAGGGACTCATGTGGCGCCGTCTGATTAAATCCGATGAAGAAATCACGCTGATGCGTCATGGTGCCCGCATTGCTGATATTGGTGGCCGTGCCATCAAGAATGCCATCCGAGAAGGTATTACTGAATACGAATTGGCCCAAATCGGCACCAATGCCATGATCCCAGAAATCGCCAAGGCCTACCCGAATCAAGAGCTTCGCGAGACATTTTGCCTGGTGCAATCCGGGATCAATACTGATGGCGCTCACGACTGGCCAACCACTCGGAAGCTGCAAAAAGGAGACATTCTTTCGA
>Ga0209487_1002170_pt1 | contig 16108 bp, 16 predicted proteins | sample Poulit2012_FD_187524 | JGI IMG/M metagenome (GOLD analysis project Ga0209487, IMG submission 187524) | Agricultural soil microbial communities from Georgia to study Nitrogen management - Poultry litter 2012 (SPAdes) (version 2) | ecosystem: Environmental > Terrestrial > Soil > Agricultural land...
CCCGGAAAGGTGAACCCGGTACTGCCGGAGGCGACCCTCATGGTGGCAGCGCAGGTGATCGGCAATGATTCGACGATCGAATGGGCCGGCGCCTCCGGCAATTTCGAACTCAATGTGATGCTCCCGATCATCGGTCGAAGCTTGCTGGAGTCGATGCGCTTGCTAGCGACGTCGTCGACCGTGCTGGCTGATAGGTGTATCGATGGGATTGAGGCCGACGTCGATCGGTGCCGCGAGTACGCCGAATCGTCGCCGTCGGTTGTAACGCCGTTGAACCGGCTCATCGGCTATGAAGATGCCGCGACAATCGCGAAGAAAGCAATCGCGGAACGCAAAACCATCCGGCAAACGGTGATCGACGAGGGCTATATCTCCCGCGGTGATATCAGCGAGGCCGACTTGGACAACGCACTCGACCTCATGTCGATGACGCATCCCTAAAGCGCGGTCTGCGCCAACAGGCCGACCCCCGAGACCTAGTTTCGGCGCCCCAGCGCCGAAATGTGAGGCCTGCGCCAGCAGGCCGACCCCCGAGTCCTAATTTCGGCGCCCCAGCGCCGAAACGTGAGGCCCGCGCCAGCAGGCCGACCCCCGAGTCCTAATTTCGGCGCCCCAGCGCCGAAACGTGAGGCCTGCGCCAGCAGGCCGAAGGACGCCAAACCCTTCCTGGAAGGCTACGGTTTGGTGAGCAGCGGCAGACCCTGTTCAACGCTGAGAGAGGCGGCTGCTCCCGGAGCCGTGATGGCCCCCGGAAGAGTTTCCCAGGTATTGGAGTCGATCCGGTACGACACCTGGTAAGTAACGTCCACGCTCGGGCGGATGTTGTCTGCCGCGCGCTTAAACGTGTGCGTCACGTCGTGGTTGGGGTATTTGTGGCCCGGTGACGATGTGGTTTGGCTTGTACCGTCGCCGTGATGCCAGGTGAAGCTGGCTGGCGTGGCTCGTAGATCAACTGCGTATCCGAGCAAGTCGACGGTCCGTTCAAACGTGGGTGCGTCGGCATAGAAGATGGTTTCGAAATTCACCAGCGTGGTACCGCCGGGCTGAATTTTGATCTGGAGCGATGGCAAACCGACTTGCCTGACCGCTTCAATTATGTCGCCGACCGTGACTTCTTCTGCCGTGTATTCCGCGTACGCATCAAAGTCAATATCGGCGCAGTCCTCAATCGGCCCATCACACTCCTCATTTGCTTGCTCAGAGTTTTTATTCACCGGTGACTGCGCCGAGAAGTTCCTATCTGGATCAGATTGGCTTGGTCGTTGGTGCTTCTCCGCCTCTAGTAACAACGACGATTCATTCGGCAAGGGCGTGACGCTTGGATCATCGTCATGAATGAATCCCCCGAATGGCCCCATTAGCATTAGCGATATAAGAGTACCCGCAAATAGCATCATTGCTTGTTCCTGACCAACTTTGTGACTTCAGGCGACTTGGACGACCGGTCAAGTTCGAATACGAGTTCTACGTCTTCATCGTTTCCACGCACTTCTGAAGACTTAGAATCCGCCTTGTACGATGCTGCATTCGATTCCATGTGGGCAAAAACGCGCGCGAGTTTTTTGTCTTCTTGGACCTCGATATTGCTTAGTTCCCACTCACCGCCTTTGAAATAGCCGCCGCTCTCGTAGGTTTCTTCGTACAGATCTATGTATTCCTGGCAGCCTTCGCATTTTGGTGACGATAGACGCTTTAGCTCGACCGTATCCCCCGTCACCGCGGCGTAATTCAGCACATCGACGTAGTGCTTAGTAAATGCGATCGCACCCGAATCGGTGTCATCTTTGGCCGCCCTCGGCATCGGCGGGGGCGCATCGCTAGGCGACGAAGTTGCGTGCTCTGGCTCCGGCGCAGGCTCGTCGGCCGAACCGCACCCGGCCACCAGCACGGCGATGATCGCCGAAACCAGAACACGCATACTTCCCCCGAGGTTGTTTCCAGACAAGCTAGCGCTCCATATGCACGGTGACCAGCCCCTCACACAAAAATGTGGAAAACTGGCATGTTCAACCCAATGAGCTCGGGCCCCGCATCATGTTCCGCCTGGTGCACCTCATCGCGAGACGTATAGCCTAAACGGGCCATTTGCCGAAACCTGCTTCCAGGATCCGCCGAACGTCGAGGTTGCATACTCGGCAACATCGTCCGGCGAGCCGAACCGTCCGGGTTCCAGCAACACGTAATCGGGACGGACGGTGTGATTACTTCCGATCCAATACACCGTGTGGTCACTCACTAAATGCGTCATTAGGCCGATATCGGTCTGGACACTCGCCCCATCGGGCAGCTGCGAAATCGTCTCTTCGGCCGCCCGCTCACGGGTATTCGGCTGCCAGCTGCCAGGTTTTGTCAGATCCCATAACGGTGAACCGGCCGCAAAAGCAACCACAACACCCAGTGCTACGGCCGGAGCAACACGAATCCATTGACGCATCCACTTCGAGACCTCGGTCCTCGACATCGCATCAATCATCGCCACAAAAACGATCGGCATCAGCACCGCCGAATAGTGGTATTCCATACCCCAGTACGCGGCATCATCACCTGCGAAACGCCACGCAAACGTTGGGATGACCAGAATCACCCACGGAGACCGCAGCGCCAAGAAACCTGTGACCGCGAACGTCGCCGCCAGTGTCGACAGTTTCAGCGCGGGCTGTTCCAGCAGAGCCTGCGCTCCGCCGCCGTCCAATTTGCCGAGGTAATCGTACTGCGACGACGGGTTAAACGACGGCACGATCACCCAGACAACAAGGATCGTCGCCACCACGCCGACCGCAACCATGACGTAGCCACGCACCCGATGTCCGGCCCACCACAACACGATGCCGATCGCCGCCACGGTGACACCCATATTTTCTTTGACCAGCAGCAACGGCAAGCTCCACGCGATCACCTTGTTCATATCGCCGCGCAGATACGCTGCCCCTGCAAGCGCCAGCAGCGGCACCGCGAACGAGATCTCATGAAAATCGGCGGCTACCGCTGTCTGCAGGCCGAACGACAAGCCGTAACACACGCCGATGACGACACCCCAGCCAAGCGGCAGGACGTCAATAGCCAGACGCGAGACCACCCACACCGAAATACCGATCAGCACGCATTGCGCTAACAAAATCGTGTATGCCGACGGAAAGACGCGGTAAATGGGAGCCAAGACGGCGATCACGGGCGAAAAGTGGTCGCCGAGCACATTAAATCCGGGCGCCTTGACGTCGACTATCGGCATATGTCCGGCGGCATACGATTTCACCGCCTGCTCAAAAATCGCGTTATCCCACGACACCACCGCAAAACGCTGGAACCGCACGACGCTCAGCAATGCGTACAGACCGGTAACGATCAATGCCACTCCGGCGGGCACGCACCGCCGCAATATCACGGCAGACGGCACCATCGCGTCGGCGCTCGAATCGCGTCATCACGCAAGGCGGTCCCCGCTCAACGGGTCAAAGAACATGACACTTTCTGCGGGCGCATAGAAGCCGATTTGATCGTCCGCGGCGATGTCGTCGCCGGCCGCCACCCGCGCGGTGACATAGGGCTGGAACATCGTGAACTGCACCGCCGTCTCAATCTCGGCGAACAGCGCTTCTGACTCCTCGTCAATTTCAAAACCGAGAAGCACCCGCTGATAGTCCCCCTGCCACTGAACTTCGCCGACGCCGCCGGCCAGCCGCATGCCGCCCTGCGATGAACGCCCATCGGGCGCGGTGCGCTGGAGATCTGACGGGCGAACGCCCACAATGATCGTGTCACCATCGCGACGCCCGGATGCCGCGGCCGGAGCGACGGCGACCGAACCCAAGGGCAGCTGAAGTTCGCCTCCGCGCAGTCGGCCCGCCATCAGATTAATCGGTTCGGCACCGAACATGGCCGCGACGAACACATTTGCCGGCTCATGATGAATGTGGCGGCTGCTGCCCGTTTGATGAACGATGCCTTGATGGAGCACCATAATCGGAGCGCCGATGGCCATTGCTTCGATCGGATCGCTGGTCATGATTATTGTCGTCCGGGCACGATGCCGCTGCCATGCGGCCACCGTGGAGCGAATATGACCGCGCATCCGGGGATCTTGGGCAGAGAACGGCTCATCGAACACGTATGCGTTCGCTTCTCGCACCAGCGCCCGGCCCAATGCCACGCGCTGACGTTCGGCCGGATCCATCTCGTGGGGCCGTAGGCCGGTCACGCGCGCAAGCCCGAGCTCATCAATCACCGCTTCGGTGCTGACGTCAATATCGTCGCGATCCTGAAACCGGCGCAGCTTGGCGGCGAATTCGACATTGGCGCGACCGTCCCCGTGCGCAAGTAACGGGAAATCCTGCATCACCACAGCCACGTCCCGGTCTCGGGACGAAAGCGCATTCACGTTGACGTCATCGAATAGCACTTCCCCTTCGGTGGGATCGTCCAGACCGGTAATCGCTCGCACAATAGCGGATTTCCCGGCGCCCGCCGGACCCAAAACCGTCAGCATCTCGCCGTCGGGCACCGTCAAATTCACTCGTTCCAGCCGCGAGGGCCCCTGCCGCCGGTTCGCCACGGTCACGTCATGTAATTCGACTGCGGTCATCGCGACCTTCCCCTAGACTGTGCACTCAATACGCCGCGCTCGGACACTGCGAACACTTCGGTAATGATCCGATTGAATACCGCCGCCACCACAAACGCGGGCAACAGCCACCACAAAGCGGTCGCCGCGATAATAGACTCCGACGGTTCCGGGACCATAGCCAGCTGCGCCGGCAGCGTCTGAGCCTGATCAGTCGCCGTCAAAGCGAGACTCAACGCGCTATCGGTGGCGGCAACCATGAACACGATCGCTGCGACCCCCAGAACGCGCGGCAGCAGGGCTCGCACCCAAAAAAACCATATCCGGTGCGCCAGCGGCACACCGTCGACGATCAGCGCATCACGCAGCGTCCACGGCATCCCGGCCGCTACCCGGTCAAATAGCCACCATGACAGCGGCACGGTAATCAGCAGTGCACACACAGACAACAACCACCACCGATCGTGTGCGCCAAAGACATACGCCTGCGCGGCCATCGGCCCCGCCAGCGCGAAGGCCGGCATAAACACGGCGCCCAAGAGCACCCACACGGCCGCGCGGCGGCCCGCCAAGTTCTGACGCACCGTGGCGACGGCAGCTAGGGCTCCCAGCACACAGCCGACACCGGTGGCCGGTGCCGCCACGATGACGGTATTCCAGGCGGCTTGCTTTCCGGCCGTCCATGCCTGCACGAATCGATGCCAGTCCGGATCCGTCGGCCACAGGCTCGGATTGGCGGACTCACTTACGGCCAGCGACAACAGCCACAAGACGGGAACCCCGATCAAGACGATCGCGAGCTCAAATCCTAGGACCGCCCACAGCGAAAACCTGCGTCGGCTATCGGAAACGAGGACGCCCAGCGCCCCCGTCACCATGAAAACTACGCCGGCGATGATCCACACGATCTGATCGGGATGTTCGATAAAGATGAGCCCGATATTGGCGATACCAAAACCCAGCAGAAACGCCACGGCCGATGCGATCAAACGTGAGCGGACGCTCATGGGTGACCTCCTCGAAGGCGCGTGCTACCGGTGCGGGCCCAGTGCAATCCGAAGCCGGCGATCCCGCCGAGACACACTGTCACGATCAAGAAAACTATGACCATCGCACCGGCCAGGCCGTAGTCAACGCGATCGAACGTCACCGAATACACCAGGGACTGCGGCATATCGACGGTTCCCTGGTGCACCATCCGCGTCCAGACAGCACCAAAACCACGCCATGTGTCCAGCACGCGAAAGACCGCCGCGAAGACCACGGCCGGCACCAACGCCGGAAACACGACTCTGCCGGCTCGCTGCAGCGAGGTCGCCCCCTCGGCACGCAACCACCGCGACAACCCGCGCGGTACGCGCGAAAAACCCGCCAGTACGATGATGGCCACCAGTCCGCTGCCGCGCCACACTTCGGCCAAACCCACGGCGATCAACGTACGCCACGGACCGGCCGGTGAGTCGATTCCGGCCCACTGGGCCAAGAAACCGCCGTCGACAGCCGCGATCGCTCCGCTTGCCGCGGCTACCGAAAACACGGCGAACGGTGCCACGACGACGACCCGCATCGCCGGCGCAATCACCGTGAGCTGATGCAGGGTGGCGGCAAGCAACAATCCCACCACCAACTGCACGATCACGACGATCGCGGTCCACGCGGCCAAAACGGCGACGGCCTGCCACCACCGCGAGCTGCCCAACACGCCGACATAGTTGTCGACACCGACAAACCGGGGCGATCGCCCGTCGGTGCCCGACTGGAGATGCAGGGATGTCCAGACCGCGCGCCCGAGTGGCCAGCCGATCACCACGACGACCACGAGCATGGGGATCGCCATGAAACGCCACGATTTCACGGCCGGTCACCCGCCAACAGATCCTCGATGCGCTGCTGCGAGTCATGCGGTGTGCTCGCGCTGATTTCCGACAGCGGCAGCCAGGTATCGCCGATGGCCTCATGGATCAGATGCCAATACGGGCTCGCCGGCACGGCCACACCGGTGTCAACGGCCTCTCGCGTCACATCGGCCCACGGGTAATCGTCGCCGGCTTTCTCATAAGCTGCCGGGCTTGCCGCGCTATGGCCAGATCTCGTCATCATGTCGGCCATGACGTCGGCTGAGGTGAGGCATTCGATGGCCTCGAAGGATTCTCGACTGTGTGGGGCATACAGCGGGACCGCCAGATGGTAGCCCGAAACCGGCGCGATGTCTGTCTGATCGCTGACCGGCAACGGCGCCCAGTCGATGTCTCCGGCTATGGAGGCGAGCGCCGGATCAGAGACAGCCGATACGGGCGCGATCATGAATCCCCCCGACGGGGCGGCGAATTGCTCGGCAGCCTCGTCGGTCGGACCCTCCCCCAGGCCTTTACGGTGGTAGGCGCGAAGTAGTTCAGCCGCCTTCTTGCCTGCGGGCCCGTCGACGCCTAGCTGGGCGTCACGACCGGTGCCGCGAACCAGGTCGTCACCGCCCTGCGCGATCAGTGCGTTGACCAGCGGCGCAATGCCCTGACCGCGCCCGTCGTCGATGGGAACCTGCACGTTGATGCGTTCGGCAGCATCGAAGAGCTTGTCCCACGTCAGCGTGTCATCCATGGAAAAGCCGGCGCGCTCAGCGGCGCTGGGCCGGTACCAGAGCAAAACCGGATCTAACCACCACGGGACGGCTACGAGATGCCCACGGTATCTGGCCGCGTCAACGGCGGTGGGAAAACCCTCCTCGACGGTCTTTTCGGCCAGCTCGTCTGGTACGGGCGCCAGAACCTGAGCATCGGCGAATTCGGCGGTAAAGGCATCATCCAGACTGATGAGGTCCATGGACGTGTCATCGCCCAAGAGACGTTGCAACAAGACCGTTCGACGCCGATCCTGATCATCGGGTAGCGGCTCGACTTCGATGGAATATTGCCCGCCTGCCTTGTCGGTGCAAGCCGAGGCCAAGGCCTGCACATCGGCGCGATCTGGTCCGGCATACCAATGCAGCACGACGTCGGGTCCCGAACGCGCTCCAGCCGAGCCGCATGCGGCCAGCATCGCCATGACGCACAGCAATGACGCGCACACACCCCAGGGCCGTAGACTCACGCAGGTCACTTTGCCATATGTGGTCCCGGTAATGCGTGCAGGCGGAGCCCAATTTAGGGTGTGCCGGCCTCCTCGAGCATCTCGGTCACCATGGCGGCGACCTGGGACCGCTCCGATCGCGTCAGGGTGATGTGACTGAACAGGGGATGGCCCTTGAGCTTTTCCACCACGGCGACTACCCCGTCGAACCTGCCGACCCGTAGGTTATCGCGCTGCCCGATGTCGTGGGTTAGCACGACTTTCGAATTCGCGCCGATTCGCGACAAGACGGTCAAAAGTACATTGCGTTCCAGCGACTGAGCTTCGTCGACGATGACGAAAGCATCGTGCAATGATCGTCCGCGCACATGCGTGAGCGGCAGAACCTCAAGCATGTCGCGGTCCAAGATTTCATCGATCACCTCGCCGCTGGTAACCGCCGATAATGTGTCAAACACCGCTTGCGACCAGGGGCCCATTTTCTCGGACTCGCTGCCGGGAAGGTATCCCAGCTCTTGGCCCCCGACCGCGTACAGCGGCCGAAACACCACGACTTTGCTGTGCCGTTGCTGCTCCAACACGGCGTCCAGGCCCGCACACAGCGCCAACGCCGATTTGCCGGTACCGGCGCGTCCGCCGAGCGACACAATGCCCACATCGGGGTCCAGCAATAAATCCAATGCGATGCGTTGCTCGGCCGACCTACCATGCAGGCCGAATGCTTCAACGTCGCCGCGCACCAGCTGCACTTTCTTATCGGCGTTGACCCGGCCCAATGCACTGGAATGCGGTGATAGCAGGACCAGTCCGGTATGGCACGGCAATCCGGCCGCCTGTTCCAGTTCGATAGTCCGGTCCCGGAAAAGGGCGTCGACATCGTCGGCGTCCACGTCGATTTCTTCCATCCCCGACCACTCGGTCTCCAGCGCCAGCTCGGCACGGTATTCATCGGCTTGCAGACCCACGGCTGAGGCTTTGACGCGCATCGGCAGATCTTTGGAGACGAGAACGACCTCATGGCCGTCATTGGCCAGATTCTTGGCGACCGACAGGATCCGCGTGTCATGGTCGCCGAGCCGCAGCCCGGCAGGCAGGCTGGAGGGATCGCTGTGGTTGAGCTCAACTCGGATTGTGCCGCCGTCGCTGCCGGTCGGCACCCTGGTGTCCAGGCCGCCATGGGCGACGCGTAAGTCATCTAGGTACCGCAAGGCCGATCGGGCGAAATACCCCAGATCCGGGTGGTGGCGTTTGGCCTCCAGTTCGGTGATGACCACCACGGGCAGCACGATGTGATGTTCGTTGAACCGCGTCAACGCGGCCGGGTCGGCCAGCAAGACGCTGGTGTCGAGCACATACGTGCGGGCGTGATCTTCGGCTGTGGGCCGCGCGCGGGGGGCGGGGTTCTGGGATCCAGCCACGGGAACCTCCTGCGGCCCGGCGAGCACCCTTCGTCCGGCCGCGGTTATCGACGGACGAAAGTCTCACACTCAGGGGCGAGCATCAGCACACATTCAACCTACGACGTGTGGGTCCGCTGCGTTGGACAACACGCCGGCCCGCACCCGGGGTTTCGGCGCCAACTGGTCCACCGGGCTAGCCAACCGGCCCGCGGGGCTATTGGCTATTGGGCTGTTCGGCTATTGGCCGTATCGTCGTTCTCGCGATGCGTAGGAACGCATCGCGCGCAGGAAGTCTACGTGCCGGAAGGCGGGCCAGAGTGCATCGCAGAAGTAAAACTCCGAGTGCACGCTTTGCCACAGCAAAAATCCCGACAATCGTTGTTCGCCGGAGGTCCGAATGAGCAAGTCCGGGTCGGGCTGCCCCTTGGTGTAAAGGTGCGCGGTGATGTCGTCGGCGTCCAGGCTGGCGGCTATCTGTTCAAGTGATCGGCCTTGTTCGGCTTGCTCTACGAGCAGTTCGCGCATGGCGTCGGTCAGTTCTTGGCGGCCGCCGTAGCCGACGCAGATATTGATGCGCATGCCGTCGATATCGCTGGCCGCGGTGACGGCCCGTTTCAGGCGGCGAGCCGACTCCTCGGGCAATAACTCGACATTGCCGAGCAATTGGAGGTGCCACCGTCGCGATGCCGCTAGTTTGTCCACCAGCTCTTCGATCACGGCCAGCAGGCTACTGACCTCGGAAACGTCCCGCTGCAAATTATCGGTGGACAGCAACCACAACGTCACGATCTTCACGTCCAGATCGTGGCACCAGCCGACGAACTCGACGATTTTATCGGCACCGGCCTGATAACCGTGATCAAGAGGAGTGCCTTCGCCTCGCGCCCATCGTCGGTTCCCGTCGACGATCGCGCCGACATGGCGGGGCAAACGGCTGTAATCGAGGTGCCGGCGGAGCCGTCGCTCGTATAGACCGTAGACGATACTACTTAGGGCCATGACGATAACCTAACCATATGATGAAACAACCGACCGATGTCCGAAGCGAGGATATTTCGCACCGGATCAAGGATACGGTTGAAGACATCAAGCCGCGGTTGCGCGGCTGGCTACACGCCATCACCACTCCGCTGGCGTTTATCTCATTTCTGGTGTTATTGGTCCTCTCCGAAAATGTGCTGGTACGAGTGGGTGTCGCCGTTTTCATGCTCAGCGCGATTATTTTGTTCGGCGTCAGCGGCGTCTATCACACCGGCCGCTGGTCGGCGCGCGCACGAATGCTGTGGAAACGGCTTGATCACGCCAATATTTTTATCTTGATCGCCGGGTCCTATACGCCGTTTTCGCTGCTATTACTCAGCCCCCGCAACGCGGCGATCATGCTGTCAATCGTGTGGGGCGGCACCATCTTGGGTGTCCTGTTCCGCCTATTTTGGGTGCACGCGCCGCGCGCGCTTTATGTGGGACTGTATCTGCTCTTGGGATGGGTCGCGCTGATCTTCATGGGCGATTTCGTGTCCGGCACACCGGTCGCCGTATTCGTACTGATGGTCGTCGGTGGCGGCTTGTACACGATCGGAGCGATCGTGTACGGCCTGCGGTGGCCGGATCCCTGGCCGCGCTGGTACGGGTTCCACGAGGTGTTTCACACATTGACGATCGCCGCGTTCGTGGTCCATTACATCGGCGTCAGCCTGTTGGCCTATTCACGCTAGAACGTCATGTCGGTGATGCGGTCGAAAGCATCGCATGCAGCGACGCGGGGTCGGTGACCGGACGCTGACACACAAAACCGCGACACACATATGCCGCGGCCGCACCATCAATTTCGGTACGCCCCGAAAACAGTGGCACGTCAAGCGTTTCGAGTCCGCTGACGACTACTGCGCCGGGCGACGGCAAGCGCACGGCCTCGCGATGCAAAGCGCGCTGCTGCCCGCCCTCACCGACGACGGCGATCTGCACGGGCCCGGCCGCCAACGCCTCGGCGGCGGCCAGGATCCACCCGGCAAAACGCGGCTCTTTCCGCGCCACCTGAGCAACCGAGCGCAGAGCGCTGAGCGCGGCGTCATACCACCGGCGCTCCCCGCTGACCGAATGCATTTTGATAAACGCATGCAGAACCGCCGATGTGCCCGAGGGATGGGCGTTATCAGCGATTTCACGTGTCCGGGCGATCAGCTCTTCGTCGTCGTCGGCCGTGTCGAAAAACCCGCCGTCGGGGTCGCAGAATCGCTCGAGCACGTGGGTGAGCAACGCTTCAGCTCGCCGGTACCATCGTTGATCCCCGGTGGCCCCGAGAAGGTCGATGAACGCCGCGGCGACGCAACCGTAGTCGTCCAGAACACCCAGGCTGTCACCGACCTGCCCGTCTTTGGACGTGCGATACAGGCGGCCGTCGTCACTCATATGGACCGTCGCCAGGAGTTCGCCGGCGCGCTCGGCGGCATCGAGCCACTCCTGCCGGCTAAAGATCACTCCGGCAAACGTCAGAGAGGATATAGCCATGGCGTTCCACGACGAGATCACCTTGTCGTCGCGCGCCGGGCGTTCTCGCCGTGTGCGCAGATCGCGCAGACGAGAACGCACCCGTTCCCAGCGTTCGGGGTCTTCGGGGTCGTGACGCAGTTGCAGCGTCGACAGGCCGCGTTCGAACGTCCCTTGGCGGGTAACCGAGCACAAATCGGCTACCCAGGCGGCGTCGTCATCGCCCAGCGCGGCACGCAACTGGGAGGGGCCCCACACGTAATAGGTGCCCTCGTGGCCGTCGCTATCGGCATCGAGGGCCGAGGCGAAGCCGCCTTCCTTCGTGCCGAGTTCTGCAATCATGAATTCTGCGGTTTCGGCCGAAATGCGTTCGGCCAAGCCCGGCCGGCCGAGCGCCGCGTGTGCATACGCGCCTAGCAGCAACGCGTTATCGTACAACATTTTTTCGAAGTGCGGCACCGTCCAACTGGCATCGACGCTATATCGGGCGAAGCCGCCGCCGACCTGGTCATATATGCCGCCTCGCGCCATGGCCTCCAGCGTGTGTTCGACCATGCTGAACTGTTCGCCCCGTCGTTCTTCGGCGCGCAGCAGAAATTCCAGCACCATCGACGGGGGAAATTTGGGGGCCGTACCGAAACCACCGTTCACGCTGTCGTATTGGGCCGAAAGCGTGTCGATGGCCTGGTCCAGATCGTCTGTGGTGAGCGTTTCACCGTCAAGTGCCTGACGCGCATTGAGATGATCGGTCACTTGCGCCCCGATCTTGGTGATCTCGTCACGGCGGTTCTGCCACGCGTCGGCGAGCGACGTCAACACCTGCATGAACGACGGCAGGCCGTGCCGAGGAGCGGCCGGGAAATACGTGCCGCCGAAAAACGGCTGGCCGTCCGGTGTCAGTACGCAAGTCATCGGCCAGCCGCCCTGACCGGTCATCGCTTGAGTCGCGCGCATATACACCGCATCGATATCGGGGCGCTCCTCACGATCGACCTTAATGTTCACAAAATGTTGGTTCATGTATTCGGCTGTCTGCGCATCCTCGAAGGACTCGTGCGCCATCACATGGCACCAGTGGCATGCGGCATAACCGACGCTGAGCAGTATCGGCCGGTCGGAGCGACGGGCCTCGGAAAGCGCCTCGGGGCCCCACTCCCACCAGTCCACGGGATTGTCCTTGTGCTGCAACAGATACGGACTCGAAGCCTCGGCAAGACGGTTCATACATTCCATCCTGCCTCAGGCGTATGACGTGCGGGACCGTACCGCACACTAGAGGTTATGACCTCAACCCCGCGGCTACCGCGTAGCACCATCCACGTGCCGTTGCATTTCGTCCGCGGGTTCCTCATCGGCTTAGCCGAACTCGTCCCCGGCATATCCGGCGGGACCGTCGCACTGGTTACCGGCGTATACGAACACCTGATCGATGCGGCGTCGCATGTGTTGGCGGCCCTTCGGCGCCTACTCTCCGGACCGCAGCGCAAATCCGGATTTGCGGCCGAACTACGGCGTACCGACTGGTGGCTAGCGATTCCGGTGCTGGCCGGCATGGCGCTGTCGGTGTTGACGATGGCCGGTGTGATGGAACATCTCGTCTCCCAGTACCCCGAGAATGCGCGCGGAGCCTTCTTCGGCCTGGTAGCCGCGAGCGTATTGGTACCCCTGCGGTTGATTCCGCGAGAAGCGTTGACGGCCGGCATCGTGGTTCGTGACGTTGTGATCGTCGCCATCAGCGCCGCGTTGGCATATTGGCTGATCGGTTTGGCCGGTGCAACCTCGGCTGCCGAACCCGCCGCGCCGGTGGTATTTATTGCCGCCGCGATCGCGGTATGCGCCCTGGTCATGCCCGGGCTGTCGGGCTCGTTTTTTCTGCTCGCAATCGGATTATATTCACCGACGCTGCAAGCCGTCGATACACGTGATCTGGGATATATCGCGGTTTTTGCGGCCGGAGCGCTTGTGGGATTGGGATCAATCGTGCAGGTATTGCGCTACCTGTTGGCGCGCCATCGCCGGAGCACTCTGCTGGCAATGACGGGACTCATGGTGGGTTCGTTGCGTGCCCTATGGCCGTGGCAACAGGCCACCGATGTTTCCGGCAGCGGCAGTCTGGCGGTCCCCTACGAGCCAGTCGTCGGGCCGGTGCTCTTGGCAGTCGCGGGTGTGGTGGTCGTCATGGCACTGATCATCGCCGAATCATGGATGGCCCGCCGGTCGGCTGAGGCGCGCCGATAGCTCAACCAGCGTCGTCGTCAGCGCCGTACGCCCAGCACGGCGGCGATCCCGTCGATATGGCGAACCATCAACGCAACGAGGCCGGTTTCGTCCGCGCTTGAAATCGCGTCGGCCATCGCTTCATGATCGGCCAAATTCTGCCGAGTACGCTCGTCGTCCCGGGCAAATGCCACCAGATTCATGCGCACCTGGCGATCCCGCAGAGCCGTGTAATGATCGGCCAGGATTGGGTTACCAGCCGCGGCGACCAGGGCCTCGTGGAAGCCTCGATCGGCGCGGGCAAACGCCGCGTCATCGCCTCCCGCAACAGCTTCATCCTGTTCGGCAAGAAGCGGCCGCAACGATGCGACAAGGTCAGAGCGCTCGGCTGCGGGCAACCCGCATACGCGGCGCGCAGCGAACTCTTCAATCACCTCCCGAGCCTCCAGCACCGAGCGGATCTCATCGGCCGACACCGGCACGACCAGGGCGCCGCGCCGCGGGTACAGGCGCAGAAATCCCTCGGCTTCCAAGCTCAAAAAGGCGTCGCGGACAGGGGTCCGGCTGGCCCCGATGGTCTCGGCGACGTCGGCCTCATTTAACAGGCTGCCACCCTCGTATGTGCCGTCCAAGATCCGTTGTTTCGTGCCTTGGTATGCCCGTTCGCGCGCCGACCGGGCATCGGGTTGCGAGTCACGGTTCATCTGTTCCCCTAGATATACGCCTTGTATACAAAACGTATACTATCCACGGTGCAAATTCGATCAGCGCGACAAGCCCACTCACCGGCGCGGGGACCGGCCCGGCGGCGGGGCCAATCTTCGCGGCATGGCCAGCTCACCCTAGCCGCCGTCGGAATCGTGTTGCTCGCGCTGAATTTGCGTCCCACCATCACTAGCTTGGGCGCGGTGCTCGATCGGATCCAGGACGATATCGGCCTGTCCGGCACCATTGCCGGCGTTGCGACGACGATGCCGGTACTGGCTTTTGCCACGGTTGGAGCGTGTGTGCCGGCACTGGTCAAACGCACCGGCCTCATCCCCGGTGTGCTGCTGGCGAACGCCCTGCTTGGCGCCGGGCTGATATTGCGCGCCGTAACGGGAACCTCGGTGGTGTGGCTGCTGATCTGGACGGCGGTCGCCACCTCGGGCATTGCCATCGCAAACGTCCTGCTGCCCTCGCTTGTCTCGCAATTTTTCCCGCGCAGCCCCGGGCCGGTGACCGGTGCGTACACCATGGCTCTGCAGATAGGAAGTTCGATCGGTGCCGGGCTGACCGTGCCGCTTGCGCACGCCCTCGGCGGCTGGCAAGGCGGGCTCGGGATCTGGGCCGTCCTCGCCATCATTGCGTCTCCCCCGTGGCTGGCTCTACTCGTCCGCGACCGAAACACCTCAACAGCAAGCTCGGAACGCGCACACACCGTCGCTGCTGCCGGCGATAATCGGTCTCCGGCGCCGCCGGAACGATTGCGGCTTTGGCGCAATAATCTGGCATGGGGCTTAGCGGTGATGTTCGGCATGCAAGCTCTCAGCGCTTACGTCATTATGGGGTGGCTGCCTCAGATCTACCGCGACGCGGGACTATCGGCGGGGGCTTCCGGCGCTCTGCTGGCCGTCGTCATGGGGATCGCCGCCCCAATAGCGTTGGCATTGCCGCTGATTGCCGTTCGCCTGACGGACCAGCGCATCGTGGTAGCCGTCGTGACCGCCTCCCTGGGCGCCGGATACGTCGGGCTGATTGCGGCGCCGGCCGCGGCATCCTGGCTGTGGGCAGTTTTCCTGGGCGTGGGTAGCGGTGCATTTCCCTTGGCGCTCGGGCTGATTAGCTTGCGGTCACGCACGAGTGCCGGCACAACGGCGCTTTCGGCATTCGCTCAAAGCACCGGGTACGTGTTGGCGGCCGCCGGGCCGGTGGTGGTCGGCGCACTGCACCAATTCACCGGCAGCTGGCTGGCGCCGTTGGGACTCTTGCTCGTGTTGCTCGTACCGCAGCTATGGGGCGGACTCATCGCGGCCCAGAACCGTTACGTCGACGATTGAGAATTGCGCCGATCGTCTCTGGGCTCTTCCTCAAAATCGACCTTTTTGAGCTGTTTGACAAAACTACGCATCAAAAAGAACAGCGCGATGCCTAACAACACGACCAAGCCCAAGGCCACCAACCCCGGACGCACATGTTCTTCGTCCAGCGGGACCTCGGCGGCCATGTCGAGCGTCATCGCGATTGTGTTCATACACCAATCCTACGCGGCGCGGCTAGCAATACCCCAAAGCAGCCGTCACCATCACGTGCGGGTGGCTTTAAGCACGCGCTCATAGCGTCGTAAATCCACCGTCGTGCGGAGTGCACCCGAGTCAGAGGTGCCGCGGCGACACTCTTGCTC
>Ga0209487_1002171_pt1 | contig 16107 bp, 12 predicted proteins | sample Poulit2012_FD_187524 | JGI IMG/M metagenome (GOLD analysis project Ga0209487, IMG submission 187524) | Agricultural soil microbial communities from Georgia to study Nitrogen management - Poultry litter 2012 (SPAdes) (version 2) | ecosystem: Environmental > Terrestrial > Soil > Agricultural land...
TCGACGTCGTTGCCCAAGACCTTGCCCACTGGGGTAATAACAGCAGCGGTACCAGCGGCGAAGGCTTCGGTCATCGCGCCAGATTCAGCGTCGTCGCGCCATTCTTGCGCAGTGATGCGGCGCTCTTCGACTTTCAGGCCCATATCTTCAGCGACCTGCAGCAAAGACTCACGGGTAATACCCGCAAGCAAAGAACCTGACAGGGCTGGGGTGACAACGGTGGCATCATCGCCGGAGCCGTAAACGAAGAACAGGTTCATGCCGCCCATTTCCTCGATGTACTTGCGCTCAATACCATCGAGCCAGACAACCTGGTCGCAGCCCTTTTCTTCCGCTTGGGCCTGCGCCAGTAAGGAACCTGCGTAGTTGCCAGCAAATTTCGCGGCGCCAGTGCCACCTGGTGCTGCGCGAACGTAGTCAGTCGACAGCCACACCGAAACCGGCTTGATGCCGCCCTTGAAGTAGGCGCCAGCAGGCGAGGCGATAACAAAGTAACGGTAGGTATTCGCTGGAGCAACGCCCAAGGAAACCTCAGTCGAGATCATAAAAGGACGCAGGTACAACGCTGCTTCCCCACCGGCCGCGGGAACCCAGGCCTGGTCAATCTCGACGAGCTGGCGAAGGGACTCCACAAAGTCATCGACAGGCAACTGCGGCATTGCCAGACGCTCTGCCGAGCGCATCAGGCGCTCACCGTTGCGCTCTGGGCGGAAGGTGGCAACGGAACCATCTGCCTGACGGTAAGCCTTGATGCCTTCGAAAATCGCCTGTCCGTAATGCAACACGGTGGTTGCTGGGTCCATCGGAAGGGCTTCATAAGGGCGCACCTGCGCATCATGCCAGCCCTTCTCCTCGTTCCAATCGATGGTGACCATGTGATCGGTGAAGTGCTGGCCAAAGCCAGGATTGGCCAGAATCTCAGCCAATCGTTCTTCCGAAGTGGGATTAGGGGACGGATTTACGGAATATGTCAGCGAAGTCATGGCCTCTAACATACTCCTTTGCATTTTTGGTTAAGCTTGGAGGTTAGATAATTTTCTAAAATCCCTTCAAGGAGGACATACACGTGACTGTCGTGGCATCAGCTTTGCCCACCGTAAAGCTAGAGAAGAAGACTCCATCCAAGGCGAATATCCTGGTTATCGCCGCTTTCCAAGGCGAAGAGGGCCTGGAGCTACCAGGAACTGCATTGCTGGGAAGCTCTGAGCTCAAAGCAACCTTGCAGGCTCTTTCTTCCGTAGGCGCAAAGGGCAAGCCAGGTGAAATCACGCGTATCCCAGCGCCTAAGGGTGTTAACGCGGAGTCGATTGTCGCGGTTGGTTTGGGTAACCCAGAAAAGCTTGACGATGAAGCCCTGCGCCGCGCCGCCGGTAGCGTTGCGCGTGCTTTGGTTGGCCAAAAGCACGTTGCCACCACGATTTCAGACTTTGGTCTTGCAGCCGCAGTTGAAGGTCTAATCTTGGGCGGCTACTCCACCCGTGGAATTCGCTCGACAGAGGCAGATGCCGATGAGGCACCAGTGAAGATCACCGTGGTCTCTAAAGAAGACAAAGAAGTCTTCGAGGCCGCTGTTATCGGCGCGGAAGCAGTCGCTTTTGCCCGCACCTTGACCAATACCCCATCGAATGAGCTCTACCCTGCGTCTTATGCAAAGTACCTCAAGGAGCAAGGGACCAAGGCAGGCCTAGAGGTTGAGGTCTTAGACGAAAAGGAACTAAAGAAGCAGGGCTTCGGCGGAATCTTGTCCGTTGGTCAGGGCTCTGCACGTGCTCCCCGCCTGGTGCGTTTGAGCTGGAGTCCAAAGAAGGCCAAGAAGTCAGTCGCTTTGGTGGGCAAGGGTATTACCTTTGATACCGGTGGTATTTCGATTAAGCCAGGTGCTGGCATGTGGGACATGATTTCGGATATGGGTGGTTCCGCTGCCGTCGCGGGTGCAACGATTGCTGCTGCGAAGCTGGAGATCCCGGTTAAGGTCACCGCTTTCCTGCCGTTGGCAGAGAATATGCCTTCGGGGGAAGCAACGCGCCCTGGCGATGTCATCACCCACTACGGCGGCTTGACCTCAGAAGTTCTTAACACCGATGCCGAGGGACGCTTGGTGCTTGCCGATGCCATCGCGCGTGCCTGCGAAGACAACCCGGATTACTTGATTGAAACCGCAACTTTGACCGGCGCGCAGATGGTGGCCCTAGGCTCCCGCACCGCTGGTGTCATGGGCTCTGAGGACTTCCGCGACCGTGTCGCTGAGATTGGCCGCGCAGTTGGTGAAAATGCTTGGGCTGTGCCGCTGCTTGAAGAGCACGATGAGGAAATCAAGTCTAAGGCTGCTGATATCCGCAATATCAACGCCAAGCGTGAAGGCGGCATGCAATTCGCCGGTACCTACCTGGCGCAGTTCGTCACCGATGATGTGCAGTGGGCACACATTGACGTAGCTGGCCCATCCTGGAATGGCGGCGCTGCTCGTGGCTACACCACTCCGCGCGCAACCGGCGTTCCTGCGCGCACTATCATCGCGGCACTGCAAGATATCGCTGCGGAAAAAGATAGCTAAGACGGCTACAACGTTGTCTTAGCTAGACACCCCGTAAAAATGTCCGTGCCACGTCTTGTGTGGCACGGACATTCTTATTAGTCCTCGTTTTCTTGGGCCTCTTGCGCTTTGCGGCGCGCTTCCCGCGCTTCGAAGTCTTTACGGCGTTGGCGTTGTTCTTCGCGCCTGCGCAAAATCCGCTCCCGCTCTAAGCGCTCGCGCATCCGTTGCGGATAGCCGGTTTCCTCAACGTCATAGACGGGACAGCCTAAAAGCTTAGCTACGGCATCAATTCCTTTGGGTCCACCGATGGGACGGCGAATGAATTGTCCCGATTCGTCGACCAGAACAACCGACATTTCGTTGACCACCGTTTCTGGTTCCACGAAGGCTTCGACAAATGCTCGCCCTGTAGCCCACGCGCGAAGCTCCTGAGCATCGTGTTGGCGAATAGTGTCGCCTGGGGCACGTGGCGGCCTCAAGGTCGACTTCGACCTATTTCTGCGAAAAGGGTTAAACACAATCGTCCATCCTAGTCATTGCGTCTTCTCGCTGCTGCAATATGTCGCGGGTGCTGTGGGCGACTAGCTACCCCCAAAAAACTGACGATGTATCAAACTTTTGTATGCCCAAAGAAACTCACCATTGCAAACATTTAGAATCAAAACGGCATACAATAAGCTGTTGAAAGCAACCCATATCCGTTTACGCGGGGTTAAAGTCGGGGCTAGCCGGAACCCTCCTCAAAGATTTAAGGGGACTCCTGCGGGCAACGTAATAGCCTACGCGGTAGTCTGGGCTAAAAGCTTCCATAAATTCTTACAATGTTCAAGGAGTCTTATTACTCATGGCGTACTCCGTTGAGATGCCCGAGCTGGGCGAGTCCGTAACAGAGGGCACTATTACCCAGTGGCTGAAGTCTGTCGGCGACACCGTCGAAGCAGACGAACCGTTGCTCGAGGTTTCCACCGACAAGGTTGATACTGAGATTCCTTCTCCAGTATCCGGTACCTTGCTGGAAATTAAGGCAGAAGAAGACGACACCATTGACGTCGGCGCTGTCATCGCAATCATTGGTGAGGAGGGTGAGTCCACCGGCTCTTCCGACGCTCCTGCGAAGGAAGATGCCCCAGCTGAAGAGCCAGCTGCAGAAGAGGAAGAGTCCGCTTCTGAGGAGTCTGCACCAGCTGCATCTGGCGACGCTACTGATGTCGAGATGCCAGAGCTCGGTGAGTCTGTCACTGAAGGCACCATCACCCAGTGGCTGAAGTCCGTCGGCGACACCGTCGAAGCAGACGAGCCACTACTGGAGGTCTCTACCGACAAGGTTGATACCGAGATCCCATCCCCAGTCGCAGGCACCCTGGTAGAAATCCTCGCTGACGAAGATGACACCATCGACGTCGGAGCAGTCATCGCGCGCATCGGCGACGGCAACGCGAAGCCAGCTGCTTCCGAAAAGAAGGAAGAGCCAAAGGCTGAGCCTAAGGAAGAAGCACCAGCAAAGGAAGAAGCTCCTAAGGAAGAGCCAGCTGCAGAAGAATCTGCACCAGCAGCTTCTAGCGATTCCGCTTCTGGCGACGCTACTGATGTGGAGATGCCAGAGCTCGGTGAGTCCGTCACCGAAGGCACCATCACCCAGTGGCTGAAGTCCGTCGGCGACACCGTCGAAGTAGACGAACCACTGCTTGAGGTCTCCACCGACAAGGTCGATACCGAGATCCCATCCCCAGTCGCAGGCACCCTGGTAGAAATCCTCGCTGACGAAGATGACACCATCGACGTCGGAGCAGTCATCGCGCGCATCGGCGACGGCAACGCGAAGCCAGCTGCTTCCGAAAAGAAGGAAGAGCCAAAGGCTGAGCCTAAGGAAGAAGCACCAGCAAAGGAAGAAGCTCCTAAGGAAGAGCCTAAGAAGGAGGAGCCAAAGCAAGAGGCTCCTAAGGCTGAACCTAAGAAGGAAGAAGCTGCTCCGAAGGCTTCCGCCAAGGTCAACTCCGGCGACAACATCCCTTATGTCACCCCACTGGTACGCAAGTTGGCTGACAAGCACGGCATCGACCTCAACACCGTTGAAGGAACCGGTGTTGGTGGACGTATCCGTAAGCAGGACGTATTGGCTGCAGCTGAAGGCGGCGCCGAGTCCGGTTCTGCTGCACCAGCTGGTGAGCGCGCTAACTGGTCCACCAAGTCCGTTGACCCTGCTAAGCAGGAACTGATTGGCACCACCGCCAAGGTCAACCGCATCCGTGAAATCACCGCTTCCAAGATGGTGGAATCGCTGCACATCACCGCGCAGCTGACCCACGTCCAGGAAGTAGATATGACGACTGTGGCAGCGCTGCGTAAGAAGGCGAAGCCAGCATTCGTCGATAAGTACGGTGCTAACCTGTCCTTCCTGCCAATCATTGTTAAGGCAACCGTTGAGGCTTTGGTTTCCCACCCGAACGTCAACGCGTCTTACAACCCTGAGACCAAGGAAATGACCTACCACTCTGATGTCAACGTCGCTATCGCGGTTGACACCCCACGTGGTCTGCTCACCCCAGTCATCCACAAGGCTCAGGATCTTTCCTTGCCGGAGATTGCTCAGGCTATCGCTGATTTGGCTGACCGCGCACGCAACAACAAGCTGAAGCCAAATGACCTCACCGGTGCAACCTTCACCGTGACCAACATTGGCTCCGAAGGCGCCCTGCTAGATACCCCAGTTCTGGTACCACCACAGGCTGGTATCTTGGGCACCGCTGTGATTGAAAAGCGCCCAGTGGTCATCACCGAAGATGGCCAGGATGCAATTGCCATCCGTCAGATGTGCTACTTGCCATTTACCTACGACCACCAGGTTGTAGATGGTGCAGATGCAGGTCGCTTCATCACCACCATCAAGGACCGCCTTGAAACCGGTAGCTTCGAATCTGACTTGGCTCTCTAAGTCCAGTTTCAGAATGTACGGTAGCTTCTAGCCGTTTGAGTTAGAAGCAAAAGCCACCATGTAGAAATTTCTACATGGTGGCTTTGTGGTTTTCCCCTCCCCACGTTCTCATTTTCGGGGGTATCAAAAACTAGCAAATCCGCATTGCAGTCTTCACATTTTCTTCAAATCTGGCGTTCATGCTGGTTATAACAGCGCTTTCACAGGGGGCATTACAAGCGGTGGCTAGGCGTGGGTAGAAAAGCAATGAAAAGCTGGGGCTAGCCATATAATGAGGAATGTTGACTGCCTTCGTGCGGTCGCTTTAGCAAGCCTGGACAAATGTATCGTTCCTCCAAAGGAGTTTGACACTTATGGATTTCATTGCCCGCCACCTTGGGCCAGATGCCACAGAATCTAAGGACATGCTGGCGCGTGTGGGTTATGACAGCGTAGAAGCGCTTGTCACCTCAGCAATCCCCCAGTCCATTAGCATCACGGATGCGCTTAATATGCCGCAGGCATTGAGTGAGACCGACGCACAAGCCAAGCTTCGCGCTTACGCTGATAAAAATGTCGTGCTGAAGTCTTTCTACGGCCAGGGCTACTCAGACACCATCACCCCTGCTGTTATTCGCCGCGGTTTGGTAGAAGACGCTGGTTGGTACACCGCTTATACCCCTTACCAGCCAGAAATTTCCCAGGGCCGCCTTGAGTCGCTGCTGAACTTCCAGACCATGGTTCAAGACCTCACCGGCTTGCCTATTGCGAATGCTTCTTTGCTGGATGAGGCATCGGCAGTTGCTGAGGCCGTGGGCTTGATGTCACGTGCGGTCAAGAAGGGCCGCCGCGTACTGCTCGACGCTCGTTTGCACCCACAGGTTCTCACCGTGGCGGCGGAGCGTGCCCGTGCAATTGACCTCGAAGTTGAGATTGCTGACTTGAGCAACGGCGTGGTTGGCGAAGACATCGTCGGCGCAGTAGTTGCCTACACCGGTACCGAGGGCGATATTTTTGACCCACGTGCTGTTATCGAAGAAATCCATGGCCGCGGCGGACTTGTTTCCGTCGCGGCTGACTTGTTGTCCTTGCTGCTTCTGGAAGGCCCAGGCTCGTTCGGTGCAGACATTGTCATTGGTTCCTCCCAACGCTTTGGTGTGCCGCTCTTCTTTGGCGGCCCACACGCTGCTTTCATGGCAGTAACTGACAAGCTAAAGCGTCAGATGCCAGGCCGTTTGGTCGGCGTATCGGTCGATTCTGAGGGCCGTCCTGCTTACCGCTTGGCGCTGCAGACTCGTGAACAGCACATCCGCCGTGAACGCGCGACGTCAAATATTTGTACCGCGCAGGCGCTTCTGGCCAACGTGGCTGCCATGTACGCCGTCTACCACGGTCCAGAAGGCTTGAAGGAGATTGCTAACCACGTGCACTCCTTGGCTGCTTCTTTTGCCGGTGCAGTTACTACTCAGGGTCTGAAGATTACTTCCTCGGAGTTCTTCGACACCGTTACCGTTGCCGGCGTTGATGCCGCATCCATTAAGTTCAGCTTGGAAAAGGCCGGATACCTGGTGCGCACCATTGGCGAGGATAAGGTTTCTGTCTCCTTCGGTGAGTCCGCAACCCAGGGCGATGTTGCTGTCTTGGCGGACGCCTTTGGTGCCGCTGCAGTAGATAATGCAGATTTCCCACTGCCTGAGGCACTCACCCGCACCACCGAGGTGCTCACCCACGAAATCTTTAACTCCATTCACTCCGAAACCCAGATGATGCGTTACCTGCGCAAGCTCGGTGATAAGGATCTGGCTCTAGATCGCACCATGATTCCTTTGGGCTCATGCACCATGAAGCTCAACCCAACCGCAGCCATGGAACCCATCACCTGGCCAGAATTCGCCAATGTTCACCCTTACTCCCCTGAATACGCAACCCAGGGCTGGCGCGAGCTCATTGAAGAGTTGGAAGGCTGGTTGGCTGAGCTGACCGGCTACGCCAAGGTTTCTATCCAACCAAACGCTGGTTCCCAGGGCGAGCTAGCTGGCCTTTTGGCTATCCGCCGCTACCACGTCGCAAATGGTGACACCAACCGCGATATCGTGTTGATTCCTGCGTCCGCGCACGGCACCAACGCTGCCTCCGCGACCCTGGCAAATCTGCGCGTTGTTGTGGTTAAGACCGCCGAAGACGGCTCCATCGATCTAGAAGATCTCGATGCGAAGATCGCCAAGCATGGTGAGAACATGGCCGGAATCATGATCACCTACCCATCCACTCACGGCGTCTTTGACCCAGAGGTTCGTGAAGTCTGCGACAAGATCCATGCCGCTGGCGGCCAGGTCTACATTGATGGCGCAAACATGAATGCTTTGACTGGTTGGGCTCAGCCGGGCAAGTTCGGTGGCGATGTCTCGCACTTGAACCTGCACAAGACTTTCACCATTCCGCACGGCGGTGGCGGCCCAGGTGTTGGACCAATTGGTGTCGCTGAGCACCTCATTCCATTCCTGCCAACGGATGCTGCAGCTGATGAGCTGGATCCTGCTAACCCAACCCCAGTAGAACAGGGCGTTCCAATTACTGCTTCGCAGTTTGGTTCCGCTGGTGTTCTGCCGATTACCTGGGCATACATCGCAATGACCGGTGGCGAGGGTCTAACCTCCGCTACTGCACACGCCATCTTGGGTGCTAACTACCTTGCGCGCGAACTCTCCGATTCCTTCCCAATTCTGTTCACCGGTAATGAAGGTCTTGTTGCGCACGAGTGCATTTTGGATCTGCGCGCGCTTACCGATGCCTCAGGCGTTACTGCAGCAGACGTTGCCAAGCGTTTGATCGACTTTGGCTTCCACGCTCCTACCCTCGCATTCCCAGTGGCTGGCACCTTGATGGTGGAACCTACTGAGTCTGAGGATATTGCTGAACTGGATCGTTTCATTGAAGCAATGCGCACCATCCGTGCGGAGATTCAGGAAATCATCGATGGCAAGATCGCATATGAAGATTCGGTCATCCGCCACGCACCTTACACCGCACTGTCAGTCTCAAGCGATGATTGGGAGTACTCCTTTAGCCGTGAAAAGGCCGCATGGCCAGTTCCTTCACTGCGTTTGAACAAGTACTTCCCACCGGTACGCCGCCTAGATGAAGCTTACGGCGACCGCAACCTGGTGTGCTCCTGCCCACCGCCAGAGGCATTCGACTTCGATGCCGACACCGATTCCACCGAGGAGGCTTAAATCAATGTCAGAACTACGCCAGTCCCCACTGCACGCAGAGCACGAAAAGCTCGGCGCATCCTTTACCGCTTTTGGCCCTTGGAATATGCCACTAAAGTACGGCAAGGAGCTCGATGAGCACCACGCAGTGCGTAATGCAGTCGGCATGTTTGACCTCTCGCACATGGGTGAGATTTGGGTCAACGGCCCAGACGCCGCTGCATTTTTGTCCTATGCGCTGATCTCCAACATGGAGACCGTGAAAAATGGCAAGGCGAAGTACTCCATGATTGTTGCTGAAGACGGCGGCATCATCGATGACCTAATTTCCTACCGTTTCTCCGATACCAAGTTCTTGGTAGTGCCAAACGCTGGCAACACTGATGTGGTTTGGGAAGCATTTAATCAGCGCATTGAAGGCTTCGATGTAGAACTCAACAATGAGTCCTTGGATGTTGCGATGATTGCCCTGCAGGGCCCCAATGCAGCCAAGGTTCTAGTTGAACAGGTTGCTGAAGAGTCCAAGGAAGAAGTAGAAAACCTTCCTTACTATGCCGCAACCATGGCCAAAGTCGCAGACGTTGACACCATCGTCGCGCGCACCGGCTACACCGGCGAAGACGGCTTCGAGCTGATGATCTACAACGCCGATGCGACCAAGCTCTGGCAGCTTTTCATCGACCAAGATGGTGTTACTCCATGCGGTTTAGCTTCACGCGATTCCTTGCGCTTGGAAGCTGGCATGCCTTTGTACGGCAATGAGCTTTCCCGCGATATCACCCCTGTCGAGGCAGGCATGGGTGTGGCGTTTAAGAAGAAGACCGCTGACTTCGTCGGCGCCGAGATCCTGCGTCAACGCTTGGAAGAAGGCCCTAAGCAAGTTATCAAGGCTTTGACCTCCTCTGAGCGCCGTGCAGCGCGCACCGGTGCTGAAATCTATGCCGGCGAGCAGTTGGTAGGCACCGTAACTTCGGGTCAGCCATCGCCGACGCTGGGACACCCTATTGCCCTGGCACTGGTAGATACTGCAGCAAACCTCGAAGAAGGCGCAGAAGTAGAAGTGGATATTCGCGGCAAGCGTTACCCCTTCACCGTTACCAAGACGCCTTTCTATAGCCGCGAGAAGTAATACCCGCAGCTAGCTTTCGCACTCCACGAGCGCCCCGCTTCATCACCGATTGCGGCCATGCTTGTGGAGTGCGTTTGTTTTCACACCTCCAAGCACCCACGGGTCATCAAACTTTCGCTAGGCTGGACATCAAACCTTAGTTGAGGTTTTGAAGTTTCTAGGACGTCGAACAGTCGCACTAAGGAGCGTGTCCATGTCTGTAATCAAAATTAACGCCATTGAAGTCCCTGAAGGACAAGGCCCGGAGCTCGAAGCCCGCTTTGCTGCGCGCAAGCACTCGGTAGATAATGCCCCGGGTTTTAAGGGTTTCCAGATGCTACGCCCTACCAAGGGTGAAGATCGCTACTTCATCGTTACCGAATGGGAGACTGAGGAAGATTTTCAGCAGTGGAGCTCTCAGCGTCAGCCTTCGCACGTCTCTACCGGACGTCAGCCGGTAGCAACCGGTGCAACTTTGCTGGAATTTGAAATCGTTAACCTCGACGAGGTCGAACCAGCACCACCAGTCCAATAGAGCTTCACTAGGCCTTGACATTTTAAGCTCCCAGCCCACCCACCCCACATAGGTGACACATCAACTATAATTCGGGTAAGCTGAGAGCTATGAATTTCCATGCAACTGTCGCGGTAATTGGTGCCGGTCAGGCCGGTCTTTCAGCCGCATATCACCTAGCCCGCCGCGACTTTGTCAGCGCGCTCGGCAATCCTTCCGCCTCCCAAGGAGGCGAGGAATCCTCCCCGGGCAGCTTTATCGTCTTCGACGCGGAAGAATCCGCCGGCGGCGCCTGGCGCCACCGTCAAGAATCACTGACCATGGCAACCGTCAATGGGATTTTTGACTTACCCGGCATGGAACAATCCGAAATCAAGAAAACTACGCCCGCGCGTGAGGCAGTCCCGAACTACTTCTCGGACTATGAAGCCAAGATGGACTTGCCCATCATTCGCCCAGTTTCTGTCGCTAGCGTTAATGAGGCTGGGAATGGCTATCGCATCGAACTAGCGGCACAATCCACCAGCGCTGGTACAAATTCTCCTTATGCCGGCTCCACGTGGCAGGTTGACGCTGTCATCAACGCCACGGGAACGTGGAATAACCCGAATCAGCCGCAGTACCCGGGCATTGAGAAATTCCAAGGCCGCCAGTTGCATTCCAAAGACTATGTCCGCATGGAAGATTTCACCAGCCAGCGCGTGGCAGTAGTCGGCGGTGGAATCTCCGCGGTGCAGCAACTGGCTGAAGTCTCCGATGTCGCGAAACAAACTTATTGGTACACCCGCTCCAAGCCTTTCTTCCGGGCATCGTTTACCGCCGAGGAAGGCGGAAGACAGACCATCGACAAGGTAACCAAGCACACCGAGGCAGGAAACGCACCGCGCTCCATTGTTTCTTATACCGGCTTAATCTTTAACCAAGATGCGAAAAGAGCACACGCTAACGGCGCATTGAATCGCAGACCGATATTTCAAGGCTTGTACGAAAACGGCATTATCGAAAAAGATGGCACCCAAGTTGAAGTAGACACCATCATTTGGGCGATTGGCTTTCGTCCCAGCCTGGCGCACTTGGACCCGCTGAACCTTTATAACGAGAAGGGCGGGATCAACATTGAGGGCACAAAGGTAGAGGGAAAGAAGAATCTTCACCTCATTGGCTATGGCCCTTCCCAATCCACAGTAGGAGCTAACCGAGCAGGTCGAGATGCCGTCATCAGCATTGCCCGCGACCTGAAATCTGGCACCTAGGCACTGCTCAATGTCCGATGGGGGCAAACTCTTAACCCCCGAAGGGGCAATATCAACGTGCGATAGTGGCATGCAAAGTGCTTCGCTGCGCTAAAGTAAAAGTGTTACTTCAACCCATGCACCTATTCGCTGCATTCCCGGCGGATCAGGCACGTCAATGAAAGGATAGTTCCTATGGCTAACCTACCTGCAGAATTTACTTACTCCGAAGACCACGAGTGGATTAACGCCGCTCAGGACGCAATCGTTGGCAAAACTGTTCGCATCGGCATCACCTCTGTTGCCGCAGACCGTCTTGGTGAGGTTGTCTTCGCTGAGCTTCCAGCAGTTGGCGATAGCGTCACTGCAGGTGAGACCTGTGGTGAGGTTGAATCCACCAAGTCCGTTTCTGACCTGTACAGCCCTGTCACCGGTACCGTGACCGCTGTGAACGAGGCAGTGCATGATGATTATGAAATCATCAACAATGATCCTTTCGGTGAAGGTTGGCTGTTTGAGGTCGAGGTTGAAGAACTCGGCGAGGTTATGACCGCTGATGAATACGCGGCAGAAAACGGCATCTAAGCCTTTTTACTTTTCGCACCTTTAAGCGCGGAGCAGTTTGCCCCAAGTACTACACTGGGAAAACATGACTGCTCCGCGTGACCCGTTTTTCCCCGCTGATCGTTCTATTCGCGCTTCTACTGCCCCGGTAGAGGTGAGACGTTTAGGTCGTATGGATTATCAAGAGGCCTGGGACTATCAAGCAGAAGTCGCAGCGCAGCGCGCACGTGATGAAGTTGCAGACACGTTGCTGGTCGTTGAGCACCCCGCTGTGTATACGGCGGGCAAGCGCACGCAGCCCGAAGATATGCCCACCAACGGTCTTCCGGTTATCAATGTTGATCGTGGCGGCCGGATTACCTGGCACGGCGAGGGCCAGTTGGTGGTCTACCCGATTATCAAGTTGGCAGAGCCTGTCGATGTCGTCGATTATGTCCGCCGTCTGGAAGAAGCTGTTATTCATACCGTTCGGGAAATGGGGGTAACAACTGCTGGGCGTATCGATGGTCGCTCAGGCGTGTGGGTGCCATCGACTACCGTTCCGAAAGACCCGGCAGCATCGCACCGCGACCGCAAGATTGCGGCCTTAGGCATCCGCATTACGCGTGGGGTTACCATGCATGGTCTGGCGCTCAATTGCGACAATATCTTGGACTACTACGAGCACATTATTGCCTGCGGTATTGATGATGCCGATATCACCACCCTGGCACTAGAGTTGGGCCGCGATGTCACCGTAGATGATGCGGTTGAGCCCTTGCTCATCGCGCTTGACGATGCATTAGCAGGCCGCATGGTCGTCGCCGACCACACTTTTGCGTCTGCCCCAGACCCCATCAAGCTAGCTAACGAGAAAGCGCGCCAAGCACGCGCGCAGTCTTCCTTGGCTGATCATGCAGGCTCTTAAGCAGTGCCCCCTATTCGGGTAACGATGTCCGTTTTCGGAATATTTCAGCAACCGGTGGGATTGAAAGAATTAAGGCCTTAAGCGCACCCATCAACGGGGTCAAAAATACGAGGTCAGTATCATAATTAGTTGAATTTAAAATCACACAACACGTAGGGTGGAATTTGTGACTATTAAGCCTGAAGGACGCAAGATGCTCCGCATTGAAAAGAAGAATGCGGAGTCACCCATTGAGCAGAAGCCGAGGTGGATCCGCAACCAGGTCCGCACCGGCCCTGGCTATGAGGACATGAAAAAGCGTGTTGCTGGCGCTGGCCTGCACACTGTCTGCCAGGAGGCGGGCTGTCCTAATATCCACGAATGCTGGGAGTCCCGAGAAGCTACCTTCCTCATCGGCGGTGACCGTTGTACTCGCCGTTGCGACTTCTGCGATATTGCCACTGGTAAGCCGCAGGCATTGGACACCGATGAGCCACGTCGCGTTTCAGAAAACATCCAAGAGATGAATCTGAACTACGCCACCATCACTGGTGTTACCCGTGATGACCTTCCAGATGAGGGCGCATGGCTATATGCTGAAGTGGTTCGCAAGATCCACGAGAAGAACCCTCACACGGGTGTAGAAAACCTCACCCCTGACTTCTCCGGCAAGCCAGACCTGCTGCAGGAAGTCTTCGAGGCTCGCCCTGAGGTTTTCGCTCACAACTTGGAAACCGTTCCTCGTATTTTCAAGCGTATCCGCCCGGCATTCCGTTATGAGCGTTCTTTGGATGTTTTGCAGCAGGCACACGACTTCGGTCTGATCACCAAGTCCAACCTGATCTTGGGCATGGGTGAGACTGAGGAAGAGATTCAGGAAGCTCTGCGCGATATGCGCTCTGTAGGCACGGACATCATCACCATTACGCAGTACCTGCGTCCTGGTCCTCGGTTCCACCCAATTGAGCGTTGGGTTCGCCCTGAGGAGTTCATTGCGCACTCCGAGTACGCCAAGGAATTGGGATTTACCGTTATGTCTGGTCCTTTGGTTCGTTCTTCTTACCGCGCGGGCAAGCTTTACACCCAGGCGATGAAGGCGCGTGGCTGGGAGCTACCAGAAAACCTCAAGCACCTGGAAGAAACTTCTGATGGCGCAACCGCTCAGGAAGCATCGTCGCTGTTGAAGAAGTACGGCCCTTCCGAGGAAACGCCAGTTACTTCCCGCATGGCAAAGACCCCAGTGGGTGCAGATAAATTTACTGCTAGCATCCGCTAAGCAATAGAAGAAGATCTGCGGTGTTCGCCGCCTGTTTATAGAATGGGTGGTTGGTCGCCGCAGATTTTTTGTTTTCCACCCTCCACCACCCTAAAGTAGGAACTATGGCACAAGGTCAAGATAAAGCAGCGTTGAAGGCTGCAAAGAAGGAAGAGCGCGTGGCAAAGCGCGCTAAGCGCAAGGAAACCCGCGGTCAAATGTGGCAAGCCTTCCAGATGCAGCGCAAACAGGATAAGGCACTTATCCCGCTGATGTTGCTGTCCATCTTGGGCATGGGCTTGCTGTTTTTCCTAATTGGTCTGTTATTCAACGGCCAATGGTTCATGTTGATTTTGGGCCTGGGCGTTGGCTTCCTTATCGCCATGATTATTTTTACTCGCCGCTTGGAACGCGATATGTACAAGCGCGTCGAAGATCAGCCCGGCGTTGCCGGTTGGGCTTTGGATAATCAGCTGAAGAATTCCGTGGGTATGGCATGGAAGGTCGAGCAAGGTATTGCGATGACCCGCCAGCAGGACATCATCCACCGCGTTATTGGTAACCCTGGCGTGGTCTTTGTTGCCGAGGGCAACAAGAACCGTCTCAAGCCTACGATGACTCAGCTCAAGCGTCGCGTCGATAAACTCGCTGGCGGCGTTCCTATCTATGAGGTCTACGTTGGCGACGGCGAAGATGAAGTTTCAGTAGGAAAACTACGCAACCACCTTATTCGTCTTCCTCGTAACTACAACAAAAACGAGGTCTATGCTGTAGCCCGCAAGATTGAGGCTATGGACGCTACTCCTGGACAGGTCGCAGGTATGCCGAAGGGTCCGATGCCCCGCCAGGCGCAGAATATGGCCGGTATGAACCGTCGTATGCGTCGCGCTCAAGAGCGCAAAGGCAAGTAATACCGGTTAGAGTAATGCTGGTTAGTTAGCTAACCAGCAGGTAGCTGCACTTAAAACTTTAAAAGCATCCCGCTTCACACTAAAGACCTTGTGCAAAACTTCCACAAGGAAGTTTCTAAGCCACAGTGTGTGAAGCGGGATGCTTTTGTCTTACCCGGTTTGTCCTGCCGATTAAGCGTTGGCCTGTGGGCAGTGCTTAATCGCGAATAACGACGGTGCCAGTCGCGCGGTCGTGAATTCCGCGGCCATCGGAGTCCACCATGGCTGCTGGGAATAGGCACGCGGTCAGTAGCGTGCGCACAACGCCGCGCCAGATCCCGACGGTGGTTCCTGGAACATCGATACGCGCAACGCCCATGCCCAGCATTGCCATGCCGGGGGTACGGGCAAATAGGATGCCGCAGACAATGCCCATCAGGATCCACAAAATGAAGGTCGCGGTGGATACTCCGCCTAATATATGTGTGAACTTTGTAAGAACACTGGCGACGAGAAGGCACAATATCCAGTCAATGAACACTCCGCCTGCGCGTCGGGACACCGAGGCCAATGCGCCCGAGCCTGATTCTGGCAGTCCAAGGTTTTCACCTGGATAGCGCCCTACTGTGTCAAAGTCATTCTCACCTGGGATATTAGGCCCATCCAACCACGTCTTCTTATTCGCCATAGCCACTAATCTACGTGGCGATGCCAAGAGTTGAAAGTCTGCTCGCACCAGACATGATGTAGCCCACTTTTGCCAGGGCAGCACCAAAAAATCCGCATATTTTCTGCCGGCGACAGGGCTAAATTCTAGTGTGTGATAGATAATCCGCTAAAATGACCCATAGACATTGTACTTAAGCAATAATGCGCACGTTTTATCACGGTCTACTCGGTGACGCGCGTAGACTTGTGAGGTAGAAATTACCGCACAAATAACCCTTTTAGGAGCAACCATGGCATTTTCCAGCGTCTCGGAGATTGTGAAGTTTATCG
>Ga0209487_1002172_pt1 | contig 16106 bp, 12 predicted proteins | sample Poulit2012_FD_187524 | JGI IMG/M metagenome (GOLD analysis project Ga0209487, IMG submission 187524) | Agricultural soil microbial communities from Georgia to study Nitrogen management - Poultry litter 2012 (SPAdes) (version 2) | ecosystem: Environmental > Terrestrial > Soil > Agricultural land...
TTTAAACGTTCAAGAAAAATATTTTATTATGAATACCGATATTTCAAACACTATAACCAATACACAAAATACTATTCAAGTTAACCCTGTAAAAGCCATGCTAAATACTTCTGGGACCTACGGAGGCTATGGTGGTGCCTATGTACCCGAAGTGTTAAAAGAGCAGTTAGAGAAACTCGCTTCGTTTTTTGATTCCGAAACACAGAAGGCAAGCTTTCAAAAGTCTTTCATCCATTACTTAACCACTTATGTAGGAAGACCCTCACCTTTATTTAAAGCGGAGAACCTAAGTAAAGCGGTTGGAGCAACGATTTATTTGAAACGAGAAGACTTAAACCACACAGGGTCGCACAAGATAAATAACGCAATTGGCCAAATACTGTTGGCTAAGCATATGGATGCAAAGGAAATTATTGCCGAAACGGGAGCTGGACAACATGGAGTAGCTACTGCCACTGCAGCAGCACTCTTAGAAATTCCATGTAAAGTATTTATGGGAGAGGTGGATGCTAGACGACAGCAACTTAATGTGAAGCGGATGGAAATGCTAGGTGCGGAAGTGGTAATTACAAAGGAAGGGAATGCTACGTTAAAAGATGCGGTAGATGCTGCGTTAAATTATTATGTAGAAAATCCTTCCACTTTTTACTTGCTAGGATCTCACGTAGGCCCACATCCTTATCCTAAAATGGTAGGCTATTTTCAGAGCGTTATTGGAAACGAAGCTTACCAACAAATTCTACAGGCAGAAAACAGACTTCCAGATGCGGTTTTTGCTTGTTTAGGAGGAGGGTCTAACGCTATTGGAGCGTTTAGTGCTTTTTTACCTGAAACAGAAGTGGCCTTGTTTGGAGCTGAGGGTGGTGGAGAGAATAAGCTGCATCATACGGCAGCAACGCTTACGTACGGGAAGCCTGTTGTTTTTCAAGGAACCTACTCGTACTGTTTAGTAGATGAGCAGGACTCCCCAATTGCTTCTGAATCTATCGCTGCTGGTTTAGACTATCCAGGGATTAGTCCACAACACGCCCATCTAAAAGATACCAAGCGTGCGCATTATGAACCAATTTCTAATGAAGAGGCGCAGGAAGCCTATAAAATGCTGGCTAAATTAGAAGGGATTATTCCTGCCATAGAGTCTAGTCATGCGGTGGCTTTGGCTATTAAGAAACTGAAGAATACAGGAAAATTAGCTATTGTAAATTTATCGGGAAGAGGAGATAAAGATATTTCCCGAGAGCTATAATGCCGTTGTAGTAGTACTATATAATACAAACTCGAGTGTTGAAAATAATTTCAACACTCGAGTTTCTCTATTCTATCTGCTTCTTTAGCACATGCTTAAAGCCAATCTATCATCCTGCAAAAAACATCTCAAGTTCTTGTAGTGTGGTTTCTGTAGTAGGGGTGTCTTTTATAACCATCCCTTTGTCCAATAAAACAATACGATCACAAACATCTACCGTGTGCTGTAAATCGTGACTAGAAATCAATAGGGTAGTCTGTTTGGTTTGTATGTAGTTTTTCAAAAATTGTTTTAATCGAATTTGCGTGCTTGGGTCAAGGTTTGCAAATGGCTCGTCTAGAATGATTAGCTCTGGATTACCGATTAATGCGCCGACTATGCCAACTTTCTTGGCATTCCCTTTAGATAAGTCTCTAATGTAACGGTTTCTGCCTACTACCTCACCATTAAACAGGTCGGTAAATTGAAGTAAAAATTCGTCTACCTGTTCCTTATCCCAATTTCTAAGCGATCCGATAAAGTAAAAGTACTCTTCTGGAGTTAAGTAGCTTATCAAGAAGCTATCGTCTAAGAAGGAGCTTGTAAAAGCTTTCCAATCTTCGGAACTAGCCACATGAATATCGGCAATATGTGCCTGTCCGGTAGTGGGTTCTATTAAGTCTAAAAGAAGGCTGAATAGAGTGGTTTTCCCAGCTCCATTATTGCCTACTAATCCAAAGCATTCTCCTTTTGGAATATGCAATTCCTCAATGTGAAGGACATTGTTGTTTTGATATTGTTTAGAAAGATCTTGTATCTGTATCATCTTGAAACTTAAAAATTATTTAGTCTTTTTATAAGATTGGAGGGTTACGTATTTATGTTTCTTATATAGTTTCGTTATCCTATCAAAAAACATGTTTTTCAACGCAAAACCGATAATTCCAGTTATTCCTACCGCTATAAATCCATGCTTTGTTGAGCTGATGGTAGAAGTGATTAAGAATATTAAAATCGGCAATAGAAACATAGGTAGGCTGATTAACATAGTCTGAATATTAAATGCCTTTTTATCACCAAAAATATTTTTGTTTTGAGATAAATCAATAGGGGTTCGAATATATGCACCGGTTAGTAAAGCTAGCTGAGTATTTACGCCTAAATTGTATGCTATAGCTGCGAGTATAGGGTATAGAAGCTGCGTACTCATTAATAAATAGAATAAGCTTAGAACACTAGTGCATAGGCCACCTATAACTAGTATTCTCCATTTCGATTCTAGGTAGGCCTTATATTTCACATTTTGAGTCATAAACAATGGATAATAAGCACTATCCCAACTTGGAACATATTGTCCGAAAGTAAAGATAAACCCACCGGTTACAAATAAGGAAAATAAGAGGGTTGAGGAGGAGTTAGCCATGTTAGAAATATCTATATCCTTATAAAACATTAAACCATAAGCTAAAAAGAAGAGACTAAGAAATAGCGTACTGCGAGAACGTTTATTACGGATAAGCAAGCGAATATCGTTTTGTAGAAAAGGATCTTTAGCGTTTAATTGCTGGATCCATTTCCATTCCTTTTTCTTCTTCACAGTGATAGCCATTCCTGCATCTAAATATAAATTCTTTAAATAAATATGAAATACAGCGTAACCCAAGCCGAGTCCAGCTAGTACTGCCAATGCAAAAAGCCAGTGGATAGAATAGAATAAAGTGAAAAATGCTCCGGTGTAAGCTAAATAGTCCCAATTGGTGAAATAGTGAATACTTGCAGTAATGCCAATAAATGCAAGGATTGCAATTAGCACCCAGTTTTTATTTTGAAGGCTTATGTTTAATAAGTTATTGATGGCAATAAAGCAGAAAATGCTAACCGTCCAAAGTATGACTGCACTTGGGTTGTATCCTTCATATACAAGTCGAACAGTCAAGGGAACAAGTAAGAAAAGATGGCCCCAAACATAAAAGCTATTAAAGCTTTTCCCCATAGTATACAGGGCTATTTTTCGCTTAGATATGGGCAATGCAAGCAATGGCCGAATACTTGTTACAGGTAGTTTTTGAAACATAAATCGGACCGCTAAATCTAGGAACAAGTAGTATAGTACATATCGGTTTAAAGTGTCAAAAATTTCTAAATCCATCTCTTTAATTAGGTCCACAATAAAGAATCCAAATAATAATAAGGTGACTGCGGAATAGAGTCCGATGAACCCAAGTAGGATTTTTAAAACCAAATTGACTTGAAAAGAAGCAGATCGAGTGAAGGCTTTCCACTCTAAGTAAATAAATTTCGACAGCATCTGTTAATTGATAATTTAAATCTTTCGCTATAACGTTCTAGTATTTAGTATACAACTCTTCTTGTTTGTTACACTGTAGAGCGATTTAATTCATGTTTCTCTTTCTGAAGATGAGTTGAAAACTCCCATACTTTCGATAAAAATGACAACAGTGATCTATGATTAACTTAAATTATATCAATTGTTTGTTAAATTATAGAATAAAACTTACGTTTATACAAACTTTAAAACTAAAAACATGGAAGATCTTCAAACAATGGACAAAGCTTCAGAACCAATCATGTCGGTTAAAGATTGGGTAATTACGCTTATCGTATTAATTATTCCGCTAGTGAATTTAATTATGCTTTTTGTATGGGCATTCGGGGACGGGACAGTAAAAACAAAATCAAACTTTGCAAAAGCTCAATTGCTTATGTACTTAATTTTTATCGCCCTTGCTTTTATTTTTTCTATATTATTAGCCAGTCTTGGATTATTTGCAGGAGGTTTCCCGATGGACTATTAATCCATTCAAAACAAATTAAAACTACATCTTCTTAGTATCTCTGCTGGGGTAAGATGTAGTTTTCTTTTTCTTATATTTTTTGCCCATTTCTTGCCTGTATTTGTTTCATATAGTTTTGTATTTTCGCATAAATACAATTTTAACTAGCCTGTGTCGACTTCAAAATCCTATTGGTTTTATACGTTGCTTACCATAGCGTTGGCTATTGTATTTTTTGCGATTTTTAAACAATATTTACCTAAACAACTATTTCCGGAAACTACCGTCGATGAAGAGAATATTGTTGTAGATGAGTGGATGCAACAAGCGATTAAAGAAGATAGCCTTGCAGATACCACATCGGATACTATCCATACTAAAAGCGCTGCCGAGATTATCGCAGATGCATCAAATAAGAGAAAGGCCAAAGATTCCGTCCTTGTTGAAGATAACGTAGCAGTAGAGGAAAATAGAACCGTGGATGACCTTAATCTTTCAATAGAGGAAGCTTCTAACGAAATAGATGATGCTGTTTTCTTAAATCACTTTTATAAAAGTTTGTTGCAAATACAGAAAGCGCCCAACTCAAAACAAGTACGGATTGCCTATTTTGGTGACTCGATGACCGATGGCGATATGATTGTCCAAGACCTACGGGAGCTATTTCAAGATAAGTTTGGAGGTGCTGGAGTTGGTTTTGTTCCCATAACCTCCGAGTCTGCAACCTCTCGAGGTAGTATTCACCATCGTTTTTCTAATAACTGGGAGGAATACGTATACTTTAAAACCTACGACACCATTTATCCTTTTGGTGTAAGCGGACAAGTGTTTTACCAAAACGACACCATAAACCCAACTACCTTACATTTCGCAACTGGATTATATGCTAAAGGGGCTCCTTTGGAAAAGCCTGTGTTATACTATGGGAAATCCGATAACCAAGCAGGTAAAATTAAAATCAGTACTCCATCCGATACCACGGAACTGCTATTAAAATCAAATAGAATTTTAAATACATTAGCCTTAAGTAACAGAAGGAGGAAAAAAATCGATTTAGAGTTTATAAATGCCGATTCTATTCCTTTTTATGGGGTAGATTTTAGTTCTTCTTATGGAATTCAAGTCGATAACTTCTCTAAAAGAGGAAACTCAGGCTTACCGATTACGCAATTGGACACGCAACTTATGCACGCTTTTCAAAACGCATTAAAGTATGATTTGATTATCTTGCATTATGGAACCAATGTTTTAAATACCAATTCCTTTAATTACCGATGGTATCAATCGCGAATGCAACGTGTAGTAGATCATTTGCGAAACGCATTTCCAAACACTTCGATTTTGGTTGTTTCTATAGCTGATAAAGCAACCAAATATGAAACGGCTATGCAAACAGACTCGGCAGTTACTCATTTGTTGGCATCGCAAAGAGCTTACGCAACAAAGAAAAAAACAGGTTTTGTAAATTTATTTACATTGATGGGGGGTGATGGTAGTATGATAGAGTGGGTAGAAGAAGAGCCTGTACGTGCCAATAAAGATTACACACACTTTAATCACCAAGGGGCAAAGCAAATTGCACAGATAATTTATCAGCAAATAGATAATGGCTTTGAAAAATACGTGAAAAAGAAAGAGGAGATAGATGCCGAAAGGGAGCGTATTCGTGTACAAGACAGTATAAGAAAAGCGGAAGAAGAAAGAATTAGACAGCAAAAGTTAGAACAGGAGCAAAGAATAAAACAAGATTCAACCCATGTGTTACAGAACTAAGATTTATTTATACATTCTTTTATTTATACCCATAATGGGATTTTCTCAATCCTTGGCAGAATCTTCTTACGAGATAGAGAAAAAGCTGCCAATGGATACGTGGAGTGTATTGTCAGATAATAATCTAAGCATACATAACCTAAGTGCTCTTCATGGTTTTTTTGAAGATCTACATAAACTATATAGTACCGATAGTGGTAAGGTAAGAATAACACAAATTGGTGACTCGCATACGCAAGTTGGTATTTTTCAAGGTATAGCAAGAAAAAAACTACAATATATATTTGGCAATGCTGGATTAGGCTTCACATTTCCACATAGACTTGCTCGTTCTAATGGCATTTCGGAATTGCGATATACCTCGTCGATTCCATGGGAAAGCAAACGAAATATTCATGCTACCGAAAAAGATTTAGTTGGCCTAAGTGGATTTAGCCTGCAAACAACAGAGTCAGACTTTGCGATAAAACTAGAGCTTAATGAGGATGCGTATGCTTTCAACAAACTTCGGGTGTTTGCACCTGGGCCTATGTTTAGTATAGCCCAAGCTAATCGTGAAATAGAATTGAAAAATTATAGCATAGAAAGAAAGGTGCATACCATAAAATCTGGAGAAGCATTGTCTATCATTGCTAGGAATTATGGGGTAACTGTAGCTAGCATAAAAAAAGCTAATAATCTTCGGTCCGATGTCATTCGAGCAGGAGCAAAGCTAATTATTCCTGTAAAAACGACTAAACCAGAACCTATAGATAGATCGGCTTTTGAATTCCTTTCCTTTTTAGATGAAGAAAATAGTTCTGTATATACTTTTCCTGAATATAAAAACGCTATTTGGTTGTTGCCAAGCGAAGGCGTTGATTCCTTTGCTTTGAATGGAGTAGTGCTAGAGCGTGATAATTCTGGACTGATATATGATGGGATAGGAGTGAATGGTGCGCGACTAATCGATTACAATAAAACCACTTTGTTTTTTGACCAACTTGCAGAATTAGAGTCCAACTTAATAGTTATCTCTTTAGGCACAAATGAAGCCTTCGATACGATAGAAAAAGAAGCTTATCTAGCAAGTTTAGAAGAGTTTATAGGTAATGTTCGCGAACGAATGTCAGAAGTTCCAATTTTAATTACAACCCCACCACCTTCCTTGGTAAAAAGGCGAACACCAAATGCTTTAGTGGAACAATATGCCAATGAAATAGTGCGTATAGCCGAGGATTATAATGTAGCTGTATGGGATTTGTACCGAGTGCTTGGTGGAAATGAGAAAATTAAAGAGAATTATGCTAATGGCTTGGTAGCAAGAGATTACATCCATTATACAAAAAATGGATATGAGCTGTCTGGCGCTTTGTTTTCAGAAGCTCTGTTAGAAGCATTTTATCATTACGCTATTAATTTAAGTAACTAATGGCTATAGACGATTTTCTTGCATACCTGCCAGATGTAGAGAAGCTAGCGAGTTGGTTTATATACAATCCAAAAGAGCCTTTGTTATTTAACTCAGGCTTGTTTTTAGGATTGTTTTTCGCTTTTTACTTCGGCTATATTCTAATGCGCCGTAAATTTAGGTTGCGATTGCTATATACGGTAGCGTTTTCCTTGTTTTTCTATTATAAGTCCAGTGGTTTGTTCTTTTTACTTCTTGTAGCCACCACTATTGTAGATTACTATTTAGCTAGGCTTATAGACAGTGAGGAAAGAGAAGGTCGTAAAAAACTATACTTGAGCCTTAGTATTGTTTCTAATTTAGGGGTTTTAGCTTATTTTAAATACACTAATTTCTTTTTAGAATCAGTCAATCATCTCACAGGTAGCGAATTTCACATGCGCTATATTATCCTTCCTGTGGGGATTTCCTTCTTCACCTTTCAATCGATTAGTTACATCATCGAGGTGTATCGAAAGGAGATAAAATTAGCAGATAAGTTTTTAGACTATCTGTTTTATATTTCCTTTTTTCCACAACTAGTTGCTGGACCTATTGTAAGAGCAAAAGACTTTATACCTCAAATCTATAGCAAGGTAAATCTGAAAAAAGAAGAGGTAAACGAAGCCTTGTTATTAATTATAGGAGGATTGTTAAAAAAGGCGGTAATCTCCGATTATATATCTATCAACTTTGTGGATCGAGTTTTCGATGCGCCAAACTCGTACTCCGCATTCGAAAACTTAGTGGCTACGTACGGCTATGCTATTCAGATTTACTGCGACTTTTCTGGATATTCCGATATGGCTATAGGATTAGCCTTATTATTGGGTTATAGACTGCCAATAAACTTCGATGTACCATATCAGTCAGCCTCTATAACAGAGTTCTGGCGACGTTGGCATATCTCTTTGTCTACATGGCTTCGAGACTATTTATATATTTCGGTAGGGGGAAATAGAAATGGGAGCTTTGGTGGCTATTTTTTTCCATCTCTCTTCTTTATAGGAGTAATTATCTGGGGAATAGCTATTTACGATACTAGTGCAATTCCATTGTATATTGGAATAGGCAGTGTGCTGGTGTTCTTATCTACTATATTCTTCGCAAAGGAATCTAAGAAAGCCTTGTTTACCAATTTTAACTTAATGACCACTATGTTGTTAGGTGGTTTATGGCATGGGGCTAGTTTACGCTTTATAGTTTGGGGTGCATTGCATGGAGTTGCTTTGGCTTTCCATAAACTATTTATGGAGTTTTTTCCAAAAATTAAAAACCCACCAAATTGGTGGAAACGTACCTGGCAATTATTATCGGTCCTTCTCACTTTTCATTTCGTAAGCTTTTGTTGGATCTTTTTCCGTGCAAGGGACTTCGATACGGCATTGCAGATTATTTATAATATATCGGCCTTAGAAATAAATGTTGAGAAGTGGCAAGTGCTTTTTGAAGCTTATAAACCTGTTATGTTATTATTAATTGTAGGGTTTATTTGGCACTTCCTTCCTAAACGTCTTGTAAATGGCATGGGAAGTGTATTCTCAGCTTCCCCAATTCCTATCAAAGCAGCTATAATTGGATTGGTATTTTGGTTGGTATACGCTACTGCGTCAACTGGTCCACAACCTTTTATCTACTTCCAATTCTAAGACACGATTAATATTTCAATGGTGTTTAGCATAAAAAGCCCTAGTTTTGCAACCAATCAAAAAATAGGAAGAAATTAATGTTACGACGCTCTGGAAGTAGGAGATCATATAGGCATAATATTTACTTAGCATCAACGCTATCGTTGGTAGCTGGAATTGTAAATATTACAGGCTGGATGGGATTGGGAGTGTTGACGACTAACGTTACCGGACATTTTGTGTTTTTGTCGGAAGAGTTTATTCATAAAAACTATCAAATCGCTATTGGTTTTTTCTTACTTATTAATGCGTTTCTACTTGGTGCTTTTATCTCGAGTGTGTTTACTGAAGGTGGTAGATATAAAACACAAAAGCATTTGGTAAGCTATGTTCTACCAATCAGTATTGAGATTGCCGTTCTTCTGGTAGTCGCTTTTTCTGAATTGTTCTTTGTAAACGTGGAGGATTATCGAATATTACTAGCCATGCTTTTATTGTTTGCTATGGGATTACAAAACGCTTTGGTAACATATGTATCGCAATCGGTAGTTAGAACCACGCATCTTACCGGTATATTTACCGATCTTGGAATAGAATTATCGCAGCTGTTGTTTTATAAAAAACCTGAGCATAGGAAGGTTTTAAAGAGATCGGTTTTTTTAAAGATTATGATTATTGGTAGTTTCACTTTTGGAGGTATTATAGGCACTTTACTTTATAATAACTATGGATTAAAAACCTTACTTCTAAGTATACTTATATTACTTGCTGTGTTAACGTACGATAACATCACGCTAAGGCGATATATGAGAAAGATTAAGAACGCAAGGAGTATGGAAGGTTAAAGAGAGGGGGTTATTGTATAGTACAGTAAAACTCTTGAAAAGTATATATTATATAAAATTAGGGATGTAGCATAACATTTGTTATTTTTGCATCATTCGAAAATCTGATTAAAATTTTAAGTAATACGAAATCGTAAATATATAATTATGAATTTACACGAATATCAAGCAAAACAAATTCTTAACAGCTTTGGTGTTAACATACAGCGTGGTGTAGTAGCGCAGACTCCAGAGGAAGCAGTAGAAGCAGCAAAAGAAATTACTAAGGAAACTGGCAGCGAGTGGCATGTAATCAAAGCACAGGTGCACGCAGGAGGTAGAGGTAAAGGTGGCGGTGTGAAAATCGCTAAAAACCTAGAAGAGGTAGAGAAAATTGCAGGTGAGATTATAGGGATGGACCTTATAACACCACAAACTCCGCCAGAAGGTAAAAAAGTACACCAAGTACTAATTGCTGAAGACGTGTACTATCCAGGTGAGCATGAACCGGAAGAGTACTATGTAAGTGTTTTATTGAACCGTGCTACGGGTAGAAATATGATTATGTATTCTACCGAAGGAGGAATGGATATTGAAACCGTTGCAGAAGAAACACCTGAAAAAATATTTTACGAAGAAATCGATCCTGCTGTTGGATTGCAAGGTTTCCAAGCAAGAAAAGTTGCTTACAACTTAGGTCTTAGCGGAAATGCATTTAAAGAAATGACACGTTTCATATTTGCACTTTATACAGCATACACCGAGTCGGATTCTTCTTTATTTGAAATCAACCCGGTTTTAAAGACTAGCGACGAGAGAATTATTGCTGTAGATGCTAAAGTAACCTTAGATTCTACCGCTTTATACCGTCACAAGGATTATGCTGAAATGCGTGATATTCGTGAGGAAAATCCTATTGAAGTAGAAGCTGGTGAGCAAGGATTAAACTATGTAGATCTTGACGGAAACGTTGGATGTATGGTAAATGGTGCAGGACTTGCCATGGCAACTATGGACTTGATTAAGCAAGCTGGTGGTGATCCAGCAAACTTCTTAGATGTTGGTGGTACAGCAAATGCTGAGCGTGTAGAGGCTGCTTTCCATTTAATTCTTAAAGATCCTAACGTAAAAGCAATTCTAATCAACATTTTTGGTGGAATCGTACGTTGTGATATGGTAGCGCAGGGTATAATTGATGCGTATAACAATATAGGAACTATAGATGTGCCAATTATAGTAAGATTACAAGGAACCAACGCAGATGTAGGGAAGGAGCTTATAGACGCAAGCGGATTGAATGTACATTCGGTAATCGAATTCCAAGAAGCTGCAGATAAAGTTCAAGAATTACTAGGCTAATAAACATAGATTAAAAACCTCGTTTTAGGTTTTTACATACTACTATCGCAAATTCCTTTTCAAAATAACTATATTTTGAAAAGGAATTTGCGATATTTTTTTACTGTTTGGCTGAGAGATCTAAAAATTAACGAAAGATATATCCAATTCTTTTTTGATTAGAAAATTTAATTGTTTAGGTTTGTAAGGAACGCAGACAAAATACTTCTTAATAGTATATAACTGCTCAATAATTTATTGAAAAGTATAAAGGTAAATCCTTATTTTATAAGGATAAAAAGCGTGAAGTACTAGCAATAGTCTTCATGGAATGGTTGAGATTTCATAATTGAAATTTAATTTGGTTAGTTAGTTGAATTAAAGCCGTACATTACTCAATCGATGTACGGTTTTATATCAACTTCCAAAACACTTATAGTGTACCAGTTTCTTTATACAATTCGTCGACCTCAGCCTTAGTTAAGTATCGCCACTCCCCAATTGGCAGGTCGCCGAGCTCTATGTGCATTAGACGCACACGCTTCAAAGCTTCTACCCTGTAATTAAAATGTTCACACATACGACGAATCTGTCGGTTTAATCCTTGTTTTAATACGATGCGAAAAGTAAAACGACTTAACTGCTCTACTTCACAGCGTTGTGTTACCGTGTCAAGAATCGGTACACCAGAACCCATTTTCTGAATAAAACTAGAGGTTACTGGTCGATTCACCCGAACAATATATTCTTTTTCATGTTGGTATTCCGCACGGAGTATCTTGTTCACGATATCGCCATCATTGGTCATCAATAACAAACCTTCGCTAGGTTTATCCAACCTACCAACATGAAATATACGTTTAGGGTAGTTTATAAAATCAATTACATTTCCAGAAACTCGGGTGTCGGTGGTACAAGTAATACCTACAGGTTTATTTAAAATAAGATAGATATTTTCCACTTCTTCTTTTATAGGTTTACCATCTATAGCAATAGTATCTTCTTCCGTTACACGATCGCCCAATACAGCCAATCTACCATTGATAGTTACCCGTTTGCTTTCTATAAGTGTATCGGCTTGTCTTCTAGAACAATAACCGCTACTACTAATCGCTTTGTTTATTCTTATGGTATCTTTTGTATTCATAATCTTTTTTGTGTTCTATAAGTCTAATCAGTACCGTGTGATTAACTTTTCCGCATAAATTGCTTTTTGTTCATGTTAATCATCACTACTGAAAGTAAGATAATAATTATTCCTAACCATTGTATCCATACTACCGCTTCCTTTAACAAAATAAGAGCGCTAAGTACCGACACAGGAAGTTCTACCGAGGCAACAATACTACCTAGTCCAACTCCAATCCTAGGAAATCCTTGATTGAATAATAGGGGAGGAAGAATGGTGCCAAATAACCCTAAAAACACTCCCCAAGTAATAAAGTCTTGGAAATTAAAATGCTCTAAAATCTGTAAATTCCAAAAAATAATAGTGGCTAATAATCCACCTAAAACCAAATACTTAGATCGTATAATAGTAGGTAATTCTAAACCTACGCTATTAGTGGTAGCCATGGTGGTAGTGAAACTAATAGCAGCTAAGATTCCCAAAACTATGCCTTCCCAATGTAATCTGCCGGAGACATCTAAAATATTTACTGCCATCAATGTTCCTATGATGATGGTAATCGCACCAATAATTTTATTTCTAGTAATTAACTTCGGATTGGTTATCGATTCATATATCAAGCCAAACCATATGGACTGCATTAATAAAGTAACAGCAACCGAAACAGGGATATATTGAATAGATAAATAATAAAAACTAGAGGTAAAACCCAGAGAGCTACCAAACAAAACCAATTTTAAATAAGAGTTTTTTTTAGCTTTTACTGGTTTCGTTCCATTTGCACGTTGTTTTCTTTGTATAAAATAACTCAAAATGCTTAAAACAAGGAAGCCAAATAAATATTGAGAGAAGGTAAGTCCAGCAGTATGTATCTCTTGCATATTAGCAAGTTTCACAAAAGTTGCTAGAACGCCGTAACTAGACGCTCCAATCCCAACATAAAGTATCCCTTTTAATTGTTTCATAAAGATAATTTTTGCAAATATACGCCAAAAAATATCGGGAGGCAGAATTAAATAATCTACCTCCCGAATACTTTTAAATAGTGTAAACTATTGGCGATGTATTACATACCTCCTTTTCTGTTTGGGCTTCTTTGTGATGGCCATTCAGCTTGTTTTCCAGTTCTAGGATTTATAGGTAGATTAATCTGCTCCCTATTTACTAACTCCTCCTCTTCACTAGCTAAATAGGTTAATGCAGCGATTAATATAACATTGTTGCGTACATCATCAAATACTATCTTATCGTAGGTATCTAAATTGGTATGCCAAGTAGTTCTCCCATATTCCCAACTTAAAGAGCTTAACATAAACCCTGGTATTCCTGCAGCTACGAACGAAGCATGATCCGATCCACCGCCCCAAGGCATTCCAGGAAAGGTAGTCTCTATATGTTGCGTAACCTCATTAGGAGCATCGCGTAACCATTTTCCTATAAAGTCGTAAGAATGTAAAAATCCTTGTCCGTTAATGCTTGCTACACGACCCGTACCATTATCTTGGTTGAAAACTACTTGTGTGTTTGCAACGATTTCTGGATGATCTTCTACAAAAGCTCTAGAACCGTTAAGTCCTTGCTCCTCGCTGCCCCAGTGACCTATAAGAATGGTTCGTTTAGGGTTTGGATATACTTCTTTAAGTATTCTTGCTACTTCCATCATGGTAATTGTTCCAGTACCATTATCGGTAGCTCCTGTACCACCATCCCATGAGTCAAGATGGGCAGACAAGATTACATATTCGTTTGGTTTTTCTGTACCTTCTATTTTTGCTACCGTATTAAAAGCAGGTGCCATTCCTTTTCCAGAAGACTGAGCTATAATATTAAGCTCTGGCTTTTGTCCAGATTGGGCTAGACGATAAACCATGCCATAATCCTCCAAGGATAAATCTACTACAGGAATCTTTTTCGTGGTTGCTCCGAATATTTTATTGGAACCATACTCTTTAGACCAATAAGAAGTAACAATACCTACAGCACCAGCTTCTTCTAAAGCAGCATGGATGCTTCTTCTATTATATCCTGTGTTCGATAGGTTTTCGCGCCAAGCCTTTTCCATTTCGCGACGTTCATCCTTCATTTTCTTTAAGCTTTCTTCCGTAGCGAACTCTTCCCAAGTTGCATCTGGTCTACCTGTTGGTTGCAACATAGATGCCATTACCAACTTTCCTTTTACGTTGGGCAACCATTTAGCAAAACTAATAGAGTCTTTAATCTTTTCTGGCAATAAAATTACTTCTGCAGTAACTCCTTTTTTTGAAGTCGATGGACTCCAAGCTAATTGCATTCCATATAACGACTGTACTCGTGGCGAAACCATATCGATATGCGAAATGCCTCGTTCCCATGCTCTCCATTCACCCCATTGTTGGTTTTCCGCTTCAATACCCCAACTCTTGTATTTATTGACCACCCAGTGGTGTGATGCTTCCATTTCTGGGGTACCCACCAAACGCGGACCTATCTGATCCATAAGCTCGTGGGCCATTTGCTCTAATTGTGAGTCGTTGTTCGCTTTTTCAACTATGGCTTCAATAACAGCTTTATCTTGAGCGACTGCTGATACGCTTCCAAAGATAAATAAGGCGAGAACTCCTAGTTTTCTCATTCTTGTAGGGAGTAGATTTCTCATAAAACAGTTTGTTTTTATAGTTTATAAAAAGGCAAGATAAGGAAAGTTTATTTGAATTTTTATGTAGTTGTATAATGGAAAACTTAATGATAAAGCTCAATATAGAAGAAGAATGAAAAAACCGATTGTTTCCTATATATTGTAGAAAACAATCGGTTAAATAACCTATTTAATTGTATTATTCGAAATTATTTTTTAATGAATTTCTTTACAACATTTCCAGCATCAGTTTTTATATCTAAGAAATACATGCCATTGCTTAATGTAGATACATTAATTTGTGCTTGGTTTAAATTATCATTTTTCATTGATTGTAATACTCTACCTTGAATATCAACAAGATTAACTTCACTGATAACTAACTCGCTTAAGTTATTGATATTTATAATATCCGTAGCTGGGTTAGGGTGGATCTTAAACTGTGCTGCAGTAAAGTCATCTACAGAAGCTGAAACATCACCTTCCACCTTAAAGTCATCTACCATAAAACCAAATTGGTCATTAGAAACACATTGTATAGCAATATAAACATCTTCTCCAGCATATGCATCTAAATCGTAGTTATATAGCATCCAAGTAGTTCCTGTAGTAATTGTCTCAGTACCGATTTCAACAAAATCAGAAACATCTGTTGATCCAGTAGATACTAACACATTAAATTCTTCTGTACCGTAAGTAGCGTCAGCTGCTTTTGCTTGGAAAAATACAATATTATTTTCTTCTCCTAATGTTATTTGTGGAGAGATTAACCAACTATCGTTTGGAGCGTTAACATCAGCAAATGAAACCATTGCTTTATTACCCGAATAAGCAGTCCAGTCACTACCTTCACTTGGCTCAAGACCTAATTCAGTTGCATTAAAAACTATAAATGCATGATCTAATCCCATGTTTGGAAATTGTATTCCACTAAAACCATAGGTTGGTGAACCAGCGTTACCATTGAATATTGTCCAATCTCCTACATCTGTATAGGTAAAGTCGTCGTAGGCCTCAAAATCGTCCTCGAATATTACTGTTTGTGCAGAGGCATATCCTATAACACCAAATGCAACAAATAAACTAAGTAATGTTTTTTTCATAATAATTAAAGATTTAAAGTTAAATTAATTTCATCTATAAATATACAAATTAAAAGGAATAATCCAATATTAAAACGAAATAAATATAACACTTAGTTTAGCTGTTACTACATTTTGTAAGCTTTTATAAATAATGTAAATTGGACATCTTAAAAATATGAGATGAATATAGAAACCTTACCTACCTCTTGGTTTTCATTTTTTAAAACTCAAATGGCCGAATCGTATTTTGCATCGCTACGCAGCTT
>Ga0209487_1002173_pt1 | contig 16106 bp, 12 predicted proteins | sample Poulit2012_FD_187524 | JGI IMG/M metagenome (GOLD analysis project Ga0209487, IMG submission 187524) | Agricultural soil microbial communities from Georgia to study Nitrogen management - Poultry litter 2012 (SPAdes) (version 2) | ecosystem: Environmental > Terrestrial > Soil > Agricultural land...
CATTATGGACGGCGCGCCACCCCAAAGGATTAAGCGCACTGATTCTTAATTCACCCTGGTTGGAACTGCAGGGGTCATCGTTCGTGCGGATGCTCGCAACTCCGATGGTCAGCCAGCTCGCGAAGTTAAACCCGAAGGCGGAAATGCCCAATATCGACCCGGGTTTCAATGCGCGGGTAATGCGGGCGGAACTCGGCGGGGAGTGGGAATACAACGAACTGTGGCGCCCGACCCCAATGTTCCCGGTGCGGGCAGGCTGGTTAAAAGCAATCATGGCGGGGCACGCCACCATTGCTGATGGCCTCGATATTGAAATTCCGATCCTGATGATGGCCTCGGCAAAAAGCCACATTCGGCCACGCTGGAGTGAAGAAATGCGCGGCGCAGACATTGTGCTTGACGTGGATTTGCTCGCGCACCGCGCCGTGAACCTGGGCTCGCGTGTGACGGTGATTCGCGTGGCGGGCGGGATTCACGATCTCGTGTTGTCGCGCCCGGAAGTGCGCGACTGGGTATATGGCGAATTGACCCGGTGGGCGCGGGCTTATGTGTGGAAGTAGTTGTCGGGTGGGGTCGCCGGCGCTGGCTAGCGGGCGCTGGCCTTATTTAGTAGGCGCCCGGCTCGTACTCGTGCAGCGTGTCGTTTTGGAAATGCTCGCGGATCTCATCGATACGATCCCAGTCCGGCTTCACAATTGATTGCTTCTCGGCCCAACCGGTACCAAGCGTGGGCGAGGTGAAGAAGCGGATGTCGGAACTGCGGATATCGCGCATTTCCCACGCCAAGCCGCCGAGATAGCCGGAATTCAAGCCCTCATCGACCGTTAGGTACGGCGCGAATGTGCTCACTGAGTCAGAAATCTTGCCCGGGCTGGTTAAGACGTCTTTGCTTAGGAAGCGGTCGACGACGGCCTTCATGAAGATTTGTTGGTTGCGGGCGCGCTGGTAATCGCCATCTGCAAAGGACTTGCGCTCGCGCACGAACGCGAGAGCGGCGTCACCGTCGAGTTTTTGTGGACCCTCTTGGAAGGTGTATCCGTCCGCTTTGAAGGCCTTCGTCGAGTTGACGGTCACGCCGCCAAGAGCATCTGTTAGGCCTTTAAAGCCGTCAAAATCAATTACCGCTACATGATCAATTCGGGCACCAATAAAGTCTTCAACTGTCGCAACCATGAGGGGAATTCGGCCAAATGCGAGGGCAGCATTTATTTTGGCGTGCCCGCGACCGGGAATCGGCACCCAGTTGTCACGCATGATGGACATGACCTGAACATTTTCGCGATCTGCGGGGATATGCATCACCATTATGGTATCTGCGCGCCCACCGCCGACCTCGTCTATATCCGAGCTGATCTTTCCGCGCACATCCGCGCCGAGCAGCAGGATGTTCTGCGAACCATAAGAAGGTGATTCCGGCTTCGGAGCCGGCGGACGCAGAGAGTCTTCCGGAAAAACTTCTTCGGCGACAACTCGCTTGTTATCAAAGGTGCGCGCGAGATTCAGGGTGTAAAAAGCAGCGGTACCGGCGACGATAACGAGGAGCGCAACAACGCCGAGAATTATGCCGTTGCGCACTCGGTGCGGCTTCTTTTCACGCGCATGCTTCGCGCGCGCGTTCGTATCGCCTGCCGAATCGGTCATGGCCGTGCGACCCCCGAAAATTGAATCATCGCAAAAATGCTGTCGACGTAAATTATTACTCAGACTCACAACAAAAGGAAATGCGCCGATTTGTACCTTTATGCCCGGATTACTCCGCCCTAGTCCCCGTTGCCAGCACATCCATGAAGATCCGGCTAAACTGACTCGGGAAAATATTTTCAGCGAGGGGAAGTAAGTAGTGCGGATAGTGCTCGTCAGCCACCATTACGCACCGGAGAACAACACTCCCCAACGACGGTGGTCAGCTCTAATATCGCGCTTCGTTGCCGCCGGGCACAGTGTCCACGTTTTCGTCCCGCCGCCACATTATCCGACCGGGAAGTTAGACGCTGCCTGGGACAGCAAGGTCGGCTCCACCACAATCGGCGAACATGGCGAGACGATTCACTGGGTAAATTTCCGCGAACACGGGCGGGGCCTCGCAGCACGCTCGATCGATCAATTACTGGCGGCAAGCCACTCGGTTCTTCGCGGTTTCAAACTTTTTCGGAGACGCGAGCATCGACCCGATGTTGTCATTTCCACAGCACCGGCGCTTCCATCTCTGATCGCTGGCTGGCTACTTGCGGCGTTTCTGCGGGTTCCCCATGTGGCGGAAGTGCGGGACGCCTGGCCTGATCTTATTGATGGCAGCAACATGTTGAAGAAATCCCGCCTTCCCACGCGCGCCATCGCTCATTGCGCAGCATGGATGATCTCGCTCGTGCAGCGCCGCGCCGCCCTTGTCGTAACCACCTCCCGAAGTTTTGCTGACATAGTCACACGTCGCGGCGTCCGACGGGCCGAGGTGGTTCGAAACGGAATAGATCCAAACCAATTTAAAGAACTTCAAAAGTCGCAGGATGACCGCGACGGTCTCCGTGTTTTGTATGCGGGCACGATCGGCCGCAGCCAGAATCTCGAAGTAGCGATACAAGCAGCAGAGATTGCGCAAGCACGCGGAATGGATATTGAACTTAAGCTGATCGGTGCTGGAGCCGAAAAGCAGAACCTGTCTGAACTGATTTCCCGGACAGAAGCTAACGTACAGCTCCTTGATCCGATGCCGCTCGCACACTTGCTCAGGGAATATGAATGGGCCGATACCGTGCTGGTGAGCTTGGCAGCTTGGCAACCGTTTTTGTGGACCGTACCGTCTAAGCTTTACGAAATCATTGCCCTTGGAAAACATGTGAGTGCCGCAGTGGAGGGAGAGACTGCGGAGCTAGTTCGCACGCTTGAAGCGGGAGATGTGGTCACTCCGAACGATCCCGAAGCCTTGGTTGAGCTCTGGGACAAGTTGAGTTCACAACGCCCAGACTCAGACGTCCAAACCACTGGGCGCGATTGGGTAATTGCCAATCTCAACTTTGATGAGTTGTCTTCCCGCTATCTTTCCTTACTCCACGAAGTGGTTAACGGCTCGGCAGCGGTAGCGAAATGAGTAAACGCAATTTAGCGAGAAATACCACTTTGTTGGTTTCCTCGGCTGTAAGTGCAGTGTGGAGTGACCCGCTCGACTACCTCAGTAAGGTCACTCAGCGATTGCCTCGTAGTATCGTGCGCATTCTGCGGATGTTTCTTAATCTTGGACGTCCGGGAGCTTGCCGCAGTGCGTATGTTTTCTGGCTCGATGGGCACGTTTCCGAAGCGCAAGAATTCTTGGAGCGTACGGAACCGTCTCAACGCCACAGGTTTTTTAACGAACTAGCAGTGCATTTACGGGCATCACACCTCATCGATACCGACGAATTGTCGCCACGCCTCAAAAAGCTCATACGTCAACATGCGGGTGATTCAATTCAGGATTTTCCTGTAGCACTTCCCTCTCAACCTTTAAACGAAGTTTCGTCTAAGGACTTATCCGTATTCCACCTGTTAACAAATTCGGCTCCCCATAGCCACGGTGGCTACGCGTACCGCAGTCATAAGTTGCTACGCGCTCAGCAGCGCGCTGGAGCGCGGGTCGCCGCCGCGACACGGCTGGGGTACCCCGTAGTTCTGGGTAAGGGCGGCGCACGCCGTACAGATCGCGTGGACGGGATCGTTTATCACCGTTTGTTGCCTTGGAAGCTCAAAGCGACGCCCGCCGCGCAGGTTCGACAAGCGGCGGATCTACTCACACCACTCGTTAAGGAATTTGGCGCGGACGTAATCAGTACTACGACCGATTTCACCAATGCACTCGTTGCGAGCGTGGTTGCTCAACGGCTACAGATTCCCTGGACATATGAGTTTCGCGGACTGCCCGAGGACACCTGGGTAGCCAGTTTTAAGTCAGATGGGGAGCGCTTGGAAGCAGGGACGAGCCCGCGCTATGAGCAACATCAGCGCATGGAAATTTCAGCCGCCAAAGCAGCGGCTCATGTATTTGCGCTCGGCCCGGCGCTTGCTTCCGATCTGGAATCGCGCGGAGTGAATCCCAAAGCGATAACGACGTTAAGAAATGCTGTTAACCCAGAGGCGCAATTTGCTCAGGGCGATATGGCCGCGCTGCGACGCAAACTAGGCATCCCAAGGGCAGAACTTTGGGTGGGCTCGATCACCAGCCTTGTCCCGTATGAGGGGCTAGATCTGCTACTAAAGGCGGTTAGCGCTGCCCGGTTAGAAGGCGTTGATGTGCGCGCGCTGATCGTGGGTGATGGCGTCAGCCGTCCTAGCCTCGAGAAGACTGCGAAGGAACTGGGGCTACGTCATGGCCAAGAGGTGATTTTTACCGGCCGTCTCTCTTACGGGAAAGCAGCAACCTATTACGGAGCGCTTGACGTCTTTGCGCTACCTCGAAAGGACGAGAGAGTGTGCCGACTTGTCGAACCGCTCAAGCCGTTACAAGCAGTTGCTGCAGGCCGTCCGATAATGAGCAGTGATTTACCAGCGTTGCGTAACCTTCTCGAACCATTCAAGGCCGCAATTTTTTTGCCCCCCGACGATCCCAGTACGTGGACGAGAGCCCTAATGCAGTGGGTGCGCAGTCCTTCAAGTCGTCAGGCGCATGAGTATCGTGGGGACATCATGTCAACCGAATTCACGTGGCCCGCGCAAGCAGAACTTTCTCTAGCGGCTACTGGAGCTAAGGACAGGGACCGCTGAATGACTACCGGACCCTCGTGGCGCTGGGAACGTGTTAACCCGGAAGGCCTAAAACCTGTAGGTGGAAGGCCGCCCCTGGGCGAGTACCTCAGCTCTTTGTGGCGCCGACGGCATTTCATCGTCGCTGATTCGCGCGCACGCGTCTCAAGCACGGGACGCCAAATGTTCCTCGGGCAGGCATGGCTCGTGCTTAAGCCAGTGCTCGAAGCCGCTGTCTACATGATTATTTTTGGCCTGGTCCTAAAGCAAAACCGCGGTATTGAGAACTTCCTTGGCTACTTGGTGATTGGCGTTTTTCTCTTCCAATACACGACACGTTCACTAACAAGTGGGGGAACAGCCGTCATTAACGGCAAATCGCTCATTCACGCGTTCTCGTTCCCACGGGCGTCCCTACCTATCGCGGTCGTCATACGCGAAACGATCAGCATGTTCCCGGTCCTGCTCGCGATGGTTGCACTGATTTTGGTGATACCGCCCGGAGCCAAAGTTTCTACTCTGTGGTTCCTGTTTCCGCTAGTATTTATACTTCAATTTATTTTCAACTTCGGGATTGCGATGATCGCAGCCCGGCTCGTGGCATATGCACGCGACGTGACGCATCTTCTTAATCTCATGGCGCGTTTCTGGTTTTATGGCTCTGCAGTCTTTTTTTCGTATGATCGCTTCATCGACTCACCCACGATGTTGACATTCATTCAACTGAACCCGCTTTTCATGGTTCTCGATATGTCGCGTGACCTGTTGCTTTATGAGCGCTTGCCTGAAATTACGTCTTGGCTCAAACTCTCAGGATGGGCTGCCGCGTCCTTCCTGATAGGCCTCATCTTCTTCTGGCGAGGGGAGGAGACTTATGGCCGCGACTCGTAATGGCTTTCCCAATGAAGTTTCAGTAGCAGTTTCGAATGTTCAGATGCGCTATCGAGCCGTGTCATCTGAGCGGAAGGACTCTAGTCGCAAATCGTCGATCCTGCGACGCGCAGCCGGTGCTTTCTCACCCGGCCGGATGAGCATTGTCAACGCCCTTTCCGAGGTTTCTCTCGTCGCACATCACGGTGAGTTTGTTGGTCTAATCGGAGTCAACGGCTCTGGGAAAAGCACACTTCTACGGACGATCGCAGGTCTTGAATCACCCACTGACGGCCAGATCATGGCACGCTCGACTCCCGTTCTGCTCGGCGTGAATGCGGCTTTGATTCCAGAACTCTCGGGCCTTGAAAATGTTCGGCTTGGGTGCTTGGCAATGGGAATGACTCCGAACCAGACTGAGGCTGCCATTCCCGGGGTCGTTGACCTAGCAGGAATAGGGCGCTCAATATATCGTCCGATGCGGACGTATTCGTCCGGAATGGGGGCGAGGTTGCGCTTCGCGATCGCCGCCGCATCAAGACCTGAAATTTTATTAATCGATGAAGCCTTGAGCACAGGCGATGCCGCTTTTATGGAGCGTAGCAAGCAAGCAATGTCTGAAATCCTCGCCGACGCTGGCACTGTCTTTCTTGTAAGCCATGCTGCTCAGACAATTGAAGAAATGTGCACACGCGCGATCTGGTTACATGACGGGCGCGTAGTACTAGACGGCCCTGCCGTCGAAACCGCGCGACGATATCGGCTCTGGGCATGGAAACTAGCAAAGGGAGATACAATTGAAGCAACCAAATTGTTCCGCGAAGCCCAAGATGTGAGTGAACAAGTTCAAGTAATACTCTCTGCGCCGGCACGATCGCATTCGCGCTACGCCAAACATACACTCGGACCACGTCACGCCCGCCGGAAAAGATAATGTCTACAATCCCAATTCGAGTAAGCATATTTGGCAGTTGTGTCTCTCGTGACACTATTGCGGCGTGCGAACCTGACCGAATTAGGCTGCAACGTTACATAGCCCGCCAATCATTGATTAGTGCATTCAATAAACCTTCCGCGTTCGACGTAGATCTTTCAGGCCTTGCCTCGCCGTTTCAGCGAAAAATGATAGAGGCAGACTTTAAGTCTTCCTTTTCCGCAGAGTTGCCGCACGTAAAAAACGATTCGGATATCTTACTTTGGGACCTTATAGATGAGCGAAATGGAGTGTATCAACTTCCGGACGGAGCATTTGTAACTCGCTCAGTTGAACTAATTAACTCCGGGGCCGACAGCGTATTGCAAAGACATGCGCGGTTTATACCGTTCGGCACAAACGAACACATCTCTCGCTGGGTGGACGCTTTCGATCACTTCATGAACGAATTAGATGCGCACAAAGCGACGCGTATCACGCGACTACTCGCGATTACGTGGGCCAACCGAGACAGCGAGAATAGGCGTATACGCACACCAGCCAGCGTAAAGCCAAGTCTTCTAGAACGGCAATTTGAGAGATATTATGCGACAGCTTCGGCGCGAATTTGCATCGTAAGAGTTACCCCAAAGCGTCGCCCGGTAACACCTGTCGATCATCGCTGGGGGCCAGCTCCCTATCACTATACCGAAGCAATATACAACCAAGCTGCCGCAAAACTTTTTAGGGATTGTTAGGCAATTCCGTATTCGACATATTCATCCAGGCAGAATGCAATTAGATGCACGTACGACAAATCTAGAACACCTCGATCGTGAGGGGGCAAAGGCCCATCACTTTCGCTAAGACTAGTGTACGCATGTGAAAATTTTTCAGATTGCTCTTTTTGCAAGAAGTCTCGCACACTAGAGTTGCTCAAAGCATCTTTGGCGCTACTAAGCCAAGCGTCCTTGATAGCATGTGAAGGGGCATGATGACGATTCGCGGGGATCTCGCTCTCCCCAAATATTGCCCCTGACGGAATGTCATTGACTTTAAACGCCCGCAAGCGGGAAACCTGTTCGATTGTGGGATACTTTGAGCCCTCATCATAAGGCATCATCACCAACCCCGGGGCCAAAGACTCCATTATATCAAAGTAAATAGCGGACCTTCTTTTCGGAGACAAGCTATAAGCCGCCTCATCCAATAGACGTGAATTAAGCGGTGTAAACATAAATTTATGATGCGGCGCATGGCCGAAATGCAGCCTATTACGAAATTCCCTGTAATGCCACTGAAGAGCGTCCTCTCCAAGGTACCCCTTTTCCCGACTTGCCTCCTCGCCCAGAATGGAATCAGCCCATTCAGTGAAATCGGGCTCGGATAAAAGCGGGCGATACCTCTCAACCCGCTGCTGAATGGAACTGTCACTATAATAGGTGCGGTAGTTTTCGCCACCCCCGCCATGCATGTGCCATGAGTTCATAGATTTAAGAACTCTCGGAAAATACACGGGCAAATAAACCCCAAGGCTATTCTCTCTCCATCGCGCGAGGCTGTCCTCAGCGGAACGCGCATGGATAGTGCCTGCACGACGGCTATTCAAGGAAACACCGTAGTACTCAGCCAGTAATGAAGCGACCTCAAAATCTCTATCTAGCCGAGGGTTTGAAGCGAGTCGGTACCTATCCGGCGCAACGTTATCGCGCAAGCTTAAGAAAAAGGAGAAAACTGTGCGCGAATCGAGTCCTCCACTTAAGTCACCATCAAGAAAGGATTCATCATGCTTGATAACTGCCGATAGTCGACCGAGCCAGGCCGACAAGTATCGACGAATACCTTCTTCATACGAAATGTCTGCGTTGGTAAACTTGGGAGTAACTTTCCATTGACCGCCTTTGTATTTCAGATTGCTATCCGACGGCACCAAGGAGATCTCGTCGAATGCGGTCCGAGATGACGCCAGCTGGTGCGTGAATGAGTGCCTAATAGCAAAAGGGCGCAGCATGGATGGACGAAGGGAGAGCCGCTTGCCATGCTTTCTAACGTGTTTCACTAAACCGTAAAACGACGAGGAAACAGCCCAGTCACCATCATTCTCATATTTGAATATACGGCCCATCCCCTTCGCGTCGGTACTTACTTCCCAATCGCTACCAAGGCGCGCTACTTTTGTGTAGCACCCATCATGAGATCCTGGTACATCTTCCTCCCTTTCATGCTGGTACAGCCTCAGTCCCTCATGTCCTACGAGCACGTCAGAGCCTACAAAACAATACCCTTCGAAATATTCACGGAGCGGTGCCGCAAACGACGAAAATATAAGCATCAAGACCACCTAGTGTCTTACAGCGGTATCACTACCAGCCGTTCGGGAAGAAAATTGAATACCTTTCAGCAACCCTTCCGTAGCCTCGCGGTCATTGCCCGTTGCTAAATGAGCTCCCGTGAAGCCTTCTATGTTACCGTTGAGACTTCGCATAGATCTCGTTATATTTGCGGGCGTTATTCGCCCAACTGCGATGCTCCGTCACCCAATTTGAGCTTTCAAGACCTTCAACAACGAGGGCTTCTGGGCTACTCACTTTTTGGGCGATCCTTATAGCGAGATCTACCACGTCGCCAGGGGCAAAGGTAGACCCTCCACGACTCGCACCAAATACCTCACGGAGCGGTTCCAAATTCGATACAAGGCACGGCACACCAGCCGCCATAGCCTCGAAGGGTTTTAAAGGAGTAACCAGTTCCGTCACAGACGTACGCTTACGAGGAATCACGACGAGATCAAGATCGCCATAGATTGCTGGAATCTCATCATGTGGTACGCGACCCGACAGCTCAATCGAAGAAACACCGAGGCGTTCCCGCATAGACGCCAGGGCAGAATACTCGGGCCCACCTCCAATGATACGGAGACGAAGCGAAACCCCTTTGATAGCGCCAACTGCGAGCAAAAGTTCTTCATATGCACGTAAATCTCTTGGCAATTCCACTCGGAGGTCCGCTTCCTCAACGGCGCTTTGGAGTAAACCGGCTTGTTGGACCGTCGTGCCAAGGTGTTCCTGTTGAAGGCTTGCGTTGCAAGCAGCCTCGATAAGGAACCACGCCTTTATTAACAGGTCTACCCCTTCATAGTCAACTAGCGACCCCAGATAGCCTACGGTGATGCTCTCTTTCTGCGACGAATCAGCCGTCGCAAGTTTAAATCTCCGCGATTCTTTTGAACCAATAAAAGTCGCAGCCTCAACGGCATTTGGAACTACCTCTATAGGAGCTGAGTTAATCCCTAATTTCTCAGCCGTCTGTTCGATGTGACTCCGCATAACGGTTGCCAGCGTGATAACTACGTCAGACTCGTTACGTGCGCGGGCTTCGCACTCTCGCCGCATTGTGTACATGTCCGGGAGCCCATAGTCACGTTCAATTGCCTCAAGGTCACCCCAGTTCTCGCGAATAGCGACACGCGAAAGCCACGTCTCTTCCCAGAATCCTCGAACCTCATTAATAATTGGTATTCCAAATGCTGTCGCAACCGGTTTTGCAATACTAAAATTGATGAAATCTGAATGCACATGAATCGCGCTCGGCTTTAGTAGGCTTGCTATCTCGAAGAGCCTCTCCGAGTTCATTTGAAGCCACTCGTCCCACGGAATGGAGCCGCGAATTGGCCCACCAAGGGCGTAATATGTGATGCCATCGTGTTCGTACATCTCAGTCAAATGGTGGGCGCTGTCATCCCCGCCTGCATGACGAACCACAACTGGGTTAAGCCTCAACTCTTTTTGCGCTCTTGCCGTGTAGTGAGTCCGCAATGTATAGCCTGATTGTGTGTGAGGCAGCACTTTGCCAACGAGATGTAATATCGTCTGATTGTCCGCCTCCCATTGCGCAGGGATTTTGGAATCAATAGTGGCTTGGAACCCTTGATAAAGCGATAGTTCACTCCTCGCCATCAGCGCGGCATGTACATCACTTTCCTTTTGGTAGTCTGCCGCGATCTGCTGGATAACGTCCACGGACGCGGTCAGGTAACCAGTTCGTCTACAAAACTTGTACAACGATCTTAATTCGTTGAGAGACAAAAGGCCTAGGATCCGTTTATGGTCCCGCAGCCAGGGCAGAGCCTCAATAAACGCCCCAGAAGCAATTAATGCTCTTACAACTCCGGCAGCCTCCTCCAACGTTACATACCGCGTCAGTTCCAAATCCATAGACCGTAACGCCCTGCGGAGCCCGCCCACCATCAAGGGGATGCCGTCGAGCGGATTTTCGTGCTCGCGTTCCGAGTCAGTCGCCTCTTTCGCCTCGAGTTCATTGTGCAATCGCGCCTGGGAGGCCTCTACCGCGGCGAGACGCGAAGCCGTGACCTTGCGCTGCTGCATGACCGACCTGGCCAAATAACCGATCAACGGAACGGTCAATAGGCTTCCCACAAAAAGACAACCCACAATAACAAGCAGGTATTTATCTTGCTCGATCATGAAGGCCCACCAAGCCGTGACCACTGCCGCAAGCAAAAGAAGACACCACAATACGGCTAAGATTATTGCTACTTTAATACGTGGGCTCAATGATCGGATCTTTCAATTTAGATGGCCAATTAGGACTCTCTGCCGGTGACTGAATTAACTCGTGTTACCGCCAGATACCCTTCGTATCTATCACTATTTTGCTTGCCAACTTCTCTGAGCCAACAGATTTGAACGCAGTGTGATCTACGAGGAGCAAGATAATATCAGATTCGTCTAATGCATGATCCTTTGTAGACAATGTGACGTTCGATTTTTCTGAAAGGGACGACGGCAGGTCTTCAATATGCGGTTCAACAACATAGATATGGCCATCAGAGAGCTGGTCTGCCAACGCTTCTACGATTGCAACCGACGGCGACGCCCGCAAGTCATCGATATCGGGCTTGAATGCTAAACCTAACGCCGCGATAATAGGTTTCTTCAACCTCTCAGCCTTCTCAGTTACGTTGTCTATAACCCATTTCGGTTTAGCTTCGTTGACCTCTCTCGACTTTCGGATGAGTCGCGCTTCGTCTGGCGTCGCCGAAACGATGAACCACGGATCAACGGCGATGCAATGACCTCCGACGCCCGGCCCCGGCTGGAGAATATTCACGCGGGGATGGTGGTTTGCTAATTCGATGAGTTCCCAAACGTCAATGTCGAGTTTTTCAGCAATGAGCGAGAGTTCATTTGCAAAGGCAATATTCACATCGCGATAGGAATTTTCGACCAACTTCACCATCTCGGCAGTACGCGCATCCGTTAGCAGAATCTCTCCCTCGCAAAAGCTCTCGTAGAGTTCCTTTGCCTTAAGCGCGGCTTCCTTGGTGATACCACCAACAATCCGGTCGTTAGTAACTAGTTCGATCATGATTCGTCCGGGCAATACCCTTTCGGGGCAATGCGCGAAGTGGACAATTTGACGATCGTTAGACTGGTCGAGGTCGGGTCGTGAAGCCAGAACACGCTCAGCCATTTTTTCAGTGGCACCTGGCGGACTCGTCGACTCAAGGATCAGCAACTCGCCCCCACGCAGCTTGGGCGCGATCTGATCAACTGCGGCATAGATGTACGAGAGGTCTGGTTGGTATCCCTCTTGAAATGGCGTCGGGACAGCGATTACATAGACGTCTGCTTCCGGGGTTTCGGTAGTGGCGGTGAGATTTCCTTGCGTCACAGCCCCGACCATAAAAGTCTCTAGATCAGGCTCAACAAACGGAACTTCGCCCTTGTTGACCGCAGCAACGGTGGCGCTATTGACATCGACGCCGATGACCTTCATTCCGTTAGTGGCCAAAATGGTGGCAGTTGGCAAACCTATGTAGCCAAGACCGATTACCGCTACTGTTTTTACCCCGTCCATAACTTCTTCCCTGTGCTAGACAAATACGTGATCTTCAGGAGAACCATAAAAATGGACGGTGCCGCTTGCCAGAATCTCGGCTTCAGCGACTGCCCAAGTGTGCTCGCTATTTTTATCGGCTCTGATCTGTGCAAAGTTGAATCTATCAGAGGAGAACACCGAACACTGCGACGCTGAAAGATCGGACAGGAAATGCGTATCTTCACCACGATTGCGCGCCTCAAACGGATGTGATCGCATGACATCGCGGTGCCCCATTAGCGTTGGTCCCATTACGAAGTCTGTGAAACGATGCTCGCGCTCTGGGAATCGTAGGAGCGTCGCGCCGGAACCGCGAAGATGCATGTAATGGGCTTGCTTTCCCACAAGGTCCGCCCCTGAGTACATCAGAGCGTGTAACTGATCGCTCAGATAATTCGGGCCGTAGAGATCATCATCATCCATTTTCGTGATCACATCGCCGTCCGCAGTCGCCACGAGTTTGTTTAAACACTCACCCAGCGTGAGCGCGGCGTCGGCTTCAAGCGTTACCAGCTCGTCAATCCCCAGGTCACTAGCCTCCGCCTTAAGTTCTTCCCACTCCGGCTCAAACCCGTGGGCCAAAAGCAGCAACTGTTTGTCACACTCTTGCTGCGATGCAAAAGTTCGTAAAATGTGCCGCATCTGGTGGGGCCTATTGGTCGAGACGATTGCACTTACAGTTGAACGAGCCAATAGCCGATCACGTTCGACAGTGAGACCGGTAATTCCCATGATTTGGGCCGCCCGGTGCGAGTATGTGTGCTCAGACCAAATGCGACGCTGCGTGCGATGAGTCGCTCGATCCCGAATCTCTTTGCTGCGCACGAGTGCACGAATCGTGTGTTGTGCCGTTTCAGGTTCGTTGACAACAAAAACTTCATCCGCGGGGAACGTTCTCTCGATTGCCGCGCTCGGAGTCGTCACTACGGGAGTGCCGCACGCCGAGATCTCAAAAACCCGCCGAGCACACATGGTCGGGGACGTGACGACAGAATTCACATTCAGAAAGACTTTGTACTCTCGATAGGCCGTCAACATCTTACTGTAAGGGAGCGAACCCACTACATGGGTATCAAACGGCGGCGGAAACGCATACTTCTTGTCTCCGCCATGCTGGCGCGAGAAAATTTCGAGTCCGTGTTCCATGTGATCGCTGACTTGAAGAGCGGCACCGAGAAGCAGGTCCATCTGTTCACGTCGATCTTCATATTTGTGGGTGAAATACATTCCCGCAAACGAGACATCTCTGGTCGGACTATCACCCCGACTACGAATCGGGTTATGGATTGCCGGCGCAGCTGCGAAGGTCAGCACGTCAACACGGTCATGTCCCAACTGCGCGCGGTACTCGGGCAGCCGCGCACTATCGGTCGTAAAAACAAAATCAAAAAGTTTGGCCGTTTCCAAAAAATCGTCAAAATGTGCTGGATCTTCCTTGTTCCAGAACACGGTCGGCACACCAGTTTCTTGACACCATTTCACGAGCTCAACTAAGTCTGGTCTGGGAGCACTCGGACCGGTCAAGTGGTATCGCCACGCTCCGCCATTTCCAGCCCAAGCTGACTCAACGAATAAAAGATCAATAGGCTGCGCTTCGAGTACTCGCTTCCACGAACTTGGCTTGAGCAGAATCTGATGCCACTCGTGCTCGAAAGCGAGCCGCGAAAAATCATCAAGAATCACGCCGACACGGGCCCCGGAACGCGCCCGCGGGGATGGTATGGGCCAAACGCCAAAGTCAAGACCGCCTTTGCCGCGGCTACGCGCAGATGCTGCTGCCCAGCCTCGCAGCAAGTAACGAGAGCGGATCTTTCGCCACGTGTGCTTGAAACCACGGTGCCTGAGATGCCAAAAGACCCGGCGTGCCTCGCCGACCGCGCGTCGCATGCCCCGCACCACGTAACGACCTCACTAATCAATATCTGCTTGCTGGCCTCTCGCGCGACAGTGAAGTCGAGTTGCAATCGGCTTGTCATATTTTACGCACATTTAGTGCCGGATGATTACCAGACCACGAGTTCGCCCTCCAGCGCGAATTTGACTACTCCATCCGGGTGAATTTTTCAGTTTTCGCTGTGGGAAGCGCCACACAAGTCGCGTTTGATCATGGACGCCCATTAACATCTTGTAATTATGAGCCCCACCATAATGACCGTATACGGAACGCGCCCAGAAGCCATCAAAGTCGCCCCTGTAATTAAGGCACTTGAAGCAAGTCCCGACTTTACGGGCGTCGCCGTTTCAACAGGTCAACACCGCGAAATGCTCGATCAGGTGAACGAAATATTTTCTATCTCACCCCATACGGATCTAGACATTTTCGCTCATGGACAGGGGCCGTCGTCCATAATGGCGAACATTTTGGAAAAGCTGAATCCGGTACTGAAGGCGACGAAGCCCGACGCAGTGCTCGTCCAAGGTGATACGTCAACTTCTACAGCTGCCGCATTAGCTGCTTTTTACCACCAGGTCCCGGTCGTCCACTTGGAAGCGGGCTTGCGATCGGGGAACATCGAATCCCCTTTCCCAGAAGAAGCAAATCGCAAAATAACCACGCAGATTTCAAAACTCCACCTGGCACCCACGGCTGAAAGCCGAGCAAACTTGGTCCGCGAAAACGTCGATCCTTCAACGATCTGCATCACAGGCAACACCGTCATTGATGCTCTCCTCAATGTGGTGGAACAAAAAGCGCAATTCGACGATCGCGCGCTTGAAGAAATTACTGCCTCTGGTCGGCCCATTCTACTGACAACGAGCCACCGCCGCGAGAATTGGGGAAAGCCGATGGAGGGCGTCGGCCGGGCTCTGCGGCGCCTCGCTGAAGCGAACCCGAACTACACGATCGTTCTTCCTGTGCACCGAAATCCTCTGGTGCGGGATGCACTTCTGCCAAATGTCGAGGGGCTTGAGAACGTGCTGGTCACTGAACCTCTTGAATACGGACAGTTCGCGCGCCTGCTCTCGCTCAGCCGCATCGTGCTTACAGACTCGGGTGGAGTTCAGGAAGAGGCGCCAAGCCTCGGAAAGCCTGTCCTCGTTATGCGCGAGAATACTGAACGCCCCGAAGCCGTAACGGCTGGAACAGTGAAATTGATCGGCACTGACGAGCAACGCATCGTCGACGAAGTTTCCTCACTTATCAACGACAGCGTTCAGTACGAGCAAATGGCAAACGCCGTCAACCCATACGGCGATGGAAAGGCCGCGGAACGCACGCTCGCTGCTATTCGCCAAATGCTCGGGATGGGCGATCGATTGCCTGACTTTGAGCCTGCCGAAGCCGCTCAATCCCTAGAATCAGAATTTGCGTCCGTCATGAAGGACAGCAGCACGCTCGCAGATACAACACGTTAGAAGCGCCTTCGTAAGACAAAAAATCCCGGCCAGGAAAACCTGACCGGGATTTTTATTAACTTGCTTACTTGTTACTCAACAAGCAGTGAAGTCTTTTTAAATCAGAGGGGTCGTACGTTCTCTGCCTGCGGGCCCTTGGGGCTCTGCGTTACGTCGAACTCGACCTTCTGGTTTTCTTCGAGCGTGCGGTAGCCATCGGTGGTGATAGCTGTGTAGTGAACGAAGACGTCCGCGCCACCCTCATCGGGTGCTACGAAGCCGAAACCTTTTTCGGCGTTGAACCACTTGACTGTACCTGTAGCCATTACAAACTCCTCCAGGAGTAATCGGGCCCCGACCATCGGAGCCACTCATT
>Ga0209487_1002174_pt1 | contig 16105 bp, 11 predicted proteins | sample Poulit2012_FD_187524 | JGI IMG/M metagenome (GOLD analysis project Ga0209487, IMG submission 187524) | Agricultural soil microbial communities from Georgia to study Nitrogen management - Poultry litter 2012 (SPAdes) (version 2) | ecosystem: Environmental > Terrestrial > Soil > Agricultural land...
CCTTTTGAAGAGCATTTAGCAAAAGCCGAGTACAAGGAAATCCCGGATAATCTTCATGGATCAATTCGGATCATTAAAGGGAAAACAAAAACAAAATTAATCGATAAGGAAAAACTCATGTTCCAATCAAACATCACAATTGAAGCACGCCTACAAGAGCAATCTTCACAGATTGTATTTGATAATCTAGAGATTATCAAGAAATTGGAAACAGAAATAGAGAAATACATGGTCAAACAATTAGAGAATACATTGAAAACCACACAAAAATACGCTGCCGATCCTTTTGGTTATGGTAAATTGTATCGTACAAAACAAAAGGATGGCAACCTGACAAATAAAGAATGGCGTGAAAAGTACCCTGAGATTAAGGTAGACTTTAATGTCGATCTGGAAATCATACGCCACGGGGCAACCGAGTAGGATCAAACGAGTCAAAAACGAGGATTATAAACCTCGTTTTTGACTATCTTTTTATCGAATCTGGATGTGAACCAACCCGGAATCCTTCCTCAAGGTTGTCGATGCGTTTCATCTCTTCTTTACTCAACATAAAGTCAAAAACTTCTATATTCTCTTTTTGTCTTTCCGCACGAACTGATTTTGGAATGACAATGAATTCATGTTGAAGATGCCACCTGATCATAATTTGTGCGGTGGATTTATGATGTTCTTTAGCAATTTCCATTAAGGTTGGATCGGTTAAATAATTTGCCCTTCCTAAAGGTGACCAAGATTCAATGAGTATTTGATGTTCCACACAGAATTCGACCGTTTCAGATTGCATTAACTTTGGATGCAGTTCGATTTGATTAACCGCCGGAATCGTTTCCGCACTTTCAAATAACTCCTCAAGATGATGGACGAGGAAATTGCTCACTCCTATTGCTCGGACTCGGCCTTCTTTATAAAGCGTTTCTAATGCCCTCCACGTCTCAGTAAAGACGCCTGGCACTGGCCAATGAATTAAATATAAATCCACATATTCCATATCTAATTTTTTTAAGCTTAATTCAAAGGCTGCTAATGTTTGATCATACCCCTGATCATCATTCCAAACTTTTGTCGTTACAAAGAGATCCTCTCTGTTGATAGATGAATCCTTAATCGCTTGCCCTACACCAACTTCATTGTCATAAAAACTGGCGGTATCGATATGGCGGTAACCGGCATTTAAAGCAGTTGCCACCGTATCATATACTTCTTCTGCTGGTACCTTATAGACACCTAAGCCAAGTTGTGGAACCTGTATTTTGTTTCGCAGTTGTTTTATTGGTATGCTCATCTTCTATCCACTCCTTTTTTATCTACTTTCTAATGAATTTCATATAAACAAGATTATCTAACGTTTTCTCTAATAATCTCTACAATACGCTCTCTCGCTTTTTCACTTTCCGATTGCTTCATATTATCGATGAGTATTGATCCATATTCGCGTAATTTCAGTATTTCTTCTACAAATGCGTGATCTGTCATATGTTCTTCCTCTAATACATAAGCATAGCCACTTTTCTGAAAAGATTTGGCATTGACAATTTGATCTCCTCTACTTGCCGCTAAGGATAGCGGAATGAGTAACATGGGAATACGTAGGGCAAGAAATTCAAATATGGCATTTGCACCTGCACGAGACAATACATAATCAGTAATCGCAAAGACATCCTTTAATTCATCATTCACGTATTCAAATTGAACATATCCCTGTCTATTATAGGTTGGATCAATATTATCTTGACCACAAATATGAATGATTTGAAAGATAGGTAATAACTTTTCTAAACTTGCTCGCACCGTATTGTTAATCTTTTGTGATCCCCCACTTCCTCCCATAATGAGAAGAACAGGTTTATCATTTGTTAATCCTGTCCAGGCAAAGCCAGCTTCCTCGCTTCCTGAAAATAACTCTTCACGAATAGCTGCTCCCACATATTCCGTTTTCTGTGCAGGCAAAAAATCTACGGTCTCTGGAAATGTGGTCAGTACCTTTTTTACGAAAGGAATCGCTAGCTTGTTCGCTAAACCAGGCGTATAATCTGATTCATGGATTATTGTTGGCACGCGACGAAGTTTCGCTGCTAAAACAACAGGCACCGATACAAAACCACCCTTTGAAAAAATAACAGCTGGTTTTCTCTTGCCGATGATACGCCACGCTTGCATCATCCCTTTGATTACTTTAAATGGATCTTTAAAGTTTTCGATCGACATATAACGCCGTAGTTTACCAGTGGAAATGGGGTAGTATGGAACATCAGTCCCCTCGTCTATTAGTCTCTTTTCAATGCCATCTTGGGAGCCAATATAATCTATTTCCCACCCTTCTGCTTGAAATGTTGGGATTAATGCTAAATTAACGATGACATGACCTGCTGTGCCACCACCAGTGAATAAAATGCGCTTTTCACTCATTTATTAAACTTCCCTTCTTTTTGAAAATATAAAAGATAACTATGGGTGCATACAACGATTAATCTTACAAGAAAAATGTAAAGGAAGAATAATATGTATGAAACATCAACTCTAAAAGAAAAACTACAGCTCTTTTCTAATTTATTAATTCCCATACTCATTACCCAAGTAAGTATGTTTTTGATGAACTTCTTTGATACCGTTATGTCTGGTCGGGTTGGTCCTGAAGATTTAGCTGGAGTAGCAATTGGATCCAGCCTTTGGCTCCCTATATTCACAGGTGTAAATGGTATTTTATTAGCCATTACCCCTATTATAGCTCAATTAACAGGGGCAAAAGCAACTAAAAACATTTCGAATAAAACACAGCAAGGAATTTATCTAGCTACAGGTTTAGCGATCATCGTCTTTTTAATCGGCGCTGTTTTTCTTGATCCTATTTTACAAGCGATGGATTTAGAAACAGAAGTGCGCCATACCGCAAAATATTATCTAATCACACTTGTTATTGGAATCATTCCGCTATTTATTTTTAATACATTAAGATGTTTCATTGATGCCCTTGGACAAACACGCGTATCCATGATAATTATTGTCACTTCTTTGCCAATAAACGTTTTACTCAACTACATCTTTATTTTCGGGAAATTGGGAGTACCGGCATATGGTGGGATCGGGTCTGGCATTGCAACAGCGCTTACGTATTGGTTAGTTTGCATCATCACCGTTGTTATCATTTTTAAACAACAGCCATTTCGTTCATACAGCATCTTTTCCGACTGGGTAAAGCCTTCCATAATCGCCTGGTGGGAACAATTAAAAATCGGAATCCCGATTGGCTTTGCGATCTTTTTTGAAACGAGTATCTTCTCAGCCGTTACTTTATTTATGAGTGTCTATAGTACCTACACCATTGCAGCGCATCAAGCAGCGATTAACTTCGCATCATTATTATATATGGTTCCACTCAGTGTTGGAATTGCCTTGACCATTGCCATTGGTTTTGAAGTCGGGGCGAAGCGATATGATCATGCTCGGACATACGGCTATATCGGAATGAGCAGTGGAGTATTTATCGCCCTATTCGCTGGTTTAGTCCTCTTCATATTCAATGACTTTGTTGCTGGCCTTTATAATACAAATCCGGAAGTCATTGAACTAACAAAGAACTTTATTTACTTCGCTATCGTTTTTCAATTAGCAGATGCTTTTGGAGCACCCATCCAAGGTGCACTCAGAGGATATAAAGATGTTAACACGACATTAATCATTGCTTTTGTTTCCTATTGGCTCATCGGATTACCGAGTGGATGGTTGCTTGCCAATTATACAGCACTCGAACCTTTTGGCTACTGGGTTGGCTTAATTATCGGACTCAGTTGTGGAGCAATCGCATTATTACTTCGCTTATTGCACATACAAAAGCAGACGATGCGGATAGATATAAGCTCATCTTAAGACCATATAAGCTAGAAAAGCACCCGATGATTCACAAGTGAATCATCGGGTGCTTTAGTATATTATTTTTCTACTTTTACCGCGGAAGTAAGCTCATTATCTCGCGATGTAGACGTTAATGTGCTGGAAAATAGATCATCTGAATGACAAAGATAATGCCAAATAAATAAAGTAACCAGTGAACGTCTTTTCCTTTCCCCTTCACTAACTTTAATAGTGGATACGTAATAAATCCGATCGATATACCTGTAGCAATACTTGAAGTCAGGGGCATCGTTAATATGATTGCAAAAGCAGGAAAGGCCTCATCAAATGTCTTCCAATCAATCCGTGCTAATCCCTCCATCATAAAACAACCGACAATAATTAATACGGGAGCTGTAATGGCTGGTACATCTGCGATTACTTTAATAATTGGCGAAAAGAAGATGGAAATAGCGAATAAACCAGCAACAACGATTGCGGTTAACCCCGTTCTTCCTCCTGCCGCAACACCTGATGTTGATTCAACATAGGCGGTGGAAGGACTTGTCCCAAAAACCGAACCAACTGTAGTGGCGGTAGCATCAGCTAACAGTGCCGACTTCGCACGTGGCAAATTTCCGTTTTTCATAAAGCCCGCTTGTTCAGAAACGCCTATCAATGTTCCCGTCGTGTCAAAAATTGTGACTAATAAAAAGGCAAATACAACGGTATAAAGCCCATTTGTAAATACGCCACCGATATCCATATCAAAGAAGACCGGTGTTGGTGGGGCAGATACAAAACCGGAAAACTCCATATTTCCAGTCAAGTAGACAATGAGTCCGGTTGCCAGCATTCCTAAAAATAAGGCCCCTTTAACTTTTCGCACCAATAAAATCAGCGTAATTAATAAACCTGCTAATGTTAATAAAGTCATCGGTTCATGTAAATCACCAAAACCGACCATATTCGCTTCATTTGGAATAACAATGCCAGACATTTTCAATCCTAGAAAAGCAATGAAGAGTCCAATTCCTGATGTGATACCGAACTTCAATGAAGCTGGAATCGCCCCAATAAGTGTTTCACGTAAAGAGGTTAAACTTAATAAGATAAAGATAATACCTGCTAGAAATACCGTCCCAAATACAACTTGATATGATAGTCCTTGTGAAACGACAACACTTGTAAAATAAGCGTTTAAACCCATTCCTGGTGCAATCGCAATGGGGTAATTCGCAAATAAACCCATACATAATGTACCGACGACAGCGGCAATAATTGTTGCCATAAATACTTGGTCAAAAGGTACACCTGCAGCGGAGAGAATAGCTGGATTCACGACGATGATATAAACCATCGTTAAAAAGGTCGTTATTCCTGCTATAAATTCTGTCTGAATCGTTGTTTGATGTTGCTCTAATTTAAAATAGTTCTTCACACGTACACCTTACTTTCAATTTTAATAACTGAATGAATTTCATAATTACCAAAATCAGCAACATCGATACAGTATGTAGTTAAGAACGGTTCAACGTAACTATATGTTGTATCGATATTGCACTAAACAGGGATTATGAAATTCATTATACTGTTATAATATTTGTTATGTTGACCTTTTGCAACATTTAACTTGCCCTTCATGAAAATGATTGGATAAACAGACAGTATCGATTCCCTTTTAATAGGGGGTGGATTCCCATTATGCCTTTTAATTCATGATTGCTGTTCAATTCGCTTTATGACCATTCCGAGACATAAAAAATACCCCCTCGTCAAGTGGCAGACTTGTTTATCTGTCCACATAAGGGGGGCATATCTTTAAATCAATAAAAGGTAGTTCACAGATTATCCTTCTAGTAATAGATCAAATGGATCTTCTAATAGATCTTTAATCCGTACTAAGAACTGTACAGCATCTTTTCCATCAACAATACGATGGTCATAAGAGAGTGCGATGTACATCATCGGACGTACCTCAATAGAATCGTCTGGCATAACCATTGCCCGTTTCACAATGTTGTGCATTCCTAGAATACCAACTTGTGGCGCATTTAGTATCGGTGTTGATAATAATGATCCAAACGTTCCACCATTTGTGATCGTAAATGATCCGCCTTGTATTTCGTCCAACCCTAATTTATTGTCGCGAGCTTTTGCAGCGAGATTACCAATTTCTCGTTCAATACCTGCGAAGTCTAGACGATCAGCATCACGGACAACTGGAACAACTAATCCATCTTCAGCTGATACAGCCATACCAATATCATAGTATTCTTTTAGAATGATTTCATTTCCTTGAATCTCCGCATTGATATACGGGAATTCTTTCAATGCTGCTACAACAGCTTTCGTGAAGAATGACATAAAACCAAGTTTCACACCATTTTTCTCTAAGAAGTTGTCTTTTCTTTCATTTCTCATGTCCATCACAGCTGTCATATCAACTTCATTAAATGTCGTTAACATTGCAGCTGTATGTTGTGCTTCAACAAGTCTTTTAGCAATTGTTTGACGACGACGTGACATTTTAATGCGTTCAACTGGTTTATCAAACTCTGTTTCTACAGCTTGTGCAGCTGGTTTTGCAGATTTAGCTGCTTGTTGTTCAATACTTGCTTTTGCAGCGTCAACATCCTCTGGGCGTACACGTCCTAATGGATCACGAGGATTGACTTGACTTAGATCAATATTAAGTTCGCGTGCACGTTTGCGAGCTGCCGGCGAAGCAATGACATCTTCTGAACTTGTGCTTGCAGTCTCTTCAGCAACTGGTTCTGAAGCCTCTTTTTCTTCTGAAGCTGCCGTTTTTTCAGCAGCAGGCGCTGGTTCACTCTCACTTGCACTACCTACATCTGCATCAAGATCTTCTGTTAATTTCCCGATCGTGTCACCGACCTCGACATCTTCACCTTCTTCACTCAAAACTTCAGTAATAATTCCAGTGAATTCTGAATGCACTTCAACATTCACCTTATCTGTTTCGAGTTCTAAGATAGCATCACCTTTTTCAACCTTATCCCCTACATTAACAAGCCATTCCGCAATGGTACCTTCCATAATAGATTCAGCAAGTTCTGGTACTTTAATTTCCTTCACGGGTATTTCCCCCTTTTGATGTTTTAATAGCATTTGCTACAATGTGATCCTGTAATATTTTATGAACATTTGGTTCCCCAACAGATGGAGATGAACGATCTGGTCGACCAATATAGCGAAGCGTCTGACCGTCTTGCAATAAATCTCGTAAATAATCTTCTACAAAGCTCCATGCTCCCATATTTCGTGGTTCTTCCTGAACCCATACAATTTCTTCGAGATTTGGAAGAGCCTTCAACTCTTTTTCTAAGTCTTTTTCTGGGAAAGGATAAATTTGTTCAATTCGAAGAGCACGTAACCAATCATAATTCTCTTCTGACTGCTCAATTGCATCTTCGATATCGATCATCACTTTACCACTACCTAATAATAGACGAGTCGCATTCTTTTTGCTTACTTTTAAATTTGGCTGCTGTCTTATAGGTTGGAACTTCCCTTCCGTAAAGTCTTCGGCCGGTGAAGCGATCCGTTCATTACGAAGCAAGCTACTTTTTGGTGTCATTAAGATAAGTGGTCTTGCTTCTGCACGTCCACGCATTGCTGCCTGTCTCCGTAATAAATGGAAAAACTGTGCTGAGGACGTGACATTCGCCACAATCCAGTTATTTTCGGCTGCCATTTGTAAGAAACGTTCTAACCGCGCACTTGAGTGCTCAGGTCCCTGTCCCTCATATCCATGTGGCAACAACATGACCATATTTGACTTATCTCCCCATTTAGCACGTGCAGATGATATAAACTGGTCAAAAATAACTTGGGCAGCATTTGCGAAATCCCCAAACTGGGCTTCCCAAATAACTAATGTATCTGGCGAATGAACACTATAACCGTATTCAAAACCAAGTACTCCTGCCTCTGATAATGGGCTATTTCGAATATCAAAGGAAGCTTTTGCTTCTTCTAATCCGTGCATAATACAATACGTTTCCGCTGTATCCACATCATGGAGTACCATATGGCGATGAGCAAATGTACCTCGCTCTGAATCCTGTCCAGACAAACGAATCGGGATTCCATCTTGTAAGATCGATGCGAAAGCTAGTGCTTCACCCGCACCCCAATCTGCTTTATTGCCTTCCTCTAGCATGTTTTCACGGCGTTTATAGATTCGATTTAATCGTTTGAATCCATTAAATCCTTCTGGACGCTGTAGCATCCCCTTATTTAAAGCTTCTAATTCCTCAAGTGGGACAGCCGTTTCAAATTGATCAATTCCATTTGCAAGCACTTTTGGCATTTCTTTGATAACTTCATCACTCGTCGGATTTTCTTTCATGCTATCATAAATTTCCTGTAATCCTTGCAATACTTTATCATTTAAGGCAGTAAACTCAGCCTCATCGATAACCCCTTCAGCTTGAAGTTCTTTTGCAAACACATTTTTCACTGTTTCATGTTCATCAATTTCTTGATATAGAAGTGGTTGTGTTGCTCTTGGCTCATCCATTTCATTATGACCATAGCGACGATATCCGACTAAATCGATTAAAAAGTCTTTATTGAACTTTTTGCGATATTCATAAGCAAGCTTAGTCGCAGCAATACATGCACTCGGGTCATCAGCATTTACATGCACAATCGGTATCTCATACGCTTTGGCAATGTCACTAGCATAACGAGTGGATCGCCCATCAGCTTGATTGGTTGTATAGCCGACAAGGTTATTCGCAATAATGTGTAATGTTCCACCAGTCTTATATCCATCCAGACCGCTCATATTAAAGGTCTCTGCGACGACACCTTCTCCGATAATTGCAGCGTCTCCATGAATTAAAACACTAAATCCTTTATTTAAATCTTGCTTCGGATACCCTCTTTCTGAACGATCATCTTGAGATGCTCGTGCAAATCCTTCAACGACAGGATTCACAAATTCCAAATGTGATGGGTTATGAGCAAGTATAATTCTCGTTGACCTTTCATCGTCATACTTCACTTCTTTTGTAGCCCCAAAATGATACTTGACATCACCAGTCCAACCATAGTTAATTCCGGTAGATCCTTCTGACGGGATCAGCTCTTTGTTAGGCGAGTGATGGAATTCTGAAAAAATACTATCTAAAGGTTTACCCAATACATGGGCAAGCACACTTAAACGACCACGATGCGCCATCCCCATCATAATGTTTTCAATATTATCATTTGTTACATGTTTCACGATTTGATCAAGAATCGGAACCATCATTTCTAAACCTTCAATTGAAAATCGCTTTTGCCCTACAAAGGTTTTCTGTAAAAAACTTTCAAACCCTTCAATATGTGCAAGACGTTCTAATAATTGCTTTTTATCTTCAGCTGATAAATCTAATTTAAATTTATTAGATTCGATTCGGTCTAATAGCCATTCACGTTCCACATCATTATTAACATGATCATATTCAAATGAGATTTTACCCGTATAACGGTTTTTCAAATAGTGAACAACGTCTAATCCGGTATCGACACCATTTGGTGCGTCTTCCCATAACCAGGTTGCATCCATTTGTTTAAGGTCATCATCAGATAATCCATACGTATCTTGATTGATGAGTTTCGAATCACTTGCTTGTTTCCCTACTGGATAAATATCTGCTTCCAAATGCCCATGACGACGAATAGCCTCAACAAATTTAATTGCAGAGGTTAGCTTCTTCACATCATCAATTGATGACCCTGATTCACTTGTCGCTTGAGTTGTTTTAGTTGCATACATCCAAATAGGTGTTCCATACTGTTCAAACATTTCTTTAATAGAAGGGTCCACCAATGTTGGATCCTCTTTATATTGTTCATACTGCTCTTCTACATAGCCCATGTTTGGACCATGAAATTTACTCCAGAATCTCTGACTAGATTCTTCACTCTGCGTCACGTAATATACCCCCATTAGAAGTTAAATTCTTCAATGCGTTCTATTTGATATTCCTTATCTATTATAGGACTGACAGACGAGTTCATCAACTAATATACCTTGACATCCACTTTTTTGAACATTTTTCCCATGAATAACAATTATAGCACTCTTTTATTAATGAATTTCATAATACCGGTTTAGTGCCACAACGCTAGCACATATAGTTTCGTTGAACCGTTCTTAACTATATGTGCTATCAATGTGGCTGATTAGGGTAATTATGAAATTCATTCTTATAATAAGTTTTTCCGAAACAAACCCATACTAGTTCACATTCCAAATATAATTATGTATAATGAATATAAATGAAATGAAAGTGCTATGATATAGGATCATTAGAAGGTATGAAATCAAGGGAGGATACATTCATGAAAATTGCATTAATAATGGGAGTTATTATTGTATTCCTAACATCTTGTTTAACTTCAGCTTATGAAGCTAAGCCTGGTGTACCTAGAAAAAACCAACAATAAATCTTAAGAACTCTTTATGATACGACCTAAGCCCATGGAATGTGTTCATCCATAGTGCCGATCCTCTTCGATCGGGTTCCATACAATTGAAATATACTGTCCTCCATCTAAGAGGTGCAGAAAGAAAAACCGTCATACAACGTTATAAACGCTGTGACGGTTTTTTTCTATTGGGAGTGGATTCATGTACACACTCATCCCTATGTTATGTTTTGGAAGCTTTGTTGACGCATGGCTTCATAAATAATGATCGCTGCGGTATTCGATAAGTTTAAGGAGCGGACTTGGTCATTCATCGGGATTCGTAAACACCTTTCCTCATTCCCCCTGATCACTTCTATAGGGATTCCACTCGTTTCTTTACCAAAAATAAAAAACAATTCATTTTCTGGTTGATTAAAATCAACATCCGTATAATGCTTTTCTCCGAAGTTTTCAATATAATAAAAAAGGGCTTTATGATATGTTCGATATAAGTCTTCAATTGAATCATATTCCTTCACATTCACATGTTTCCAATAATCGAGTCCTGCCCTTTGTACCATCTTGTTTTCAGTAGAAAATCCAAGTGGATGGATGAGATGAAGGGTCGTATCTGTCGCTAAACACGTTCGCGCAATATTCCCTGTATTTGCCGGTATTTCTGGTTCATATAGTACAACATGTAATCCCATGGTTCATTCTCCTCCATCATTTTAATCAATTCCCAAATTATGTCATACCAATCTGGAAAAACTTATATTTTATCTCCGGTGTCCATGCTGTAGAATCCTCGTAGGACCAGTAGCGATGTCGACTATTATCAGTATGAGCATTCACAAGTGGCATGCCATTTGCATCCTTTGCCACGACAATCGTATTATGATCCCAACGACCATCCCCTTGAAAATCATAACAGATCACATCACCTGGATAAAGTTCTTCCGGTTTTTGTACTTCTAATCCACGTAATCCACTTGTTGAACCACTTAAATACCAGCGCATGGAGTGTGCAACTGCCCAGCTGAAACTCCAGTTCCGGTCTCGATACCACCAGCCATTTTCACGAACAGGTGCGCCCTCCATTGGTGCGCCACCCGCGAGTAAACATTGTGACACATAATTGGTACAGTCAACAGCGAACATTTCAAATTCAGGATTGTAGTCATTCCACCAATACTCCGCATATTTTACAGCTTCTCGCCGGTCATAAGTAAACCGCTCCATCGACTTTGATGTTGATCGCGAATCAGCACGTGGAGAAATAGTTGCTCGTTCCTCACTGTTTGGCAATAGCGAAACTTTTTGATGATCCACAACCTCATTGTTAACCAAACGAAATTGAAATGGAATCACTTGCTCCTCTTTGTAGATCTGTTTATTTTGTTTTGTCACATATGTTAAATGGAGTAAATATTCATACCAAATTTTCTGATCATAATGCAGTTTACGATAGAAACGACCTTGACCTCGTATTTTCACAATGTCAGCTTGCCGTTCCTTGTTGACGCATTGCTTTCTAGCCCACCAATGATCATCAAGTCGGTTAGTGCGAAAAAATTCCAACCAGACATCTTTGAGTTTCTTCACATTCATCACCCCATATTGAGTATATGGGAGGGGTGTGTAGTCCTATGCTTGATTAATCGATCGCAATTCATCTGATTCATGCTGTAACAGAAATTCTTTCTTATCTATTCCTCCACCATACCCGACCATTTTGCCATTCTTCCCAATGACCCGATGGCAGGGAACAACGATTGAAAAGGGGTTTTTATTCACTGCACCCCCAACGGCACGAACGGCGCGTTCATTATGAATCGCTTGCGCAATATCTTTATATGTCTTTGTCTCCCCATAAGGGATGTCACGCGTCAAAGCAGTCCAGACAGCTTTTTGAAAGGGTGTCCCATAAAACATATAAGAAAATGTGAATTCATATCGATTTCCCGCAAAATACTCATTCATTTCTTGCCTTATATGCACGATCTTTTCGGGCTGGCGAATAAATACTGGCTCTCCAAAATACCGAGTACACCAAGGTATTATCTTTTCCTGTACGTCCGCCATTGTTCCGAAATCAATTCGAATGACAATATCTTCTTTCATAATGACAGTTAAAGGTCCGATTGGTGATGATAGTTCATCATAATAAAAATTCAACCGTTTCCCCTCCTTTTCCGTGAAGATCTTGTTGAACGGACAGGCTTTTCCAATTTGAATGTTAAGCCTTTCTCCATTTCAAAGGCAACTTGTTCCACCTCTTCTTTTCCTAGCGCCTCTTCAATGGCCTCATACGCTGCTTTTGTTCCGATCTTCCCTAATGACCATGCTGCAGTCCCCCGTATCATCGGACGTACATCATCATTCATGACCGCAATTAATTCATCGATGGCTGTTTGATCTCTATAATGTGCTAACCCAAGCATTGCGTTCCGTTGTAAAGGATTCTTACCACGCCAAAAACCTGCTATATGACCAAATTTATCGCGAAACTCACGATTTGACATGCGAAGCATCGGTTTCAATTTTGGCTTAGCTACTTCTGGTTCAGGTTCAAATTCAGGATGGATATGAAAGTCAATTTGTTTATTACGTGGACAAACGGCTTGACATGTATCACATCCATAGACACGTGTTCCGATTTTATCCCTAAATTCATCCGGCAAAAAATCTTTTGTTTGGGTTAGAAACGAAAGGCAACGTTGAGAATTTAATTGACCCGCCTGTACAATCGCACCTGTCGGACAAGCATCCATGCAGATTGTGCAATCACCACAACTATCCTCCAATGGTTCATCAGGAATAAATGGGATATTCGTGATCAATTCACCAAGATAAACATACGACCCAAACTCGGGTGTAATAATTAAGGTGTTTTTCCCATTAAATCCGATGCCAGCCCGTTCAGCTACAGCACCATCTGAAAGTTCACCCGTATCTACCATTAATTTGCTTTCCAAATGAGGGACCTTTTCTTTTATAAATGTGGTTAACTTTTCCAGTCGATCACGTAATACAACATGGTAGTCTGTTCCCCAGGAAGCCCGGCTAAAAATCCCCCGGCGATCTTCTTTCGTGCTTTTCGGTGGATTTTTAATCTTGGAAGGATAGGCTAGCGCAATGGAAATAATCGACTGTGCCTCAGGTAATAATTCGCTTGGCTCTGTTCGCTCTTTGATTGAGCCCTTCTCAAAACCAGATGCATACCCATGTTTTTCTTGCTGTTTTAATCGGTGTTTCAGTTCATTAAAAACATCTGTCGAAGCAAAACCAATCTTATCAATCCCGATTTTTTTACTATATTCAATAATTTCTTGTTTTAATTTAGTTGTATTCATGCTACCCCTCCTATCCATATAAATGATCTCATTTTCATCATTTTATCGTAATCATTTCATTTAGAATACTATGTTAGAAACAACCTATTCAAGATAAATGACTTGCTTGATTGACAGAATAGACTTTCATTGCCTAATTAACGAGGAAAACGAGTGAAAAAAATAAACCCTTATATTATTATAACGAAATCTCTTATTCTATTGTTTCGCGTATCGAAATACCTTATTGTAAGAGGTATAAGAAACAAGTTATTTCAAGGAGGAGATTCAATGTCAACTGATAAACGAGTAATCACTGCACAAGATATAACGAACATCACAGTCTCTAGTGACCCACAACTAACGCCAGATGGTGAAGCGTATTCATTTGTGACCACATGTGTCAATGAGAAAAATGAATATGAATCACACCTAAACTTTCAACGTTTTGATCATCTGGAGGCCACTCAATGGACGTTCGGTCATACCAAAGACAGTCATCCACGCTTTTCACCAGATGGATCGAAGCTTATTTTTCAATCTACACGGAGTGGAACACCGCAATTATGGCTGATGTCAACACATGGTGGGGAAGCTCAACAAATCACAACGTTTACCCATGGCGCATCCGCCCCCCATTGGTCAAAAGATGGGAAATTTCTCATTTTCAGTGCAATGCTCGATCTGGATGATGATGTCCGTACACAGACTGAACAAACAAATGAGGAACGAAAAAAGGTGGCAGAGGAAAAAGCTAAAAAGCCCATCATCATTAACAAACTGACACATAAATCAGATGCTCAAGGATTTCATGATGGTAAACACAGTCAACTTATCCAATATAGTGTAGAGCAAGAGACGTTTACACAATTAACAACTGCCGATACGGATCATGGATTCGAAGACATCTCTCCTGATGGGAACACACTCTTATTCTCGGCAAATTTAAGTGATGAGGCTGACTATGAACTTGTAAATGATCTGTATACAATGAATCTTACTTCTCAGGAAACGACAAAACTAACGAATCATCAAGGGGCGTATGGCCAAGCATCTTTTTCACCGAGTGGACGTATGATTGCTACTTTGGGCCATGAATATGAATACAGTGGCGCTACGTTAAACGAACTTTATCTGATCGACCTTGAAACAAAGGAGCGCACATGCCTGAGTGCTGACTGGGATATGCAATTAGGAGATCTCATGATTGGCGATACATTATTAGGTCAATCCACAACAGGTCCTGTTTGGTCTGATGATGAACAATATTTATTCTTTATGGCAACCGATTTTGGTGTAACTGGATTATATCAAACAAGCCTAACTTCCGATCTCAACATCCTATATAAAGACAATCATCATGTTTTCGGATTTTCATACAGTCCGAAGACAGAGGCATTTGTCCTAGGAATTAGTACCCCGACAAATCCGAGTAATTTTTATTTATTGGATCGTGATTCCGAATTAACGCGGTTAACAGATCAAAATCGTCCCTTTTTAGATGACGTATCACTCGTAGAACCTGAAGGATTAACGATTACCGCTGAAGATGGTTGGGATATTCAAGGGTGGTTATTACGGCCTTATGGATTTACAGAAGGCAAAAAGTATCCCTTTGTATTAGAAATACATGGTGGACCACATGCGATGTATGGACAAACTTTCTTTCACGAAATGCAATTACTAGCTGCGCAAGGGTATGTTGTCTTATATACGAATCCGCGCGGAAGCCATGGTTATGGACAGAAGTTCGTTGATGCGGTTCGTGCCGATTATGGTGGAAAAGATTATACCGACCTTATGTCGGCGGTTGATTATGCAGTAGAAAACTACAGCTTTATTGATGAAGACAGACTTGGTGTAACAGGTGGTAGTTATGGTGGGTTTATGACAAACTGGATTGTTGGTCAGACAAATCGATTTAAAGCAGCGGTTACCCAACGATCGATAAGTAACTGGCTCAGTTTTTATGGAGTAAGCGATATTGGTCATTTCTTTACAAAGTGGGAACTAGGCATCAACCTCCTTGAAGACCCGAAAAAACTGTGGGATTTCTCACCATTAAAATATGCAGAAAATGTGGAGACTCCACTGTTAATTTTACACGGCGAACAAGATTTACGGTGCCCCATTGAACAAGGTGAACAACTTTTTGTCGCATTGAAGCATTTGCGTAAAGATGTTGAATTTATTCGTTTCCCTAATGCGAATCACGAGCTCAGCCGAAGTGGAAAACCTGAGATGCGTATCGAACGATTAAACCATATTTGCAGGTGGTTTGAAGCATACTTATAGGATATTGAATCAGGTTTTTTAAGTATAAGATCCTTTTAAATCACAAATCAGCTGCTTAAGTCTGGCACTTTTATTTTCCAGTTTTATTTGAAATATGGTATACTAAATTGACAATATACCATAATATACAAGGCAACCGTTGGTGTTGATCCACCAACGGCCCTATACAATAGCCCTTCAAAGGGGCAGCTCACATTCTGGAGTAAAAAGTAATC
>Ga0209487_1002175_pt1 | contig 16098 bp, 14 predicted proteins | sample Poulit2012_FD_187524 | JGI IMG/M metagenome (GOLD analysis project Ga0209487, IMG submission 187524) | Agricultural soil microbial communities from Georgia to study Nitrogen management - Poultry litter 2012 (SPAdes) (version 2) | ecosystem: Environmental > Terrestrial > Soil > Agricultural land...
GGAACTTTATATGAGATTCAATTTAATATTGTCCAATGAAATGGTACTAAATAATTTATGGCTTTTATAATATTAGGATGTAAAATTGTAATTAGATGACTTTTTTGTTTCTCGTGTACAAAAGTGGACAATAATGTAGAAAAGGTGTATTGAAAACGGTTACCTGACTCAGTATAATGAGCTTTGAATATCTAAGGGGAGGTTAACAGATGCGAAAGCTATTTAGTGTTTTAAATGTTTTGATTTTTTCTATTGTACTTGTCGCATGTGGAAGTGATGAAGGAAGTGATGATGAATTAGTAGTATATTCACCGAATAGTGAAGATATTATTAATACAATCATTCCTATGTTTGAGAAGGAAACTGGAATTAAGGTTGAACTAATTTCAGCAGGAACAGGTGAGTTAATTAAACGAATTGAATCTGAGAAAGATAATCCATATGCAGATGTTATGTTTGGTGGGAGTAAAGCACAAGCATTAAGTTATCCTGAATTATTTGAGGAATATGTATCTGTCCATAATGACGATATGATGGATGGGCATAAAAATGCTGATGGATTTGTTTCTCCGTATATAGCTGATGGAAGTGTAATATTAGTTAATACTGATCTAATAGGAGATATTGAAATAAATGGATATAAAGATTTGCTGAATCCTGAACTGAAAGGGAAAATTGCTGCGGCTGATCCAGCAAGCTCAAGTTCAGCATTTGCACAGTTAACGAATATGTTGCTTGCGATGGGTGGCGACTATACATCTGATAAAGGTTGGGATTATGTAGCGGCATTAGTTGAAAATCTTGATGGGAAAGTTGCAAGTGGTTCGGGAGATGTTCATAAAGGTGTGGCGGATGGAGAATATGTTGTTGGTTTAACATATGAAGATCCATCTGCTAGTTATGTAAGAGATGGAGCACCGGTGGAAATAGTTTATCCAGAAGAAGGAACTGTGTTCTTAGGAGCAGCTATGCAAATTGTAAAAGATGCAAAAAACATGGAAAATGCCAAAAAGTTTATCGACTTTGTTTTGTCTGAAGAAGCACAAAATGCTTTTGGTACAGAGTTAACAAATAGACCATTAAGAAAAGATGCTGAATTAGGTGATCACATGACACCGATGGAAGATATCTATCAAATATATGAAGATGAGGAATATGTAAGGGAACATCGTGATGAAATTATTGATAAGTATATTGATATATTTACGGATGCCCAATAACAACACTGAATAAAAGGAAGGGGATAACTGTGAGCATTGAAATAACATTTAAAGATGCAGTCAAAAGATATGGAGATGTCACTGTTATTCCGGGTCTATCTTTTAAGGTTGAGAAGGGTGAGTTTTTCACCCTTCTTGGTCCTTCGGGATGTGGTAAGACCACACTACTTCGAATGGTAGCCGGATTTAACAGTATAGAAGGTGGAGAAATTTATTTCGATGAAGATGTTATTAACGATTTGCCACCACAACAAAGAAATATTGGAATGGTTTTTCAAAACTACGCTGTTTTCCCACATATGACTGTTAAAGAAAATGTTGGGTTTGGTCTTGCTAATAAGAAAATAGCAAAACAGGAAATTGAAAAAAGAGTATTAGATATGTTGGAGGTTGTTCAGATCAGACAGTTTGCTGATCGACTTCCTGAAAATTTATCAGGTGGACAGCAACAAAGAGTTGCTTTGGCTCGTGCAATAGTTATGAAGCCAAATGTTTTATTAATGGATGAACCTTTATCTAATTTGGATGCGAAATTACGTGTAGATATGCGAAATGCTATAAAAGATCTTCAAAGAGAAGTTGGTATTACGACGATTTATGTGACTCATGATCAAGAAGAAGCGATGGCTATATCAGATAAAATTGCTGTTATGAATGATGGTGTTATACAACAAATAGGCACGCCACAAGAAGTATATCAACGACCAGCTAATGTTTTTGTTGCTAAGTTTATTGGGAGAACGAATATTATTGAGCGAAAAGTAAAGGCTAAAAATGGAAAGTACTATTTATATCTTGATAAGGAAAATCGTTTTGGGTTACCTAGTATTGATTTGTCTGAAAGTGATCAAGAATTAGATGTTAAATTATCTGTTCGTCCAGAGGAGTTTGTTATTGTTCCAGAAAGTGAGGAAGGTATTAACGGAGTAATTAAAGAAAGCATATTTTTAGGATTAAATGTTCATTATGTTGTAGAGTTAGAAAGTGGCGAAACAGTTGAAGTTATTCAAGAGTCTAGTATTGATGGTACACTAGCACCAGGTAGGAAAGTTAAACTTAAAATAAAAAAGGAAAAAATAAATGTTTTCGATCATAAAACGGAGAAGAACATTGTGAGGGGTGTATCCAATGGTCTCTAACTTTTTTAGGAGAAGAGATGCTTGGTCATACATTACACTAGTCATTTTTATTTTATACATAATTGTTCTTGTATTTCCATTAATCTCATTATTAAAGGTGAGTTTTGCTACTGAGGATGGGAGCTTTACCCTAGGCAATTTCGCAAAATACTTTAGCAAAAAATATTATTATGGAACGTTATTTAATAGTATAAAAGTTACACTGGCTGTAACCGTTGCTTCTGTTATTTTAGCTACGCCACTTGCATATATAATGACGACATTTAAAATGAGAGGTAAAATATATCTACAAATTTTAATATTAATATCTATGATGGCTCCCCCTTTTATTGGTGCATATTCATGGATTTTACTTCTTGGAAGAAATGGTGTTATTACAAATTTCATGAATGATATTTTTGGAATTAATACACCAGACATATATGGTTTTACGGGAATATTATTAGTTCTAACTCTGCAATTAACACCGCTTATTTATATGTTTTTAATGGGTGCATTAAAAAACATTGATAATTCGTTGCTAGAAGCAGCAGAAAGTATGGGATATACAGGTGTACGTAAAATAGTTAGAGTAATAATGCCTTTATTAACACCTACTATTTTAGCAGGAGCTTTATTAGTTTTTATGAGAGCTTTAGCTGATTTTGGAACCCCAATGTTAATCGGTGAAGGGTATATGACTTTACCTGTTATGATTTTTAACGAGTTTATAAGTGAAGTAGGTGGAAATGATGGATTTGCAGCTGCTATTAGTGTGATTGTTATTATTCTAGCATTAGCTGTTTTCCTTATACAAAAGTATATTTCAAATAGAAAGTCATATCACATGAGTGCTTTAAATCCAATAGAAGAAAAAAAAGAAAAGGGTCTAAAAAATATTTTAGCCCATATTTATGTTTATGGTTTTTTATCACTCGCTATTTTGCCGCAAGTTTATGTTATATATACCGCATTCTTAAAGACTTCTGGTCGAATATTTGTAAAAGGATACTCATTAGACAGCTTCAAAGTTGCCTTTGAACGTGGTGGGAAAGCACTATACAACACTTTTACATTAGGAGCAATTTCAATTGTGTTTGTTGTTGTTATAGCAATTTTAGTCGCATATATAACTGTGAGAAGAAGAAGTGCTGTAACGAATAGTTTAGATACGTTTACAATGGTACCTTATATTGTACCAGGCTCTGTTTTAGGTATAGCGTTACTTCTAGCATTCAATAGTAAACCTTTATTATTAAGTGGTACAGCGACAATTTTAATTATTGCTTTCGTGATCCGCCGGTTACCTTATACAATTAGGTCAAGCTCAGCTATTATGTACCAAATCAATCCTAGTATTGAGGAGGCGTCGGCAAGCCTTGGAGCATCAAATATGAAGACGTTTTTTAAAATCACTTTGCCCATGATGTTGCCTGGTGTATTGTCAGGGGCAATACTAAGTTGGGTTACGATTATTAGTGAGTTAAGTACATCGATATTACTATATACAGCTAGAACACAGACTATGACAATTGCAATTTATACCGAAGTCATTCGAGGAAACTATGGAATTGCAGCAGCTTTAGCTACTATACTAATTGCAATTACTGTTATATCTTTGTTAATTTTCTTTAGATTAACAGGGGAAAAAGAAGTTACAGTATAGACTTATTAGAGTGATGTTGAAAAGAAAATTTAGAGTAGCTTAAAAGAGGGATGATTGTATGATTAAAACGAGAGGGAAGAATTTTAAAGAAACAACTAAATCTCTCTTTCTTAAATATGCAATCATCCCTAATTTGTTACTTATCATTTTATTTAGTATATTCACAATACTATTGTTAAATATCAAAACAATATATGACACAAAAAAATCAGCTAGTAATATAGAAAAGAAAGTTGAAAATGTATATGAAAACTATAAAAAAGAGATGGAAAGAATGCTCGAATTGCCAGAGCTTTATAAAACGATTGAAACAACAAGTTTAAATCATCTCATTTATGAAGAGTTTTATAATTTCAATAATCAAATTGATGTGAAAAGTGTGTTTCATTTAATTGACAAACGAAATGTTTTTTTAGTTTCAACAGCTCATTCAAATGGTGAATTAAATCAAAAGATTATTGAGGATATAATACCTTTTATTGAAAGGAATCCAAACGATATATATCTTAATGTGGAGCGAACTGAACACACCAACGGTCAAGTTACAGTTCTGAATTTAGCGACTGCTGTCCAAGTAGATGAAGAAATAGTTGGCTATATAGTATATCAATTGTTTGAAGATGATTTCCAAGAACTTATTTTCGATGAAAAATCAGATATTGTTGTTATTACAGATTACTTTGATTATATTGTGGCAACAACAAGTAGTATAACATCAGGATTAATGAATAAATTTCATCCGAAAAAGATATCGAAGTCTCAAATCGAATTAAAAGATAATAAATACTACTTTAAAGAATTAAGAACTTCAGATAATAGGTTTGCTATATACACTATGAATAATGTGAAAAATGATAAATTTATCTATTTCTTATTCTTCTTGTTTATAATCATTGTTGGAGTAGTAACGTATATTTTATTGAACAATATGGCAGAAAAAATGTCTACAAAAAATGGTGAATCGATTGAAAAGCTTATGAATGCTGTGTCAAAACTAGAAAAAGGTAATATGGAAGCACATGTCAATATTGATTCAGGTGATGAGTTTGAGGTATTAGCAAATGAATTTAATAATATGTTAGATAATTTAAACATATTAATGCAAAGGAACGCAGAATTAGCAAATATTAGACAACAAAAAGAAATCAAACTATTAGAAAGTCAATTCAATCCTCACTTTCTATTCAATGTATTGGAGACATTAAAATACACAATGTTAATAGATATTGATAAGGCCCAGGAAATTATTTTTTCATTAGGACGTGTATTACGTTACAGTCTAGATGATAGTTTGCAAGAGGTTCTTTTTCAAAAGGATTTGAATTACATTATTGATTACTTAAAGTTACATACACATCGCTTTGGAGACAGATTACAATATAAAATCGATGTAGATAAAGAAGTTATAAAAGCATCTGTTCCAAAGCTTTTACTTCAACCAATTATAGAAAATGCAATTAAATATGGCTATGAGAAACAGACTCATCTTTCAATACGGATTGATGGTAGATTAATAGAGGACAAGATCATTTTTAAGGTTATTGATAATGGAAAAGGAATTAGTAAAGACAAACTCAAAGGTATTAAAGAAACAATTTATTCTGGAAAAAGAGTGACAGGAGGAATTGGTATTGGACTATACAATACCCATCGAAGAGTAGTTTTACAATATGGAGATAGATATGGTTTAACAATAAATAGTACAGTTGATAGTGGGACAGAGGTTATGATTGAGCTTCCTTATAAGAAGGGAGATTAAAAGAACCATGTTTAAAGTAATGATAATAGAAGATGAGAAAATGATTCGCTTGGGTTTAAAAAATGTTGTCAATTGGTTAAGTTTAGATTGTGTTGTCGTTGGCGAAGCTACTAATGGAGATGAAGGCATACAAAAATTAGATGAATTAAAACCTGACATTGTTTTGCTAGACATAAACATGCCGATTAAAGATGGTCTTGAATTTTTAGAGGAAACTGTAGATAAACATGTTTTTAGTACTATTATTATTTCAGGTTATGATGAATTTAATTATGCAAAAAAGGCTATCGCATATGATGTATCGGAATATTTATTAAAACCTGTTGAATACGATAAGTTATATGAGGCAATAGAAAGAGCTAAAGAATCAGTTAAAATAAAAAAACAATATGAATTAATTAAAAACAAAATTGAAACACCAGATAATATCCAGTTAATTAAAGAGGACTTTTGGGAACTTGAAAAAGATAAGTCACAGTATGTAGCGAATATGCTCGCATATATTAAAAATAACTATCACTTGAAGATCACGATGGATGATCTTGTTAAAGAAATAGGAATGAGTGCTACGTTTTTAAATAATCATTTTAGAGAAAATACAAGCTATACATTTAACGAATTTTTAAATCGCTATCGTATTCAAAAAGCGATCAAACTTATTAAACTTGGCGATAAAAAAATTTCAACAATTGCTACGGAAGTAGGTTTTGGAAGTTATAGATATTTTATTAAAGTATTTAAAAAATATACCAATGCCCTGCCAAGCGATTTTCATAATTATTTTATAGGTCAAACAAAACAAGATTAGATTATACCGACTGTGTTCTGTCTATAAGGCAGAAAGAAATAATAATACCAAAGGAAACATGACTAGGACCTTTTAAAAGCTCTCATGTAGATAACAATGTAATTATTGGAGTTCTTCATTATTATAAAACCTTCAGTTTTATATGTTTCTATTAGATAAGTTTTATTAGAACCTAAACTAATATGGTAAGGTCAAATACTTTGTCTAATATTTAATATACGAGGGAGATAGGTATGAAAATTAGAGCAATTGGTTTAGATATGGATGGAACTTTATTAAACTCGAATAACAGGGTTGATAAAACTGGATTAGAACTATTAGAACAACTTCGTGAAAATGGTGTATATGTATTTTTATCGACAGGTCGAACAAAACTAGAAATACATGATGTAATACATGAAAATTTTTTAGTAGATGGAATGATTACGTCAAATGGGGCGGGATGTTATACAAAGGATAGTACATTACTGGAGGCGCCCATTAAATTCTCACAAGTAGAGAAAATTATCTCAGTGGCAAGAGAACACGGAATGTACTATGAAGTTCATCCATTTTTAGAGGAGCGGATGGCTTATAGAGAAGATCTACTTATATTTAGAAAATTATTTTACAATGAATATAACTTTTCTACATCAAAACATTGGTTGAATTTTTTTAGAACAGCATTTGAAACGAAAGTTCGATGGGTAGATACACTTCCTAACATTCCTATTGCAAAATTACTTTTCTTTCATACTGATAAAAATAAAATTAAAGATTTCAGAAAAAAATTGAAGCAATTAAAAGAAGATAATAACTTTTCAATAAGCTCATCATCCGAGCACAATGTAGAGATTGTAAATGAACACGTGACTAAGGCTACAGGTTTAAAACAATTCTTAAAAAAATTTCAATTAACACCCGATGAGTTAATTGTTTTTGGAGATAGTGAAAATGATCTCCCAATGTTTAATTTAGCAAAACATGCGGTTGCTATGAAAAATGCTTCTGAGCATATAAAAGAGCAGGCCGATGATGTCACGGACTACACAAATGATGAACATGGGGTTTTTCGTTATATAAAAGACAATAAAAATATATTTCACTTTGAGTAAGTTATTTTATAGAATATTAATTAGTTTAACTTAATTTTAAGATGAAGCAGTTAGATTATCTTTTTATTTGTAGCTAATCTAACTGTTTTTTCTTATTCTTTAGTTTTTTCTGTATCGTGTCGACTAGATACCTTTATCTAATACGGGGCTATATTTATTAGTTTGTATGAAAAAGTTGATTCTTCGGGATAGTTTGAAATAATTCGAATTTATTTAATGGCACTTGTAATAAGACAGTTCACATTTTCGATGATAATTAAGATAATGCTGTTGCTGATGAACATATAATATTCTTATAGTTATTCTGTAAAAGTATTTTATAGCATGTAGTTGATTGAATATTCTTGTGTTAATAGCGCAGACGATAGAAAGGACTGAAAAATATTCATCGATAATAGCAGTACAATAATAAAAATGTTAAGTTTTTTCGATGTTCCTCCGACTAAACTCCACAACTGATCTTCCATATACTAAACCTACAACATGAGTTCCTATTAACAAAAATTTATTTTTCTAATTTGGAAACAAGAGGATGAATGTATAGAGTACAATTTTGCACAATAATATTGTTGACTTTTGTTCTGTGAATAATTATTGTTCTCTTTTATTATATCTTATAAGGGGGTGGATTAAGATATTAAACAAAAGAAGCTATGCTATTTTGTATATGTTAGTGGATAGCAAACATTATGTATCTATTAACCAACTAATGAAACAATTCAATGTTTCGCAAAGGACAATTTATTATGAAATAGAGAATATTAACTATTGGTTAAAACGTCAAGGACTAGAAAAGATTAGGCATAAGCGCTTATATGGTTTTTATCTTGTCGAATTCCCTAAAAAATTATTGTCGATCAGTGAATTTCCTTATGAGTATTCAATTGAAGAAAGGTTATCTTGGATAGCATTACATTTATTAATTAGTGAAGAAAGATTGCTTTTAAAGAACTTTCAAAAATGGCTTGATGTAAGTAGAAATACAATTTTAAATGATATTAAAAAATTAAAGACACATTTTGAAGAATATAACTTACGTCTTATTTTTGATAGAAAAAGTGGTTATGTTTTAGTAGGTTGTGAGGAGGATAAACGTAGATTAAAAATATATTATCTATCTTCCTTTTTAAATGGTGATGTGAATAGAAAAGAATTTTTGCAAAAAATTGCAGAAATTCTAAGTTTGCCATTTATTGAGCTAACTCCAATTTTCAATATGGTTCATAAATGTGAAGAATATTTAAAAGTTCATTATGCGGATAAAGATCTGTTTTTATTAGCCATACAAATGTATTTAAATATTCGTCGAATAAAAAAGGGTAAAATAATTGTTTTAAATGACATTGAAAAACAGGTAATAAAAGATACTTACGAATATCAATCTGTCTTACAATTTTTACATTTGTTAGAAGATGCATATGAAATCAATTTTCCTCAAGATGAAATTTGTTATCTAACTGTCAATTTATTAGGTATTAAGTTACAGCATCGGTACAAATTAAATACAAATAGTCCAACTCAAACAGCTTTAAAAAAAGCTATTATAAATATGATAAATGATTTCGAGCTTTATGCAGGTGTTAAATTTGAAGAAAGAGAGTACTTAGAAAATAATCTCTTAGCTCATTTGCAACCAGCTTTTTATCGAAGTATATACGGTATAGAGATTAAAAACCCACTAACCAATGTTATTAAGGAAAAATACAATGATATTTATATCATTACTGAAAAGGTAGTTCATCATTTTGAAAAGCTTACAAAAAATAAATTGAGAGATAATGAAATAGCTTATATATCAATTCATTTTGGTGGATGTCTCCGTTCAAGGGAAATTACTATTGGGAGGAAACAAGCATTAATTATTTGTAACAGTGGTGTTGGTACATCAGAAATACTTAGAAAACAATTAGAATATCTGTTTCCAATGGTAACATTCAAAAAAACCCTATCAGCAAGAGAGTATGAAAAAGGAAATAGGTGGGGGGATGTTAGTTTTGCTGTATCTACTGTTGAGGTAAGAAAAAAAGACCATCCATTATTTGTTGTCCAACCGATATTAACAAAAAAAGATAAAAGTGTATTAGCACGAGAAATTTATTCAAAAGTAGATTTAGGAACCCAGCCGATAAATGAATACTCTTTAGATGATATAGTACACATTGTCAAAAAACATGCAGATTTAAAAAGTGAAAAGGGCTTAGAGGCAGAGTTACTGAGGTATTTTCAAAAAGAACACTCATTAATTAAATCCACTCAACCTAGTTTAATGACACTATTAAAAAATAACATTCAAGTAAAGAAATGTATATCTAACTGGAAGGAAGCTATCAGGGTAGCTAGTCAACCTTTACTAGATAAAGGACATATTCGGCAACATTATATAGACAAAATGATTTCTATATTAGAGGATAAAGGCCCTTATGTAATTATCTCACCTGGTATTGCGTTACCACATGCAACTCCTGAAGATGGTGTAATTAGTGTAGGGATGAGTATGCTACTTCTTAAAGAACCTGTATTTTTTCTAGAAGATACTGAAAATAAAATAAACATTATTATTATTTTAGCACCCACGAAACAAAACACTCATATTCGTGCTATGTCTGAATTGAATAACTTTTTGTCCAAAAAAAGCAATTTAACTAAATTAAGAAATGCTCAAACGTATGAAGATGTACGAGAATACATGAAAAAAGTTCAACAAAAAGAAAGGGATCATCTATGAATTTTTTAGATAAAAATTTAATCGCGTTTAATGTTGAAGTAAATACACCTCAAGAAGCTATCGAAGCAGCAGGTAACTTACTAGTTTGTGCAAATTATGTTGAGGAAAAATACGTAAATGCCATGATTGAATCGTATAACGTAAACGGGGCCTATATTGTAATCGCTCCCGCGATTGCCATCCCACATGCAAGGCCAGAAGATGGGGTGAAAGAAACATCTATTTCCTTAGCTCAATTAAAAAAACCAATTGTCTTTGGAAATGAAGCAAATGATCCTGTTTATCTAGTGTTTGCAATAGGTGCATCTAACAGTGATAAGCACTTAGAAATGTTAAAACGTTTAAGCAATATTTTGGAAAAAAGACAAGCTATTACACAGTTAATTGATGCATCATCATATGAGGAAGTCAAATCAATTATTGATGGAGGTGTATATTAATGAAAGTTTTATGTGTTTGTGGTTTAGGCCAAGGTACAAGTCTAATTTTACGAATGAATGTAGAAAATGTGTTACGTGAATTAGGGATTGATGCAGATGTTGAACATACCGATGTGTCGGCGGCAGTCAGTATGGATGCAGACTATATAGTAACAAGTAATGAGTTAGCAGCATCTTTAGGTCAAACAGGGGCAAAGGTGGTGGTTGTAAATAACTATTTTGATAATGATGAAATTAGAAGCGCATTAGAAGAGCATATAAAGTAATTAAAGGAGGAAAAGTATAATGGAGATTATCAAGTGGATAGCTTCTAACGTTTTTGGAACTCCTGCTATATTAATTGGATTTATTGTATTACTAGGTCTGCTTCTGCAAAAGAGGTCTCTCAGTGATATTATGAGTGGGACTTTTAAAGCAATAATTGGTTTCTTAATTATTAATGCTGGAGCTGGTGTCATCACAGGAGCTTTAGAAGTATTTGAACCCTTATGGGCTGAGGTTTTCAATCTAGAAGGAGAAACCTTTTCAAACTTTATGGGGCAAGAGGCTTTTAACTCTCAGTTTGGGAGCGCTGTCACTTTAGCAATGACTTTAGGATTTTTAATTAATATCTTATTGGCTCGCTTCACTCGATTTAAATATATTTATCTTACAGGTCATATGATGTTTTGGACTACAACAATTTTTGCAGGCATTGTTATCCAATCTGCAGGAGATGTTTCTTTCTGGAAATTAGTTATCTTTTTATCAATTATTATGGGTCTATATTGGACTTTACAACCTGCTATAGTTCAACCATTTATGCGTAAAGTAATGGGTAACGATAATATTGCGTTAGGACATACATCAGCGTCAGTTGCTTTATTTGGCGCAGGTCTAGGTAAAGCTTTTGGGAATAAGGATAATGATAGTGAGAATGTAAAACTACCAAAGGGACTTGAATTTTTACGAGATTCTAATGTAATTACAGCCTTAACTATGGGAGTGCTGTTCTCAATTGGTGCAATAATTATACTACTTAAATCAACGCCTGGTGCAGAAGAATTAATTGCGGTGGCAGATGATCAAAACTTTATAGTTTATTCAATTATTCAGTCCTTTACATTTGCTGCTGGAATTGCCATTGTTTTGACAGGGGTTCGAATGTTTATTGGTGAGATAGTCCCCGCATTTAATGGTATTGCTACAAAATTAGTTCCGGGTGCTAAACCAGCGCTAGATGCTCCAGTTGTTTTTGCTTCAGCACCAAATGCAGTAATTTTAGGATTTTTAGGAGCATTTATTGGAGCGATATTATGGTTGATTGTACTTGGAAACACGGTTGCCTATATCTTTGTACCAACAATGATAGTTCTATTTTTCCATGGTGCAACAGCAGGAGTTTTTGGAAATGCAACAGGAGGGGTTCGTGGAGCAATTTTAGGAGGCTTTATAACTGCAACAGTGGTTGCTTGGGGTCAATATGTTACAGTTAGATTCTTATTACCCGGGACAATTCCAGATACTGCTATGTGGGCTGCGGATTCAGATATGTTTATTTTAGGACCAATAATAAAAGCCTTAGCGTCACTGTTCTTTTAATATAAATATGAGTCGAGTAATAGTTTGAATAATCAAATAAGGTCAGTTATCTATTCTAATAAAAAGAAAAGCTGACCTTTATTTGTTTATTATTAAAGGTGGGAAAAAGATGCACTTTCAGAATGCAAATTCAACTGATGTAGAGAGGAAAATAAATAAAAAAAAGATTGCCATACTGCCTGTAGGGGCTGTTGAAGCTCATGGTCCTCATTTGCCATTAGGAACGGATACGATACTTGCAGAAAGATTATCTGAAAAACTATCTAAGAGAATTGATGCATTTGTTCTGCCAAGTATTGCATATGGTCAAGTTTGGAGTTTGCGTAATTTCCCAGGTAGTATAAATATTTCAAATGAAACTTTAATTTCTTTAATACAAGACATCGGAAATTCAGTTTACAAGCAAGGTTTTTCTTGTTTAGTTATTGTTAATGGACATTTAGGTAATCAAGTTGCTGTTAAAGAAGCGGCAAGAAAAATTTATGAGGTAAATCCATCATTTAAATTATTTTATTTCTTTTATCCCGGAATGAATGATGTTTTAGAAGACATACGTGAATCTAAAGAAATTCATTCAACGTATTTTCATGCATGTGAAATTGAAACCTCAATAATGTTATATTTAGCTAGTGAATATGTTGATATGGATAAAGCTGTAAATGAAACCCCTCTTATTCCAAAAGCAGCTGATTATTCACCCACCCCTTGGGAAGCTTTTACTTCCACAGGTGTCTTAGGTAATGCAAAGTTAGCAACATCTAAAAAGGGAGAAATAATTATTAACAAATCTTTGAGTAAAATGACAAAACTAATTAATGATTTTTTAAGATAAGATTTTTAATAAATTTGTCATACAAAATATTATGGAGGTATATTTATGATCAAAAAATATTTTAAAAAGGCAGAACGGTTATTAACCAATGTATTGGAATCACAGCATCAGGAAATGGAAGGTGCTGCCAAAAAAATTGGTGAGGCAATCATGAATGATGGAATAGTTCATTTGTTTGGATGCGGTCATTCACATATTTTAACGGAAGAAGTATTTTACCGTGCAGGTGGTTTAGTTCCAATCAAACCTATTTTTCATGAGCCATTGATGTTACATGAAGGTGCTATACGATCTTCTATGATTGAACGAAAAAATAGTTATGCCAAAAAGTTTATGAAAGAACAGGACATCCGAAAAAACGATATTTTTATTATTGTTTCAACATCAGGACGTAATCCAGTTCCTATAGATACCGCTCTTATTGCAAAGGAAAAGGGAGCTTTTCTAATAGGAATTACCTCCAAGAAATATTCAGATAGTGAAGACTCACGACATCATTCTGGAAAAAGGCTGTATGATGTTGTTGATTTGGCGATTGATAATCAATCTTCGATTGGAGATGCCGCATTAAGTCATAAACTAGTTGCAGAAGCTTTCTCACCAACCTCAACAGTAGTCGGAGCTACTATTTTAAATGCAGTACTTGCCCAGTCTATCGTTTATATGGCAGAGTCAGACTTTACACCACCTATTTTTTTAAGTGGTAATTTAGCAGGCTCAGACGAACACAATCAAGCCCTAGTGGAAAAGTATCAAGAGAGGATCCCTTTATTAGTAGAAGGTCTATAAAAGGAGTGATACATGTTGAAATTAGAGATTATTGCTACAACATTAAGAGACGCAAAAATAGCTGAAAAAGCTGGAGCAGATCGTTTAGAATTAAGTCCTTCTATGTTAGAGCTAGGAATTACCCCAAGCTATGGGACTATTGAAGCTGTCGCTAATGAGATTCAAATTCCATTTAATGTAATAGTTCGACCTCACAGTCAGTCATTTGTTTATAACGAAGATGATATTAAAGTAATGAAAAAAGATATTGAGATTGTTAAAAAACTTGGTGCAAATGGAATTGTTATTGGCCCATTAACAAAAATAAATACAATAGATGAAAATGCATTAGAAGAGTTAATAGATGTGGCTGGAGATTTAGAAATAACTATTCACAAAGCTTTTGATGTAGTTCGCGATCAAGAGGAAGCTCTTGAATGTCTTGCAAAATATCCACAAATAACACGAATAGCAACATCAGGAGGGGAACAACCAGCTCCTAATGTTGTTAATAAAATGAAAAAGCTTATTAAATCTGCCCAAAAGAAAGGTATAACAATAATGGTGGCTGGAGGTTTAAGGGTAGACAATTTTGAAAAGTTTTACAGAGAGGTACAACCTAAGGAAGTACATCTAGGCTCGGGAGTGCGTATCAACGACAGTTATTTGTTAGATATAGATCCTGAGAAAATTTCTTATATACGCTCGATATTATAACTTTACGAACTAAAAAAGTAAAGGTGTGAATATTAATGAGTTTTGTAAGAACATTGTTAGGAGACATTGAGCCAACTGAATTAGGAGTTACATATTGCCATGAACACATTTTATGTAGTCCTCCTTACTGGAAAGAAAGAAACAATCATGATTTAATTCTGGATGATGTACAAAAATCAACATTAGAAGTCCTTGATTTTAAAGAATTAGGTGGAGATTCTATAGTAGATGCAACCGCTGTTGATTATGGAAGAGATGTTCAATCAATGAAGAAGATTAGTCTTGATACCGGTATCAATATTATAGGAACTGCTGGCTTTAATAAGAGTTTTTTGTGGAAGGCTAAAATACCGAAACATATAGGGGCTATTGTAGGTGATTATAAAACATATGTTGAATGGATAGATGAAAGTTCTATAGAAGAATTGGCGGAATTTGTTATAAAGGAAATAGAAGAAGGGTTAGAGGGGACACAGGTACGCGCGGGTCAAGTTAAGTTTGGTACTGGATATAATAGAATTAGCCCACTAGAAATAAAAACAATCCGAGCAGTAGCACAAGCGCACCACGTAACAAAAGCTCCTATTCATACGCATACAGAAGGCGGAACGATGGCGTTGGAACAAATTCAATTTTTAAAAGAGGAAAATATTAATTTAGAATTTGTTAGTTTTGGTCATATGGATCGGAATCCCGATCCGTTTTATCATGAAAAAATTGCGGATACAGGGGCATACTTATCATTTGATGGAATTGGAAAGGTAAAATACTATCCAGAAAATATACGAATAGATTGTATATTAAATCTTGTCGGTAAAGGATATGAAGATCAAATTTTAATCAGTGGTGATACAGCACGCAAAAGTTATTTTAAACATTATGATTATGGTCTTGGGTTTGAATATATTCTAAAAAATTGGATTCCGCGTTTTATAACAGAAGCCAATGAGAAAGGTTTTGATGGTGAAGAGTTAATTAAAAAATTTTTTGTTGAAAATCCAATGAATTATTTAACATTTAAAAAATAATTATACGATCCTTTTGAAGCATGGAGTATGATAAACCGAAAACAGCAATGAATACTAGATTAGGTGTTTTGATGAGTATGCAAATAAAGAGATAGATTTATTGATAATAGAAGTGGTGTATCATAGTAGTACTATACTAATTGAAATTAGAACTATAAAAATAATAGTCCATCCTTATTGCTTAAATTTTTATTGCTTAAGAACTATTTGATGTAAAAGTGTGGTAAACTATGATAGCTAAAATAAATTGTAATTTATATGGAAAAGGAAGCTATTATTGTAACGTTTATAATATTGTTTATTTCTAAATAACAAGAGAGCTTTTTATGATGGTGAAAATGA
>Ga0209487_1002176_pt1 | contig 16093 bp, 12 predicted proteins | sample Poulit2012_FD_187524 | JGI IMG/M metagenome (GOLD analysis project Ga0209487, IMG submission 187524) | Agricultural soil microbial communities from Georgia to study Nitrogen management - Poultry litter 2012 (SPAdes) (version 2) | ecosystem: Environmental > Terrestrial > Soil > Agricultural land...
CACGACAAGGTATTGTTTCTGACATAATATATGTTGCCTTTTCACGTATTTCTACCTTAATGTCCATATCAGGATGATGAACATCTACTGTATAGCCAGATGTATTTTTCAATAAATAACCACCCAGCATATGATTCATATCTTGGGATCTATGTGGAAATGATTTATTTACACGGCGTACAGACACTTTAAATGTGCTTGCTTTACTCTCAGTTAACACGTGTAAACATGCTTGCTCAATCGCTTCTAATGTATTATCAACTCGGACTGCTAAGCTTAAACTATGAATGCCAAAAATGCTTTTGCACTTTTCTATAATTGGTTCAGGGTCATGACCGTTTAACACTATAAACATTCTACCTTGCGTGCGTTTAATTTGTATGTCAGGGAATTTTTTTAATCTTTGTGTAATTGTTTTTTGTAATGTATTCAGGAAAAATTTAATATTATTCCCTTTTAAGCTCAACTCACCATATCGAATTAATATATGATCATACTGCATATCCATCAACCTCTTTAGTTTAATAATTGTTCAATTACGTCATTTAATACATGTAAAAATTCTTTTAACTCTGCTTCTGTATTTGTATAAGTCAGACTAATACGTAAAGCCGTCTGTGAACGTGCTTTAGAAAATCCTGACGCTGTTAAAACAGCACTGTCGTCTCTTGATTTAGAAGAACAAGCCGACGTTGTTGATACATAAATATCGTGTTCACCTAGAGCGTGAATAACAGTCTCAGGTTTTACGTTAGGAATAGATATATTCACAATGTGCGGTGCTGAATGTTGTGGTGAATTGATAATAACTGAATCTGTCTGTTTCAGTCCCTCACGTAAATAAGCATTTAAATGTTGTAAATGTGCATGCTTGTTTCGTTCATTTTCTTTTATTAAGCGTAGTGCTTTAGCAATCGCAACAGCACCTGCCAAGTGTTCTGTTCCTGAACGTAAGCCATATTCTTGCTCGCCCCCATGAAGGAGTGGGAATAAGGTGGTTCCTTTTCGTATATAAAATATGCCTGTTCCTTTTAGACCATGAATTTTATGTCCGGAAAAAGTCGCCATATCGACATGCTGCTGGTGCAATGCCAATGGTACCTTCCCCAACCCTTGTACATCATCTACATGGAAATACAGTTTCGGGTATTGTTTAGCAATTTCCCCAATTTCTCGAATCGGCTGAATAGATCCAAGCTCATTATTAACATGCATGATAGTAATGAGAATTGTATCCTCCCTAACCGCTTGTTCCAATACATCTAAGTCAACAACACCATTTTTATGAACAGGTATATAGGTGACTTCAAAACCTAATTTTTCCAAACTGGCGCAGGCTTCTAATACAGAAGGGTGTTCAATGGTTGACGTTATAATGTGTTTTCCACGATTTTGATGTGCTAGCGCGATGCCTTTAATAGCCACATTATTGCCTTCGGTTCCACCGGAAGTAAAGATAATTTCTTCAGTGTTGACACCTAATTGTGTTGCAACTTGTTTACGTGCCGTCTCAAGGAGCCTTTCAGCTTGACCACCAAGGGTATGTAATGATGACGGATTCCCAACGATGTTTTTAATAACATGTTGATAACTTTCTATGACAGACGGATCTGGAATGGTTGTTGCGCTATTATCTAAATAAATCATTTTTTATTAAACCCCTTATACATGCTTTTCTGCATTGTCTTCATAATTCAAGGCTGACGAAATGTTGATTCGTCAGCCTTGATAGAATTAAATCATATTATAACACTTTTTGATTATTTTCAATTAATTTTAATGCGCCAGGCTCGATTTCTTCAACAGCTTCTGCTGCACGCTCTAATGATAATTCGTATTCATACGACCTAAAGAGCTTTTCTGATTCAGATAGTTTAGCAGCTAAAAGCGGGTATCTGCTCCGATATCTATTCGCATATTGAATAACCTGTTCTGTTAAATAGGCTTGATCTAGCATGATTTCAGTTTGCTCAACAGCGCGCTCAACAGATGCAGCAGCTTCTGATAATGCATGCTGAACTTCTCCCATATCTAATGGTTGTTTTTTCAATGATTGGATGACACGTTCATTTAGGTTTGAGGCATTTTCCATGATGTCCCAAATATAATTAGGCACACCAGGTATATTACTTTTCCGCAATTGACGATGAAGATCAAGCAACTGCTCCCTCATGATGTGAAGTTTTTCTTTTGCCTCCAATTCTTCTTTACGTAAATTATGTACTTCCACTTTAAACGTTTCATGTTCTGCTGCTAATTCCTCAAGTTCCACGAAACCATTTTGTAAGCTATCCCGAAGTTCAGTATATGAAAGTGATTCATTCTCAAGTCCTTCTGAAAATTCATCAAACTGTTTGTCTAGCTTAGTGATTGATTTATCCAACATTAAATAGCGTTCCATGTTGTCATCTTCAAAATAGTATGCCTTTCGGAGCATATCAACCTCTGCCTTTGTCTCAGTAAATTGTTCCTTCAACGTTTTTAAGTTTTCTTGATAGTTGGACCATTGTGTTTCAATGTAATTTTTAGCGATGGCTTCTTTTTCAAGGAGATCATATATGTCTGTTATTCTTTCATCGATTTCTTTAATGATCACTTTCACTTCAGAAACTGTGCCTTTTTCTAATGATTGCACACAGTCTTCTAAGCGTTTTTGATAATTTTCAACTTCTTCTTCCAGTTTCATTTCTTGAATTCGGTAGCCATCCTCAATCATCTCTTGTAATCCATCGGCTAATTCTTTCAATTGTTGTGGTAAGATTTCAGTACACGTTCTTAGCAAATCCGGAAATTCCTCGACCTGCTCATTTAGTTTCGCAAGCGCCTCTTTGATCTGATCAACACGTTCACTTGCTTCCAAATAATTTCCTTCTTCAACCAATGTATGATATGTATCTAAATCTTTTGCCAATGCATCTACTGATTCTGTAAAACGTTGATATGCATTACCAAACCGATGTTTGTTTGTCGTTAAATACTTTCTTAGGGAAGCCATATCAGGTAACAATGCTTCAATTTCCTTACGACTTGTTTCTTCAGTTTTCAGCAGTTCATGTAGTTCGTTTATCATCCGTTCGATATCATCTTCAATCGTTCCTAGAACGTGCTCAATTTTTTGTAAAACTTTTTTTGCCGTTGGAAACCGATATCGATCTGCAGCGTCTTCTGCCTCAAATAAAAGCTCTTCAACATCTGGCAGATCTTGCGTGACGATATGTTCCCAATGTGCTTTCCAAGCTTCAAATTTTTCTTGTGTTTCTCCTGATAAATTCAATCCTTTTACACGTGCCAACTCTGCGGCCGTGTTTCTGTTCATGATGTCCATCTTCCACATTTCTAAACGATCGACTTGATCATAAACCCGTTTCCGCAAAATAAGTACAATAATAAATAGTGTAATAACGATCAGTATAATTCCTATAAAATATTCCACTTCATGCCTCCTAACCCTTTTATTGTGTTAGAGGAAAACTTTTTTTCAATTTGATACCCTATGCCCATTATCATACCATGATACGACAAATTTTGGCTAATAAAATCCAAAATTATTGCTGATTCATCATTTTTTATAACCGTAAAGGTTTACTGACCGTTAATGCGCGAAAAAGTGAAACTCATTCAGTGAGATCTTTTCACTTTTCACTGAATGTTAGTTGAACCATTCGGGTGTTTACGGGCAGTTAGCCATCACTCACACATCATTGGAATAATTGCCATTTTTAATGTGAGGGTTTACTGACCGTTAATGCGCGACAAAATCTAACCATTCGTGGATTTTTTTTACATAGCGTTTAACGAACAGTTGATGAGAGTGATAACCGACAACTTGGTATTTCCATTCATTATGTAATAAATATGGTGTCATGAGCATCCCTTTTAATTGCATTAATAAAAGTTGCTTTTCTTCTGTTGATTGATCTATTAACAATGGAAATAACAATTGACTCAAATAATGACTTTCTTTTGCCAAATACGTCACCAACATTTCACGAACGAAAACAGAGTCTAAGGACATTTCACGATGAATGGTACATGATAATTGCAAATGACTTTGTTTATACTCGATAATAACCGCAACAAGCTGTTTAAGTTGCTCATGTTTCGATAATGATTCATTGGCTAAAACCTTCTCATCTATCTCCTCAAAATAAGCTTCATAATATTTTGTGACAGCATATTCTAATAAACCTTGCTTTCCCTTAAAATAATAACTAATTAACGAAACATTGACTTCCGCGCTGTCAGCAATATCTCTGACAGATGTGCCATGAAAGCCATTTTGAAAAAATAATAATGATGCCGCATCGATCACTTTTTGTTTTGATTGTGGATTTTTCTTCAAAGCATGTTCAACCCCTTTATTATAACAATTACGACAATCTCCCATTATATCCTGCATTTTATTCTCGACAAATACTGAATAGCAATGTCGAAACTTGTTACGCATTGCTATATTAAGTATGGAATGAAGAGATTGATGTTGCAAGTTTCAGACGCATGCTCCAAAAACTTCAGTTAAAGTTCATAATTAACTGCAATAGATTGACAATCATAGGTAAAGACTATATACTGTGTTCTGTGTAAAATAAAAAGGTAGCCTAAGTGACCGGCGCTTGCATCCATTTTGTTCCTCTTCCATATGAGGTGTATCGTGTAACTCTCTGCTGCTGGGGCGATGGTACATGAAAACAAAATGGCCAACGATTTGGATCACAACTTTATTTTATGCTAATACATTTTAAGGGAGTCATGTTTTTATGGCACGATTTACAGGTTCATTATGGAAAAAGTCTCGTCGACTTGGTATTTCATTAACTGGTACAGGTAAGGAGTTAGAAAAACGTCCTTATGCACCAGGTCAACACGGTGCAAACCAACGTAGAAAAGTTTCTGAATATGGTTTGCAGCAACAGGAAAAACAAAAACTACGTTACATGTACGGCTTAAATGAACGTCAATATCGAAATCTGTTTGACGAAGCTGGAAAAATGCAAGGTATCCACGGTGAAAACTTTATGATTTTACTTGAATCACGCCTTGATAACCTCGTTTTCCGTCTTGGCCTAGCACGTACACGTAGACAATCACGTCAACTTGTTAACCACGGTCACATTACTGTTGATGGTAAACGTGTTGATATTCCATCATACCGCGTAAAACCTGGTCAAGTTATTGGACTAAGAGAAAAATCAAAAAACCTTGATATTATTAAAGAAGCAATCGAAGTTAATAACTTCGTACCAGAGTATATTACTTTTGATGCTGATAAATTAGAAGGTGTTTATTCACGTTATCCTGAGCGCTCTGAATTACCAGCAGAAATTAACGAATCACTTATTGTTGAGTTCTACTCACGTCATTAAGAGTACTTTGTAAGCTCAGACATTACAAAACCTCCAAAACCTTTAATAGGATTTGGAGGTTTTTTATGTTTCATATGAACCCAAAGTTAAATTAATTGCCAGATCAAAAAAGATGAGCAAATTATTTCGCTCACCCTTACATATAGCTAGATCACTCATCTTGCCCAATCGCATTGTAAATACCAATAGATACATTATCTTGATCGATAGCACCAATTTTAATTTCTAGTCCATCACTAATTGTTTTTGAAGCAAATGTGTCATCTTCCAATAGATCCTCAATAAATGTTGTCGCTAAATCTTCAATTTCTTCTTCCCCATCTTCGACCATATCATTTAAAACACTCAAAAAAACAACTGCTTCGCTCATTTTACCGTTTTTAAATAAGAGCCTTGTTTCTTCGACAACAAGATCTGCTTGTGGATTTAAATCATCTGCCATATCATCGTTCTCAAATTGCTCTCGATAATCCTCTTTAAACGAATCATATTGATCATGATATGTTGTTTCGAACGCTTCAACATCAAATGGCAGTGATGCATGACTATTTTCATCAGACTCTTCTATATTGATATCATTCGCATCTATTTTTTCGCTTTGATTATCATTATTAGAGCAACCGACTAATATGATTGCAATACAAATAACGGAAAATACCTGTTTCAACTCATCTCCACCTTACTCTATGTATTATATACAGTATGCAAGAAATAAATATGAATTTCAATTTATGTATCCTTATTATCCCACATAACAATATGTGTGATTACGACAATTTACCGGATGGTATAAAAGCAATGATAAGAAAAAACTTTCTAATCGTGATAAAATAATTCATATAAGAAAAAGATACGAGGAGAAAGAATCATGAAATTTGTATTTGATTTAGATGGAACAATATGTTTTGAAGGAAAGCCAATCTCTGAAACAATCTTAGAATGTTTAGACCAGTTACAAGGTAATGGGCATGACCTTATTTTCGCTTCTGCAAGACCGATTAGAGATATGTTGCCCGTCTTACATAAACGCTTTCATTCATCCAAGCTCATTGGTGGCAATGGTGCATTGATTTCAAGCAATGGCAATGTCGAAAGTGTTCAGGCATTTTCCAAACAGCAAATGGAACAAATCATGTCAATGATTGAACGCCGCCAAGCTACTTATTTAATAGACGGTCATTGGGACTATGCTTATACTGGCCCATTAAATCACCCAATCCTCAATAAGGTAGATCCCGCTCACCTTGCAACATGTATGCCTGTTAGTTCTTTAGGAACCATTGTTAAAGTCTTAATTTTAACAGCAGATAATATGGATATGGTTGAACAAGAAATCACAGGTCTTGACGTCGTCATGCACAGACATGCCGATGAAAGTGTGCTTGATATAAGTCCGAAAAATGTTCACAAATGGCGTGCATTACAAGACTTAGGCGTTTCTGAAAATAGATATATCGCTTTTGGAAATGATGTTAATGATATGACGATGTTCCAAAAAGCCGCTCATTCAGTCATGATCGGTCACCATGATAAACTTGCACCCTATGCAACTGATTCTGTTTCTTTGGAAGGCGATTACGAAACAAGGATTGTCAATAAAATCAGAAAACTGGCTCGTACCTATAGTGAATCGGAGGTTAAATTTTGAATCCATTTGTTTCCTCAAGTGAGCACGCGTTCCTAAGCGGATGCGGGAGGTCAATTATAGGTGGTGATTGGAATGCTTTTTATATCTAAGAAGGATGCCTTATATTTTTTACTTATTGGGGAATGATAGAGCTTTTTTTTAAGTAATGTTATTCCTTTTATCTTTACTTTTAGCATATACAATTTCATTTGGGGATTAAACTCTTACCTAGAAAAAACCCGCAAATTCAAATTGAAAAAGCATCATTCGAATTATATAAATTCTAAAAAATGCGGAAGTTTTAGTAAAAATTAGCGATCAAATGCGATTCTAGAACAAACGTATGTAATATTAGGTCCATATTGTTAAAACATATTATCACTCGTATTTATTTTCCCCTATAATAGCTTATTTCTCTACCGTTTCTATAACGCTGATATATTAGCGTTGGACAATTGTGCATGCATTCGTTGTTATGGTCTTTCTTATACCAACCTTCCTCCTCCCTCATTGAAGAAAAATGATATATGGTCTGATAATGAGATATCAGTCTCTGGTCTGAAGAATCTCAATTTGAATAATAGTATAATTCATTCATACCAATCTACGTTAAAGGTGTGGATTAATATTAAAGAGAAAAAGTTATTAAAGCGACCACTGCTATGCTTTGTAGTCTTAAGTTATGGCATATTTATTGTGTTTCTTATGCTCATCGGTTTGGCTATGTTCATAGGTGCACCCATTGCTATCACAAACTGTTTACAAATCGTTTCAGCATGGTCATCAGATTTTGCAATCGTTATACTGTTTCCAAGGATTTACTCAGGTTTAAAACTAAAGGATTTTATAAAAAAACAATTTGCTCCTAGACTCAAACTTTCTGTTCTTGGTACTGTCGTCGTGATTCAGGTCATCATTACTGTTGTGGTCATTTTACAGCTACAACCTGCATCCGAGACACCAAGCGCAGCATTATCATTTACGGGTTTGGGATTATTGTTTATTGCCTTTTTTGATAACCTGGTCAGGGGCCCATTGGGGGAACAATTGGGATGGAGGGGCTTTGCCTTAAATGAATTTCAAAAGAAGCACTCTCCTTTAAAATCAGCCTTAATCGTTGGTATTTTATGGGGCGGTTGGCATGCGCCACTGTGGTTTTTATCGGGTTACACTGGTGTTGATTTAATCAAGTATATCGTGCTTTTTATGATCGGAATTTTATCTGTATCGATTATTATGACCTTATTTTATAACCTAAACAAGAACCTTATCGTACCGATTGTTATCCACCAATTATTTAATTTTTCCCTTGTCGTGATTAAAGGGGATTTATTAGACGTTTTAGTCTATGTGATGCTTTCCTATTTTGTTGTGGCCATTATATTAATTGTTATAAACCCCAAGAAAGTTTTGTACTAGAGTATGATTGATAATCATATTAGGTCATAGAACCTTCGTCAATCATGTGCACCGACTAAAAAACTTGTAGATATGAAAGAGGCTGGGACACAACAAAAAGAGAGACACAAGACGAATATTGATTACAAAAGTGTAGAAAATATATGGAGACTCCTGCGGGAATAGCACGAGTCTGAAGACCCCGCAGGAAGTGTCTTTCTTCCGAGGAGACTGAAGCCGTGCCCGCGGAAAGCGTAGTATATTTTCGGAACGCGCATATAATTACTCTAAATTGTTCGTATTTTGTGGGAGTCTCCATACATTTGTCCCAGTCCCTTTTTCTTACGCATTGTTGTGTTATTTTTAAACTGTGATTGGCATTTCCGATTACTCATTTAGAATTTCATTTCTATTGATATGTCATTATTTATCATCAATAACAAGTCCATCATATACGCAATGTATGCCTACCCTTTCCAACATGCCACTCAGCTCCTCATGTGGTGGACAATTTTGGTGTGCAAAATGGGTAGCATAGATGACGGTTTCTTCGGTGACTGTCCCCATTGCTTTCATTTTTTGAATGACGTGCAAAACATCGTCAATATTCATGTGCACTTTATTGGAAGGTTGGTCCCCTTTTGTTGCTTCAATAATCAGAATGTCTAGTTTTGTATTTTTCAAATTTTGAAATACACGTTCTTCATAAATGCCCGTATCTGAGGCAATCAATACTTTTGTTTCGCCATCATCAATCATGTAGTTCATGGCATCACCAACAGATGGGAAGTGTGTTGCTTTTACTGATTTCACCTTATAATCAGGCAATTCAACATGATCATATGGATTCATCGGAATACGACGTAATGCCATACGTTTGTCACTGGCACCGGATTGATTCAGTGCCGCCATTGTTGTTGGACCGCCGACAAATGTCACTTCTGGTAAATCTTTATTGGGCCTGAAATGTTCAGCACGAAGCTTGACATTTTGTACATTAAAATGATCTAAATGACTATGTGTCACAAGCATATATTTCGTATTTAATAAATTCACATTGTGCAATGCACAGGCAGCAAATAAATCGGGTCCCATATCAACGAGCAAATCGTCGTTAATCAGATATGAACAACGTTTACGAACGTTTTTCCCACCATATTCTCGGGCATGTTCACATGTCCGACATCGACAATATGGTAATGGAATGCCTTCTGCTGCTGCACTTCCTAAAAACGTAATTTTCATTCTTGCACCTCTTTTTTGGAAAGATATTGTTCTAAATCTGTTTCCCAAAATGCCTTTTTAACGCCATCCTTCTCCATAAGTTCTAAAATTTTATCACGTGGTACAACACCACACCGCTTCGCCCATGCTTCATACTGTGCTGCCATATCTTTCACTTTATCAGGATATTCACGAGCTAAATCATTCCATTCCGTTCGATCTTCATCCATATCAAATAACTCCCAGTCCCCTGGATAGGCTTTAACAAGCTTCCATTTTCCGATCCGAATCGCTGCATGACCTTCGTGTTCCCAAAATAGTGGTTGATCTTTAACAGGTTCATTATTTAGTGCTGGACGTAAACTTTTACCCTCAGGTGGTAATATATCTTGACCTTTGTATGTCGATGGATATTTAGCACCTGTTATATCAAGAATCGTCGTCATAATGTCTGTCAGCTGACCTGGCGTATGATTGATAACGCCTTTTTCTCTAATACCTGCAGGCCAATGAACGATTAATGGGGTTGCAATACCGCCTTCATGTATCCAGTGCTTATACAGTCTAAATGGTGTATTGGATAAATTTGCCCATGGCACACCATAACTTTGATATGTATTTTCTGGTCCAGGCATAATGGATGGGTCATTGCCAAAAATGATTTTTTCTCCACGCCGTGTATGTTCTTTAGCAATAGATAATTGATCTACCATTTCTTCTTTCGTTACATCAACAGGAATATTCTCTGCACATGCCCCATTATCTGATAAGAAGATAATCAGCGTATTATCCAATTCACCTGTCTCTGCTAAGACTTGTTTGATTCTACCAATTCCTTGATCCATATTATCAATTTGCGCTGCGTAAACTTCCATACATTTTAAAAGCCACGCTTTATCTTCTGCATTTTCCCATGCTGGTTGTGTTGGATCACGATCCGTTAATGGCCAATTGTCATCAATGATACCTGTTTCAATGAGTCGTTCCATCCGTTCTTCTCTTAATTGGTCCCACCCTTTATCAAAGCGACCTGCATATTTTTTAACATCTTCTTCTTTGGCATGTAATGGCCAATGTGGGGCTGTGTATGCAACATATTGAAAGAAAGGTTTGTCTGGATGATGTATCATATGATCTTCAATATACTGGACAGCCTGATCACTGATGGCATCTGTATAATAAAAGTCTTCATCTTCTTTGGCTTCGTGTTCGATGTTTTCATTACCACGGGTGAGTGTGTTTGGATCATAGTATCCGCCTGCCCCAATAATTGTTCCATAAAATTCATCGAAACCACGTTGTAATGGCCAATTGTTTGATGGCACTTTGAGACTTTTAGCAATGTGCCATTTACCACTCATATATGTTTGATAACCATTATCCTTTAGGACTTCAGCCATTGTGACACAGTGTTCATTTAAATCACCCGGATACCCCTCAGGCCCATTATCGTATGTTAAAATACCAATCCCTGTTTGATGTGGATGTAAACCTGTTAGTAAAGATGCCCTTGAAGGACTACAACGTGCTGTATTGTAAAATTGTGAAAAACGAACACCTTCAGTAGCAAGTGCATCTATATTCGGAGTTTCAATATCACCACCATAGCAACCAATATCTGAATATCCCATATCATCGTTTAAAATAATCAATACGTTTGGTTGTTTCATTTTCATCGATGCCCTCCTTTTGTTTTAAAAAACATTAGACCCTAGTTTTGCCGATGATGGTTTCCAGTAATATGTCAAAACTTTCAAATATATATGTTGGTGGAGACTCTTTTGGTATGATAAGGTTGTCATACCACTTAAGAAATCCAGTTTTTACCCCTGCTCTCTCCCCAGCCATCATATCAAACCGTGAATCTCCAACCATTAAAACATCTTCTTTTTTACACTGTAATGCCTCGATCGCTCGATTGATTCCCTCGGGATCAGGTTTTCCTTCATGAACATCTTGATGCCCAATCGTAACAGTGAACAATGATTCAATGTCATGATGTTTTAATGAATGAATAGCCATTTGTTTATTTTGATTTGTGACGATACCAAGTTGAATACCTTGACTGTTTAAATGACGCAATCCGTCTATAACCCCAGGAAAATAAATGGTTTCATGGTATTTTTCCATTTTAGTCGCACGGAATTCACGTAGTGATTGCTTGCCAATTTCAGATTGTTTATTAGGCAATAATCGTGCAAAGCCATTGCCAAAATCTGCCTCTATGTGTTCATATGAGAATTGATTTGGATAATTTTTTTGTAAAATATCAAATGATGTTTGAACAAGAAAGTCACGACTATCTAGTAACGTACCATCTAAATCAAATAGTATGACTTTAATATCGGAATGATTTTTCTTCAATGAAACCCTCCTCTTGAAATTTCACTTATAAATATTTCTAGCAATGCAGGCAATCCTGTTTATATATTTGTTATAACATTAGGTCATTATCTATAACTATACATGATTATTTGTTAAATTGCCAATCTCATATGCCTTAAGATCATGTTCCTCCTGCTACTTATAGATGCAATTATAACTGTGATATGTTAAACTCTAGGGCGCATATAACATGGAAGTTATTCGTGTTGAAATAAAACTTTTTTAAAAATGTCTTTTCGTTGAAACGAATCTGAGGAGTTGTAAGTTGTGTCTATCAATCATTTTACAAAGCACAGTTATCCATTATTGGACCACAATAGTCCCATCCCGTTGCATTATCAACTTTCTACCATTATTCGCGAAGAAATCGTTGATGGGAATTTAATTGATGAAAACGGAAAAATGTTAACAGAAGCTGAACTTACTAAAATATTTAAAGTCAGCCGAATCACAGTTAGAAATGCATTAAAACCACTTGTGGAAGAAGGCATACTTTGGCGTGAACGTGGTAAGGGCACTTTCTTAAAAACCAATAAAGCCGAACAATGGCATGGGCATTTAATGGGACTTTCGGAAACGATTGAAAGCGCTGGATTCCGGGTTAATGGAAAAATACTCGAACAAGGCATGGTTCATAACCTACCTGAAAAGGCACAACAGTCTTTACAGAGGGACGATGCCTGGAAGCTTAAAAGAATTCGCTATGCTGATGATCAACCCATTGCTATTGAAATGGCATTTTTCATACCAGAAATAGGCTTGGAACTTGAAAAACAAGAGGGACTGAACAATCTTGGTGCATATGCGTTTATTGAGAATGATCTAAACACCAGTTTACATGAAGCAATCCAAGTCATCAGCGCGATTAATGCAAGTGAAACAGAGGCCGGATTACTTCACATCCAAAAAAATGATGCACTTATTTATACAGAACGTTTGACCAAAGCGATTGATGGTCGTCCAGTGGAAATGCTCGAAGCCGTCTTTCGACCAGACTTCTTCCAATATATGATCAACCTTAAACGATAAAAGGTAGCATCTATTCACCCAACAAAAAAGACATTTAGTTTACTCAAACAATGAGCATACTAAATGTCTTTTATTTAATTAAATTTTATTAAATGATATTTCTTTTTCCCTCTCCGAATGATCGTCACACGGTTATCAATACGATCTGTTTCTGTCAAAGTATAATGTAAATCTTTTTGCCTTTCCCCATTGATATAAATAGCCCCATTTGTAATATCTTCACGTGCTTGACGTTTAGATGATGATATAGAAGCATTTACAAGCAAGTCAATGAGCCCGATATCAGATGGTGCCGTTTCAAAAGTAGGCACATCACGGAAGCTTTGGTCAATATCGTGTGATGTAAGTTGTTTTAAGTCGCCACTAAATAATAACTCTGTAATTTTTTGTGCTTGTTTTAATGCCTCGTCACCATGTACCATCAGTGTCATTTCTTCAGCCAGACGTTTTTGGGCCACACGATCTCCAGGACGATCTGCTACCTCCACTTGCAGATCTTGCATGGTTTGTTCATCTAGAAATGTGAAGTAATATAAAAACTTAATCACGTCACGATCATCTGTATTAAACCAAAATTGGTAGAACTCATAAGGGGTTGTTTTTTCACCATCTAACCAGACAGCGCCACCTGCTGTTTTTCCGAATTTGGTACCGTCAGCCTTAGTTATTAATGGTACAGTTAGTCCGTAAACTTTAACTTCTTCCGCTTCATCTTCTCTGGAGCGTCTAATAAATTCCATTCCAGCCGTTATGTTACCCCACTGGTCACTACCACCAATTTGCAGTGTACAGTTTTCTTGCTCATATAAATTCAAATAGTCAAACGATTGCAAGAGCATATAACTAAATTCAGTATATGTGATACCTTGTTCAATACGTGCTGAGACCGATTCCTTCGCGAGCATATAATTGACTGTAAAATGTTTTCCGACATCCCTGAGAAAGTCTATAATTGTAATATCCGTTAACCAATCCGCATTATTGCGTGACACGACCGTATTTTCTGTTTCTTTAATGTCGAGTATTTTTTCCAACTGTTGCGCCAATTTCTTACTATACCCTTGAACAACTTCTGTCGTATTTAAAGATCGTTCACTCGTTCGACCACTTGGATCCCCGATCATGCCTGTCCCACCGCCAATTAATGCAATCGGATGATGACCAGCTTGTTTAAATCGCTTTAACATCGTAATCGGTAATAAATGACCAATATGTAAACTATCTGCTGTTGGATCGAAACCACAATACAATGTAATGCTATTTTCCTTCAAATGTTTTTCTAAACCATCTCGATCTGTTGTTTGATGAACGAGACCCCGTTGTTCTAAATCTTGTAAAATATCCAATCGATTCACACTCCCAATTTAAATTTAAAAATAAAAAATCCCGTTCCCTTTCATAAAAAAGGGACGAGATATCATTCGCGTTACCACCCTTGTTGCATAAACATATGCCACCTTGGGATTGTTAACGATGTTGCCACCGGTGCCTCTCAAGGCCACATGCTCCAGAACGTAATTCACTCGCAAATGTATACCAGCTTCCACCTAACACTGGCTCTCTATGAATAGGGATTTGCAAAGCTACTGCAATCTTTCATCACACCATAAATTTTAATGATTATCTTTATTTTACATAAAAAGTTTGTAAAAGCAATTTTTTATATACCACACAGTCATCATATGATATAATAACTGTTGAAATTTAGGAGGTTGTATTTGAAAGTGAAACGACTATATAAGCAAACGACCAATAATATAAAAGCGATTTGGCGTGGGGGAAAAATTCAACGAACATTTAATATAACCTACGACGTTATATGGAATGTTATTTTATTTTTCCTAGTTATCGGATTCATTGGCCTGTTTTTTGCTGGGGGCATCGGTGCAGGCTATTTTGCCTCACTCGTTAAAGATGAACCTGTTCGTAGTTATAGTAGCATGGAGCAAGATATTTATAATTACGAAGAAACGTCTAAGCTTTATTTTGCTGGTGATGTCTATTTTGGGGACATTAACGCAGAGCTATACCGCGAGGAAGTCAAATTAGAAAATGTGTCGGACCTTCTTATTAATGCAGTGATCGCAACTGAAGATCAAAGTTTTTATGAACATGAAGGCGTCGTACCAAAAGCGATTATCCGTGCTGTACTTCAAGAAGCGATTAACTCAAATGTTAAAACGGGCGGAAGTACGTTGACACAGCAATTAATTAAAAACCAAATGCTTACCAATGAGGTGTCCTTTGACAGAAAAGCAAAGGAAATTTTATTAGCATTACGATTAGAAAACTTTTTTGAAAAAGACGAAATTTTAGAAGCATACTTAAATATTATCCCGTATGGGCGAAATGCTGCAGGCAGAAATATTGCTGGTATTCAAACGGCTGCTCAAGGTATTTTCGGCATTGATGCTGATGATGTAAACATCCCACAAGCCGCATTTTTAGCTGGACTACCTCAGAGTCCTTCTATGTACACCCCCTTCGTTAGAGGTGGTGGCCTAAAAGATGATGAGGACTTAAAAGCAGGTCTTAACAGGATGCAAACTGTTTTAAAGAGAATGTATGAAGCTGAATTTATTACTAAAGATGACTATGAAAAAGCAATTGATTATGATATTGTTGCTGATTTCACGGAACCTAAAAAGTCACCTTCTGAAAAATATCCGCGTTTAACCGAGGAGTTGGAACGTCGAGCGAAAGATATTTTGCTAAGTGTTGTTGCTGAAGAAGATGGCTATACAATGGAAGATCTTAATAATAACGAACAACTGATGACGGAATATAAAGAAATCGTCGATCATGATTTAAGAATGCGTGGTTATAATATTCATTCCACCATTGATAAAGATATATACGATAAAATGCAGGATGTCATGGCCAACCACGAATATTTTGGTCCTGACCGTAAGTTGTCGGAGAAAGATGAAGAGACTGGTGAGACGGTCGAATGGACAGAACAGCAACAAGCAAGTGGTGTCCTTATAGAAAATAGTACTGGTAAAATTCTGAGTTTTGTTGGTGGCCGGGACTTTGAAGATAGTGAGATCAATTATGCAACACGTGC
>Ga0209487_1002177_pt1 | contig 16093 bp, 21 predicted proteins | sample Poulit2012_FD_187524 | JGI IMG/M metagenome (GOLD analysis project Ga0209487, IMG submission 187524) | Agricultural soil microbial communities from Georgia to study Nitrogen management - Poultry litter 2012 (SPAdes) (version 2) | ecosystem: Environmental > Terrestrial > Soil > Agricultural land...
GCCCGGGAGCTTCCCCTTCGTCAATCATAAGACGGGACATGGTGACAAGGGATCGACCGGGCTCTTGATCGTGGAGGAGTGAGAGGGAGAGGGGTAGGGCACAGGAATCTCACCTGTGCCCTATATTCCCTTACCCGATGAATGGCTCGACCAGATCGGCCAGGAGTGCGATCAGTCTCGCGTCACGATATGGTATCGGTACCCTGTAGAAATCGAGTCCTGCCCCCTCAGCGATCGCGCGGAGGTCGATATCGAGTTCTGCGAGGGTCTCTGACTGCTCGCGCATGAATGCGATCGGTACGACGATGACTCTCTCAGCATCGAGTCCTTCGATTACATCCTCGACATCTGGCTGGGTCCAGGCGACTGGTCGATTGGTATGGTTCTGGTATCCGATCTCGTATCTGTTCGCCCCGAGTGCAGCGGCTATAGCCGCGCATGCCTCCTCGGCATCGGCGACATATCTGCTCCCCTCCTCGATATAACGTAGAGGGGTACCATGTACAGAGAAGACGAGTGCGGTGCCAGGCTCATTGATCCTCGTTCCAGCGGCGAGGAGTATCTCCTGGGTCGCATCTGCCCAGATCGCGGTGAAGGATGGGTGTTGGTGCCAGCCTTCGACCTCATGGAGGGGGATCTCCCAGTCACCCTTCCGGAGTTCGTCGGCGAGCATCCGCAGTGCGAGTATCGTTGTCGTCGGTCCGCAGAGGGGATAGACCGGGAGTCCGACCAGCTGGTCGACCCCGTCATTCTTCGCCTTTTCGACCGCCTCCGCGATGAGGGGCTCTGCGTATTGGTGTCCTACGTAGGTAGTGACCCGATCGTATCCTCTTCTCTGGAGCTCCCCGAGGAGTAGGTCTGCCTGCTCGCGTGCCTGGCGATTGAGTGGTGAGCCACCGATCTCATTGTATTCCTCGATCAGGCTAGGGGTCCGCGCCGCAGCGAGTTCGCGGCTCCTCTCTCGTGCCGCCTCAGGGCTCCCATGTTGCTCGAGGGATGCGTTCGCCTGGAAGATACGTTCGAGGTAGGCCATGACTGCCGGCTCGGTAATCTCCTCTGGCTCTCCGAAGTTCAGGAGGATGATCCCTGTTCTCTTCATCGTCTATATCTCATCTGCAGCGGGGTATCCGACGAACTCGCCTCACACCCCGCTCGCCTCATCTGGTTCATCGATTGCGCCACTCATGTACGAACTCGACGACGGCACGGATCGTCTCGGGGTCGGTACCAGGCAAGATCCCATGACCGACATTGAAGATATGGCCAGGCCGTCCATCGACCAGCTCGAGGATCTCGCGTGCCCGTTCGATCGCGACCTCTCTACCCGCGAGCATCGCCGTGGGATCCAGGTTCCCCTGTATAGCCTTATCTTCTCCGATCAGGTCCCATGCCTCATCGATCGGGAGTCGCCAGTCGACCCCGACCCCATCGCTCCCAGCCGCTGCAACGAGTGGAAGTAGTTCGGGGTTCCCCGTCACGAAGTGGATCGTCGGGACCCCTGCCTCTGCGAGACGTTCGATCATCGCCTTGGAGTGCGGTAGGATGTAGCGCTCGTAGTCGGCAGCGGAGAATGCGCCCGCCCAGGAGTCGAAGACCTGTACCGCAGCGGCGCCCGCCTCGAACTGTGCGACCCCGAATTCGGCGAGGTGGTGTGCCCAGTAGGACGCGAGCTGGTCCCATGCCCCTGGGTCTCGGAAGATGAAGGCCTTGAGTGCCTCGACCTGCCGGCCCGCCCCACTATACCCCTCGATCATATAGGAAGAGAGGGTGAAGGGCGCTCCGACGAAGGCGATGACGGGTACGGGGAGCGAATCCTTTAGGATTCTGATCTGCTCCATGACATACGGCATCGCCTCCCTCGGGTCGTGGGGAAGGAGACGGTCTATATCGGCATTAGATCGGATCGGTCGGTCGACGACGGGGCCGACCCCCGGCCGCATCTCGACCTCGAGACCAGCGGCGAAAAAGGGAGTCGAGAGATCGTTGTAGAGGACACAGGCATCGACCGGATAGTACTCGAGTGGCATCGCGGTGATCTCGGCAGCTAGGGCCGGATCACGGATGATCTCGAACATCCCCTGCTCAGCTCTACTCTCCCGGTACCTCGGGAGTGAACGGCCAGCCTGGCGCATGAACCATGCGGGCGTCGCATCGACTGGCTCACGCCGGAGGGCTCGGACGAAACGGTCGTTTATCACGATGGCCTACCTTCTTTGTATTCATAGCGATATGGCCGGACGCACCAGACCTGTCTGGTCATCCGACCATACCTGAAGAATAAGATTCTCGGGACTGCGGGTCAATTAGTAGTCAGGCTCTGCGGGACGCCTCCTCCTTCCAATCGATATCCCTTTCCGAGAGGAAGATATAGTCGATTTCGGCTGTCATGCCGAGGCGCTCGAGGAGATCACTGAGGACGGCGGCCCAATCAGGGTTCCTGAGGAGCTGTTCAGCGGCGAAGACGTCCCCCTGCAAGAAATGTGTTATGTCTGCGTAACTCATCCTCTACTATCACCTGGTGCTGAGTGGAGGTCTCGAGTTCGAGTTCTTACTCGATCTGGTCACGACCAGAGAGACCAGGTTCTTCCGAGCGGGTCCTAGGCATTCCGGAGTCCTATCGGGATAGGTTCTTCTCAGCACCCTCCCGAGGAGGGGAGCTGGTAGAGATCCCACTAGAGGTGCAGGATCTAATCCACCTTGAGGGGCGATCTGCTCATGCTTCATAGGGGTTGACGTTCTGAGCTGTCTATTGCAACTTCTGACAAATAGATGGAAGACTAGGTCTGGTAGCAGTGCCGTCCACCACTCTCCTGTACTAGCTCTCCGCCCTGAGGGTAATCCTCCCTTCCCGTATAGCCTCCATAGTGTGGACTATCTGAGAGGAAGTGCTTTTCATGCGAAGACTACTGATCCCCACCCTGTTCGGCATCACCATTGGGTTCTACGGGTGTTTGAGCTCTGAGGATGTCATCGGACCAACCCCGATCGAGGAGGAGGAGTTTGCTCCTGAGTTGGAGATCGATCTCGAGGAGATGACCCTCAATGAGTCGGGGCTCTACTGGGTCGACCTCGCTGTGGGGGAGGGCGAGGAGGCTGCGATAGGTGATACGGTCGCCTTCACCTATACTGGGTGGTTGCCCAATGGCGAGGAGATCGAGACGAATGAGGGTGAGGATGCCGACCCCATGTTCATTGTCATAGGTATGAGCAATGTGATCGTCGGGTTGCAGGAGGGGCTCATTGGGATGCAGCCTGGTGGGACACGTCTGCTCGTCATCCCTTCTCACCTTGCCTGGGGGGCAATGGCGACTGGCCCGATCCCGGCCAACTCGACCGTGGTCTTCCGTGTCACCCTCGTAGAGCTCAATCCCATAGATATCTTCGAGGATCGTGCGCTGAGTATAGACTCTGAGATTGCTAGTATGGAGGCAGTACAATGAGCGGTATCTCATTCGAGCGGGGGAGTATCGATCTACCCGGTCATCGCTTCGGTCTGGATCGTCTATTCCGTCGGCTCTTCTCGGTGGGGGCTCTCGCCCTCGGAGTTGGGCTACTCTCCACCGGGTGTGCAGGGGCTCCCAACCCGGAGGCGAGTATGGGGGATGTGGCGATCGCGATCCATGGCGGTGCGGGGACGATTCGGCGGGGTGCTCTGACCCCTGAACTCGAGGCCGAGTATCGTTCTGCCTTGGAGGAGGCGCTGACTGCTGGCCACCTCATCCTGCGCCAGGGTGGCAGTAGTCTCGATGCTGTAGTCGCTGCGGTCAAGGTGATGGAGGACTCGCCCCTCTTCAACGCTGGCAAGGGCGCTGTCTTCACGAGTGAGGGCACGAACGAACTCGATGCATCGATCATGGATGGCGCGACTAGGATGGCAGGGGCAGTTGCGGGCGTCAAGAAGGTACGGAGCCCGATCACTCTTGCTCGTGCGGTGATGGAGAACTCTCCACATGTAATGATGGCGGGAGTAGGGGCTGATAGCTTTGCTGTTGAGCAGGGGCTGGAGATAGTCGATCAGTCCTACTTCTTCACCCAGCGGCGTTGGGATGCGTTGAAGAGGGCACAGGAGGCGGAGGCAGGGGCTCAGCTCACTGCCTCGGCTGGTGAGTACGACGACTACAAGTTCGGGACGGTCGGTGCTGTTGCCCTCGACAGTGAGGGCAATCTAGCAGCTGCGACCTCGACTGGTGGTATGACGAACAAGAGGTTCGGAAGGGTCGGTGACTCACCTATCATCGGCGCAGGGACCTATGCCGACAACGCCAGCTGTGCTATCTCGGCGACGGGCCATGGGGAGTACTTCATCCGTGCGAGTGTGGCGCACGATATCTGTGCGCGGGTGAAATATCTCGGTGTCTCGGTCAAGGAGGCCGCTGAGGAGGTCGTCCTGAGAGAACTCGTCGAGATGGGTGGTGATGGGGGCGTGATCGCGATCGATAGGAGCGGTAATATAGCGATGCCTTTCAATACTGAGGGGATGTATCGCGGCTCTGTAGATACGTCTGGCAAGATGACGATCGAGATCTACAAGGATTGAGTTGGTCATCGCGTCATAGGCCCCGGGCAAGGACCTGGGGCCTATGACGCTTTTTGTCTATGTCTACCTACAATATCAGACGGTATCAGACTCCGAATCTCTGGGCAATGAATTCGGCCATATCGTTGAGGAACTGAGCATCAGCTGGGAGTCCGAGTGAGTCGGTAGGTGTGGTCTCACTATTTTCGGAGATCAACCTCTGCATTCTCTCGAAGAAGGCCTCGAACTGCTCCCCGATGGTCACTGCCTCAGGGCCAAGGTCTCCATCTCGCAGATTCCTACATGCGCTCGAGAGTGTCTCGTACAGTTCACGCAGGTTGACGGTCTCCTGAGTCTGTAGTGCTTCGGCTGTGGTGCGCGTGACCTCGTAGAGTCGTCTGACTCTTGCCTCAGCCCCTGCCGGGTCGGCAGAGCGTGGCCCCAGTGTGACTGGGAGGGGAGCAGCACCGCCGGGCCCGGTAGTAGCTGTGCTTGGGCTCTGCTCCTCCTTGGCCCCTGCTACTGGAGTCTGCTTGCTTCCATCGGGCTTTCTGACAGGCCAGCCCGGTAAAGGGCCTGGATCATAGAATGTACTCATCTCCACCTAGCTCCTTGGTGGGTTCCGGTCTATCTCGAGGATCAGGTCGAGGATCGTCTCGACAGCTCTTCCGTAGAAATCTGGGTGGATATTCTCGAACTCATCACTGGGTCGGTGATAGTCCTCGTGGTCCTCGACCCCGAAGTAGATGAAGGGGATACCCTCTCCATGGAAGGCCCCATGATCGGAGGCGAAGGTCCAGTCTTCCGACCTGACCTCACCATGGTCATGCCCCATGAGTAGGGTGATCGACGAGCGGTCTGCCACTCTTTCGACATAGGGGCGGAGGAAGGGGTAGTGGTATACTCCCGCGGCGTAGAGCTCGTTCTGATCATTTCGAGTGATCATATCCATATTCACATTGATCATGATCGACTCGAGTGGGACTGGTGGATCGGCTACGAAGGCACGGGCGCCCTGTAATCCCAGCTCCTCGGCATCGAAGGCGGCGAAGATGATACTATGGCGCGGTGCCGTCCTGCGGAGGTGACGAGCCAGAGCGAGGAGAGCCGCGGTTCCGCCAGCATTGTCATCAGCCCCATTGTAGATCGAGTCACCGGTCTCGTCGGGGGCTCCCACCCCGAGGTGGTCATAGTGCGCAGATACGACGATATACTGATCAGGATCGACCGTGCCGGGGAGATAGCCAATCAGGTTCACGCCCCGGTAATGAGCCTCATCCCTTCGTCCTACGAACTCGAACTCTTGGGTGTATGATTCGCCGAGGGGCTGGAGCCCTATCTCCTGGAAATTTCTAAGGAGGAATGCGCGTGCCTCTGCATTTCCGGGTGTTCCAGTCCGCCGTCCCATTAGCTCGTCCGAGGCGAGGAACTCGAGGTCAGCGAGCATCTGCTCTGTATTGATCCGTTTCGGCGCAGGGGTTGGTGCGCCAGGGGTCGTACCCGATTCGAGGATCTCGCCGGTGGAGGCGCAGGCGGTGATCAGGATCGAGAGGGCCAGGGTCAGGCCAGATCTATAGAGGTGTTGGATCCCTGTTGAGTACCTGTCCGACATTGTGGTTCACTCGTCTTCGGTGTTGTTGTCTCCAGATCAGATCAGAGGTACCCTCGCACAATCGAGTTGGTGCCGCAAGTGGTGGATCTATTATTGACCGGGCCGGTCATGCGAACCCCTCGGGAGTAGGTAGGAGGGGTGTGTCCGTCCCGTTGGTGGGTAGAACTCGTCGTGTGTGTACTGGAATCCCAGGCGTCTGATCAGCCCTGCAGAGCGTCTGTTTTCAGGGTGGTGTCCAGCGAAGATCGCACTAGCGTTCAGCTGCTGAAGGGCGTGTCTGATAGCACTTTCAGCGGCCTCAGAGGCTAGCCCCCGACCCCAGAACTCTGGGAGGAGGTGGATTCCTAGTTCGTAGACCCCCTCCTCTAGGCGGTATGGCCGGAGCCCTGCGCATCCGATGAACTTCTGGCTGTTAGAGAGGAAGGTGGGCCAATACTGGACACCGTATCTCTCTTGGAGCTCGATCTCTTCGTATAGACGTCTTTTGACGAGTTCATCATTGAATGGTCCCCCGATCCATCTCGTCACTTCGGGATTAGACCAGAGGGTGTAGGCCAGTTCCAGATCGGCTTCCTGCCAATGTTGGAAGTAGATTCTTTGGGTGGGTTCAGGAAGGTGTTTCTTCTCTCTCATCTCACTGCTCCACGGGCATATGGCTTGCTCTAAAGTATTGGTGCCAGGTGGTTTAGGTTGGAGGCAAACAATATCGTCGGAGGTAGGTAATGCCCCGCAAGAGGGAAGAGAGTTTCACCGAGAAGATGAAGCGGAAGGCGGAGGATATAGTAGAGACCTTCCGTGATGGTGACAAGGACGGTGAGGAACGGAAGGCTCGTGAGCGTGAGGGCCGTAGGGAGCGAGAGGAGCGCCATGCCCACGAGCGTGAGGGCAGGAGGGAAGAGGGGGAGCGTTATTCGAGTCATTCTGAGGAGCGAGGCGAGCGACACCGCTGACCGGCTATGGTCATGAGCGTGAGTAGTAGCTGACTCATCGGGTGGGGGAGTCGTTCGCGTCCCTAGTCTTTCAATTCGAGGCTTCCCCACCCCTGGTGAGGTATCACCTTTCGAGGAGTTCCTCTCTCCTGAATCTCCTCCTGATGATCGTAATCAGTAGGATATTGGTAGTGAGTAGCCCTCCGGTCAGTACTAGGAACTCTCTGGTACCAGGTGCATTGGTGGGGAGTGGTATCCACTCTTCGGCTAGTCCCCAGATCCAGCTCGGCAAGGGGATTTCGGTTAGTGCAACTGGTATCAGTGTCAGGGCCAGTAGGATGATGCTAAGGCTCTCGATAGCTCGCCGGACTGTTGGTGCGTGTAGTGAGACTAGTATCCCGATCGCTGTCGTCAGCCCTGTCACCAGGATAGCAGTTATGATTGAAGCCCCGATGATTGCAGGGTCGATCAGCGCGCCTGGGAGCCAGCCATGGTCGAGTAGGGTGATGATGAGTCCTATGCAGAGCATCCCTACTGCAGCCATCGTCCCATAGAGGAGGTTGGCCAGGTATTTCCCTGTGAGGAGTGCCTGGTCGGAGATAGGACTAGCGAGGATCGTCTCGAGAGTCTTTCTCTCTCTCTCCCCCGCGAAGGAGTCTGCGACGACGGCTGGGATGAAGATGAGCGCCAGGAAGGCAACCGCTGGTATAGTAGTCCAGTTAGAGCCGAACCCTGCTCCAGTCATCCTAGTCACCGTCAAGGTCAGGATCGCGAGTGCGGTCCATCTGACCCAGCCAGTCCTTCTCGATTCTCCGTATCGGAAAAACCCTTTCCACTCATGGGCGAGTATCGCTATGATCTGGTTGATCACGCCTCTATCTCCATCAGGGAAAGATAGACCTCTTCGAGGCTATTTCTCTTCCTGCGCACCTCTTCGATCTCGAGACCGAGTTCGACGAGGAGTGTGATTATCGGTGGTATCCTTGCTCCTTCAGTCAATGCTATCTCGATCTTGGTAGGAGAGTGACTGACTCCCTCGACCTCTGGGCATCTAGTAAGGCTTTCGATCACCGCGCTCGAGATATTCTGAGCCACGACCTCGAGTTTCCGGGTTTTGGTGTCAGTCCTCAGCCCATCGGGACTCCCGTGGGCTATCCTCTTTCCCTGGTTTATGATCGCGATCTGGGAGCAGAGCTCCTCTGCCTCTGCAAGGTTGTGTGTGGTCAGGAAGATAGTAGTCTCCTCGTCCTCTCCGAGTTCTAGGATCTGGCGGCGCAACTGAGCTGCTGCGGCGGGGTCGAGCCCTGCGGTCGGTTCGTCGAGGAAGATGAGTGGTGGTCGGTTGAGGAGTGCGCGCGCGATCGCGAGTCGCTGTTTCATCCCCCGGCTCCAGCGTCCTACCCTCTCATTCCGTCGTTCCCAGAGTCCGAAGTGTTGGAGCAGCTCTTCGATCCTCGCCTGTCGACTTCTCGGTCCGAGTCCATTGATTCTGGCGAAGAGTTCTAGGTTCTCGCGGGCGGTATGCAACTCGTAGAGACCAGAATCTTCGAGGAGTACCCCTGTTCTCCTCCTGATCTCGTCGGCCTCAGTCCGGGTATTGTAGCCGAGTACGGTCGCTTCTCCAGCCGATGGTCTGAGGAGTCCGAGGAGGAGTCTGATCGTGGTAGTTTTCCCGGCTCCATTTGGGCCCAGAAACCCAAAGGTCGTCCCGGCTGGTATCTCGAGAGAGAGGTCATCGAGGGCACGTCGTCTACCGAAGTCGCGGGTGAGGCCCTCTATCTGTATCGCTACTCGACTCATGGCGGAGATAGGGTACCCCAGCGAGTGGTTGGTGATCCCTTTCGTACAGATCTGGCCCCTTCCCACGGGTCGATGAGAGTTGCCGACTCCACCCTCTTGGTGTCAGATTTTTCTTTGACTGGAGACCTGTGGAGGTTCAAGGAGGTGGGAGAGATGCAAATGGGTGATACGAAGATCGAGGTGTTACGTGGCGATATCACCGAGCAAGAGGTCGATGCGATCGTGAATGCGGCGAACTCATCCCTCCTCGGAGGTGGTGGAGTAGATGGCGCGATCCATGCCCGTGGTGGGCCGACGATTCTAGAGGAGTGCCGGGAGTTACGTCGGACCGAGCTTCCTGATGGCCTCCCTACTGGTGAGGCGGTGATCACTGGTGCGGGTGATCTCCCAGCCCGTCATGTGATCCATACGGTCGGTCCCATTTGGCATGGTGGTGATGCCGGAGAGGACGATCACCTGGCGAGTGCTTATCGGTCGTCGTTGGAACGTGCCCGTGAAGCTGGATTACGCTCGATCGCCTTTCCTGCGATCAGTACGGGAGCCTATGGGTTTCCACTAGAGCGGGCGGCAGATCTTGCCCTACGGACGGTTAGAGATTATCTCGAAGCATATCCAGACGCTTTCGATCTGGTCAGATTCGTCCTCTTCTCTGCTGACGATCTCGAGGTCTATCAGGCGATGTTGGACCAGATATAGGCGCGCGGGGTATCCCCTTCCGGAATCCTATCTGTCAATGGCATGGTGGGTGTGGCGCGGGGCGGGATATCGAATGGTCTGGTGAGGAGAAGGATCGAGGTGTCAGGAATGCCGATTACTGGGGACTGGCTGGCCCCTGAAGACTCCGAACTCCATGTGGAGTGTGGCTGTGGAGTAGACTCCACGGGTGATCCCGGTAATGAGCGAAAGGCGGTCGGGGTCGATCCTGAGTTGAAGACGTCGAATATAAACCGTCTTCGTCGGATCGAGGGCCAGGTTCGTGGTCTGCAGCGGATGGTCCAGGAGGATCGGTATTGCACCGATATCATGGTCCAGATCTCTTCGGTCCAGGAGGCGCTTCGTGCAGTGGGTAGGGAACTCCTGCGCAATCATCTCCGTCACTGTGCTACGGCTGCGATTCGCGCTGGCTCCGAGGAGGAGGCGGAGGCGATGTACGACGAGATCGTGGAGTTGATCTTCCGCCATGCTCGCTAGGGAGCCATGGTCTCGAACAAATAGATCATTCTGTCTACGTGAGGAGTAGATGATGTTGGCCTTTACGGATACAGCCCGGGCCATGATCCGGTCGTTTGGTGAGTATGTGGACAATGCGGCGCTACGTGTCGCCATCGCCGGTGGGAGTCCTTTCGCGCCGCGGTATGAACTCACGATCATCGATGAGTCCGAGCGGGAACCCGAGGATCTGACCTTCGATGGTGGTGGTTTCATGGTCGTCGTCGATGCCGAGAGTGCGCCTCGGCTCGAGGGTGCGACTGTCGATTATATCCAGGCGCCGGGTGGTGGCGGGTTCGAGATCAAGAATCCGAATGTCGCGGTACCTGAAGAGATGACTCCTACCGGTCCCCTTGCGGAGAGAGTCAAGCAGGTGATCGATGAGCGGATCAACCCTGGTGTCGCCTCGCATGGCGGCTCGATCAGTCTCGTCGGTGTCGAGGACAATATCGTCTATATCACGATGCATGGTGGGTGTCAGGGTTGTGCGATGTCGAAGGTCACCCTGCGCCAGGGGATCGAGAGGATGATCAGGGAGGTCGTACCGGAGATCATCGAGGTCCAGGATGTGACCGATCATATGGCCGGTACCAACCCCTACTATAGTTAGTAGTTGGCATCTCGATTTCAGCCTATGATTCATCCCTAGATGACGATGGGTGGAACGCCTAGTGGCGTCCCACCCATCATTTTCGTGGTCTGATCTAGTCAGGCTCTAGTCTAGTGAGCAGACCAATCAGCTACCCGCCTCTTCTAGTCTCTTGTTGATCTCGTCCCAGTTGACGACCTCCCACCAAGACTTCAGGTAGTCTGGCCTCCGGTTCTGGTAGCGGAGGTAGTAAGCATGCTCCCAGACGTCATTACCCATGATGGGGAAGTGCCCCTCCATCAGAGGGCTATCCTGGTTCGCGGTGCTCATGATCTCGAAGTCGCCATCCTTCGTCTTGACGAGCCAGACCCAGCCACTCCCGAAGCGGCCGGCGCCAGCAGCATTGAACTTCTCCTTGAAGGCATCGAAGCTACCAAAGTTGCTCTCGATGACCTCCTTGATCGCACCAGTCGGCTCACCCCCACCATTGGGGCTCATGATCTTCCAGAACATAGTGTGGTTAGCGTGCCCACCAGCGTTGTTCCGGACAGCAGTCCTGATCTCCTCGGGGATGGAGTCGATCTCGCGGAGGAGGTCCTCCACACTCTTTTCAGCGAGTTCTGGGTGGTTCTCGAGTGCTGCGTTCAGATTGTTGACATAGGCAGCGTGATGCTTTCCGTGGTGGATCTGCATCGTCTGCTCATCGATCGCCTTCTCGAGTGCGTTCGCTGCGTATGGGAGAGGTGGTAGTTCGAAAGCCATCTGATCCTCCTTGGGTTAAGAAGTTGAGGATCCTCGTCGATCCTAGACAAATCACTGAAGCCTTCAAGGTATACGTTTCAGCGGATCTTCGCTACCCCGAGAATCCTCGGTTCGGGCTGAGGCCTCCTGGGGTAAGGGCTTATCGCTGGGCACCCTCTTTGCACCCTATTGAGCATTGTGGGACCGATCATTCCTGCAGTGGTCCACCGGATTGAGAATGAAGCCGGAGTGGTAATAGATGGCCAAGCGACTCGATAATCTACAGGATCTCTTCGTCCGTGAATTGAGGGACCTATACAATGCGGAGCGGCAGATCCAGGACGCACTCCCAAGGATGGCCGAGGAGGCATCGAACCCCGAGTTGCGGGATGCGTTGAATGAGCATCTCGAGGTGACTGGCGAACATGTACGGCGGCTGGAACAGATCTTCGATACCCTGCAGGAGAGTCCTACTGGGCTCAAGTGCAAGGGTATGGAAGGGATCATCGACGAGGGCAGAGATCTGATCAAGGAGGATGCCGATCCGGGTGTGAAGGATGCTGGCTTGATCGGCCAGGCGCAGCGCGTCGAGCATTATGAGATAAGTGGTTATGGGACCGCGCGCGCCTATGCCGAGCGTCTGGGCTTCGATGAGGCGGCACGGATGCTCGGTGAAACACTCCGTGAGGAGATGGAGAGTGATAGGCGATTGACCGAGATCGCCGAACGGGCTGTAAACCCGGGGGCGCAGGAAGGTGACTTCCCCGGTCAGGAGCGCTGACACCGGGTCGTCCTAGGATATTTTGGGAGAGTGACCACTCTGCGGCCACCTTCAGCAGCCTCTCTGCATCATGGCCACGGATAGTCACTCTCCCTCTTCTACCTCTTGTCCCCTTGGTGAGCGCTGCGAAGGAGGAGGACGATCCAGCCTATGATCGCTATCGTGGCGAAGATGAACCACTGGATCGCATAGCCGAGGTGCGGCCCGTCATCCAACTCCGGGAGTGGGAGTGGTAGTGGGGGGGTAGATACCGCTCCCTCGGAGAGCTCCTGTATATAGAAAGTGGACAGAGGATAGGGCGATTGTGTGCGTAGCCCCTCACCATCTAGACGGTACCAAAGGTGGCGAAAGGTCGATACTGAAGCCTCATCAGCGGAGGCAAGGAGAGCTCGACTACTATCACCATGATCACCCCCAGGAAGGGGGAGGATCAGGCCACTGAGTCGGATCTCACCACTCGGCGTGTAATCGGCCGGATCCAGTTCCCGGGGGTCGAGGGCCGGGATCCAGCCACGGTTGACCAGTATAGCCGTCCCATCGACCAATCGGAGGGGAACGAGGAGGTGGACACCACCAACCCCCTGATGGCTACGACCGGCGAGGACGATACCATGGTCAGGGTCGAGCTCACCCTCCAACTCAACGATGCGGTAGGTCAGACCAGCTGTGTCCGACGGGAGTCGAGAGAGGGTGAGAGGAGAGTCAGAGATACGGGTAGAGATTACTGCATTCCGAGTCGAGCGCTCCACTCGCCTATCTAGTTGCCAGATACCGAGGCGGATACATACTCCAGCAACGATCAGGGCTATGAGAGTGCCGATGATCGTCGAAGGAGTCAGCCTGAATGGTCGTTTCATGGTATGATCCAGATCCTCCTCTGGGACTCGGCCCGAAGAGTGGTCCCTTGATTTCGAGATCGTACATCAGCTCATTCATACTCGATACACCTCACGATATCGATCTGAGCCCTATAATGCGACCCCTTGGCCATTCAGCCCCTTCTTTGTATATTACCGCATAGTTATCGAGGTAGTGGTTGGAGGAGTTTGATGAGTAGGATTTTCTCTGATGAGCTCTTGGAGTTGGTTGCGGCGCGACTGAAGGTATTGGCGGAGCCGATGCGTCTTCGGCTCTTGAATGCGTTGCGTGGTGGTGAGCGTACTGTTTCGGAGTTGGTAGAGGAGACTGGTACTGGCCAGGCCAATGTCTCGAAGCATCTCGGTCTCTTGTACCGGAATCGTATGGTCGATCGTAGGAAGGAAGGCCTGAACGTCTTCTATCGAATCTCTGATCCTACGATTTTCGATCTCTGTGAACTAGTCTGTGATGGTTTGGAGGCTGAGGTAGAGTCACGTCGTCGTGCTCTTGGGGGTTGAGCAGTGGTCTCACGGGGGTGGTGATATTGCGTTCAGGGTATTTGGGTTGCACTTTGGTCATATAGGGGGTATCGATCGAGTATTGTCTCGATATTCCTCTCAAGATTGGCTCGATTGGTCATCAAAGGAGGGCGGAGTGCGATACTATCTCGTCTGTGTCACTCTGTTGTGTGGGTTCTTTTCGGGTTGTGGTACTGCTACTCCTGACCTGACTTCTCGGAGCAGCGAGAGTTTGCGTCCGCCACGTGTCGAGTATAGAGGCGGGAGTTATCTGATCGATCTACCTCCTGAGGGCGAGATCCGTGCTATCCGTCTTCCTGGTACCCCACAATCGATCTTCTCCCGTGTCGCTGAGGTCTATGAGGAGTTGGGTATCCCAGTCGAGATCTTGAATACTCGTAATTTCCTGATCGGGAATGCCAATCATCGTGTTCGTCGTCGGATTGGTGAGCTCTCGATGTCTCGGATAGTCGATTGTGGTGTCACGATCTCTGGTTCCCGCGCGAGTCGTGATATGATAGTGATGGATCTTCGGACACAGGTAACACCTGTCTCGGAGACCGAGGTGAGTGTCGAGACTCTACTCATAGCGACTGCTCGCAGTACTGATGGCGCCAGTACGAATGAGGTCAATTGTTCGAGTCTCGGCCGTTTAGAGCGGTATATAGTGGAGGGCGTGATTCGTCGGTTGGGTAGCTGAGGGCTACTATTTGCTCCTTCTCATCCGGTGACGCTCCGGGGGAGCACACCTCCAATCCCGATAGTATAAATCCTTCCCCCCAATCGGGCCCATCATAAGTACCACTCTCACCGTCAGTCGTCATAGATGGACTCGGGAAGAGGGGGTAATGAATGCTACCTTACAATCTGCCACTCGTAGATTATGACCTCGGGATATTCGAGATTACGGGCTGCGACAATCTTCGTCCCCACCCGGGTCTGAATTGAAAGTGGAATATCGATGACCTGCCGCCGGTGAAGCTTGCAGTCATGCGAAAGCACATCCAGAATGCGATTGTTATTGACCGGGTCGTGGATCGTGTTCAGATACAATCCATCCCCGAGGTAAACAATTCCCGAGGAGTGGATATAACGATTGAAGCTGAGACCGGCACCATCATCGCGCACCGTAATCACGTCCTCAGGGCGGGTGGTCCAATCTTGCTGACCCACACAGTGTGTGAGCTGTTGTCCATCGAGATCGAAGAACAGAATCTCGTATGGACTCTTACTTGAGTATGCGATCATTCGACCGGCAAGAGCGAGATTGCCGCCCAGCACGCTGGCCTCATAGCCGGCGAGATCCTTGCTGTCGGGGATCGGACCGAAGGAGTGCTCTACATTTCCGGCGCGATCGACAATATGAAGTACACCACGTTCACCTCGGCCATAGGCGGCAATGATGATCTTGCCGTCAGGCAAGAAATCGAGGCTATTAATGAGCCAATGTGGAGGAGCTCGAAAGTCACGTACATAGGATAGATCCGGGCCGAAGACAGTGATACGGGCAAGGCTCGCGTCCCAGACGAAGATACTGTCCTGTGGATCGGCAGCGACGAGCCAGGGACTCTCGAACTCTCCGGGGCCCTTCCCTTGCCGCCCAAGATGCCTAATGAATTCTCCTGTGGGACCAAAGACCACGACATGGCGATTGAGGTCGTCGGCAACGAAAATGTTGCCGGAGCGTGAAATATCAACACTCATGACACGTCCGAAATCGTCGTTAGGTCCGCTCATGCTACCAATTCGGAGCACCTCTGTCAGTTGTAGACGGGACCCGGATTGGCCTTCAATCCTGATTGGCATACTGTCCACCGTCTGTGCGAATGCACTGCAAATGGTGGTGTGAACAGCGACAACTGCAAGAAGCACAACAGTCATACCTACCCTCATGGATTCCTCCAAGATGATTGGCGATGATAAAATCAGGGCTGCTGAATTCGCCGCAGTGGTGGTCGATGGGTGCGCGGGCTGATAGAACCCCCTGCTACTGAACAGCTTCGATGCTTGGCATCAGATCACAAGATTTCGGCTTCGCTGGCGCACTGTTACTGCGGTGCGATGGTCGAAGTACTCCTTTAGGACTACGCCGCCACAGCTACGGGCGACGATCCTGCCGTCCGCCGTGCTCTCCCAGTCCGAAATACCGATCGCGTTCCACGACATAGGCGTGGTGGCCTGCGAGCTCCTTTCACTCAGGATTTCCAGCCCCACGTCTGCGAGCTGGATCGGCGAGCCATCCGCCGAGAAGTGCATTGTGATCACCACACCGCATCTTGTCGCAAAACAGCCATCGCCGCTCGCATCGCACCGACTGGCGTTGCCGCCCTCACGTGAACAACCACACCCATCGGAGGTGCATAGGCACTTGGCGGAGCAAGTCTGCCCCATGGCTGTATTGGGTATCGAAAAGCTCGCCCCAACCGCCATAATCATCGCGAAGGATACTGCTACTAAGATCTTCCTTCGTATGTGACTCCATACTGCTGGGTTGGACTGCTGGGTTGGACTGCTGGGTTGGACTGCTGGGTTGGACTGCT
>Ga0209487_1002178_pt1 | contig 16091 bp, 9 predicted proteins | sample Poulit2012_FD_187524 | JGI IMG/M metagenome (GOLD analysis project Ga0209487, IMG submission 187524) | Agricultural soil microbial communities from Georgia to study Nitrogen management - Poultry litter 2012 (SPAdes) (version 2) | ecosystem: Environmental > Terrestrial > Soil > Agricultural land...
CCGGATTCTGATCTCCCGGTAGTAGATCTGGCTGTTGGGGTCGTGAGCCTGGAGCGCGAACGTACCTTGGGAGAGGATACGAGCCTCCCTCTCACCCGGTTCTCGGATCGGGTTCTCCGGTTCAGTGTAATCGATTACGGTGATATCATCAAGTGTCACTACAACACGATCTCCCTCCACCCGGATATTCATCGTGAACCACTCATCATCGCGGACATACTTCTCCATCACCTCTTGAACATCGTAAAGACTGCCTGTACGCTTCCAGTCACCTGCAGAGTTGTTGACCTGCACTTCATACCCGGTCGCCGGCCAGCCACTCTCCTGATACTGTGTATGGAAGTAGATTCCGGAGTTCGCCCCCTGGCGGGTCATGACCTGTGCTTCGAATTCGAAATCCCGGAAGTTGTGATCCTCCACCTCTCCGACGTAGTAGAGATGCGACCGAGGGCCATCAATTTTGATCACCCCGTCCTCCACTGAAAAGGTATCGGCATTATCCCCGGCTCTCCAGCCATCGAGAGACTCACCATCGAAGAGATAGATCCAGTCACCGTTTTGATCTACCGTCGCCTCGCCCCCTTCAGCTTCACTGCACCCGGTCAACGTCAATAACAGGCCCATGAAAAGCAGTGTATAGTACATAGCGTTTTGATTTATTTAAGTTTCGGTTGAACCCTGGTTGTATCTCGGCTGAACCGTGAGTGAACCTCGGTCGGCCTTGCTTGAACCCGGGCTATGCCTTGGTTGAATCCAGATAGAACTCTGGTTGTATCTCGGCTGAACCGTATGTGCACCTCGGCTGAACCGTATGCGTATCTCGGCTGAACCATAGATGAACCCAGCAGATCACACCCCGAGAGACCACCCCTGCCGGTACTCCCGCTGCACAAACTGATTGGCTTCATCATAGTTGGTGACCCGCATATTCTCATGATCCCAGAGCAGTTTGACATTGCTGCCCGGGTAGTGGTACCCCCGGCCGTTCTCCCGCGGTTTCGGAATATCGGCTACCCGAATCGCCAGATTGGCCATCAGCACCGCTTCGGTTAACGGTCCGGCCAGATCGAAGGATGAGCTGAGCTTCATGTTGCCATAGCCCGCAATACATCCTTCGACCCACTGTGCGTAGTGGCCATCTGCTCCGCCTGGCACCCGCTCGATCGTCTGTGGCACCTCAACCTCATCCATCCGTGAGGTGGGCAGCAGACGTGGATTGGCCGCATATTCACTGGCTATCATCTTCCCTTCGGTTCCGATGAAGAGGATGCCGCTGTTCCCGTCTCCGAACATCTCATCCGGGCCGAGTTCAGGCGGCCGCGCCGGTTTGATTCCGCCGTCCATCCAGTGCATGGTGACCGGACCGGCCGTCTTGTCGGTCTTGGGAAAGGTGAGGGTAGCATGGCTGGAGGGGGGCGGTGTATCCTTGAAATATCCCCGCTCCCCCCAATCGACATAGACACTGCTCACACTGGCCTGCACATCGAGTGGATACTGCAGGTTCAGTACCCTGAAAGGCGCCTCGATCAGATGGCACCCCAGATCACCCAGTGCGCCGGTGCCGTAGTCCCACCAGCCCCGCCAGCTGCTCGGGACCACCTTGTCCGCATAGTCGCGCCAGGGGGCGGTTCCCAGCCAGAGATCCCAATTGAGTTCAGCGGGAACCGGGGCTTTGGCGGGCCACTCTATACCCTGAGGCCAGACAGGACGATTTGTCCAGATCTGGATGGTGTGGACATCCCCGATAATGCCGGCGTCATACCACTCCTGCAGCTGTCGGACCCCATCTCCGGAGGCCCCCTGATTACCCATCTGGGTCACCACCTGATAGTGTTCGGCCGCTTCAGTCAGCTTCCTCGCCTCATAGACATCGTGGGTCAGCGGCTTCTGAACCCAGACATGCTTGCCAAGTTGCATCGCCGCCATCGCCTGCACCGCATGATTGTGATCGGGAGTCGATACTGCGACAGCGTCAAAATGAGCCGCCTCCTTGTCCAACATCTCCCGCCAGTCCTCATAGAACGTCGCATTGGGATAGCGCTCTACCGATTCAGCTGCCCGTCTCGTATCCACATCACACAGGTAGCCGATCTCAGCCTTGCCGCTCTCATGGAAACTGTTCAGATCAGACCGGCCTTTTCCACCCACCCCGATTCCGGCGATCACCAGCTTGTCGCTCGGTGGAGTGTAGCCTCTACCCCCCAGCACGTGGCGCGGCAGTATCATGAATCCGGCACCTGCCGCTGTTGTTCTCTTGATGAAGTCTCGCCTTGAAGGCGCGGATGATCCCTCTCGGGAGTCGATAGCCCCACTTTTCTTCGGGATGGCGTTGTCACGGTCTCTGTCTGGTTTCTGCTGCGTCATGGTTATCGATGTTGGTTGAGAGTTAAAAATGCATCTGATGTTCTATCTGAAGACGGTATCTGTTATCTGAAGACGGTATCTGTTATCTGAAGTCAGTATCTGAAAATCCGGCGCTTGGCATCTGTCGTACCCATCACACTCTCATTCAGTCGGTCTCCTCCATGGTGACCCTGAGCTGTGCGGAGTCCGTCGCTCCGGCGAAAATGACCTCCACATAGTCGCCCGCCTGATTCATGTCGGCCTCCTCCCGTGTATAGGTCACGGTGGCCTGCAGGTTTGAATCGACAATAGCCTCCTTGCGGGTCCCCTCCAGGGGGAGCAGCTGATCCGATTCACTCGCCTCATGAGGCTGGGGCTTGAGCAGCTCCACGACCATGACATCATCCGGTCTGGCATTCGGCAGTGTGGCTGTGACGCTAAAGCTGTCATCGGCCGTCGTTATCCCTGAAGACACCACCGATGAGACCTCCGTCAGAAGTGGATTCCCGTCACTGTCGGTGGGAATTTCATAGTAGGGGTTGTTGGTACAGCTGCTGATCAGTAGAGCAAGTATCGCTACAGCAAGACCCATAGCAGCTGGTCTGACAACTGCTGATCTCGCCCGTATTTTTGCTTCAGTTAGTTTCACACCGGGAAGTATCGCTACAGCCGATTTCGCAAGTGCATTGGATTTCGCAAGTGCATTGAAAGTGTAGTTTCTCATGGCATCTCTTGTCGGTTTAAATCGTTACGTCAATGTTCTTCGTGCATTCAGTTTCACAGTCAAAAACCTCACTCTGATCTGTTAGTGCGAGCATGAGCCCGAGCCTCTGATCGCACTACCGCGGGAGATAATCATAGTTCTGAACCATCTCCCCGTTAGTGGTAATCTCCCTTCCGGGTATGGGAGAGAGTAGGTTCTTGGCCCCGAAGCTGAAGGAGAACCCTGTAGGCTGATGCCCCATCAGCGGCTCCAGCCGGGCAAATGATCCATTCCCGTCCACCAGCGCCCGGCGTGTTCTCCGCTGATCCCACAGCATCTTGTTCTCGAAGATCAGCTCGTAGGCCCGTTCACTAATGATCGTATGCAGGTTCACTTCCGACACGTCATAAGGCGCCAGCTCAGCACGGGCTCTCACTTCATTGATCCCTTTGGTGATCTCCTCATCAGGGATCGATTCACCCAGGGCACTCAAGGTCCAGTTGACCTCACTGAGCATCAGCAGAACATCGGCATATCGGTAGAATGTCCAGTTCAATCCGGACTGGGACGTCCCCTTGATGGCCTCCTCATCATAATACTTGAAGAGGTAGGGTCTGCTGAACGGAGCGGCCGGACCCTCATTCGTATCGTACTGCTGAGAGAGATTGTCCGAGTAGAAGAAGAACTGCCGGTCCTCCAGCCGCCGGTCGTCCGGACTGTATGAGTTGATGTACGCAACGGTAGGCAGAAAGGAGCCGTACTCGCTGCCATACATAGAGATCTGGCTGTTGTAGGGGAGCGTCGTGGGGACAACACTGTTGTTGGTCACCCCCGACTGATACTGCGCCTGGAAAATCGCCTCCCCCTGATTATTCATCGCAGGATTGCGCAGATCCCCATAGGTCCCCAGTTCATACGTCCCGTAGAGTGCATCAAGCTGCTCCCGGGCCCCCCGCAGAAACTCGAGAGCACTCGCCGAGTTGACCGGGTACTCCTGAGCCGACCACAGCCCCGATGTCGACCACTCCGCCTCCGGATCGGTAGCAATCTCCTGGTAGGGGTACCCGGCTACAGTCAGATAGACATCGGCCAGGATCACACGGGCCACATCCCGGGTGACCCGGCCCTCCGAAGACTGTCCGTCGGGCAGTCCGCTCTCATGAACAGCAAACTCCAGATCCGGCAGGATCACCTCATCATAGATGGTCTTGATCGAGGTTCTCGGTTTCTGGGCCTCTGAGAGATTGCCGATGCCGGTGGTATCCATCACCACATCCCCGAAGTAGCGGACCAGGTTGAAGTAGTACCAGGCGCGCAGAGTACGCACCTCTCCCAGCCCCTCATTGATGATATCCGGTGCGACATTCTCGGCATTTCGCAGCGTCTGGATGGCAAAATTGGCATCTCTGACCCCCCGATACCAGTACTCCCACTGATTGTTGAAATTATTAAGCAGGTCGCCGGTTACCTGATTCTGCTGATATCTCCACAACTGCGGATGAACTGCTTCGGAGGTCGCCTTGCCGGTTGGGTACTCCAGTGTAGCGGGCAAATAATTTCCCCAGTCCGTGGCACTGCTGGTCCAGTTGGGGAGCGAGCGGTAGGGGCCGATGACGACCGCCTGCACATCCGATGGGTTCTGGATCACAATATTCTCAGTCGTCATGTTTCCTGTCGGGTTCTCCGACAGAAACGTTTCACAACCCTGCAGCAGTAAAAGGAGAGCCGCCACAGGGATCAGAAGAATCAGATGAGCGGAATCAAAATGGTGTCTCATGGGTCTGTCCGGTTTAAAAATTGATGTCGATGCCCAGGGTGAAGGTGGTCGGCCGGGGATACTGATACTTGTCCTGGTTCGGAGCCAGAGAGTTGATCTTGTCCAGCGAACTGCCTTCCGGATCGTACCCCTCTGCAGCCGTGATCAGAAAGAAGTTGGTCGCCTGCAGATAGACCCTGAGTCTTGAGAGTCCCATACGATCAATCACCGTTGCCGGCAGGCTGTAGCCCAGTGTGGCACCGGAGCCCCGGATAAATGAGGCATCGGAGATGATGTGCGTGTCGGGATAAGAGAGGTAGTAGGCCCCTGCACTTCCCGGCCTCATCTGGGCAACCATCGTATTCTGGTTGTCAGGCCGCCAGGCCGTCAGCGAAGAGTTGAGACCCCCGGACACCAGCTGGCGATCCTCTGCCGACTCTCTCACAAACCCCTTGTGCATCCCCTCAGCAATGCTGATGTCGAGATAGGCATCAAAATTCCGGTATCTGAAGCTGTTCCTGATGTTGGCCGTGAACCGTGGCCAGGCCCGTCCGATGATTCCCCCATCCGATATCAGGTCGATCTGGCCATCGTTATCCCGGTCTTCATGCTTCAGATCACCTGGTTTCAGGCCGTAACGAGCCGCCTCGACCGCCTCATGCGTCCCCCAGGTTCCCAATCGGTTCAGCCCAAAAAAGGTGCCGATCGGCTGGCCCACCATCAGGACACTGGTTGCGTTACCTGCACCTGTATTGACATAGATGGGGTCGTTAGTCGGTCCAAGGCCGGTAATCCTGTTTCGGTTGGTTGCAGCATTCAGTGTGGAGGTCCAGCTGAACGTCTCCGTCTGCACATTGAGCGAGCTCAGCATGAACTCCCACCCGCTGTTCTCTACCGAACCGTAATTCTGTGTTGCACTGCCTGTGGTGGTCGAGTGTGGCAGCGGTACATTCAGCAGCATATCGGTGGTCTCCTTCTGGTAGTAGTCCACCACAAAATTGAGCCGGTCACCCCAGAACGTCATCTCCAGGCCGACATCGAGCTGCGAGGTCTGCTCCCACTTCAGGTCGGGATTGCCGACCGAGGTCGGATAGACGCCGGTATAGACACTGCCGCCCAGGGGAATGTTGGCTGAACCCAGAAAAGCCTGTGTCACATAGCTGCCGATCTCCTGGTTACCGGTCAGTCCGTAGCTGGCTCTCAGTTTCAGAAATGAGAGGGTATTGGCAAGCCCGCTCTGCTGATAGAAGTTCTCTGATGAGATATTCCAGGCCACTCCGGCGGAGGGGAAGAAGCCATATTTGGTGTTGGGACCGAATTTGGAAGAGCCATCCACACGGCCAGTCACCGTCAGCAGATACCTCTCATCATAATCATAGTTGACACGGGCAAAGTAGGAGTTCAACGTGCTCTTTCCGTCCGCACTGTCGACACCGGGACGGGGTGCGGCACCGGCGTTTATGTTGTGCCACCGGAAGAAGTCGGAGAAGAAAACAGAGTTCTCTGCCTCCAGCTCCTCCCATCGATACTGAGACCACGACAGCCCCACCATCCCGGTCACATTGTGGAAGCCGCCAAACGTGTTGGTGTAGTTGAAGTAGTTCTCATTCTGCCAGGCCAGAGAGTGGCTGGTGTTGATCCTGGCCTCTCCATTCCGCCCATATAGCCTGCCGTGGTAGTAGTTATCCTTCCCCGAGTTGAAGTCTACCGAAAAGTTGGAAGTAAAGTTGATATACTGCGATATAGCCGCATCTGCCGAGACCGCACCGGTCACCTGGTCACGGTTGTCACGCCCGATAATTTCCGCCCTTCTGAACATCACATTGAACCACTGCTCACCGATGCCAAAATCGGAGTTGGTCCCCCACCTGCCGGCAAACCCACCGTAAATATCCGGATCATTAGGGTATCGCTCCGGTAGAAAGCTCCAGACCTCCGTCGCGGAACGGGTAATACCACCATCATCTGTATTCTGGCTGGTTCTGATGTTGACCTGGCTGTTGACAGTCAGCCACTCGGAAACATCAAAGTCTGCGGTGACCCGTCCCTGATACCGCTTGAAGAAGGAGTCGATCATCAACCCGTTTTCATTGGTGTACCCCAACGAGAGAGAATATCTGGATGACTCTGTTCCCCCGCTGATCTCCAGATGGTGATCCGTTGAGAGAGCGGGCTTGCCGAACATCTTCTCCTCCCAATTGCTATTGAAACGAGGCGCATAGAAGTTCCCGTCGGCACCCTCCAGATCGAACAGGTATTCACCCGGCTGAACCTGCCTGAAAAGATGAGGAAACTCAGAGAAGGTGTTGCCCTGCGCAAAGGGGGCCCGGTAGTCGAGCGAGCGGTTGATCGTGCCATACTTGTCGCCATTCATCATCGACTGCAGATAGACATACATCGTCTGATCGGCATTCAGGGCGTAGACGTTGCGGTTCAGCACTCCGGCAGATGTTGAGCCCCGGTAATTGACCTGGAGACTGCCGGATCGTCCTCGGTTGGTGGTAATGATGACCACACCATTCGCGCCCCGGGCCCCATAGATGGCGGTGGCTGAAGCGTCCTTGAGGATATCGATCGATGCGATGTCATTCGGATTAAGAGATGAGAGAGGATTCCCCATGCCGACAATGCCATCCACCACAAAGAGAGGATCGCTGCTGGTGTTGATGGAGTTGGTCCCCCGGATCCGGATCATCGGCTGTCCACCGGGCTGTCCGGTTCCCTGCTGAACCACCTGAACACCCGGCACTTTCCCCTGCAGGGCCTGTCCGACATTGACGGCCCGGTTAGCGACCACCTCCTCACTGCTGATGTGCGAAATAGAGCCTGTAAGGCTTCGCTGTTTCTGCTCCCCGTAACCGACCACCACCACCTCATCGATGGCGATTGTGGAGGACTCCAACAGGATAGTAATCGTCTGCTGGCCACCGATCGCTATCTCCCGCGTCTGATACCCGATATAGGAGACGATAAGGGTATCATTCGAAGTCGAATAGTCGAGAGTGAACGATCCGTTCATATCGGTCGCGGTACCTGTTGTCGTTCCCTTGATCCCGATATTCACCCCCGGCAGACCCTCATTGGTTACAGCATCTGTGACGACTCCGGTCAAAGTTCCCCTCTGATTGGTCTGTGCGACTGCTTTCGTCTGAACCAACAATAAAATGAGCATCAGCGACATGGGAGCGAAGGCTCGCCATCCTGATGCTGCCCGATACCATCTTCGATCTCTGTTTCTCATCTCTCACTTGGTTTGTAGTTATTTTTCGGTCCTCTCTCTTTCCCGGAGCAGCTGGACCCCACCCTGCTCCTCATCGTGCCGCAGTTCTCTCTCCGGTTACTGCTTCAGTCCTTTGTGCAGCAGTTCATTCTCTCCGGTGACTGCTTCACTCTTCTCTCTCCAGTCGCACGACCTGGTAGCCACCGCTTCTCCTCTCCCGGACATAGATGACCAGGAAAATGAATCCGACCACAAATGTGAGAGGAGATACCCACAGAAAAGACATTCTTCCGCCATAATTATCGGCCGGACGGATAATGGACGAGGCCTCATCACGAAGGGCCTGCTCCTGTTCGAGATCAATCTCCAGAAGTGATCGGAGTGCATTGCCGGTCGTGGCACCGTCCAGTTCACCCGTAGAGCGGTAACGGGTCAGAACATGACGGACAAAGGTGAGGACATTCTCGACATCGACGGGCTGATACCCCAGCTCAGCCAGAGCGGCAGGTTCATCCGAAACCGCCTCGGCCGTGGCGATATAGGTAGGAAATCGCGCCTCCACCTGCTCAAGCGTGGAGATCGCACGCTGCTCTTCGATCGCATCGGGAATGTAGCTGTCGGCAATCTGGCCCATCACTCCATTCAGCGTTCCGGATGTGGCCTGTCCGAAACCGATCATCAGAACGATCCCCAGTGAGCCCGCTTTGGGAAACCGCTCACTCATCAGACCCACCATCGTCGGCATGAAGAAGGCGACGCCACCTGCAAACAGTGTTGCGGCGATCAGCAGCATGAACAGCCCTGACTCAACGAAGCTGAACAGCAGCAGGCTGAACCCCGTCAGAAATGAGGAGGCAAGCAACATGCCGGTAGGTGCCAGTTTCTCCACAAAAGGTTCGGCAAAAAGTCGCAGGACCATCATCAGTCCGCTGATCCAGACCAGCACAAGAATGCCGTGAACACCGGCGGCCTGCAGCACTTCCGGAATCCAGCGCATGGGGCCGAGCTCGAAAGAGAGGGTGAACATCATCAGCAGGATCAGACCGATAACCAGCGGATGGGTAAAGGTGTATTTGAACATCTCTTTCACGGGCAGCCCGGCTTTTGCCGTTTCGGTCGCTGGAAAGGCTTCCGGTAACAGCATGATGCCGTAGATAATGACGGGAATGTAGATCAAGGCCATCTGCAGGGTCCAGTGGCCAATTGTGACTCCACCCACCGTGCCGGCCTGCACCATCAGCCAGCCGATCAGCCCACCAAGGATCATCCCGCCAGGAAAAAAGGCGTGGAAATGATTCAGTTTGGTGGTCTTTCTCTCCGGATAGAGTGCCGGTATGAGCGGATTGCCCGCCACCTCTATCAGTCCGTTCCCGACTCCCATGACCGCCGCGCCAGCCATAAGTACCCAGAAAGCTGAGGGCTCACCGGCCAGCGGGTAGGCGGCAATAAAGAGTGTAGTACCGATCAGGTGCCCCAGAAAAGCGCCGGTGGTTGCCCGCTTCAGACCTATCTTCTCCAGGAAGGGGCCGATGATCAGGAGTGACAGCGCCATTCCCCATAGAACCCCGCCGCCGATGTAGCCGACATGGGCATTGGTCAGAAAAAATTCAGCTTTCAGCTGATAGAGGATGTTGCTGACCAGGCTGAAGGAGGCTCCGGTGGGGATGATGGCCAGACAGAATCCATAGAAAAGCTTTTTGCGATTGATGACCGGTTCAGCCGACTCTTGAGAATTCATGGCGATAGGATGTGGTGGTTACAGTTCAGAACACAACCTTGGTCCGGATATCTGAAGCCTGTTCGGTTGGGTGTTCCGGTTGAAAGCTGGTGAACTACATTGCTGAAGCTTGAAAGCGACTTCTGTAAAACTACATTGATGAAGCTTGAAAGCGACTTCTGTAAACTCAACGCTGAAGCTGGTGTACTACCCCCTCTTACCTACTCAACTACCCCTTCAGGATGACCCCTTGAAATATGAATGTAATCGATTTCATCCCTATAACTACAGTAATATAAATTGAGACCTATGTCAAGAGGAGACTACAAGATTCTCTTAAAACTTTCTCTTTCCTCTTGATTATTATCTACTTATAGATATGAAAAAAATCCTGCGCCTGTAGGCGGGAATTGATCGCCCGGGGACAAAGACCGACAGATGTGAGGTGCGGGAACTGCCAAATCAAAAATAGTTCACTCTCCTCCGCACGACTCCCGCACCACCAGCTCAGGGTTCAGCACTACATTCATGGTGCTGGAGTCAGGATTGGCCAGACGCTTGATCAGTAGTTCAGCAGCATTGACTCCAAGTTCATAGCCCGGCTGTTTGATCGTGGTAAGGGGGGGAATCAGAGCCTCAGCCCAGGTGGAGTCGTCAAATCCGATCAAAGCCATCTGATCAGGAATGGTGATCTTTCGGCGGTAGAGCTCCTTGATACAGCCAAGGGTCATCAGGTTGTTGGTCGAGAAGATTGCCGTCGGCGGATCTTCCAGGGCCAGCAACTTCCGGGTCGCATTCCGGCCACCCTCTTCGACATAATCTCCGTAGGTGATCAATGTGTCATCACTCCGGATTCCCGCCTCCTCAAGAGCCTCCCGATACCCCTGAAGCCTCTCCTCGGTGTTACTCAGTCCACGGATTCCACCAATGACACCGATACGTCTGTGGCCATTCTTGATCAGCCGCGAGACCGCCTGATATCCTCCCACAGAGTTGTGGATGGAGACACTGTCTACATTCAGATTTTTGACCCGGCGGTCCACCATCACCATCGGAAAATTCTCCTCCACCAGTTTCTGGTAAAAATTTGCATTGCCATTTCCAACGGTAGGTACAATAATTGCCCCGGAGACCTTCTCGGACAGCAGTGAGTTCAGAAAAAACCGCTCTTTTTCGGGGCTCTCGTTCGTGTTACAGATCATGACGATATGTTTGCTCCGGAAAGCCACATCCTCAACACCCATCGCCACATTTGAAAAGAACGGATTGCCGATGTCGGTGATCACCAGCCCCAGTACCAGAGAGTCGGATGCTTTGACCTTCATGCGGCGTGCCACATGATCCGGACGATAGTTCATCTCCTTCACCACTTTCATGACTCTCTCTGCCGTCTCTTCCCTCACTTTGTCTGAACGGTTTAGTACCCGGGAAACTGTGGCCGTTGATACACCTGCTGCTTTTGCTATTTTTTTGATCGACATGATAGTGTGCTGTGCTGACCAACCGTTAATTTAGAGGATTCAGAACGTACCTGGAGCTCTGTATCTGGTAAAACTTCTCTGTTATAGAGTGGCATCGACGGCGAACAATATAGTAAATGTAACCCTTTACATAAAACGTTATCAGGAGGCAATATTGCGATTGGATCTACTCTAGGACCCAACTTTTCTACGGATAGTTGAACTTTCTGCTTTGTATGCATCGTTCCCACGATACTCGTGACAAATCAACGGCGGGTAGTGGAACAGGAAAGAGAGGTTGAAGTAAGGATGAGAGAAGCTCAACAAGAGCGCGAACATGATGAGAGACTGGTATGGCAGAGAGACTCGGTACAGGACTACCCATTACAGACGCAGCTGGACGGGAAGTGCTCGACAATGACAGCGCCGATAAAAATGTCAGCTCACATATTGATAAATATGTCAGCCCCCATATAGCAGAGAGCCGGGAATTGCCCGAGAGCACATTCTCCTGTCGCATCTGTGGCGAAATAAATCTCTCTGTGCCACTACCGGTGCCGGAGATGATGTTCGGGATGGGTCAGACGTTCCCTTACCAGGAGTGCGGGCAGTGTGGATGCCTTCAGATCTGCAACTACCCTTCTCGGATGGAGCCTTTCTATCCGGACGACTACTATGCATTCAGGCAGCTTCAGCCGGAATTGTACCGCTACAGAAGCCGCTCTGACTGGTTCAGAAGAAAAATCACGCTCTGGAATTATCTCGTGGCCGGGGACCTGCTGGGCAAGGCAGGAGTGGAGACCACCATCCCCTATCCGACACGGTTCAAGGCAATCAGAGAGACAGGAGTCAAGCCCTGGAGCAGCATTCTGGATGTGGGTGCAGGAAACGGGCGGTTCCTGTGTGAGCTCTACAGGATGGGCTTTACGGATCTGGCAGGCGTGGACAGGTATATCCCGGACAGTTTTTCACCTGTTGATGGTGTCCGGATCTTTAGAAAGGAGCTGGGCGAAGTCCCTGGCAGCTTCGATCTGATCACCATGAACCACGTGCTTGAACACATGCCGGATCAGTTTGACGTGCTTTGCCAGGTCCGTGAACGACTGAACCGTGGAGGGGTGGCCATGGTTCGAATTCCTGTCAAGAGCAAGGCGTGGGAGCTCTATCGCGAGCACTGGGTTCAGCTCGACGCCCCGCGCCACTTCTATCTGCATACCGAGTCAAGTTTGCGTCGGCTGGCCGGGCGGGCGGGTCTGAAGGTGACCCGGGTAATCTACGACTCTACGGCGTTTCAATTCTGGGGAAGCGAGCAGTACCGAAATGGTGTTACTCTTAGGCGGGACGAGCGATCACTGGCTGTGAAGAGGTCCCAGCCGGACAGTGAGACAGATCGGGAGCCGGGAATCTTCACACAGACACAGCTCCAGCAGTGGGAGGAGATGGCTGAGGAGTGGAACCGGCAGGGGTATGGAGACCAGGCGGCCTTCTACCTGGAGAGAGCCTGAACGTGGTTCACACCAGCTGTCACCACGATTCATAGAGTCTGAAACGTGGGTCACACCGCTGCTGAAACAGGTGGCCAAACCTCGGGGATACGGGATTAATTGCCCGTCCGATAAAAAAGAGGCCGCAGATCACACGCCGTATTTCCATGACAAGCAGTCTGCGATATGACCTGGCCAGAACTGAACTGCCACTAGATCATGGCGATGGTCTTGTTGTCGATCTGATTTCCGTAGGTTCGCTTGTGATGCACTTTCCGTTCGATCGCTTCAATGAAGGGTATTGAAAAATCCACCTTCTCCATCTTGCCCGCATCGTAAATCCCCGCCGGACTGAACACATTGATCTCCATCAGCTTGTCGCCTACAATATCCAGACCGACCATAAACATCCCGTCCCGGATCAGTTTCGGACGGACCAGCTCCACCAGCTCCAGCATCCCGTCATCCACCTCCGCCCTCTCGGCTGTTCCGCCGGCAGACATGTTGCTGCGTACATCGCCCTGCTTGTTGATCCGCCTCAGAGCCGCATATTTTCCCTTGTACTTCAAAGCCTCGCCATTGATGACAATCAGCCGGACATCCCCGTTGCGAGCCTCCGGAAGATACTCCTGCGCCACAATATACCCGTCACGACTGATCGCTTCGACCATCTGGTTCAGATTGGTGGCATCCTCCTTCTTGACCAGAAACACCCCCTTTCCACCTGAGCCCTGCAGCGGTTTGACGATCATATCCCCGTCCAGATCATTCATGAAGGTTCTGATCTCCTCACCATCCCGGCTGATGAGTGTCCGCGGGCGGACCTCTTCGGGAAAGTGCTGGAAATACATCTTGTTGACCGCTTCAGAGAGAGTATTGGGGTCGTTCAGAACAATGACACCGTGCTTGATCGCCAACTGCCCGAAGATCAGCGGGGCGTTCTTGGCCCACCCTCTCCCCTCCGGTTCGCCTGCCGGATCATTGCGTAGCAGAAGGACATCAATTTCCGGAGCCATGATCTTCTCAACGATGGCATCTTCACCCTGGATCGCATTGAGATAGGTCTTTGTACTCTTGAATGTCTTCTCCGGAGCTCTTCGAAATCTCGCCCCCATATAACCGTCCGGATAGTACCCGAGGTCTCCAACACCCGCATAGCAGGTTTTGTGACCCTGATTGTGCAGTTTCATCGCGAGCCAGGTCGTAGTGAAAACCGTCTGCTCCGTATCAATATCATTGACGATAAAGCCTATTCTCATATGGCGATCTCTCCTGATCTTTTTTGAACTGCATCATTCATCTCTCCATATGAGAGAGTTGATGAGGTTGGTTTTACAACTACACAAGATTCATAACTGATTTTCCTGTTTTTAGTTCCGTCAAAACCTTTCTCACGGTCGGGTTAGTAAGATATCGCGGTGTGATCGGCGGCGGCTGAAGTACACGTCGGTAGAGCAGCTCCTGGATAAGCGGCAGGTAGTCCTCATGGATCTTGCCGATCAGCAGCGGTTCCAGCTCCCTCCCCTCTCCGAGATACTCAAGCAGATGCACAAGCCCCTTGAGATAGATGGCATCTTTTGTCAGACCACCACCACGGAAGACACGCATGGTGGTTGTGAATGACGATTTGGCTCCGAAGTCGTAGTGGTTGTGCAGTAACCGGAACGTCTCAACAAAGTCAGCTCCCTGAACCAGAGACTGGACCGCTACGACACGGGCAGCGAGAAGCCTGAGTCGTCCTGGAGTCAACCCTCCCACGAGATATTCGCTAAGTACCGCCAGTCCCTCCTGAAGCGATTCATACCCTGGCAGCCCACCGTAGAGCTGGCGAAGGGGCTGCGCCTTGCCGTTATACCAGGTGAGTATGTGGGTTCCTACCTCGTGCTGGAGCAGTGCTTCGGCCCGATTGGCGGGAATGTCTGCATCTGAACCGATATAGAGATGCCCTTTGGAGACGATCATCCCCACCACATCATCCTGAACGTGTACCTCGGCATCGATACCCTCATGCTGATTGCGATAGTAGCTGATCTCCTCACGCGCCATCCGTGCAAAGGTCTCCGGTGAGACCATCTCACCCTGCCCTCTCTTCTCTCTCTGCTGAGGCGGGATGGCAGCAAGTAGTCCCTCAGCCAGTTTCAGAAGCGGCTCATCCACCCGTCCGTAGAGCTGCAGGCTGCCGAGCAGGAAGTCGGGCCTTCCCCGATCTGCCAGAAGCGTCAGCATCGTATCTACCTCATGCCGTTTGTCACGGAACAGACGCGCCAGAGCGGGATCCTCCACCTGTTCAATCGGAATATTGTACAGCTCCCGCTTGAGAAGCTCCGGGTCGACCGGCAACAGGCGGTACTGAAACCTGGGTGACGTCTCGAAGCGGTTCTCCCTGAACCCGGACCATGCAGCGCTGATGTTGATCGGGGTGAGGAGCAGCAGAAACTTGAAACTGTCGGTGATACGCGCCAGACTCTCGTCGATCTCCCAGGTGTCTGGTGAGATACGTCTCCGGCCCAGCATCTGAAAATGGGTAACCGGCATACTGGTCTGGATCCTGACAAACTCAAACAGGGTCTTCCGGAATGCCTGTGAAAGTCCTGCACCCAGTTTGCGGTGGATCAGGGGGAAGGTGGACCCGGTCTCCGGATTGATGTAGAACGGGCTGATCTCAACGCCGATAAGCAGCGACTCCAGCCGTTTCAGTTCATCCGACTCCAGCAATGGAGGCAGATCCGGAGGGTACCGTTTCCGGTTCGGCAGAATAACAGCGGTCACAGGCAGTACTCCCAGTCTCATCTCCTCAAGGTACCTTTTCAGGTAGGTGACACTGGAAAAATCGACCTCTTCGGGCCCCATCAGACGGATGACAGGTGCAGCCGGCTTCGTGCTCTTTTTTCTTCCTGAATCTCTCTGCTCCCGCTCTCCGGTCCACACCTCAATGATCAGAAACGCACCAAATCTGGCAGAGAGCGTTCTGACAATTGCGCGCACCAGTCTCTTCAGGCTCTGATGGTCTCCGCTTTTCTCGTCTGAACCATTGTGAGCCCCTCTATTTTGCTCTCTCTCAATCCGATCTTCCCCTGTAGAAGCTTCCTGAGTCAGATCGTGCCGCGCTGAGTCGTCCTGAAACGGTTCCCGGGCCGCATCTCCGCGATCCGGATCTCTCTGAACGTACCGGCCCCTATGTCCACGATCCGTTTTTTCATCTGCTGAATGCTCATGGTCCGCTGCAACAAGCACCGACGCTTCAGACCTGATGAGACGTTTGGTATAGATGTCCTGAACCTGCCCGGTGCCCCGGAAGACCACCAGAAAAGGCAGTGGCCTGTCGATATGAAGCACACCTCCTCCCGGAAGGTGACATCTGACGCCCCGATCCTCCTCCAGATCCTTCGTTACCCGCCGGATCATCGA